>Ga0184612_10001378_pt1 | contig 11670 bp, 13 predicted proteins | sample PLM3_60_coex_FD_133163 | JGI IMG/M metagenome (GOLD analysis project Ga0184612, IMG submission 133163) | Groundwater sediment microbial communities from an aquifer in East River, Colorado, USA - PLM3_60_coex | ecosystem: Environmental > Terrestrial > Soil > Riparian zone | place: USA: East...
CCCAACGCTACACTTTGCGCTACTCGGTTGCTTTCAAATCCCCATAGCCGCGCTTGCGTGCTGCTCCGCGGTTTAGTCCAACACGTTTTATCCCCCTGCCGCCACTTTGGCGCTGTCTCCGCGGCTTGATTGCTTCCAAGCTTTGAGGGATAAAACGCTATACGTTAGGCAAAGACATGAATGACCTCACTCAAAAACTGATCGTTGCTCTGGTACTTGTTCCAATTCTTCTCAGCATCTTTCGGGGAGCAAAGGACATGGGGATAGCGGCAACCGCAATCTGCGTAGCCCTATTCTTCGCGAATCTCGATAAATTTTCGCGTTTCAAGGGCGGAGCAGGCGGGATCGAGGCAGAGCTAAGGACTGCCGTAAACGAGGCGTATGCTGCCATCGAGCAACTAAAGGAATTGGGCCTGTCCTTGAGTAGTCCGATCGTGGACGAATTGGCCGTGTCCGGGAGAATGCTTCAGTATATTCACTTGAAGTACAAGTTGGCGCGAGTCGCAAAGATCGCAGAGACGTTGAAAAAGCTCGGTGCTTCAGAAAAGGAAATAGAAGAAGTCTGTTCCATCATCTACGAACGTGTCACCAATGACCACATGAGAAGAGTGCTTCACAGCCTTCGGAGTTCAAACCCTGGAAAGGAGTCATTGTTTGAAGGGCTAGAAGACGGGAAGATGGACGGTTGGGACAAGAGCAAACTCGAGAAATTTATCAAGGACAGTGGCCTCAAGAAGAGTGAACAAACCGAGGAATGGATTCGAGACCTGGACTACTTTCTTAAGAATAGGAAGTTGAGGAGAGAAGAACAATGGCAGAGCTAGAAAAGCGTAACAAAGTCGGTCGAGCGAACCGCCCTTGCGCTTTTCGGCTCAACGCTGGGCGGCAGTTTGGACCCGCGCTTTACGTTCCATTCCGCGCCTGCGGGACAGCGGTCGCTCACCTCGGTCGTTGGCCCCTTGACCACTATGCGATTGTCCTGTCTTAATCAATCTCAATGTCGATCAAGTTTGAATGGGATCCACATAAGGCGCGACGCAATCTGCGAAAGCACGGGATCGACTTCAGTGAGGCTTCCACAGTTTTTGCTGATACCCTCTCGATCACCATCCCTGATCCCGATCATTCGGAAGACGAGGAACGCTGGTTGACTATGGGACTCTCGAATCGCCAACGCCTGCTTGTCGTGGTACACACAGAAGAGGGAGAAACGATCCGTATTATCAATGCAAGGCTGGCAGACCGCCTTGAGCGGAGGAAATATGAAGAAGGGGACTCGTAGAGACGACGAAATGCGCGGTCACTATGACTTTACTGGAGGCGTACGCGGCAAGTATGCGCGCCGGTATGCCGAAGGCACCAATGTGGTGGTGCTTGATCCTGACGTAGCGCGCCTGTTCCCAAATCGTGAGGCTGTCAACGAGACGCTGCGGGCTGTTGCTCAGATTGTTCAGATACAGGAGCGAAGGCGGGCCAGGGCTAAGAAAGCCGTTCCACCCCGCCGCGGCCCCGTTGCGGCTCGGAGCAAACGTGGCGGGTCACGCGCTGGCCGCGGCGGGTGATCGCCGCCCGGTTAGCCCCGCCACCCATCTCACAATTAGCAGCAGGCCGAAAGCTTATTCAGCTTCAAGCTCTGTCCTGATTCACGTAATGTTAATCTTGTCGAATTGCGTGACCTTGAATTTTTGCGCAGCGCCGCCGGGCAGTATCGTGAACTGGTGCAACGTGAATTCGTGCTCGTAATCGCCGCGGGCGATGAGGCCGTCCACCGGAATCACGCAATCGTAGCCGAAGGGCCGCACGGCAGCGGTGGCGGTATACATGACAGCCTGGTTGCTCGAAGCGCCGCAAACAATCACGGTCTTGATGCCTCGCTTCTGTAACATAGGCTGCAGGTCACCACTGTAAAACTTATCGAAGGCGGGCGGGAAAATGACCGGCTCGTCCTCTCGTTGTTTGAACGCATGCGGCATTCTTGCCTCCGCCGTGCCTTTGTAACGATCCGCGGCGGTATAGACGATGAACATGTTGGCTTGACGGGCGCGGTCCAAAAACTTCGCTACGGGGTCGATTAACTTATAACAAGGCTCCTCGGGATTCTCACAACGACAATTAAGGTCCAAAACCAACAGCGCAGTCGTTTTTGGATCGACCGTCACCTCTTGGGGTATGGGTTTATTCGGCATATTGCTTACCTCCCGTTAATCAACGAGACAAATGGGTGATTTTTAAAGCCATCGAATCGCCGTATGAGGCGCAAGCTATCCTCTGGGGGCAGATCGTGTCAAGGCGACAAGTTGCCCTTGACGGCCAACCTTCAGGTAGCGTAGTTAAAATTCAGCTGAAGACTGAAAGGAGCTTTTATGAAAGCTGCAGTGTTACTTGAAGCTCGCCAGCCCTTACGGATCGAAGAGCTGGAGATGCCTGACGTCGGCGACGAAGATGTTCTGATCAAAGTTGCGGCCTGCGGCGTATGTCATACCGATCTAAAAGTCGTTGAGGGAAGAAACCGCTTCACGCCGCCGACGATCCTGGGGCACGAGGTCGCGGGAACCATCGAGCAAGTGGGGGCAAGATGCCAAGACTTCAAAGTGGGAGAGCGGGTGATTATCGGCATGCGCTACAAGTGCGGGCGCTGCCGCTATTGTCTGACAGCGCGGGAAAACCTCTGTGAAAGACGGCCTGCCCCGCCAGCTCTCAGAAAACCCGACGGCACCTCGGTTAGCCGCTGGAATGTCGGCGGCTTTGCCGAGTATGTGTCGGTGCCGGGATATATGGTGTTCCGAATTCCAAGTGAAATTCCCATGGAGGAAGCCAGCATCGTCGGCTGCCGCGTAACCACGGCCTATAATGCGGTGAAGCATCGCGCGCGGCTGGAGCCCGGCGATTCAGCGCTTGTCATCGGCTGCGGCGGTATCGGTCTTAACACGATTCAATTCCTGCGCTGCTTCGGCGCCTATCCCATCATTGCGGTGGACATCGTCGACGACAAGCTGGAAGCCGCCAAGAAATTCGGCGCCACGCATACCATCAATGCTTCAGCAGTGGATCCGGTGCAGGAAACCAGGAAGCTCACCGACGGCGGTGTCGACAAGGCATTCGAGGCCATCGGCAATCCGAAAACCTCCGATCAGATCATTCAAGCGACGCGACCTGGCGGCACGGCAACGATTATCGGCGGTTTGGGCAACGGCCCGTTCACCATAAGCAGCGGCCGTTTTGTTACGAGCGAGATTACCATCACGGGCGTATCGAGCCGGCAAGCTCATGATGTCGAGGAAGTGTTCCAGATGGCGACGGCGGGCAGGATCGAACTCAAGAGTCTCATTACGAAAACGTACCGATACGATGAAATCAATGAGGCGTTAAAAGATCTTGAACACGGGAAACTTCGAATGGGAATTTCATTGTGGAACTGAACTACACTTGGTCGGACGCTTACAAGTACGCTCTCTCTTGGTTCGAGGTCTTTTCTCCATTCTCTCCCCCTTCGACGGGGGAGAATCAAAGAGGGGGTGCATCCGGTCGGAGGACATTGCTTTCACCGAAAAAGAGTCACCCCCATCTTAATCTTCCCCCGTCGAAGGGGGAAGAAAATTTCCGGAACTGCCCAGAACATTGCGTTGAACTGATCGACAAGTAGTAAGGCATGTCCCGAGGAAACAATAATATGAGAAATCACATGAAGCCGTGCCGCGTTATTTTTTGCGTTGCATTGGTGAGTCTGGTGTTTTCCCTTCAGGAACTGCCCGCGCAGACCACCGTTCGCATCGCGTTCAACGGTTTCGGCGGCGTCGCGCCGCTCTACCTCGGTCAAGAGACTGGGATCTTCAAGAAGCAGGGATTGAACTTGGAGCTGATATTTATTCCCGGCGGGTCTCTGTCCTTGCAGGCCCTGATCGGTAAGAGCCTGGATTTGTTGATGACGGGTGGGCCGCCGGTTGTAAACGCTTCTTTTCAGGGTGCGAAAATCAAGATCATCGCTGGCGTGACCAACCTCCTGCCTTACACGTTCGTCATAACCTCGGGTATCCGAAGCGCCGAGCAGGTCAAGGGAAAGAAGATCGGCATCAGTCGCTTTGGCAGCAACACCGACTATGTTGTTCGATTGGCGCTAAACCAATTCTCCTTGACGCCCAACGATGTGCAGATCATCCAGGTGGGCGGCTCGCAAGCTCGTTTGGTAGCCCTGCAATCAGGGGCGATTCAGGCCACGGTTCTGAGCCCTGAGGAAGCCCTGGTGGCACAGAAATTGGGCTTTGGCGTGCTCCTTGATTTTATCGAGAAAGGGATTGAGTTTCCCCACGTGAACTTTGTCGCGCGAGAGGATTATTTGGAAAGTCAGCCGCAAACCGTGAGAGCTTTCATGAGAGCTTACGTGGAAGCGGTGCGCTACTACAAAACTCACCGAGCCGAGGCTGTGAAGAAAATCATGGCGCTCAGCAAACTGCCGGAGCGGCAAATGGCCGAGGTGGTGTATGAGGGCTCGTTGCGCGCCACGCCGGACGACGGCAAACCGACGTTGAAGGGTATGGAGGTCGTGCTCGATGCCGCGGCCAAAGAAAATCCCAAAGCGAAAAGCATGACGGTGCAACAGCTACTGGATCTGCGATTCATTCCGTAATACCGGTGATGTTCAAATTGATTAAGAGGCAATGATGAGTGCGAGGGTATTGGCTAAAGTCTTGGTCGCGGCAATTTTTCTGGTCCCTGGTCTTACCGTTGTTGCGTCTGCCCAGCAAGAGCCGATCGAAGTTATCGAAGACAACAGTTTTTTGATCGAAGAAGCCTACAATCAAGAGCCGGGCGTGGTGCAGCATATTTTCGCTGCGCTCTATAGCAATGACTCGAGGCAGCGCGGTTGGGCGTTTGCCTTCACTCAAGAGTGGCCGATATACGGGCAGGATCACCAGTTTTCTTACACCATCCTTGGCTATCACCTGATCAATGAAGGAGAACGCCAATACGGGGTCGGCGATACCCTGCTGAATTACCGCTATCAAGCGCTCGAAGAAGGGCCCGGCAAGCCCGCTTTCGCGCCGAGATTTAGCTTGATTATCCCGACCGGCAACCGTGATAAAGGCACCGGCAACGGTGTTGTCGGTTATCAGTGGAACCTGCCTTTTAGCAAGAAAGTTGCGTCCCGGCTCGCTTTGCACGCCAACCTCGGTCTCAATTATCTGCCGCACGTCCGGTCTCTCATGAACAACGGGCAACTCTCACCGAAGCGATCGCTAGTCTCGTCTTGGGTCGGAGGCAGCGCAATCTATGCACTCTTACCCAGACTCCATTTGATGTTGGAGTGGCTGAGTATCATCGAAGATAACATCAATGGTACCGGCAGGCCGGTGCGTACCTTCAATCCCCTTCTATCCCCTGGCTTCCGCGCAGCGGTTGTCAACGAAAAAGATTTGCAAATCGTGGCGGGCGCCGGCGTACCCATCGGTCTTAACCGGCAGGCCAACAATCTCGCGGGTTTTTTCTATTTTTCTGTGGAGCATAAATTGTTTTGACGGACCTTCAGACTATTGGACGCCCACATGCGTACATCTCTAACTGGTAGATGGATGATGAATCGTATCAGTCTCATCTTTGCTGGATTAGGTCTTTTCCTGCTCGGGGCTTCCCTGGGATGGGGAGCAACACGTCTGAAGGGTAAAGATTGGGAAGAAGCGAAGCAACTTTACGCTGACGCGTGTGCTTCCTGCCACGGTGACGATGGCAAGGGAAAGGTCGCTGGTCTAGGCGTCACGGCTGAGCTCCCAGACTTCACGTGGTGCGCATTTAATTCAGAAGAGAGTGATCGAGACTGGGCTCTTGTTGTTGCCGAAGGCGGACCGGCAGCGGGACGTTCCGAGCAGATGCCGGCTTTTCGTGAGGCACTGACAGAACAACAGATTAACCTGGTCATCGCTTACGTTAGGACATTCTGCACCGAAGATTGGCCATCTGGCGATCTCAATTTTCCCAGGCCGCTTGTTACCGAAAAGGCCTATCCTGAAAACGAGGTCGTCTTGAGCTGGAATTTCGGCCGAACCCCCGATAAACAGCGAAACACTCAGTTCATATGGAGCTTCGAGAAACGTATCGGATCCCGCGGTCAAATTGAGCTGAATATTCCTTTTAACATCAGAGATCCAAAGAGTGGTGCAACCGTTGGAGGAGTTGGAGACATCGAGGCTGGGGCAAAATATGTCCTCTACGACAACACAGAAAGTCTTTTTATTCTGAGCGGGGGACTTGAGGTCGGTATACCAACAGGTAGCTTCCGTCGCGAGTTAGGGGAGGGAACAACAACGCTTTCACCTTTTCTGGCAACCGGAAAAGCGTGGGGAGAGTTCGTTAGCCAGGGAAGTCTAAAGTTCGAATATCCCTTCGTCACGCGACGGGCACCGAAGGGGATATTTTATAATTTGGCGTTATCGTATCCTATTTTGGATCTAGGCAGAGGAACAGAGGCCCAAGCGCTTTTGGAATTCAATGGTAAGAGTGAATGGGGAACTCAAAGCCCAAAGCACTTTCAGTTCTATCTGACACCCGGCCTTCGCAAGGGACTCACCTTGGCAGGGGACTGGGCGATTGCCTTCGGTGTTCAAGTGCCGGTGACGCGGGAGCGAGAAACTAACTATCGCGTTATAGGCTATTTGCTATACGAACTTCCGCCACTACGGTTTGAACCATGATGTGCGGCGATTCATGCTATTGAGCATAACTTTCTGTGAACAGATAGGGCAGCCAGAGTCGTCATTTTCTTTAACGTAAAAAGGAGGCTAAGCATGAACGGTATTATCGATGCTGATACCCATATTTCCGAAGGCGAAGCGATGTGGCGGATGATGGAGCCGGATTTTCTGCCGCGCCGTCCCATCATGCTCAAGGTTCCCAGCGATACTTGGTATGGCAACCGCGACGCTTTCTGGCTGATCGACGGTGAGATCTATCCGAAGCCCGCAGGTAAGGGGAGTTTTGCCCTGGTTACGCCGTCGGCGCAAAGCGTCCAGGCCGGCCGCCAAGATTCCACGGTCGGCACGCGGGAAATGACGGATATCAAGAACCGTCTCGTGGACATGGACAAGTTGAACACGGCCGTGCAAATCGTCTATCCGACCCTGTTCCTGGTCTACAACACCAAAGCTGCCGGCCTGGAGCTCGCGCTCTGCCGCGCCTATAACCGTTTTCTCGCCGCGGCATGGGCCGCGGCGCCAGACCAGATCAAGTGGGTGGTGGTGTTGCCCCTGCATTCGATCAAAGAATCCATCGATGAGATTCGCTTCGCTAAACAGAATGGTGCTGTCGGAGTTTTCTTTCGCGGCATCGAGGATGAGCACACCCTGGATCATCCCTATCTGTTCCCAATCTACGAAGAAGCGCAAAAACAAAATTTATCTATCTGCGTTCACACCGGCTGCGGCGTGAAAGCGATACTCGAAATGTTCGATATCGCGCGCAATCACACCTTCGGTCACACCCGAGTGATGCCGCTGCTGGCTTTTCGCGACATCGTGGCGAATAAAATACCTGAAAAGTTTCCCGGACTGCGCTTCGGCTTCATCGAAGCGGCGGCCGGTTGGGCGCCGTTTCTGATCCACATCCTGCGGCGACTGCTGAAAGAAAAATGGCAGTATGGCTCGAGCGCTGATCTGTTCCGCGAGTACCGGCTCTACATCGCTTGCGAAGCAGACGAGGATATTCCTTACATCGCTAAATACACCGGCGAGGATCATTTGCTCATCGGCTCGGACTATCCGCACAGCGATCCATCCAGAGAAGACCAGTTTGTCAATGCGATCACGGTTCGGGAGGATATTTCGCCTCGACTGAGAGAGAAAATTCTCTACGATAATCCGCGAGCGTTTTATGCAATTTAAATTGGGGGAGTGGAATCATGGAATGACGGAATAATGGAATGTTGGGGCTGGAATAATGAAACATTGGAATATCGGATTGTTGGCCTTTAACCCAGTATTCCATCATTCCAATATTCCATCGCGCATGGGGAAAAGAGACAATGTTGTTTAGGTTCTTGTGTGGTCTGATCTTGCTTGGGTTGAGTTCGACCTGGAACTCAGCGGCGCGTTCTCAGGAAGTTTTCATCGGCAATCCGGGAAAAAGCCTCAACTTTTTTCACTTCGATCTGGCGCTTGAGAAAGGTTATTTCAAGGAATTAGGCTTGGACGTGAAGCTACTCAACACCAAGTGCGATGTCGCGGTGACGGCTCTGTTGACGGGCGATCTGCAAGCAACCGGATGCGTGGGCACGGCGTCGCGTGTCATTGCCAGTCAGAACGTGCCCGTGCGCACGGTCATCTGGTTGTTCAAGAAACCGACCTTTTACGTGGTGGCGCGGCCTGACATCAAGTCAGCCGCCGATCTCAAGGGTAAAATTATCGGCATCAGCTCTTTCGGCAGCGATACCGATCTGTCCATGAAAGTGTTCGCGCAGAGCGGCAAGCTGGACCCCGAAAAAGATATGCAGCGCATCGTCGCGGGCTCGACTTCGACCCGCCTCCAGGGTTTAAAAGCAGGTTCCATTGACGCGACAACTCTATCACCGCCGTTTAACGTGTTCGCCGAACAGATGGGCCTGCGCGTGCTCGCCTACGTCGGCGACTTTCTGGAGTTTCCCCAGAGCGGTTTCACGGTCTCCGATGCCACACTCAAAAATAAGCGCGACCTGATCAAGCGGCTTTTGCGCGGCACGCTGAGGGGCCTGCAGTTTACGCTCAATAATCGCGCGGACACCGTGCGCTTCATCGCCAAGGATTACAAACTGCAGGAAACCGTCGCCGACAAAGTTTATATTTCGCTGCTTCCGGCCATGAGCGAAAACGGACTGGCGACGGATAAAGGGCTCAAGGTGATGGTGGAAACGCTCGGCACGGCGGTGGGTAAGAATGTTGACTTTCCGCCGGAGCGGTTGGTCGACTACAGTTTACTAAGGGAAGTGCAGAAAGAAATGGGCATTCAATAAAAAGGCGGCGCGGCAATGAATACAGTAAAACGAGCTCTTTATTTTCTGGGGTTGTTTTTTTGTACCGGATATTTGCCCGGCGGAGGCAATGAAGGCTGGGGCGCCGACGCGCCCCAGCAAGTGCGCATCGCTTACGCGAGCCGAAGCAGCTCAGCCATGCCGCTCTATATGGCGCTGCAAAAAGGCTACTTCAAAGCGGAAGGGTTAGAGGTCGAGATCATTCAAATGAATCCGCGCCTTGGAGCCACGGCGGTGGTCAACGGCGACGTCTCCTTCGCCACGCCGTTTACCAGCGTGTTTCGCGGCATCCTCCAGGGCTTTCCGATGAAGCTTGTGTTTATCCATCTCAAGAAGGGTCCGTACTATGTCATGGTACGGCCCGACATCAAAGAAGTTCAGCAATTGAAAGGCAAGAAGCTGGGCGTGGCGACGATCAAAGGTACGGATCAGTTGGTCGCCGAGGAGATGTTGCAGTCCAAAGGTTTTAATCCAAGCCAGCTTCAAGCGGTAGCCATCGGCGACGGGCCAGTGCGGATGCAGGCGTTGGTGAGCGGCGCAGTCGATGCGATCTCAGTGGCGCCGCCGCATGATTTGATGCTGCGCAAAATGGGCTATCCAGCGTTGGCTGGACCGCCGGAAGTCGGACTCCCTTCGGCGGGCATGCTAACGTCTGACCGTTTGATCAAAGAAAATCCCCTGCTGGTTAAACGAACGCTCAAGGCTTTGCTGCGCTCGCATCATTACATTTTGGACAATCGACAAGATACGATCCAAACCTTGATCAAATGGTTGCCCCAGCCGGTCGATATCGCCGAGCATTCCTATGATGGCGAGCTCAAAACACTTAGCCGGGACGGCATTATGACCGACCTTGAAATCGACGCGATTATCGCCCGGGTGGGAGAGAAAAAGCGCCCCCTAGATGAGGTGCGAGATTTTTCGTTCGCCCGGCAGGCGATGAAAGAACTCGAGGCTGGGAAATAGACCGCGGGGCGCTACTCGGTGAGTGAAATGGATCGAATGCATCCGTCCATTACTCCATTATTCCATTATTCCATCATTCCACTATTCCCGTTTCCCTAATGCGCTCGATTGACGTCATACGTTTCGCCCAGCTCGGAAGCTCCGACGATCTGGGCGGCGATGTCATGCCGGCCGTGTAGCATGTGCAGATGCATGTCACGGTAAAATCGTTCCAGCGGATGTTTCTGAAACAACGACGTCGAGCCGCAAACTTCGGCGACGCTCCACATAACTTTTTGCAGCATCTCTTTCGCCATCCACTTGGCCTCGTGAGCCGCGACCATGGCCGCGTCAGGATACTGTTTGAACATTCGCACCGCGCCATAGAGGAGAAGTCGCGAAGCGTCGAGCAGGCTCTTTAACTCGCCAAAGCGAAGTTGCCGATAGTGATCTTTGCCCCCGCCTCTTTCCCGCACATAGCTCAGTCCCCAATCGTACATCGCTCGCGCGGAGCCTAAATAATTTGCCGTAAAGGCAAAGTTGATCTTCCCGAGCCAATTTTCACCGAGGAATTGGCCCGGCCTGCCGAGAAGGTTTTCTTCAGGTACAAAACAATTCTCCAGAGCGATCCATGGGCTCACACAAGCGCGCATCCCCATAGGACGCCAGACTTCGGCATCGATCTTCAAACCGGGACTGTCTCTGTGCATCATGAACATGAGCACCCTTGGTTGTTCCTCGAAACCCACGCTGCCGATCCAAAACCACTCGGCTAACGTTGCATTCGTCGCATAATGCTTCATACCGTTCACCAGAAACCCGCCCTTGACCCGTGTTGCTGTGCTCGGCGGCACTCCTTGGGGTTCGGCGCCGCAACCCGGAAGCAACGCGCCACGTTTGACCGTGGGTTCGATCCAGCGGCCGACCTGCTCCTCGGTCCCCACCTGAGTGATCATCATCAAGGAATTGTTGTGGACCTGAAAGCAATGTGCCGTTGAGGGGTTGCCATACGCCAGCTGTTCGTCGAGCAGAAAAAAAGCCAGCGGATCATCGCCATATAAACCAAAACCGAGCCCGCCGCGCTTTCGTTCGAGATTCGCCAACAGCCATCCTTCGCGATGGAGATCCTGCATGTCTTCCGCCGGCGCCTCCAAAGTGAGGTCATACTTGGCGGCACGCGGCGCGATGCGCTCTTGCACCAACCGCTCGACCCGTTCCACCAGGAGTTTCTGTTCCTTCGTTAGACCAAAATCCACAGCTCCAACTCCTTCTTCTTATTTCGCCTAGAATCGGAATTTATATCCCACTCGGACATCGGCAATGTCAAGGACTCTTTCCTGATTACTGAGGCGTCAAGAACGCGCTCAATCGAGAACAGAAAAAATTAGGGAAAATATCTAGCAGGTTCCTGAAAAACCTTGATCGCAGGCTGCTCAAAAAGATCTCAGAGGCGAGGCGCGCGTAGTTCGCATATGGCCGATAGCTTATGGCATATAGTTGGAACCATACGCTATAAGCCATACGCTATAAGCCAGCTGGAGCGAGGCGATTGAGCGCACCCTTCGACAAAGCTCAGGGCAATCGGCAAAAGCATATGAGTCTTTTTCAGCAGGCTGCTAGTACTACTGTGTCATTAACGGCGATTCACCACGTTGCAGCAGGGACATCGAGGGAGTTGTCTGGCGATCCCGCACGCCAGAATGAAGCGCAGTGTCGCGATGGAATCGGGCACGTGA
>Ga0184612_10001379_pt1 | contig 11666 bp, 11 predicted proteins | sample PLM3_60_coex_FD_133163 | JGI IMG/M metagenome (GOLD analysis project Ga0184612, IMG submission 133163) | Groundwater sediment microbial communities from an aquifer in East River, Colorado, USA - PLM3_60_coex | ecosystem: Environmental > Terrestrial > Soil > Riparian zone | place: USA: East...
GGCCGAAGGGCTGGGCGTGTCGAGCATCGCGCGCAAGCTCTACATCAGCGAGTCCACGACCAAGACCCATGTGTCCAAGCTCTACGACAAGCTCGGCGCGATCAACCGGGCCCAGGCGATCATGGCCGCCGTCCGGGCCGGGCTGCTCGACAACTCGCACGCCGACTGACCGCTCATGGAGCGCCATCTCGACGCCGGGCTCGGTCGAGCCGAACCATGTCCCTCGACCGATCAGACGGGCGGCTGCTGACGGTCACGCACCGCGGTGTCCGGCTCGGGAGGAGCCAGCAGGCCACGCAAGACAGCGACCGACTCGTGCCAGGTCCAATCCCGCTCGACCCAGGCCCGGCCCTTCTCCCCCATCAACCGCACGCGGTCGAGGTCCGAGAGCAGGTCAGCTGCGCGCGCCGCGATGGCAACCGGGTTGAAGGGATCGACGACGTAGCCGGTCTCACCGTGCAGCACGGTCTCCGGCGCCCCCCCGCTGTCGCCGACGAGCACCGGGTGGCCGCACGCCTGGGCCTCGAGGAACACGATGCCGAGCGCCTCCGGTTCCAGGCCTCCCATGCGGGTCCGGCATGGCATTGCGAAAACGTCCCCGACGTCGAACCACCCGGGGGCGTCCGACCATGGGACTGCGCCGGCGAAGATCACCGAGGTCGCAACGTCGTGCTCGCGGGTCAGCCGTTCGAGGCGGCGGCGGGAGGGTCCGTCGCCGACGAGCAGGAGCAGGGCGTCGGGTACGGCCGCCAACAGGTGCGGCATCGCCTTGATCAGCGCGTCCTGGCCCTTCCGGGGGACGAACCTCGATACCGACACCAGCACCGGCCGCCCGGGGGCGATGCCAAGTCGCTCGCGAATCGCGGCACCGCCGACGCCCGGACGGAACACCTCGGTGTCGACGCCCGGAGCCAGCCGCACCATCCGCTCGGCCACGTCGGCGGACAGTGCCGGCACGATCCGGCGCCTGCAGAACTCCGAGACGTACGTCAGCACGTCGCAGCCGTCGCCGATCCTGCGGAGCGCCCGTCGTGCCGCCGGAACGCGTGCCCACCAGGTCTCGTGGCCGTGGGTGAGTCCGACGACGCGACGGGCTCCAGCCCCGCGCAGTCCGTCGGCGAGCAGGCCGAGCGGCGCTGCGGCGCCGAAGAGTACCGAGTCGCACCGCTCGGCACGCAGGACGTCGGCGGTCCGCCTGGACACGGCGGGTGTCGGCAAGAGCACGGACGCCCTGTCGCGCACGACCGGGTAGGGCAGCCGCGCGTCGAAGTCGCGGTGGCCCGGCATCGTCGCCGTGTAGACCACGACCTCGTCGGCAGGCAGCCGCTCGGCCAAGGCGTACACGAACGACTCGATCCCACCATGCCGGGTAGGGAAGTCGTTCGTGACGATCAGCGTGCGACTCATCCGCCAGAGCCTGCCACAGGAGCGAGGTCCGCAGGCTCAGGCAGGTCGTGCTGTTCCGCCCATGCTCGAGCCAGTGCGATCCGCTGCGGTGCCGTCGGGTGAGTCGCGAACATGCCGAACACGATCGGAGGCGGCTCGAGATCCGCGTGCGATTTCAGCGCGAGCGAGCGCTGCATCCGCGCGAACGTCGTCGGGTCGCGGGTGAGATCGAGTGCGTGGACGTCCGCCCGGGTCTCGACCCGCCGGCTCACCAGGCTCTGGACCGGGCCGGTTGCGAAGCTGATCACCGCCACGACGGCGAGTACCAACGCAAGGATGCGTGGGTCGCCCGGTCCGTCCGCTGCGGCTCGACCCTGCAGCCACGGCCAGGCGAGCAGGCCGGCCAGTGCGCACACGCCGACCGCCGCGGCCAGCGCCCCGAGCAGCGTGCCGTTGCGAACGTCGTGCTCCGCCGCGTGACCGAGCTCATGGGCGACGACCGTCCGGACCTGCTCCGCGGGCGCCTGGTCTAACAGGTTGTCGTAGATGACGATGCGCCTGGTTGCCCCGAATCCGGACACGTAGGCGTTGAGCGTGCTCGTGCGCCTCGAGGCGTCCGCGACGAGTACCTCGTCGACCGGCACGCCGTCGTCCTGCGCCATCTCGATCAGTGACGACCGCAGCTCGCCCTCCGCCAGCGGCGTGAACTTGTTGAAGACCGGTTCGATCAGCAGCGGGTAGACGAACGAAAGGGCGACGACGAGCGCAGCGGCGACGACCGCCGCGACCGCCCACCACCACCGCGGCAGTGCGCGAGCCAGCGCAACGAGGATGAACAGGCCGAGCAGCGTGCCTGCGACCTGAAGGCCGAACGACCGGCCGACGTCCGCGACCCAGCCACCCCACGCACGTGTGGACAGGCCGTACTCGCGGCGGACGGACTCCGCCCACGCCGAGAACCCGATCGTCGCGAGCCTGACGGTGAACAGCACCGCGAGGCCGCCGAGCAGGACCTGCCAGACCCATCCGCCGCCCAGCGGGCGGGCTGCCGCCGTCACCAGTCGAGAGCCCAGCGGCGTCAGGCCGAGCACCAGGGACACCCCGAGGCCGACCGCCAGTCCGAGGTAGGCGGGCGGACGGATCTCGCGCTGGTAGGCGTCGGACTGGGCCCGTTCGGCCGCATTGAAGTCGCGGTCGGGCTCGGCCTGGTGAGCCGTCGCACCCTGCAGCGGCTCCCACGGCGTCGTCACGACAACCGTGAACGCGAGCGCCGCGAGCAGCACGGACAGGACGATCCATGGCATCGCGACTGCGAGGTCCGTCCCGTCGGCCCCTTCAGTCGTCGGCAAGCTCACCCACCTCCGTTCGCCATTGCGACGTCACAGCGGCCAGGTCCGTCCCCAGCACATCGCGGAGGGCATCGTCGAGGTTTGCCGCACCGTGGCGCGCGGCCTGCCGGTACAGCTCGACGACCTGCTCCTCGCCGTACTCGTCGGCCAGCATCCTCAGGGCCAGATGGGCGCCCTCGTACGCACCGGTCGCACGATCGGGATCGGTGAAGGCAGCGTCGTCGGGTAGCGCTGTCGGCACGCCGTCCACCCGGGACTGCCCCACCAGACCAGCCAGGGCACGGTCGAGAGAGACCCCGGAGTCGCGGTAACCGGCGTAGTCGGCGAGTCCCTCCGAGAGCCAGAGCGGGACAGGTCCCAGCTCGCGGGTCGCCACGTGGAACGTCTCGTGTCCGAGCAGAGCAACCCGGGTCGGAGCGTCCAGGCGGGCGAGCACACTCGGATCGGCGAGGACCCGGACCGGGCCGGCAGGCAGGCCTGGTGGTTCCAGGGAGGTGGTCAACGCTGCGAGCCCGTCACCCTCCGTGCCGCTCCGCATGCGCTGCGCCTGACCCCAGTCGTCGGCCAGGACGAGGACGACCCGCGGCGGCGTGATGTGCAGCAAGGACCCCACTGAACGAGACGCCTGGTCCAGCTCGGTCGAATAACGCCGCAGCACGTCGGCGGCCGCACCACCCACGACCAGCGAGCGCTGGCCGGCCATGCTGCGGACGTCGTCGATCTCCCAGGGTGGCACCGGGTCGCTCGTCGCGGCTGCCACCCGCAGCTGCGGAGTGATGTCGAGCACGCCGCGCACCGTCGCATCGGTCTCGTCACCGGCGAACCGGTACCGGACGACGACGCTCGCGCGCCAGGAACCCGCAGGGCCCGGCTCGAGGACACCCAGCTCCTCGGACCAGGCATCGAGCCGCAGCCGCCGTAACGCCTCGAACATCGCGGTCTGCGCGACCGCTCCACGCTCGGCCAGAGTCGTGTGCCACGCCTGCGCATCAGACGACCGCCACGCCGCGGCACGTCGATCGAGCAGGTCCCGAACAACGTCGCGGGCATCCCCGAGCGCCGTGTCGGCATCGGTCGAGGGGGCAACCCGCCCGGCAGGCGTGTGCGTGATGGGAGCGGGGGCCGGCGCAGACGGCCCGAGCACGGCCACGACGGCCGCGGCCAGGCCGATCAGGCCGAACCAACCTCGTGGTAGCGAGTTCCTGGCCGACGGGACCCGACTCGCGGCAACACGCCGGCTGATCGGACCGCCGCGCCGGGCACCCGAGTAGCGGAAGCGAACGAGGAGGGCCGCCTCGGGGGCGGCCCTCCTCGTGGTCACGCGTCGATGGTAGGCGGGCGTGGCGCTGCGTCGGTCAGCCCGGGCGGGTCGCCCCTGAGAAGGGCATCGACGAGAGGGGGTCGACACTCACGACGTCACCCGGGTGGGTGGCATGGACGAGTTCGCCACCACCGACATAGATGCCGACATGGCTGATCGGGCTGTAGAAGAAGACCAGATCGCCTGGCTGCAGCTGGCTCTTCGAGACCCTGGTGCCGACGCCGATCTGGGCGGACGACGACCGCGGCAGCGAGACACCCGCCTGCGCCCACGCCACCATGGTGAGCCCGGAGCAGTCCCAGGAATCCGGGCCCTCGGAGCCGTACGAGTAGGGCTCGCCGAGCTGGGCGAGGGCGAAGTTGACCGCGACCGCGGCCCGGCCACTGGCAGGGACGTCGGGCAGCGGCGCCTCGTCGCCGCCACCGCGGCTGGCCTGCTCCGCCGCCGCCTCGCGCTCACGTGCCGTGCGCTCGGCGTCGAGTGTCGCCCGCTCCTCGGCCTCCAGGCTGTCAAGCAGCTCCTGGGCATCGGCGAGGTGCTTCTCGATCTCGGCCTTCTGCACCGCGAGGTCGGCCTCCACGGCCTTGAGGCGGTTGAGCTCCTCGTCGGCAAGCAGGCGGTCCTGCTCGAGCCGCTGGCGCTCGCCGGCCACGGCGGCCAGCTGGTCGGCCTGCTGGTTAGCGTAGGCGTCGACGACCGACGCCTGGGCCAGGAAGTCTGCCGGGTCGGCGGCCATCAACGCGTTCAGCGTCGGGTCGATCCCGCCGGCGCGGTACGTCGCTGCGGCGAAGCCACCCATGTCCGCGGTGAGCTCGTTGACCAGGGCCTGCTGCCGCTCGACGTTGGCCTGTGCGCTGGTCAGGCGGCGCTCGACCTCGGACAGCTTGTCCGTCGCGGCGTTGTAGCGCTCGGTGGCTACCTCGGCCTTGCGGTACAGGTCGTCGACCTGTGTCTTGACCTGCTCGAGCGTCAACGCCGGATCCGCATGACCGGCTGGGGCCAGGGCGAAACCGCCGAAGCCGGTGACGGCGGCTGCGGTGCAGAGTGCGATGAGAGTGCGACGAGGACGGGCGTTCCGGCGAACGTGCAGGGGCACGCGTCTCCTTCTTCCTCCTCCGCCTACCGGGTGAGCTGACGGGTTCGGGCAGGAAGTGTGCCCTACGGCCGCGCCTAAGCGGCCGATTCACCCCGGGAACGTGGGTCCCCGGCTCCGGCCTTGCGGCCGAACTCGGCGTAGCGCCTGCTAGTCGACCATTCGGCCGCCAGGGGAACAGGCACCGTCGGGCAGGTTAGCCAGCAGATCGTGCGTCAGGCAAGCTCCTGTGCGCCGTTTCGCCATATCGGTCCTCCGGTTCGGCGCCGACGACCAGCCGCAGGGGCGGCACCAGACCAGCGTCGGCCAGCACATCGATCGCCTCCTGTTCGGCCCGGTCGAGCTCGGCGCCGTGCTCCGGAGTGCCCAGCAGCACCGAGACGACACAGTCGGAGCAGGCGAGGCCGCGTACCTCGCAGCGGTCACAGTCGATGAGCATCGTCACGCCTCCACAGTCGGAGCGGCCGGTGAAGGCCACCGACTCGATTCCGACGTTAGAGACCGGGTCCGACAAGGCGGGACGATCCCGGGACGACGCGTGCCTGTGGAACAGATCGGAGCACCCTGGACCTGTCAGGGCACCGCCCGGATTCGCCGCAGGCTGCCGACTTGTCCGGCCTGACAAGTCGCGAGAGAGCGCGTCGACGTCGTCAGCCACCGAGGAGGCGCACCAGCGCCACGGAATCGAGCGCGCGGGCCCGGCGCTGCCGCACGCCGTCGGCCACCTCCCGATCCGAGGAGACCACGATCAGCGGGCGGCCTGGTGGTTCAGCGGCCACCAGCCGCCGGATGAGCTCGTCGGCCGTCTGACCCTGGGGGCTGAATCGCACCCGGACACCCTGGGCCGAAGTGACCGGCGGCGGCACGGAGACGTCGGCGCCGTCGAAGACGCAGGTGATCTCGGCTCCGGCGCGGGCCGCCAGCGCCGACAGCCCCTGGACCAGACGGCTGCGCTGTGCCTCGAGCGGCATGGCCGGCCAGGCGCTCTTCGTGACGTTGTATCCGTCGACGACGAGGTGGGACCGCGGCAGTGCCAGCAGGTCGTCGAGGTAGGCAGGGTCGTCCTGCGGCCGGCCGGGAGCGGCCGACTCGCCCGGTTCCAGCGCCTCGACGGTGTCTGCGGGCCTGAGCGCGGAGGCGGGTAGCGCCAGCTCACGACGCAGTCCAGCGGCTGCCTCGGCCAACGTGTCCAGCAGCAGCCCCAGCCGGACGTTGCCCAGGCTGCGGCCTTCCCGGTCGACCCGGCGGGCGGCTTCCAGCGCTTCCTCCGCCCCCGTGAGCTTGCTCCGCAACCGCCGTGCCTCGGCCTCGGCCGCTGTGCGGACGGACTCGGCGGCGCCGACGATGCGGGACGATTCCTCGGTCGCGGCCTGCGCGACGCGCTCAGCCGCGGCAACCTGGTCGCGGGCATCACCGAGGCGGCGACGAAGGGCGGCGTTCTCGGCCTTGAGCCGCTCGACCTCGACCTTGACGCGTTCCCGGTTCTCGCGGGCCTCGGCCCGGGCGGTCGAGAGCTGCTCGCGCAGCCGGACGGCCGCGGCGCTGTCGCGTGCCGCCTGCGCCTCGTCGACGGCGCGCCGTGCGGACGCACCGGCCGCCGCCACCATCTCGGTCCAGCCGTCGGGGCGGAGTAGGAAGGCGACCATGGCCACGTCGGTCGGGTCGGCGGCCGGTGGCGGCGGGCCCGTCGACAGCGCCTCGACCAGTCCTGGATGGGCGGCCCGGGCGGCTTCGAGCACATGTCGCCGGAAACCCGGCTCGGCTTCGAGGGCCGCCGCGATCGCGGTGCCGCCCAGCCGGGCGCGCTTCGCAGCTGTGAAACGGGCAACGGCCCGCAGTGACGCGGGGATCTCCTCCGCGGCGAGACCTGCCAGCACGTCCGCTGCGAGGGAGACCACCCGCTGGCGCACAGCCTCCGGCGGAGGCGTCACGTGTCCTCGGCATCGACGCGTGGCACGACGTCGACGGCGTCGGAACCGCACCACCGGCAACGCACCTGCTCGACCGTCTCCGCCAGAACCTCGGTCTCCTCTACCCGTGGCTCCCCTGCGAGGTTCAGATGGACGTATTCACGTACCCGAACTGAGCGCACGACGTCGAAGCGGGTGAGGTTGCCACACTGCGCACACCGCCACCTGGTCGTCGCAGTCGGCATCGACACCGCCACAGTTCGCCTCCTCGTCCTGCCCCGACGAGCGTAGCCGCGCACTTGACCGGGACGTCAGCACGACGGCGCGCCGCCATGGTCTTGTCGGTGGTCGTGCCTAGCGTCGGATCCATGAGCGCGGTGGTCGCCGTCCAGGGCACGCTCGACGAGCTCGGTACTCCCCTGGTCTCGACCATGTTCGTGGTCGTCGACCTCGAGACCACCGGCGGCTCACCCGCAACGAGCGAGATCACCGAGGTCGGAGCCGTCAAAGTCTGCGGCGGCGAGGTCCAGGGCGAGTTCCAGACCTTGGTGCGGCCGGGCCTTTCGATCCCGCCGTTCGTCGCGGTTCTGACCGGGATCACCGATGCCATGGTGGCGACCGCTCCCCGCCTCGAGGCCGTCCTGCCGGCATTTCTCGAGTTCGCACGTGGCAGCGTGCTCGTCGCTCACAACGCGCCCTTCGACGTCGGTTTCCTCAAGACGGCATGCGAGCACCTGGGCCACGCCTGGCCGGGCTTCTACGTCCTCGATACCGCGCGGCTCGCCCGTCGGGCGCTGGCACGCGACGAGGCCCACGACTGCAGGCTCTCGACGCTGGCCCGGGTCTTCCGGGCCGGCACCATGCCGACGCACCGTGCGCTCGCCGACGCCCGCGCCACGGTCGACGTCCTGCACGGGCTGTTCGAGCGACTGGGCAACGTCGGCGTCCACACCGTGGAGGAGCTTGCCACCTGGCAGAGCACGGTCACACCGGCCCAGCGGCGCAAGCGCTTTCTCGCCGAGAGCGTGCCGCATGCGCCAGGCGTTTACCTCTTCCTCGACGGTCTGGGCCGGGCGCTCTATGTCGGCAAGAGCAAGGACATGCGCACTCGCGTGCGCACGTACTTCACGGCCTCAGAGACCCGTCGCCGGATGACCGAGATGGTCGCTGTGGCCGAGTCGGTGACCAGCATCAGGTGCGCCACGCCGCTCGAGGCCGAAGTCCGCGAACTCCGCCTGATCGCCGATCGCAAGCCTCGCTACAACCGGCGCTCCCGGTTCCCTGAGCGCGCCAGCTGGCTCAAGCTCACCGTCGAGCCGTTCCCCCGACTCTCGTTGGTTCGTGAGGTCAGGCTCGACGAGGCCACCTACCTCGGCCCGTTCGGTTCACGCCGGCTGGCCGAGGCCGCAATGACCGCCGTCCACGAGGCGGTGCCGATCCGGCAGTGCACCGACCGGCTGTCGCCCAAACGCACCCGGTCGGCATGTGCGCTGGCCGAGATGGGCCGCTGCGGTGCTCCCTGCGAAGGCGGCGAGACGGTCGAGGCCTATGCGCGGCATGTCGACGCCGTCCGGCGCGCCTTCACCGCCGACCCACGCGCCCTGGTCGACCGGCTGCTGGCCCGTATCGACCTCCTGTCCGGCAACCAGCGTTACGAAGAGGCGGCCGTTCATCGCGACCGGATGGCGACATTCGTCCGAACGGCCGCCCGCGCGCAGCGGCTCGCGGCCCTGGCTGCGGTGCCGCAGCTCGCGGCGGCGCGGCGAGTTGAGGCGGGCGGCTGGGAGCTCCATGTCGTGCGGTACGGCCGCCTTGCCGGCGCCACCGCCTCGCCGGCCGGCGCGCACCCGCGGCCATACTTAGACGCACTCCTCGCCACGGCCGAGACCGTGGTGGCTGCTCCTCCGCCACTGCCGGCCGCGACGGTCGAAGAGGCCGAGTGCATCCTGCGCTGGCTCGAGACCCCAGGAACCCGCCTGGTGGAGGTCGAGGGCGTCTGGGCTCTGCCCGCAGGCGGCGCCGGCGGGTTGGCCGGGCTGGTCGCCACGGCCGAGCGGGCCGATCGCGCGGCCCGTCCCTTCGACGACCGACGGGCTCTTCGGCCAGTGCGCTGACACGGCGATGGGATGATCGGCGCGTGGTCATCCCGATCCATGACCGGAATCCGACGCTGCGGCCTGCGTACGTCACCCGCGCGCTGGTGGCCGTCAACATCGTCGTCTTCCTGCTCAGCCCGCTGGGTCTCGCCGGCATCGGCGACTCGGGCGCGCAGGCCGCGTGTGCTGTGCAGGAGTTCTTCGACCGGTGGGTGGCGATCCCGCGCGAGCTGACCACGGGCGATCAACTGCCGCTCGTCGTCGGGCCGGCGACCGTCGACCCGGCCGGCAACCCCGCCTGCCTGCTCGTGGCGCCCGACTACGAGAAGTCGCCGATCCTCTCCGCGGTCACGGCGATGTTCCTGCACGGCGGCTGGGTACACCTGCTGGGCAACATGCTGTTCCTCGCCGTGTTCGGCAACAACGTCGAGGACCGGCTCGGACGGGTGCGATACCTGCTCTTCTACCTGGCGTGCGGCATCGCGGCGACCTATGCGTTCGCGTTCACGCAGGCCGACGCGCGGACGACGCTGGTCGGCGCGTCGGGGGCGATCGCCGGGGTACTGGGCGCGTACCTGGCATGGTTCCCCAGAGCCAAGGTGATCAGCCTCGTGCCTTTCCTGCTCTTCATCCCGTTACAGCTGCCGGCCTGGCTGGTTCTCGGCATGTGGTTCGTGATCCAGGCCTTTTATAGCCTGGGTACGGGTCTGGCGGCCGGCACCGTCGCGTACGTCGCGCATGTCGCCGGCTTCGTTGTCGGGTTCCTCTTCGCGCTAGCCCTGGGCCGCGGCAGGGAACCGCCACGTCCGGTCCGTCCGTACGGCGTCTCGCCCTACCTTCCCCGGTAGTCTCCACGGCGGGCCCCGTTCCGCCGTGCCAGGAGGCATCGTGATCACCGCGATCGTGTTCGTGCAGGCCGACGTCGCACGCATCCCGGAGGTCGCCGAGCAGATCGCGGCGCTGGACGGCGTCAGTGAGGTCTACTCCGTGACCGGCGAGATCGACCTGGTCGCGATGGTCCGGGTCCGCGAGCACCAGGGCGTCGCGGACGTCGTGGCCGATCGGCTCAACAAGATCCCCGGCGTGATGCGAACCGAGACGCACATCGCGTTCCGCACGTTCTCCAAGCACGATCTGGAGGCCGCCTTCGCCCTCGGCGCCGAAGACGCCGACTGACCTCGACGCAGCGTCCTGTGGGCTGTCACATCGGCCGATGCTCGACTCATCGGTGGCGCCAGGACGTCTTGGATCCGGACGGCGTCAGGGCTCAGTTCCGCGCTTCGAGCAGCTGCGAGGCGCGCACAGCGGCGGCCAGGGCGTCCAGGTTGCGGGTCCGCGCATAGACCTCGGCTGCGGTGTCGGTGAACTTGATGACGTGCTCGTCGCCGTGCGCGGCCGCGCGTTCCGCTGCCTCGCCGGCGGGATCGGCCACCCCTGGCGCCGACGGCAACGCCTCGCGCGGCGCGGCGTCCGCCGGCTCGTACATCGCGACGATCGCGGCGCTGGCCGACCAGACCGCGGACAGGCTGGGCGCCCACAGCTCACGCGGCAGGGCGGGCAGCGTGTGCAGTACGGCGTTCGGTGCGGTCGCCGTGTGCACCAGCAGCACCGGGCTGCCATGAGCGTGGGCGAGGTACCGCACCGTCGCGGCGTCGATCAGGTCGGTGAGCCGGGCCTCGACGTCGGCGGCGTCCGCCGCGGGGCGCAAAGACGCGACCGACGCCGACCAGCCGGCCAGGTCCGCAAGTCGCGGGATCCGCGACGCGATGACGCCCCGCTGCATGGGCAGGTGGGGCACGGCGTCAAGGGCGGCCGCGGCATCGAGCCTGCCCGCCGGTGCGGCGACCCCGGGAAGGGTTCGCGAGCGGCCCGCCCAGAAGGCCAGCCCGTGCGCCAGCTCCGTCACCGTGGCGCGGGTCTCCCCGCCCGCGAGGAGGGTGCGCACCGCGTGGCCGACCCTGATCACCCCGTGGGTGGCGCCGGCTGCGATGCCGGGGAGCAGCCGTGGCCACCAGGTCGCGAGCACCTCCCGCCAGGGGCGCTCCGAGACCTGTGCCGTGAAGAACGCCGTCCAGTCACCGATCCGACGGCCGTCGCCCAGTGCGTCCCGCCAGTTCTCGTCCGTGACCCGGTCGCTGGCCTTGGGTAAGTCCTCGAGCCGGGGGACGTACGTGTCGACCCAGCGCGGCACGTCAGGCGCGTGGCCACGCCGGACCAGCACCTCGACGGCCATCGGGCCATGGTTCGTCAGCCCGTTGTTGCCCTCCTCGTCGCCGCCGAACTCGGGCCCGGTGAGGTGAAACCGTTCGTACGCCTCGTCCAGCGTCTGGTTGTTCACGATGCTCCTCCGGGGGGAGGCTCTCGGTGGGCCGCCTTCGCACGCCGAATCTAGGGCTTCGATCCGGCCTCGGGTAAGGGGCCGAGCGGGCGCTCGCCCCGCCCGGCCAACGCGAACGGATCGTGACACACCGACAACTCGAGCCTTCTTGACAAGACATTCTGTCGGTGGGA
>Ga0184612_10001380_pt1 | contig 11654 bp, 10 predicted proteins | sample PLM3_60_coex_FD_133163 | JGI IMG/M metagenome (GOLD analysis project Ga0184612, IMG submission 133163) | Groundwater sediment microbial communities from an aquifer in East River, Colorado, USA - PLM3_60_coex | ecosystem: Environmental > Terrestrial > Soil > Riparian zone | place: USA: East...
AAATGTATAGTGCTCCCATAAGTGTTGGGATAACCATGCTCCACCTAACGGCCAATTCGCCCAACTTGGACTGCCGCTTACAGGATTGGTGGTTGCCCAAATGTCAGTGTTGTGATGAATAGTCCATCCGTTGGCGCCATAAAAATTACGCGTTGTTTCTCTGCCGGTTATGGAAAGTTTCTTAATAAGGTCAAGCAGCGGTAGGTGCAGTTCGGAAAGGTTACACGACTCCACCATCCAGTAATTCATTTCAGTATTGATATTGGTCGTGTAGTTGCTGCTCCACGGAGGTCGCACATGATGGTTCCAGATTCCCTGAAGATTTGCGGGCATTCCGCCCGGCCGTGATGAAGAGATTAGCAGGTAACGGCCGAACTGAAAATATAAAATTTCAAGGCTAACGTCAGCGTGCCCCTTTGAATATTCCGCCAGGCGTCGATTGGTAGGAGTTTCATCTTTAGGATTTCCATTAATCGAAAGGGAAACGCGATCGAAGTATTTTTTATAATCTTCAATGTGATTTATCCTGAGCTCGTCGAATGTTTTGCCCCAGGCTTTGTTCATGTGTTGTTCTACCGATTCTTTCTCGTTTTTCCCGTCTTTGTCGGGGCATTTGTCGAAGCCGTTGAAGCTAGTGGCAGCTGCAAGGTAGAGTGTAACGTCAGAAGCCTCTTTTACTTCGAGACCCTCCGCAGTGATGCTCACGGTTCCGTCTGTATTTTTTATTCTGATTCGAAGGTTGAAGCGCATTCCCCGGCAACCGGTGGGATCGTTATAGATGACGGGTTGCTCCATGGTTTGCATATAGCTTGGATCGGTGTGTGCAGGAGCTTTGCCGTACACCGTGAGCTCATGATCACTGATCGCATCCGTCTTATACAACAGCGGACTGGATGCTTCTACCGTAAAATTCAATGCCTTAGGTTGACTGGCTTTCAGGTGGATTACAATTACGTCGTCAGGAGCTGACGCAAACATTTCTCTTGTATAACTAACTCCATTCACGGTAAAGCGCGTAGTAGAAATGGCGGTTGAAATGTTGAGGTCACGATAGTAGGCTGTAGGAATGCCGTCAATGTTATATTTTAATTTAACGTCGCCCAATGGTTCATACGATTCAGTGAAAAGACCCTGGATTTTTTTTGCCAGATCATCTGCGAGTTGATAATTTTCTTCAGTGAGGGCTTTGCGTATTGCGTCTAAATATTGGGGAGCCTGTGGGTTTGGATTTGTATTAACAGGGCCGCCGGACCAAAGTGACGATTCATTTAATTGGATGAGCTCATCCTGTGCACTGCCATATATCATGGCACCTAACCTTCCATTTCCAATAGGTAGTGCTTCATTCCAGTTTTTTGCTGGCTGATCGTACCAGAGTTTGAGATCCTCTTGCCCAAAGACGCTCCTGGCACATAGCAAAACAAGTATACAGTAGGAAAATTTTTTCATTGATTATAAATAAAGGATTAAAATAGGTGAAATAAATGTGATTGACACACCTTTGTCAAGGTAGTATTTTCGTGGATTGGGGCCACGAAATTTAACTTCGAACTAACTATTTAATGAACGTGAGTTTCAGGATTGTAATTTCGACCATGTTACTGGCATGTAGTGCGCATGTCACGGCGCAGACCTCAGATAAATCTTCCGTAATGGAAAAGGGAAAACTGGTTTATGATCAGAATTGCCTCGCCTGCCATCAGATGGATGGAAGCGGTGTACCCATGCTCACGCCGTCGTTGGTGAACGCGGCATACGTTAATGGCGACAAGATAAGATTGATCAATGTTGTCCTTAAGGGATTGAAAGGAGTGGCGATAGATGGCGAAATGTACGATAGTCCAATGCCACCCCTGGCGCATCTGAGCGACGACGACATTGCGGCAGTGCTAACGTATGTCCGTGGTAACTTCAGCAACAAGTCGGGAGAGATTAAAAGGGAAGAGGTTGCTGAGGTCAGGAAAACGGGCAAATAAATAATCCGATGTTGGTTTTAAGGGAAAAAATCATATCTAAACTATTCAATAGTTGTGTATCTTTAACACAATGATACCCTTGCCTTAATTACAACGAATGCTTGCTCTCCTAGGCTTTGGCACTATTGCCGTCTTTTTAATTCTGATCATTACCAAAAGATTGTCGGTTATAACAGCCCTCGTTATTGTGCCAATTGTATTTGGATTACTTGCCGGCGTAGGGGTAAGGGAATTGTCGGAGATGATGTTGAAAGGCATCATGCAGGTAGCCCCTACCGGCATATTGTTGTTCTTCGCAGTTCTTTATTTCGCCGTTATGCTTGACACAGGTCTTTTCGACCCTGTCATCAGATTAATTATACGCCAGGTAAAGGGCGATCCGCTTAAGGTAGTTATGGGAACAGCACTGCTTACTATGATTGTTCATCTTGATGGTGATGGAACCGCCACTTTTATGATCGTAATATCAGCTTTTCTTCCTGTATACAAAGAGTTGAAAATGGACAGACTTGTGCTGGCGGGGATAGTGGCGCTTAGTGTAGGGCCCCTCCATCTCGTACCCTGGTCTGGGACATCTGCGCGGGCGATAGCAACCATGAATTCAACCGCCTCGGAAATGTTTAATCCCAACGTACCGGCTATTTTTGGCGGAATTGCGTGGGTGCTGTTTGTGGCTTACATTTTGGGAAGGAACGAAAGAAAGCGTTTGGGCATAGTCGCCCTTGATTATGATCACCATACTTCTTTAAATGATGAGCAGCGATCGTTTCGCAGACCAAAACTCATTCTGGTGAATGCTGCAATGACAGTTGCATTAATTATCACGCTGATGATGGGATGGACACCTGCTCCTGTATTGTTTGTGATTGCCAGTTGTTTTGCGTTGCTGATCAATTATCCGAACCTCAAGGACCAACAGCGAATTGTGAAAAGCCATGGCTCTAATATATTTATGGTGTCGAGTATGATCTTTGCCGCCGGGATTTTTTCAGGAATCCTCACAGGATCCAAAATGATTGAGGCGATGGCAAGTTCGCTGGTCTCCTTTATTCCTGAACATCATGCAAACTGGTTGCCTTTGCTAACTGCTCTCACGAGTATGCCTTCAAGCCTCCTTTTTACACCTGATGCTTATTACTTTGGAGTGATACCCGTTCTTAGTGAAGCAGCACAGCATTATCAAATCGATCCTCTTGAGATCGGCCGCGCGGCTCTGCTTGGTCAAATGACAGTTGGTTTTCCATTGAGTCCCCTGACTGCATCCACATTTCTACTGATAGGATTGTGCGAAGTTGATCTGGGTAATCATCAGAAGTTTGTGTTCAAGTGGGCATTTGGGACAACAATAGTTATGACGATAGTTGCATTGCTCACGGGCTCTATTCATTTTTAATTAATAGGCTGTATGAAACCCAAAATCAGGATCGGATGCGGTGCAGGTTTTTCAGGCGATCGCCTTGATCCGTCCATCATACTTGTTCTGGAGGGAAAATTGGATTACCTGGTGCTGGAGTGTCTTGCTGAACGTACAATTGCACTTGCACAAAAACGGAAGCTTCAGGATCCGGCCAAGGGATATGATCCGTTACTGGAACGTCGTATCGAGTCGCTTCTTCACGGTCTGGTTCGAAATGGTGTCAGACTCATAACGAACATGGGTGCGGCTAATCCAATTGCTGCGGCACACGTTGTATTGGACATTGCTAAAAAGAAAAACATTAAAGTGAAGGTAGCTGCGCTGACAGGTGATGACGTGTTGGATAAAATCAACCCTGATGATCATGCACTTGAAACAAATCGACCTATTGCTTCTTCAGGGAATATTGTCTCAGCGAATGCATATCTGGGAGCTGCTGGAATTATCGAAGCACTGGAGGCAGAAGCCGATGTAATTATCACGGGACGAGTAGCTGACCCCTCCTTATTTATTGCTCCGATGATTCATGAGTTCGGATGGTCGGTCGAAAATTTTGATCTGCTGGGAAAAGGCACGGTGATTGGCCACCTTATGGAATGCGCCGGACACATCACTGGTGGTTATTTTGCTGACCCAGGTAAGAAGGATGTACCCGACATGGGCCACCTCGGACATCCATTCGTTGATGTTTTTTCTGATGGTTCGGGTGTGATTTCAAAAGTCGAAGGCACCGGAGGCGTGATAAACTTGCTCACGGCAAAAGAGCAGTTGTTGTATGAAGTGGTAAACCCATTTGAATATTTTACACCTGATGTCATTGCCGATTTTACCTCTGTTGAGTTAAAACAAAGCGGACTCAATGAAGTGAAGGTTACAGGTGGAAGGGGAAAAGCTATGCCGTCAACCTTCAAAGTAAGTGTTGGTTACCAGGCTTTCTATTTAGGTGAAGGCGAAATAACATACGGAGGTTCTAATGCCCACGGTCGCGCGCGAATGGCGGGTGACATCATCAAGCAAAGGTTGGCAGTTGAATTTCCAGATCTGCAAATCGACCTCATAGGACAAAATTCTGTGCATGGAGATTCAATCTCATTGAATCAGAGGTCCTATGAAGTAAGGTTAAGAGTGGCGGGAAAATCAAGATCTCCTTTGGCCGCAGCGCTTATTGGAGAGGAGGTTGAGGCCCTATACACAAATGGTCCAGGTGGTGGGGGAGGGGTTCGGAAAAGTGTAAATGAAGTGATCGGAATAATTTCGACATTAATTCCACGAGAGAAAGTTCCGCATAAGGTGTCATTATTTGAATCATGAAACTATACGACATTGCACACAGCCGCGCAGGTGATAAGGGGAACACGCTTACCCTTTCGCTGATCCCTTACAATGAAGCAGACTATCCAATGCTTTGTGAAAAGGTTACAGCTGCAAGGGTTGGCAATCACCTGAAAGATATTGTCAAAGGGAATGTTGTACGTTATGACCTTCCTAACATTTCATCGTTGCTGTTCGTTTGTCAGGATGCGCTAGCCGGCGGCGTTACCACATCCCTTCGTGTGGATGCACACGGCAAAACTTTAAGCTACGCGTTGCTGGAAATGGAAATATGACATTGGAAGTTGTTGGATCGACGATTTCACTCTTGTATTCCTCTGCGATTGCAATCTTTCGGACCTCGTTACGTTCTCTCCAACAAATCATGTTCGCGCGACACGACACAATTCTCTGCGGTTAAGAATTTTATCATCGCGACAGGGAGTTTAAGCGCAGAGGAAAAACCGCAGAGATGAGTTTGCATGAAGATTTGAATTACTATTTAAAAATTAACTAACCCTTCTTTTTTTTATCCAGGCTTTTTGAGGAAGGTTTACCATTCGCAACAAGGTGGAGCTGAATTATCTAATTATTGTTTTTGTAATCATTTATAAATGGTAATTATGCGCACAGTTTCATCACCGACTTATGAGGATTGCGCAATTTTTTGCATGTATATGTTTTTTTACGGGCTCCGTTTCGGCGCAGCTTCGGAAAGCTGAGATCGATCATTCCCTTGTTCCGGATTCACATGGACATTATATCGAGGAGTTCGTGTTCGACAAAACAGCAGAGCCTGAACGTTGGGCAAAACAAAAGCATGGCCTAAATGTTTCGTTTGCTACAACAAACGCCCTGTTTCTGAGAAGTGAAGTGCCCACATTAGAAAGGGAAGTATTAGTTTGGAATAGCGCCGGTTGGCGGGGAGAGCGGCTTAGTAAACAGGTGTTGATTTGGTCGCCAGATACACTCAGTCAAGTCCGCTTTAAAGTCGGCGATCTTAAAAACTCAAAGGGTCAGCTTATCGACAAGAAAAGTATTGATGTTCATTTAGTGCGGTATGTTCTTTCCAACTATCCCTATGGCGCATCAAAAACTACATGTGATATTGGAGCAAGCGATACTGCTTATCTGATGCCCGACAGGTTTGAACAATTCGATCGGTTTGATCTGCCAGGTAATACTGTCCGACCTGTATGGGTTTCCCTGCAATTACCTGATAACATCGAAGCGGGAGTTTACAACGGAACGATAGAAGTGTTTTCGGAAAAAGAACACAAAACCCTGAATCTTAGCATTCGCGTTCAGGGGCAATTATTGCCGAAGCCTGAGGATTGGAAGTATCGACTCGACCTATGGCAAAATCCGTGGGTTGTTGCCACGTACTATCAACTCGAACCATGGTCTCCCGAGCATAAAGCGTTGTTAAAGAAACATCTTAGGTTGTATGCCGATGCCGGGGGGAAATACATAACCACCTATGCCGTTCATTCGCCGTGGTCGGATAATTCTTATATGATTGAAGGCGGAATGATTGAATGGATTAAGGCAAAAGATGGATCATGGAAGTTCAGCTATGACATTTTTGATCAATATGTTCAATTGGCGATGGATGAGGGAATTGATGAAGCTATTACTATATACACTCCAATACCCTGGGGCAACAGATTCCGCTATAAGGACGACGTGACAGGGAATTATATTAATGAGGAATGGACTCCCGAATCAACAACGTTTCGTTCTGTCTGGGGATTTTTCCTTGATGATCTCAGGCGCCACCTTGAAATGAAAGGTTGGCTTCAGAAAACATATCTCGGGATCAACGAAAATCCTATGGATCAGACTATGGCTGCTATCAAAGTAATTCAGGAACATTCAAAAAAATTTCCCGCTGGCAAGGGATGGAAAATTACTTACGCTGGTGACTGGCACCCTGAACTTACTAACCTGTTGGATGACTATTCTCCCATAATAAGCAGTGAGCCCAGTCAGAAAGACATACATGATCGCAAGACAAAGGGATTTACAACCACGTATTATGTTTGTTGCACGCCTCCTAAGCCCAACAATTTTGTATTCTCGCCACCGGTGGAGGGGACTTACATAAGTTGGTATGCAGCTGCCTATGGTTATGATGGTTTCTTACGATGGGCGTATGATGCCTGGCCCGCTGATCCACTACGGGATGCGCGCCACGTCGTTTGGCCCGCCGGAGATTGCTTTTTGGTTTACCCTGGTGGAGCCAGCAGCATACGGTATGAGAAACTTAGAGAAGGTATTGTGGACTTCGAAAAGATCAGGTTACTGAGGGAACTCGTTGCAAAGTCGACCGATAAGGAAGCTAAAAATTTAATGAAAGATTTTGAGAAGCATCTCACTACGTTTATTGGCGATCGCGATTATAGCAAGCGTGACTATAACGTGGTGAAAATGGAAGAAGCCGTAACCAGGGGAAAACAGATCTTAGATGAAATTAGCGACAGACTGGCCCGCTGAAAGGATCTGGAAGATAGGCGATGGTTCCGGGGCATGTGCTTTTTATCCAGTGAGTGGTTTGCTACCATCGGGTTCAAAACCATCAAGGCGTCGAGTCACCTTTTCCGTCTGTCTCAATAAAAATATTCTACCTATCCTGTCCAATTTTCACCTTCTGGACAGTCATATGTAAAACTATCTTATGAGCTATGGAAGTATTTGTTTTCAAAACATCGGTTGAGACGCCGGAAAATGTTAAGACGCTTACTCCCCTGTTAGATATGCTGGTCGGGAAGGACATGTGGAATTTTGCCCTAGACGATTGTGACAGGATCCTGAGGGTTATTTCCCATGATTGTCCACAATCGGCTATCCAGATACTGACCGAAAGCGGCTTTGAATGCTGTGAATTGGAAAACTAGTCGTTCTGATCTTAAATTTTCAACTTTGTGCAGATGGAATGCAACCTCATTCATCCGCAACGCGTCTTTCCTGATATACACAACCTCGACCCATGAAAAATTTGCTCATTTTACTCGCATTCACCTTCGTATGCTCTGCTGCGCAGGCCCAGGAAGGCTCCTATTCATTCAAAGAAAATTACCAGCTCGCAACCCCCGCTCAGGTATCCGTTTCGTCGTCAGATGGAAATATTGAAGCAGTAGCCCTGGAGGGAAACAAAACGGATATATTTTACATTGTGCGCAAGAATAACCGGGTGCTGAACATCAGCCGGGCAGAACTGGAGAAAGAAGTGACACTCGAAGTCGAGCAGTCCGGTAACAGTTTGAGTATTGTCGTCAAGTATAAGAACGAAAACGGGTGGTCTGACTGGAGGGACAAGATGGTGGTGAGCTTCAGGTTGCAGTTGCCGCGGGAGACTGCGTGCAATCTTCGTACTTCTGACGGAAATATTTCCTTGAAGGGACTGAAGGGCAGCCAGCGATGCAGCACCAGTGACGGCGATGTGAATGTTACAGACATTCAAGGTTCGTTATTTGCCTCGACATCAGATGGTAATATCACGGTCAAAAAAATAGGCGGCCCGGTTGAAGCAAAAACCAGTGATGGCAACATTATCCTGGAAGAAATTAAAGGAGATACAAAAGGCAGCACAAGTGACGGGAACGTTACCGTTACTAAAGCGACAGGAAATATCTTCATGAAAACCTCGGATGGAGATCTTACTTTCAGAGACATTGCCGGGTCACTCAATGCCCATACATCCGACGGTAATGTAACAGGTAATTTACTGGAGCTAACGAAAGAGCTGACTATCAAGACCAGTGATGGAAATATTTCAGTATCTGTCCCTGCCAATCTCGGGATGGATCTCAACATAAAAGGGGAGTCATTGGATGTGCCACTTTCAAATTTCTCAGGCCGATCGGATGAGAAATTGATTGAAGGAAAGTCTAACGGTGGGGGTATACCAGTTAACCTGTCTACTTCCGGAAATGTGACGTTATCCTACAGATAGAGAAACAGAGCTTTCCAGTTTGCAAAATTAAGCGTAGGAGGGCGCAGAGCTTGAACCACTTGCCTACGGCCCGATAATTATCGGGGCTTCGGCGGGCACAGCGCAGGAGGTCCGCGGAGACGAATTTAATTCAATCTCAGTGTATTTAATTATCTCTGCGGAACTCTGCGTGCGTTTCTCTGCGCTTAAAAAAGACCTCCAGATAAGAGAATCCTACTTCATCATATAGGTGAGGATTGTAGCGGCGATCAAAAGCATTGCAAAATGATAGCCTGTATTAATGCCGAAGAGTTTCCAGGACTTCTTTTCCCACGCAACTGTGCCAAGATCTATTGGTAAATAAAATCCCAGCCAGGTAAAGATGGTTGCGTTCGCTATACTTGCTGCGGGCGACATCTCCTTCGTTCCGGGTACATATGTCCATGCGCCAATATTGTGAGCAAAAACGTAAGCCATTAGGAAATTACCTATTACCATAAAGACCATTCCCTTGATCATTTCACTCGCTGGGGGTTTGACGGTCATATCAACTTTCATTTCCTTGGCCCAGGCCTTGCCGAATAATGAGGTATACCAGACGAATCCAAGTATAAAATTGGCGACCACTGTTATCAGGATAGCAGTGAAGTTAATGTGCAATTCTTCCATATTCTTAGGGGTTAGATTGTGGATTTATAGAGATATAATAAATATAGAATTTTCCTAAAGAATCAAAATTGAAACTTTGCACTAATCTTTGCCCACAGACCCCTAAAGGGGGAACTAGATCTGCGGAAAATAGCACCAGTCGCTCTTCAATCTCAACTTCCAGCACAACCCGGGAAAGTCCCCTTCAGGGGATTTAGGGGTGGTTCAGCGCAAGCTCAAATTACTATGAGCATAAACTCTTGCAGCATCTTCTTTTCAAATGGCCTGAAAATGCGTTTCTCGTCGCCCCAGAATAAGAGTTCCTTAAGGTATTAGCAATTGCGCAAGGGGTTGAGGCTTTTAATAGTAGTGTGTATATTTAACTAAGCAGACGGAGGGTGTGGCGTGATAAACATTTAATACCGAAGATATGATCCAAGTCCGAATTTTTCCTTTGTTGTTGCTTTGTTTGATCGGGTGTAAAAGCAGTGAACATAATACGGCATCGTACACAGCCTTCACAGGCGCTACAATCATTGACGGCAGCGGAGACTCTCCAATTCAAAACGGCATATTGCTGATTCAAAACGGGCGAGTAGTCGCTGTCGGTGATAAGCAAAGTGTTAAGATTCCGGATAATGCAGTTATCAAAGAGGTTGCGGGTAAAATTATTGTACCCGGGTTCATTAATGCGCATGGGCACGTTGGCGATGTAAAGGGAATAAACGGCGGCCAATATTCGCGCGAAAATGTAATTGACAATTTATCAATCTACGCACGCTATGGTATCACGACAGTTGTGAGTCTCGGTGGTGATAAGATGGAGTCTGAGTCGGTTCGTGCCATTAACGACACTGCGTCTGCAAATCACGCGAGGTTGTTTATTGCAGGAGAAGTCATAACAGGTAATACTCCGGATGAAGCGAGGGTCGTAATTGACAGCAATCATCACATGGGTGTTGACTTTATGAAGATAAGAGTAGACGACAACCTGGGAACCAGCCCTAAAATGTCGGAAGAAGTTTACGGGGCAGTGATCAACAGATCGCATGAACTAGGCTATAAGATCGCAACGCACATGTATTATCTGGAGGATGCGCGTAAGTTGCTCGAAGCGGGTACCGACATGCTGGCGCATAGTGTAAGGGATCTTCCCGTTGATGCCGCCTTCATACAACTTATCAAAGAAAAAAAGATAGGTTATTGTCCAACATTAACCCGCGAACTTTCCACGTTTGTTTACGCCGATACCGCCGAGTTTTTTTCAGATCCATTCTTTACTGAGGTTTACGACAGCGCAACTATTCAACCACTGTTGGACCCAGCGAGGCAGTTACAGGTGCAAAACGCTCGTGCCGGCAAGATTTACAAACAACAACTGCCGACAGCGATGGCAAATTTAAATACTCTTTGTAGTCAGGGCGTGCCTATTCTGTTCGGTACAGACAGTGGCGTTCCTACCCGATTCATTGGGTACTTCGAGCACATTGAAATGAAAATGATGGCTGAAGCCGGACTTAAACCAATGGAAATCATTGTGTCGGCCACGAAGAATGCTGCCGAATACATGGGTTTGAAAGATCTTGGTACCCTGACCCCTGGTCATTGGGCAGATTTTATTGTCCTTGATGCAGATCCGTTGGAAGATATAACCAACATCAAAAGGATACATGGAGTATTTATTGGAGGAAATGAGGTCAGACGCTAACTACTATTTACTACTTACTACTTACTACTTACTACTTATTGTCCACCCATACTCCATTGATCATAACTCTGTTTACGTTTCGCAGAACCTTTAAATTCGTCAAGGGATCTCCTTTTACCAAAATGAGATCCGCCAACTTTCCTTTTTCAATGCTACCCAGACGTTCGTCCACTCGAAAGTAACGCGCATTGGCTAACGTAGCTGCAGTGATAATTTCCATTGGTTTGAGTCCAGCCTCGCGAAGCAATTCCATCTCGCGGAAATAAGCATAACCAAACTCGGCGTATTGAACGAACGTGTGTGATCCAACTACGATCGTTACTCCTCCGTTACTGGCGCGGCCGACAAATGTTAACATATTCTTGAACGCATTTACTTCGACGCTGTCGCCGTGATCAGGACGTTTTTCGTAGGCTGCAAGCGTGGGACTTAAAAAGGTTTTCCTTTTTACGAGAAATTGAACGAGTGAATCGACTACTTCATTATTTTCCACTTTAATGGAATTCCATACCTCATACCGTCCGCGCTTGCGTGCATCGTTGCTCGCGAACACACGAAGTTTATATTGTTCAGCGTCGTATGGTGGAATTAATACCGTTCCGAATGAGGTAACGTGTTCAATTCCATCCAATCCGGCATCGATCGCATCACGGGCGTTTG
>Ga0184612_10001381_pt1 | contig 11653 bp, 9 predicted proteins | sample PLM3_60_coex_FD_133163 | JGI IMG/M metagenome (GOLD analysis project Ga0184612, IMG submission 133163) | Groundwater sediment microbial communities from an aquifer in East River, Colorado, USA - PLM3_60_coex | ecosystem: Environmental > Terrestrial > Soil > Riparian zone | place: USA: East...
CGCCCCGATCGGCGACAGCTTGTTGTCGGCATCCCTGAGCTTCTTATAGTTCGGGCCCCGGATACCGCTTGGGAACGGCGTCCGAGGCCCGGTCAGTTTAGCGCCACAAGCTGTGGCGTCCAGTCTTTTAGGCGGCCTGCACCTGCGTCCAGGCTTCGTCATAGAGCGTGGTGGCGTCGCCGATATCGAGAATCTGCTCGCTCTTGGCGATGATCTCAGCGGCGGGATAGATGGCCGGATCGTTGAGAGCTTCCGGCGGTAGCAACTTCCGCGCCTCGATGTTTGCAGTCGCATACTCGATCGTCGTGGCGATCTCCGCGTTGACCGTAGGATCGTTCACATGGTCGATGAAGGCGTGCGCATTCAGCGGATGCGGCCCGTCCTTGGGGATGCAGAGATTGTCGACGAAGACGTTGGTGCCCTCATTGGGGATGGCGTAGGCGATGTCGTCGTCTTCGCGCGAAACCTGGATGATATCGCCGTTCCATTCCATGACGATATCCACATCGCCCGCGGCCAGCATGTTCTGGCCTTCGTCCGGCGCGAACGCCTTCAGATGCTGCTTCTGCTTGATCAGCAGATCGCGCGCCTTGTTGATCTCGTCGGGGTTGGTAGTGTTCATCGAGAAGCCGAGATAGTGCAGAGCGACTCCGAGCACGACGCGCTGATCGGCGAGCAGCGCGATGCGGCCGGAATATTTGTCGCTGTCGAGCACATCGGCCCAGCTGGTCGGCGTCTCCACCTTGGACTTGCGATAGCCGATGCCCACCGTGCCGAACATATAGGGCACGCTATGCTTGAGGTCCGGATCGTAGGCCGGGTTGGCCATCGTCGGGTCGACGTTCTTGAAGTTGGGAATCTTGCTCTTGTCCAGGGGCTCGACGATTCCCAAGGTGATCATCGTGCCCACCATGTAGTCGCTGGGGACGATGACGTCATAGCCGGGATTGCCCTGTTTGAGCTTCGCCAGCAATTCCTCGTTGTTGGCGAAGAAATCGGATTGCACCTCGATACCGGTCTTCTCAGTGAAGGTATCGATCGTGGTTTCGCCGATATAGGTATCCCAATTGTAGAAGTTCAGCGCCTTTTCCTCTTCGGCCCAGGCGCGGCGGGACATGCCCGTGAAGGTCAGGCCGACAGCGGCGGCGCCTTTCAGGAATTTCCGGCGGGACGCGCGGGGAAGAACAAGACTGGTCATTTTCGGGGAATCTCCTCTGGCCGAGATATGATGATCGGGTCTGGGCCGCGACGATCAGGTCTATCGGGCACCCAACGCGCTTGCATCGCAATACACTAAGTTGCCCAGTTGGGTGACATCATTGTGAATTCTAGCGGTACATGACATTCGAGATCAAGCGCTGACCGGCGGCGATTTCCGTTTCAGATCAAGGTGCTTGCGCGATTCTTCCGGGTTCTAGGGGTTTTCCGATGCCGGCGTGCGCAGGCGCGACTGCACGAGCTCGCCGGCGGCATCCAGGATCGGATAGGCCACGGAGGTGAGGTGCGAGTTGATGCGCTTGAGATCGCGCAGGATATCCAGATGCAGGCTGGTCGTCTCCAGGCTTTCCGGCGTTCCCACGCGCAGGCGTGCCAGATGAGCTTCGGCCGCCGCACGCTCGAGATCGCGAAACGCCACTTTCTGCTCCAGTAGCCGCCGGGCCATCTTCACATCGCCCGACATGAACACATTGAGAGCCAGCCGCAGATTCTCCAGCAGGCGCGTATGCATGCCGCAGATTTCGGCGAATCCCTGGGATGAAAACTTCAGCTTGTTGCGGATCTTCTTGTTGGCCAGCTCCAGCAGGTTCTTGTCGACGATGTCGCCGATATGCTCCAGGTTGGTGGTGAAGGTGATGACGTCGATGACCCGCTGATTGTCGACGGTATCCAGCGTCTCGCGGCTGACCTTGGTGAGATACAGCTTGATCGCCTCATGCAGGGCGTCGACGCTATTGTCGAGGTCTTCCACTTCCTTCAGCAATTTCCGGTCGTCGTCGCGGATCACATCCAGCGTCTGCGTCAGCATGCGCTCGACGATATCGCCGAGGCGCAGGGTTTCGCGCGCGGCGTTGGCGATGGCGACGGCTGGCGATTCCAGGGCGCGCGCATCCAGATAGCGTGGCTTGCCCGGGTCCTCCTGCAGCGGCCGGTCGGGCAGCAGCCGTAGGCAGAGCTTGGCAACCGGGCCGATCAGCGCCAGGAAGACGATCGCGATTGCGAGATTGAGGCCGGTATGGAAGTTGAGGATTTGATGCGCCGGCGTTTCCGCGAGTCGGGACAGCTCGGGCAGAATCCAAGGCAGGGCGATCAGGGCCGCCAGCACGCCGGTGCCGCGGAAGATCAGATTGCCCAGCGGCACGCGCCGGCCCTCCGGCGTGCCTCGCAGCGATGCGATCACCGGCATCAGCGCCGATCCCAGATTAGCGCCGAGCACGAAAGAGATCGCCGTCGCGACCGGCAGCACGCCGACCTTCGCCAGCGACACCGTCAGCAGAACGATCGCGAGGCTGGAGGTGGAGACTACGGTCAGCAGCGCGCCGAGAATCAATCCGGGCAGTGCCGCGCCTTCCAAGGTCGGGATCAGGCCCAGAACGATCGGCGATTCCCGGATCGGATCGGCGTTGGCGGAGATGAGCTGCAGCGCCAGGATCACCAGGCCGAGCCCGATACCGGCGCGGCCGAGATCGCGCCAGCGGGTGGAGTGCGTACCGAGGAAGGCAATGACTCCTGCAAGGATAAGAATGGGCGACAGAGACGGCAGATGGAACGCATAGGCCTGCGCCACCAGGCTGGTGCCGAGATCGGCGCCCAGCATGATCGCCAGCGCCGGCGCCGCCGCCACGACGCCGCGGGATGCGAATGACGCGGCCATCATCGCCGTGGCCATGGAGCTTTGCAGCAGCAGGGTGATGCCGAGTCCCGTGGCGAAGGCGGTCAGGCGGTTGTTCATGCTGCGGCCCAGGCGGCCGCGCAGCGTGCCGCCGAAGGCGCGCAGGATGCCGGTGCGAACCATCCGCAAGCCCCAGACCAGCAGCGCCGCCGCGCCCAGCAAATTCAGTAATATCTCGGTGCCAGAAATGATCGTACTCCCGCCGCGGCTAGGCGCGGCGCCGTGTGGTTGAGGGTGCGGTGCATCCAACCCGGTGCAGGAGGCACCGGCTTTGGCCTTGTAACAAAACTGCAATAATCCGCAAGGGGCTAATGCTGGCCGAAAATCCGCATGCCGCAAGCTGCAAACCGTCCTTAGGCATCGCGCCGGCGCTCGACGACGCCGCGCGGCGTCAGGAAGAACCGCGTCAATGTTCGCTCGTCATGCTCCATGCGCCAGGACAGCATTTTCTGCGTGTATTCGAGGACGCGGGCGGCATAGGCGGGATCGCCGGCGACATTGCGGAACTGGCCGGGGTCCTTCTCCAGGTCGAAGAACAGCGGCGGCTGGGCGGTGAAATGCACGTATTTGTATTTGTCGTCGCGGATGACGTTCAGGGTGCATTGATCGCTGTGGAGCTGCAGTTCGATCTCCGCTTCCAGCGTGTCGATCTCGCTGAAGTCGTATTCCCAATGCACCTCGCGGCGCCAGCCCCTGGGCTTCTCGCCCCGCAGGAACGGCAGCAGGCTGTAGCCGTCGCATTGATGGGGAATCTCCAGGCCGAGCCAGTCCAGGATCGTCGGCATGATGTCGATGGCTTCGGTGAACTCGCCGAAGATCTTACCACGCCCGGCATCGGCCTCGCGCCTCGGATCGCGGACGATCAGCGGGATGTGATAGGCCTCGTCGAAATAGCCCGGCTTGCCCCACAGCCAATGGTCGCCCAGCATTTCGCCATGGTCGCAGGTGAAGATGATCAGCGTCTTGTCATACTCGCCCGTGGCCTTCAGATGGGCGATCAACCGGCCGATCTGGTCGTCCACCTGGGTGATCATGCCGTAATAGGTAGCGCGCACCTGCCGGAGTTCCGTCTCGCTCATATCGGAAAGGGCATACGGGTAGTGCTCGTTGTAGCCGTTCACCACACGCGTGCCCGCGATCTGGTAGGCGAGATAAGGATGCTGATTGCCTTCCGCGGCCCAGTCCGCGGCGCGCCGGGGCATGGGCACGGCGGCGGGATCGTACATCTTGTTGTAGGGCTCCGGCGCGATGATCGGCGGATGCGGCCGCAGGAAGACCGCATGCGCGAACCACGGCGCATCCCGGCGGATCGAAAGATAGTTCAGCACCGCGTTGGCCATGAAGGTGGTTTCGCTGTCCTCGGCGGGGAACACCGGCGGGCTGTAGGTGAAGCCGCGCTGCTGCGCGCCCGGATAGCTCGGCACCGGCCGATAGACATCGCGCCGTCCGCCCGGCAGGTCGTAGCCCTTGGCTTTCAGGTCGGCGATCCAGGCCGCCATGTGATCGGGCAGCTGCAATCCCAGGGTCATGCCGGGCAGCACGCCTTCATAGGTATGGACAGCGGGATCATTCGGCGCAAAGCGGCGCGGGTCCATGCTGGTGTCCGTGTATCCGAACAGCACGGGATCGTAGCCGGCCTTGCGCACTTCGAGCGCGATGTTGCTGTGGCGCGCATCCAACGGCGTGCCGTTGCGCAGGCTGCGGTGGTTCATCAGATACATGCCCGTATGCATGCTGGTGCGCGACGGCCCGCAGGGCGAGGCCTGCGCATAGTGATTGCGGAACAGCACGCCATCGGCGGCGAGCGCGTCCAGATGGGGCGTCCTCACGCAGGCATGCTTTAGGGCCGACAGGCATTCGCCGCGCCATTGGTCTGCCGAGATGAACAGGATTTTTCTATCAGAAGCGGTGGGCATGGTGATTCTTGACCTGTGTCTTGGGGAACGGCGGGTGGGATTTGCTAGAACATATCCTCTGCTAATTCCAGGGTGCTGGCGCCGCCGCCGGTGACGGTGGCGGCCAGGCCGGGAGCGGCGGTCAGGAGATTGTCGCAAAAGAATCTCGCCAGCGTGATCTTGCCGTCCAGAAAGGCGCGGTCGGCGCCGTTGCGATGGGCCTGCGCCGCGAGCGCTTGCCGGGTCAGCAGGAAGGCACCGCTCACCAGGCCGAACAGCGCGAGATAGGGCGTCGCGCCGCTGAGGGCGAGGCGCTTGTCCTTCGGCCAGGTCGCGATCAGCCACTGCGTGGCTCGCTCGATCGCGGTGAGGTTCTGGTTCAGCGCCGCGCCGATCTGCGGTAGCGATCCCGCTTGGCCGGCAGCCTCGGCCGCCGTCATGCGGATATGCTCGAAGAACGCCCGCGCCATGTCGCCGCCATCGCGCATCAGCTTGCGGCCCACGAGATCGTTGGCCTGGATGCCGTTGGTGCCTTCATAGATCGGTGCGATGCGTGCGTCGCGGTAGAGCTGCGCCACGCCGGTCTGCTCGATGAAGCCGAGGCCGCCATGAATCTGCACGGCGAGGGAGGTGATGCTGCAGGCCATATCGGTGCACCAGGCCTTGGCGACGGGCGTCAGCAGTTCCACCTCGCCGAGCCAGGCGGCTCGGTCCTTGGCGTCGGGCAGATGTTTTGCCCGGTCGATGCCGGCGGCGGTGTTGTAGATGATGGCGCGCATGGCATCGATCGTGGCGCGCATGGTCATGAGCATGCGGCGCACGTCGGGATGGCGGATGATCGGCACGGGCGACGGGTCGGCGCTGTCCACGGCCCGGCTCTGCAGGCGTGTACGCGCATAGTCCCGCGACATCTGATAAGCGCGCTCGGCGATGCCCAGCCCCTCGATGCCGATGGAGAGCCGGGCATTGTTCATCATCGCGAACATGTATTCGATGCCGCGGTTCTCCTCGCCCACCAGCTCGGCGAAGGCGCCGCCATCGTCGCCATAGGCGAGCACCGCGGTGGGGCTGCCATTGATTCCCATCTTATGTTCGAGCGAGAGGCAGCGGACATCATTGCGCGCGCCGAGCCGGCCGTCGGCGCCCACCAGGATTTTCGGCACGATGAACAGCGACAGCCCCTTCACCCCCGGCGGCGCGTCGGGCGTGCGCGCCAAAACCATATGAACGATGTTCTCGCTCATATCGTGGTCGCCATAGGTGATGAAGATCTTCTGGCCGGTGAGGCGATAATGCTCGCCGTTCCTCACGGCCCGGGTGCGCAGAGCGCCCACATCGGAACCCGCCTGCGGCTCCGTCAGGTTCATCGTCCCCGACCAGCGGCCATGGATGAGCGGCGCCAGGTATTTCGCCTTCTGCGCCGGGGTGCCGAAGCTGTGCAGCGCATCCACCGCGGCTTTGGTCAGCAGCGGGCAGAGGCCGAAGGCCATGTTGGCGCCGTCCCACATCTCCTGCACGGCGGTGCCCAGCAGCCACGGCAAGCCCTGGCCGCCAAAGTCAGGATCGAAGGGCAGGCCGTTCCAGCCGCCATCGCAGAATTGCCGGTAGGCATCGGCGAAACCGTCGGGCGTGCGCACGACGCCGTTCTCCAGCCGGCTGCCCTGGATGTCGCCGATGCGATTGAGCGGCGCCAGCACCTCGCCGGCGAAACGGCCCGCTTCCTCCAGCACGCTGGCCGTCAGGTCCGGCGTCACCTCGCTGTAAGCCGGCAGCTGCGCGAGATCGCCGATGCCGGCGACGGCGTCGAGGGTGAACAGCATATCGCGGATGGGGGCGGTGTAGGTCATGGCGATGGGATCGGGCGCGCGGTCACAGAATCTTACCGGGGTTCATGAGATCGAGCGGGTCCATCGCCTGCTTGATCCGGCGCATCAGGTCCAGCTCCACCTCCGACTTGTAGCGGCGCATCTCCGGCCGGCGCAACTGGCCGATGCCATGCTCGGCGCTGAAGCTGCCGTGCAATTCCATTGCCAGATCGTGGATGGCAGTGCTCAGCGATTCCCCCTCGGCCAGGAATGCGGCGCCGTCCATGGCTTCCGGCTGGTAGACGTTGAAATGCACATTGCCGTCGCCGACATGGCCGAAGGCGATGGGGCGCACGCCCGGCAGCAGCTTCGCGCAGAGATCGATGGCGCCGGAAATGAAGGCGGGCACGCGGGCGACGGGGATGGAGACGTCATGCTTGATGCTGACGCCGGCATGCTTCTGCAGCTCGACGATGCCTTCGCGCACGAACCAGAGCTTGCGGGCCTGTTCCGTGCTGTCGGCGATGGTGGCGTCGGCGATCAGGCCGTCTTCCAGCGCGGCGCTCAGGGCAGCTTCCAGCCGCGCGCGGAGATCGCTGCCTTCGGCCGGGGCGCTGAGCTCAATCAGCACATAGTAGTCGCGCTTTTCTGCCAGAGGGTCGGTGACGCCGGGAACGTGGCGCAGGGCGAGATCGATGCCGGCGCGGGGCAGCAGCTCGAAGCTGACGATGGCGTCGCCGCTGGCGGTTCGGCAGCGGGCGAGCAACTCCACCGCCGCATCCAGGTCGCGCAAGGCGGCGAAAGCGGTGACGCGCTCCTTCGGAGCGGGGAACAGGCGCAGCACGGCGGCGGTGATGATCCCGAGCGTGCCCTCGGCGCCGATGAAAAGCTGCTTCAGGTCATAGCCGCTATTGTCCTTGCGTAGCGCGCGCAGCCCCTCCCAGACGCGGCCGTCGGGCAGCACGACCTCCAGGCCCAGCACGAGGTCGCGGGCGTTGCCATAGCGCAGCACCGCAATACCCCCGGCATTGGTGGAAAGGTTCCCGCCGATCTGGCAGCTCCCTTCGGCCGCGAGGCTCAGAGGGAACAGCCGGTCGGCGGCCGCCGCTGCGTCCTGCACCTGTTTCAGGATGCAGCCGGCCTCCACGGTCATGGTGTAGTTAGCGGCATCCACAGCGCGCACGCGGTTGAGTCGCGCCAGCGACAGCAGGATCTCGTCGCCGCTGTCGTGGGGTATGCCGCCGCCGGCGAGGCCGGTATGGCCGCCGCGGGGCACGACGGCCACCTGCGCCGCCGCGCAGAGGCGGACGATCTCGGCGACCTCCGAGGTCGAGGTCGGTTTCAGCAGCAGCGGCGTCTTGCCCTGGAAACGCCGGCGCCAGTCCACGAGATGGGGCGCGAGATCGGCCGGCTGGTCGAGCCAGCCCTTGGGCCCGACCACGGCTTTCAGGTGCTCCAGCAGCGCGGCATCGGGGCGGCGCCGGGGCAGGGGTTTCATTTCGTTCATGGCGGGTAACCTAATCCGTCGGGCGGGAGGGCCCAAACGGATTTCCTCAGGCGATAGAGTTGCGCGAGAGGCCCGGATCGCGTGGCAAAATCCGCGCATTTTCCGCGCATCGATTCCGGGCGATTGGCCTTTGCCCTCCGGGACTTGGGGTCAATGCAGCCCATCCGGCGAAAAATTGGAATCATGACGTTCAACCATACGCAATATACGTATTTTCCATTTGTAACGGCCGACCGACTGTGGTGGGCATTGGTTGCAGCTGGGTAGCGCATTTTCGTTGATAGTTCCTGATTTGTTCTTGACAGATTATACGTAATTCAAGTACGATAGGGAAGCAAAAAATGTAAGCCAGGATATTCGCCATGTCCCGCCCGTTCAACGACACGACCGTCGAAGAGGCGAAGAAGGAAATCCATCGCCGCCTGCTACGTGAGGAGAAGCTGAAGCGCATCGAACGGAAGGAGATGCGCCGCCTCGCTTCAACGGGCTGGCAGCCGCCCCGCGGCGGCCCGGCCGCCCATCGGGGTCCCTCCGTCCATGACGCCGCCGACGCGATCGAAGTGACGGAGTGGGCCTTCGCCCGGGAGGCGCAACGGCGGGCCGAAGAGCAACTGAGACCTTCACGAGTGCCCTCAGCGCCGCTCCTCGACAAGTATCGCCTGATCCCGCCAGCGCCTGCAGCGGACAATGGGGCGCTGCATCGGGAATTGGATACGACCCAGGAAATGCTGAACAGGGTCGAGCGCAATCTTCGCGAAGGCGAAGCCAACAACGCTGCTGACATGTTGCGTCACTATCTTGATAGGAGCGGACGAACCATTCACTTCATGCCGCGGGAGTTGCGGCGCTACGAGGAAATCAATGATGCTGAGAAAAGGGTTCAAGACTACTTCATCGATTGGATGATAAAGCCGCAATCTTGGACCGAGCTGACATACGGCGAGGATGGCACGATCGGGAACCGGCATGTCGAGTCCAACTTCCAACGAATCGCTCCCAAACTCTTGGCATTGAGGGATGGCGACACCTTGCGCGACCATTCCTATTGGGAGAGCCGGTTACAATATCCGTTGCCGATTGTGCAGGGTGGCAAATGGCACGATCGCACGGGACTATCCGACATCTCCAGTGTTGATCTAGAGGGTTTCGCCGGAAAAGCGAAGACCAGGGGCGACGGGGATTTTTCTTTCAAGCGTCGAGGAAACCTGATCGACTTTGAGGGGAATGTCGAGCAGAGTTTCGACGAACCATACAACTTTGAGAATGGAACAAGCTTCAACAAGATGAGTCGAAATCTGACGGAGATACGCGATCAGTTCTCCGGTGATGAGGCGCGTCGGCTTGCGCAACACGCAAGGGCAAAGGACTTTCAAATGAAAGCACTGTGGCCCCGGCGCGCCACCGGACAGTTGCGCGTCAACGATGACGGAACATTGTCTCTGGAAACCGTGGAATGGACCGACATCGATCCGTACGAGTACCGGCCTTGGCCCTGACCGAAATACAGAAATAAGGCGGATTCCCGGATCGCTGCGCCATTGATTCGACGATATGCCTCTCAACTATGCTCCACACAGGCTGAGTTTGTTAGTCGCAAATCGAGAGGTCGCGCCGCGTGGCTACGCACTATGCATCAAGTGCCCCCTGGGGACATGTCCTGGAACACGGGATATGGGTATTCGTCCTTGGCTTGTTGTTGCTGGCATCGACCTTCTTCCAGCATGAGCTACCTTATCCCGCCTTTTTCACCATCTTCTTGATGGTTGTTCTACTCCTGCCCGCGGAGACAGGATGGAACTGCGTAGTCGCCATGTCGTGTCACTACAGTCCGGTCCTCAACCCGACTCACTTCTTCGTTTTCTTCGGTCTCGTGCTGATTTGGCTCATAGCGCCAATGGTCTTGGCTGCAGCGGTCATCGAACCTTGGATAAGGCGCCACTCAGGTTCGGACGCTGTTCAAACGCCCTACCGGAGAGCCATTCGCGTCTATTTCGTAGGGACGATACTGAGCTTGGGCATTTCCGTGGTTGGCGGGGCGAATTCACACTTTTGGGCGCAGGACACAACGCTCCGAGAAAGTCTCCTCATCAATGTGGGCTTTGTCTTGCCCATTGCCTTGTTGCCGATCGGGGCGACATCTCTGCGTCGCGGAGTGGCAGCGGCTTGGAGGCGCCATTCGGATGACTAATGCGGGCTCAGACACGAGAGACGACGCATTGGCTAAGGGGCTGGTTCCCGATCGGATGCCGCCGCAGATCATCGAGCATGGGCTCTATGCCGCAACGATCGGGCTAATGTCGGCCATTATCATCTCGGCTGGGCAGTACTTGGCGATGCCCGAGGAATCGGCCTTGGGGCGGATCGCATTTGCGCTCGGCACTGCCGGGATTGGTTTGCACCTCTTACCCATCGCACTTGGTTTGGCTCCGTTGGTGAGCAATGTCCAGGGCGTCGGCGGCCCATTCTTTCTCAATGCCTACTTCTTGGTTGTGCTTCCAGTTGGCTTTATTCTCTGGCTCACCTTACCCGTCGCGGTGTTTGGGCGACTGCTGTTGCCGTATGGCGTGTATCACCAGGCCAGTCTTGCTGCCGACAGCACAGAGAGATCGCATTTGGCATTTACAGCGTTTGTCTGGTCGGCCGGGGGCGCCGTCAGCGCACTCGGCTTGGCGGCGTTCTACGGTCTGATCATGGCGAGATTCTTCCATCGCCAAGGTTACTTCCATAGTGAAGCAGCCGCAGAAATGCTGATCTACTCGGCGCTGCCCTGCGCATTCACGCCGGTGATTCTGATGGTGGTGCGCCGCGGTATTCAGACGGCCGTGCGTCGTTGGCGGGTGTGATCAGATACTGATGAGTAGTTTGTCCGGCCAATGAAGCAATCCTGGTCCGTTGCTGTCGAGCACTCGGCTTGGTGCAGGATTTGGGGCGTCGCGGCTCCGGTCGTTGCCATAGCGACGCGTGATCCTGATAGCAGCACGCTCTCCGCTCTCGTTGGAGCGGTGATGGGGTTTATCTGGTTCGCCAATCGAAGTGTCGGCTGGGATGCCACATACTCATGAAAACCGCTCCCACGCCGCCTGGCGGGAGATGCCGAGGGCTTCGCCGATGGCGGCCCAGCTGACGCCGCGCTGGCGCAGCGTGTCGACCTGGATCTGCAGCACGTCGCGCGCGCCGTCCACCATTGTTTCGGACGGGGTGAGGGCGGCGAACAGTTGCTTGTCCGTGAGCGTGTTCCAGCCGGCAAAGCCGGGCGTCGGACGGCCGGCCAGGATATCGTTGCAAAGGCCGACGCAGCCGTCGCAAATATGGACGCCCGGCCCGGCGATGAGCTTGACGACTTTCTGGTCGGGCTTCCGGCAGAAAGAGCAATAGAGCCGCTTGCGGCGCGAGAGCTTGAACATGTGGATCTCCAGTGTGTCAGGAGTACCTAGACGCATGTCAAGTATGCCTTGACAATGCGGATGTCAAGCATACCTTGACGCTGGTGCGAAACACCTGTTTCGTTGTCGGGGCGTTCCGGAGGAATCACGGCATGACGCTGCGCGAGGACCGC
>Ga0184612_10001382_pt1 | contig 11650 bp, 7 predicted proteins | sample PLM3_60_coex_FD_133163 | JGI IMG/M metagenome (GOLD analysis project Ga0184612, IMG submission 133163) | Groundwater sediment microbial communities from an aquifer in East River, Colorado, USA - PLM3_60_coex | ecosystem: Environmental > Terrestrial > Soil > Riparian zone | place: USA: East...
ATCGATATTCGTCCAAACATTTCCAAATTGAATATCGAGTACCGGAATGTTGCCTTTTATTACGCCTTTTTCGAATACCGGCTTCTGGTAAGAAAGCTTAACGATTTCGCCTGTCAACTTACTTCCTACTTGTTCAAAGGTTATAACGCCTGCCGCAAGCCTTGCACCCGTATAAGCGTAGACATCGCGACCGGGAAAGGTGTACGATTGATCAGAATTTTTTAATCTGTTTTTCGATTCATCGATCTCTCTCACTTCTTCGATTCCTAGGGATTCAGAAACCAGCGTAAGGGTGCCGTTGTCAGGAGTTATAATGTAATGTCCCGTACGCATCTTGGCCACTACCGACCTGCGCTCTGACCCAACACCCGGATCAACGATAGAGACAAACACCGTTCCGCTTGGCCAATACCGTGCTGATTGTTCCAGTCGATAGGCTGCCTCCCATATATTAAAAACAGGTATCTCATGTGTAAGGTCAAAAATCCTTAGATCGTCGGACACAGAAAAAGCTACTCCTTTCATTGCCGAAACTGCTCCGTCTTTTACTCCAAAATCCGACTGAAATACGAGTGCATGACGTTGGCTATAACACAAGATTGAAACGGTGAGAAAGGGCGTTAATAAAAGAATGTTAAGGCCACGCATGTCTTTGAAAAATTTAAATCTGAAGATTAGGAAAATTGCAGAATTAATAAAGGTATCCTGCATTTAAAAATCGAAACCACGAAGCTTTTCGTTATCTTTGCAGCTTATTTTTTATCTACGAAATGATTGCGGCGAATAATTTATCTCTTCAGTTCGGAAAGAGGGTTTTGTTTGATGAGGTAAACCTCAAATTTACACCTGGAAACTGTTATGGAGTGATCGGTGCAAACGGTGCCGGAAAATCTACATTCCTTAAGATATTGTCGGGCGACATCGATCCGACAAGGGGAAATGTCTCCATTGAACCGGGGAAACGGATGGCCGTCTTACGCCAGAATCACTATGAGTTTGACGACGTACCCGTGTTAGATACGGTCATGATGGGCCACTCCAAGTTGTGGAGTATAATGAAGGAGAAGGATGTCATTTACGAAAAACCGGATTTTTCAGAAAAGGACGGCATCCGCGCATCAGAACTCGAAGCGGAATTTGCAGAAATGGATGGGTGGAATGCTCAATCCGACGCAGCCGCATTGCTGAGTGGGCTTGGTATCCCGGAGGAAGATCATCTAAAACTTGTAAAGGAATTAAACGGTAACCAAAAGGTTCGGGTACTGCTTGCGCAAGCTATATTTGGAAATCCTGATATCCTCATCCTCGATGAACCAACCAATGATCTGGATATCCACACGGTAACCTGGCTGGAAGATTTTCTCTTAGAATTCCAGAATACTGTTATCGTGGTTTCCCACGATCGCCACTTCCTGGATACAGTCTGTACGCATATTGTCGACATTGACTTTAGCGCAATCCGCCTCTATACAGGTAACTACACTTTTTGGTACCAGTCAAGCCAACTGGCTTTATCACAACGGTCATCAGCAAATAAGAAAGCTGAAGACAAAAAGAAGGAGCTTCAGGAATTTATCGCGCGTTTTAGTGCTAATGCATCCAAATCGAAACAGGCAACCAGCAGAAGAAAACTGTTGGAAAAAATCAACGTAGACGATATTCAACCCTCAACAAGAAAGTATCCGGCAATTATCTATCAACAAAAGAGAACGGCAGGCGACCAAATTCTGCAGGTTGAAAATCTGAGTTTCGAGTACAATGGCAATACACTTTTCAAAAATCTCGATTTTTACGTCAACAAGGGTGACAAGATCGCGATACTGAGCAAAGATAGCCTTGCCATCACTTCGTTATTCCAGGTTCTCATGAACGAAGAAAAGCCGTCTTCAGGGGAATTTAGATTTGGTCAGACCATCACCACGGCATATCTACCCGGTAATAATGAGAAATTTTTTCAGTCCGAAGAAAACTTGATCGATTGGCTTCGTCAATTCGCCGATGATGCTAACAAGGATGAAATCTATGTGAGAGGTTTTTTAGGTAAAATGCTCTTTTCCGGCGAAGAGGTATTTAAGAAGTGTAGTGTACTTTCTGGTGGAGAAAAAGTCAGATGTATGGTATCCCGTATGATGCTTGCAGGCGCGAACTTCCTTATTCTTGATGAACCAACAAATCATCTTGACCTCGAATCCATTACCGCATTCAATAATGCCTTAAAGGATTTTCCCGGGTCGATACTTTTTACTTCTCACGACCATGAATTTACCCAAACCGTCGCCAACCGCATCATTGAGATAACCCCTAACGGATTTATCGACAAGTTGATGACCTACGACGAGTATATTTCCAGTGAGAAAGTTTTGGAGCAAAAGGAGCTACTGTACGCCTGAGAACATCTTGAAATTTTTCCGTCAATTTACCGCACTCGTCTCTTCTCCGATGCGGGCATAGAAGTATTTCATTTTGTCGGCATGCTCGCGCTTGCCCGTCTTTTTCCTTTGCATGATCATCGCCTCCTTATCAAAAGTCACCGACCACTCTTCGATCAGCTTCTCAGAGTTACGTGAAGGATCTGACTTAATGCTTTCCAGGTACACTATTGACCCGTTTTCCTCTATTCTGTAGGATCCGCTATCCAACGACGTCGAGTGGTTTACATATTTACCATCGGATCTGAATTCTATCCATTGCCCTGACGTAGGATTCTTAGCCACTTCTTTGTTTCCCGAAAGTATCTTTTGAATTTTCCAGGTACCTACGATCCTGTCAATGATCTTATCGGGTATTTTCTTAGAATCCTGTGCAAATGTTATGGTGGCAATCAGCAATAGCATGATGGCTGTTATATATTTCTTACTTGTATTATTCATTTTTTTGCGTTTAGTGACGACTTCCAAACAATTTAATTGGTTGAAAAATCATGCCATGTCCCTGGGCTGTTTTTCCACATTAACTTACAGTTTCATGTGGAAATGTCGACTCACTCCGAGTAAGCATCACCCCAATTTTTGACAAAAAGCTCTGTTGTCGTAAAATAAAAGTCGGCTCCGCACGACAGTATTGATACCTTGTACTTTTAAGAAATCACTATGGCCCAAAATAAAGTCACGATCGCTCATGTCTTCAAAACTATCATCTGGCCCCGTAAAAATCTTCTCCTTGTAGGGCTTATTCTCATCGTTATCAGCCGGTTGGCAAGTCTCGTTTTACCGGCAGCCAGCAAGTATTTAATGGATGAGGTTATTGCAAAAAATAATCTCTACATGTTGAAGCTTGTGTTACTCGCCGTCGTTGGATCGATTATAATTCAGGCCATCACCTCCTATATGCTCACCAAAATTTTGAGCGTCGAAGCTCAACATCTAATTTCAGTGTTGCGGGCCAGGGTGCAAAAACAACTTCTCAGGCTTCCGATCCGGTTCTTCGACAATAACAAGTCCGGAGCCCTTGTCTCCAGGATCATGAACGATGTGGAAGGGGTTCGCAACTTGGTCGGTACAGGGCTCGTCCAACTTGTCGGAGGGTTGCTTAGCGCCTCTATAAGTCTGGTGTTGTTGATCCGCATCAGCCCAATGATGACTTTATATGTTCTTGTTCCCGTGTTGATTTTTGGGCTCATCTCATTGAAAGCATTCGCCTATATAAGGCCCATTTTCAGAGAACGCGGAGTGCTCAATGCTGAAGTTACGGGAAGGCTAACGGAAACGCTGAACGGTGTTCGTGTAATAAAAGGATTTAACGCCGAGGCCCAGGAAATGAGAACATTCGAAGAGGGTGTGGATAGACTGTTTCAAAATGTAAAGAAGAGCCTTACATCTACGAGTCTGGTAACAAGTTCCGCGACATTGCTGCTTGGGCTCGCCAGCACTGGTATTATGGGGATTGGAGGGTACATGATCATAAAGAATGAAATGACATTTGGTGACTTTGTCTCCTTCACACTGTTCCTTGGCTTCATGATCGCTCCGATAGTGCAGATGAGCAACATCGGAAGCCAGTTAACAGAAGCATTTGCCGGGCTTGACCGAACAGAAGAACTTATGAATATGGCTCCAGAGGACGATGGAGTAAATAGGCCGATAACAATAGGTGAAATCAAAGGTGACGTAGAGTTTAATGATGTGTCGTTCGAGTATGAAGCGGGTAAACCCGTACTTAAAAACGTAAGCTTTACAGCTCCGGCAGGCTCTGTGACAGCCTTGGTGGGAACGTCAGGATCAGGCAAAACCACCGTTGCAGGGCTCGCAGCCACATTTCTAAATCCAGGTAACGGATTGATCACCGTCGATGGGATTGACCTGTCTAAGGTCTCTCTGAGCAGTTATAGGAGTCAATTGGGAGTGGTTCTGCAAGACGATTTTTTATTTGAAGGAACTATCCGCGAAAATATTCTATTCCCCAGGCCTAATTCGTCCGAAGACGACATAGTAAAGGCTGTGAAGGCTGCCCACGTAAATGAGTTCACGGACCGGTTTGAAAAGGGATTGGCAACAGTTATCGGGGAACGAGGGGTAAAATTATCAGGCGGTCAGAGGCAGCGGATCGCAATTGCCAGGGCAATATTAGCCAATCCCAGGATACTTATCCTGGACGAAGCGACGTCCAACCTGGACACTGAAAGCGAAACCTACATTCAGGAAAGTTTGAAAAGCCTGATGAAAGGAAGAACAACCTTTGTTATTGCCCACAGGCTTAGCACTATTCGCCAAGCAGACCAAATACTGGTGGTTGAACATGGATCTATTGCAGAGCGTGGAAGGCATGACGAGCTTATCCAACTTAAGGGCCGGTACTTTGAACTCTATACCTACCAGGCTAGAATATAAGTGGGTCCAACACAGGGTCCGTTATGGCGCTATTGAATAGTTAATATGATCCCACCACAAAAATTTTCCATGGTGTAGCATTAAATTGTAGGATAATTATTATAACTTTTGGCTACTAAACATTTTATAGCTATGGCAAAAAAAGCTAAAAAGTCATCTAAGAAAGTTGCTAAGAAAGCCGCAAAAAAGGCCGCTAAAAAAGTAGCAAAAAAGGTCGCTAAGAAAGCGCCAAAAAAGAAGGCTACAAAAGCCAGAAAAGCCGTTAAGGCCGTTGCAAAAAAAGTCAGCGCTAAAGCAAAGTCTATAAAAAAGGCGGTAGTCAAGAAAGCAAAATCCATCAGGAAAAAGGTCGCGACGAAGGCTAAGGCGGTTACACAGGCTGCATCGGATAAGGCAATAGAAGTTAAAGAAGCAGTAGCTGGAACAGCCGCATCGGTCGCCAATACCGTTAGTGAAAAAGTCGCTGAAGCAAAAGAAGCCGTTGAAAACAAAGCTTCTGATATTCAAAAAGATTTATTCGGAGCGTAAAAACCTATACCCCTAAACCCTAAATCAAAAAGCGATGACTAAATATCATCGCTTTTTTGTTGCACCCACGCCAGGGCGCTTTTCGTTTCGTTACAATTGTTTGCCTTATTCGAGCTTGACAAACCGGATCATCTGTTTTTTATCAGCGTAGTGAATGATCAAGAAATAGATTCCGGGTGAAAGATAGCTCACCGTCAGGGTGTTAATTTCATGGGGCTGCATTTCGACGGCCTGCGCCTCATCTATAATACTTCCTGAAGAGCTAACAATGTCCAGTCGTTGGGCCCCCTCCCCTGACCAAAAGTATATTACATCATTAACCGGGTTGGGATAAAAGTCCACGGAATTGAATCCAACCGGCTGTATTGCTCCAAGATGAAACGTTGTGGTGTCAGTAGTAATGCACCCTAAGGTATCTACCTGTAAAACATAATTACCCGACTGCACGGGGGTTAAAGTACGATCAGTCCCTGCAAGATTACCACTACTCCAATACCACCTGTTGTGAGTATAGTAGTTCGATCGAAGCGTATGACCTTCAAGTTGGGAAATCCGTACAGGTACGACGTTAATAACGTTCACATGAACGGGATACCGTTTACTCGCGCATCCCGCAGGCGACACCCCGGCAACATAATACGTTTTGGTTTTCATTAATTCCGCGGTGGTTAATGATTGTCCCGTTGCTATAGTATCCGTTCCAAATTCTGACTCGAACCAGCTAAAACTCAAGTCCGGAGTGTCACTAGTAGCTGTTAAAGTTACGGACTCCCCTTCGCAGACAGAGCGATCCTTCACACGTATTTCCGGACCGTTATCCTTCAACAGTTCAATTTTAGATACCATTTCCCTCTGATGGCAGCTCGAACGCGCCATCACTATCAATTTATTTCTACCGTTCTTGATAAAACTGGATTGGACATCAATTTTTAGATCTTTGTTATCTCCAATTAATTCTTCACTTACCCGGCTTCCGTTTTCACTGCAAAGTGAATAATAGACACCCGGCTCTGCATCGCGTATCACAATAGGAAAACCATTGTCAGAGCATAAGATTGAAGGCGAAACTATTATAAGGCTATCTGAGGGAATTTTTTCTTCTAATCTAATGGAGAAGCGATCGGACTTTGTTGACTCGGGATCGTCAGTGACCTCCAGGTCAATCTCACCACCGGACTTCAATGTGGTTTCTACTTTATGGAATTGGTCGATCCATGTATACGTATAGTTTTTGAACTCAAATTTCGTCTTAAGTTCAATTTTATAAGACCCCCTTCTAAGGTCCTTTATCCTAATTGGTATCACCTTTGTGTCGCAAGGGAGACCAGGCTGTGCATTAATCGCTAATGAGACACTATCTGAGGAAAGTGAGGAAATGTCAAAATTATCGTTCTCCATTTTTATGGCATCCCAATCATCTACGCTTTTCATCGCTTCTGATCTAACTTTGTAATATGCCTTGTCAATAAAAGTATCCTTCTTGAGTAGTAATACAAAGCTGGGAATATCAATCGAACCCGCCCTGTAAAAGGCTGCACCATCGACAACTTTTACACCCTCGCGAATCACTAACGAAGGATTAGGTCCTGTTGCTCTTACCCATATGGATTGGCCAGACGCGATATGTCCTTCCGGGATATCTGAATAATTGATATCACCATCCCAGTACTTGAATGATCCGCCAGCTCCAGCTCCATTATCACGTATAGCAATTATGGGGGAAATGTTTTGTTTTGTCCACCCGGCCGGACCGTTGCTGTCCCAGTCGATAGTGCACGCATAGGGATTACCCACAAGGTTCCAACCATTTGAAGGTGCGCTGTTGCCAGTGTAGAAAACCGGCAAAGAAATTTGACCCTGGTTAAGCGTCCCGGTAACATCCCAGATCGTTGGCTGACCTCCCGGGCGAATAAAGGCAGCATACCCTAAGCCTGGCTGCAGCTTATTATCCTGCGCTAATCCCATAGTCGGATAGGGTCGCCAGCCCTCTTGAAGTCCTCCCTGAGATTCATCATAGAAATATAACGATGGCACACGTGAGTTAAGTCCGCCGGCAGGCGATGGATCCGCGAATATACCGGTCACAGGAAAGTCATCCATCAATGAAGCGACAGAAGCTGCGGCAACAGGCGATGAGATGTACCTGTAGATTCGTCCTTCGCCACTCATAAAACGTTGTACTGTAACCTCACCAGATATTCCGGAACCTGGAGGAATTGAACCAACGCATGCAGTTCCCCACGGCTCATCCGAAAGGGAAAGAAGAGTAAGATTCCCGTCGGAAAACAATACGGTATTCTCAGATTCTATGATAATTTGATCTTTAACCTTTATAGGTGTAAGCAGAGATAAAGTTGTCCCTGGCGATTTATTAAGGTTGAGATTGTTTAAAACCAATTCACCTGCAGAAATAGATTGAGCCTGATTCCCTTCAAATTTTACTGCCTCAATCTTTATGATTGCTCCAGTGTCGCCAACTAAATTTCCGTAAATACTCACGGCAAATGACTGAGCATCAAATGTCCCTTTTTCACAAAGCAATTTCCCTGTTACCAGATTCTGTAAAAGGAAGACTGACGTTGCATTATTGATGATCAAATTTACATTGGAAAGTGATGGATGCCCCTCGCCGATGTATTGAGGCAAGGTTCCGTTGTATTCAATAGTTGAACCAGGTTCAAATAACCTGGCTCCCTTGACGAGTATATTTCCTTTATTGCCCAGCTGAATGGCTCCCTGAACCTCTGAAGAACCGACTTGAATAGTTCCTTTTACGACTAGAGACCCGGTAGTATTGGACAGCGCAGAATTTCCCAGGTTAACCGTTGATCCATTTTCGACAACGAAGTCCAGATTTCCCTGGAAAGACGCACCCGCAGTCGAGGCAGTGACTAATTGAATATCAGAACCTCTGAATACGATTCTACCACCACCACTTCCCAACGGTGGTGCAATAATCAAACCTGGCACTATAGACAGGTCGCCGCTCAAATTTAGGAGAGCCAGCCTCGCACCAACGCTGTCAGCACTGCTCGAAGTCATTCGAAGGGGTCCAGCAGAACTAATTTCCATGTCGCCGAAGACGTTCACAGTTACAGTCCCTCTGGTTGTGAGATAACTTGGACCGACGGATGTGGAACGATATCTAAAATCTTTTAAGATATTTAAACTCGTTGACGTTCCATTCGTGCTTAGCCACACTTCGGACGGTCCTTCAACGATGAAGTTGCCGTCGATATTAATAGAAGGATTCTGCGTTGTGGATAATCGCAGCGTCTTGCTATTCGTGTTTCTGACCATAAAATCTCCCCCAATATTCCTTAAATATCCATTGAGGTCAACCACAAAAATTGTTTGCTGAGGGCAATCGTATACAACATTACCAAAACGCTGTTTCCAACTGTCGCTGTGCGCGATGTTGATATAGCCACTATTTTTGAATCCGTTGATAATGAAAGTAGAATTGTTGTGCCACGTGGCGTACGGGATAAAACCCAAGGGACCCTGCTGATGGAGATAGACCGACCCTGAAACAAAAGATGTGTTGACGGTTGAAGTGCCATTGAGTACTGCATTGTCTTCACAGACCAACATCCCCGAGATCAGCATGTCAGGGGTATCTGGTAACGCATCTGATAAAAGATTTAGCAGTGAGCCAGCTTTCAGAGAAAGCTTATTATTGATTACAAGGTTAAGCACCGAAACGTTGACCAGATCCGGTAACTCCACCTCATGATCAATAATAATCTGAGTTGCATTTGCCGATGTCGGTACGAATCCGCCAGACCATATGGCAGGATCAGTCCATACACCATTTCTCGTTGAACTAACGATTTGACTATTTGCGCTAATAACATACAACGTTAATCCAACAAGAAAGAAAACTTTCTTGATGATTAATAACATGTCTTGAAATTAACAAAATCAGGAAATGATTAAAAGCAAAAAATAGGAAATCCACTCCGGGAAAATTGTCCAGCTCTGCTGTGGATAGCATAACAAATTGATAATGAGTAGTAAGCTATTGTATCGTCAAATTGCTGGTATAGCTTGAGACGATGCTTCCATGACAGCTAAAATTTGTCAAGGCTGTGTGTCAAGAACTTCGAACCTTGAATAATTGCTCTTAAACTCAGGCACAATTTCCTTCATTAACGCAACCATTTTTAGCTCGTTCCTATCCTCGATCATATCCTCGAGTAAGTCCAGGTGCTGACAAACATGCTCGTAAAGATATTCTGAAACCTGAGCCTTCAATATCTTCTCATGATGAGTCGCCAGGGTGTTCTCATGGTCGTTGAGGAGTTCTTCATATAATTTCTCCCCATCACGCAACCCCGTGAAGACTATTTCGATGTCCTTTCCCAACTCTTTGCCGGAAAGCATAATTGTTTTCTTCGCCAGATCGTAGATTTTAACAGGTTTACCCATGTCAAAGATAAATATCTCTCCCCCCTGGCCCATACAACCAGCTTCAATAACCAGTTCGCACGCTTCGGGAATGGTCATGAAAAAACGGGTAATCTCTGGGTGGGTGACTGTTACAGGTCCACCTTTCAAAATCTGTTCTTTAAATATCGGAATCACTGACCCGTTTGATCCCAGTACGTTACCAAAGCGAGTGGTGACGAATGAGGTTTTACCCATTCCAAGCCGGCTATAATGCATATCAAGAGACTGCACATATATTTCTGCTATCCGCTTTGTACATCCCATCACATTAGTAGGATTGACTGCCTTGTCGGTCGAGATCATCACAAACTTTTTCACGCTGTGCTGCATGGCAAGATCGGCTAGCGTTCGCGTTCCGAATATGTTTACGGTTACGGCTTCCGATGGATTACTTTCCATCAAAGGAACATGTTTATAGGCCGCTGCATGAAAAATAATCTCAGGCTTGAACTCGCGGAAAATATTATTTATGCGGGTCTTGTTGCAGATGTCGGCTACAAACACAAAAATCTTGGTTTGTTGGTTCCTGCTTCTAAGTTCTCTCTCAATCTGATACAACGGTGACTCCGCCTGATCAATCAAAATAAGCGAATGGGGCTTATATGTTAACGCCTGACGCGCCAGTTCGGAGCCGATCGAACCTGCTGCCCCAGTAATGCAAATAATTCTATTTTTGATCTGTTCTTCGATAGCCGGGTTATTCAGGCTGATAACTTCTCTGCCAAGAAGGTCTTCAATATGAATATCGCGGATTTGTTTTAAATCCCACTCGTTTCTCAACCACTTCTCAAATGAAGGAACATAACTGACCTTAATGTGATACTGCAACGCTTCATCAACAATTTCATTCTTTCTCTCAATAGAAAGGCTCTTTGTAGCAATGACCAATTGCTTGAGCCGGTGTTTTTTCACCAACTCTGGGAGGCGATCATAACTATAAATTTTTGTTCCACTAATCTCTTTGTTATTCTTTTTAGAATCATCGTCCAAAAAAGCAACAAGTTTAAATGGACTCGAAACATCGGCTTCGATGGCTTGTTTGGTCAAGAAACCAGCCACACCTGCGCCAAAAATTACGACTGGGATGCGTTGGGCAGCGTCCGATTTAATGAAAGTAAAAATATTCTTAACAAGAAGTCGATACTGATAGAGCAATAACGACGAAATGAAGAATGAAATGAATACAACGGAATATGGAATGACATTCTTCTTAAAATTGTAATAATATACGAGATTAAAAAGCACCACCAAAGTAAGACTAAGCAGTTCAGTTCCTACAATGCGTAGTCCATCCTGAATCCCTGTGTATCGAACGATACCCGCATAGCTCTTTGTAATGAGCGTTGCGAGCAAAGCAGACGCGATGCATAATACTGTCCCCAATAAGGGGCTAAAGTGTTGAATTTCTTCTACGTTAAAATTGAACCTCAGCAAGAATGCCAGTCCGACAGAAAAAATAATTAACAACTGATCGATGAGGATGACCACACCGCGAGGGAGAACTGTGAGCCTATTGAAAAATGACTGAATCAAATTTCTTTGTTCTTGTTTCCTGTTTTCCTGGTCAAGCGATAAATTCCAAATGCCCCGCCCCCCACGAGAAGTATTTCAATACCCGTAATTGGAACGGCCGGGGGGTTTTGCGGTTGCCCCTGAGGCTGTGCAATGCTGTGGTACGATGCGAACAACATCAAGATTAAAGCTGACAATAAGACCTTCATTAGTTAACCTTTGCAATTTTTTTGGTGAATACTTTAGTGCCGTCAAAAACTCTAAGATTGTATATGCCGCTTGCATAAGGCAATAAATCAAATTCGCACTCCTTAATGCCGTTTTCTCCCACA
>Ga0184612_10001383_pt1 | contig 11650 bp, 10 predicted proteins | sample PLM3_60_coex_FD_133163 | JGI IMG/M metagenome (GOLD analysis project Ga0184612, IMG submission 133163) | Groundwater sediment microbial communities from an aquifer in East River, Colorado, USA - PLM3_60_coex | ecosystem: Environmental > Terrestrial > Soil > Riparian zone | place: USA: East...
ACCGCTCCCACGCCGATGCCGGCGTCCCATTTCGCCTCGAGGAGCTCGCGCAACCGATCCTGGGCGTCGACGAGTGGCACCCGCGCGACGACCGGCTCGAGGAAGCCGAGGACGATGAACTTGCGCGCCTCGTCGGGCGGGATCCCGCGGCTCTCGAGGTAGAAGAGCTGGCTCTCGTCGATCGGGCCGACCGAGCTCGCGTGCGCCGCGCGACGGCAGTCCGGCTGGTCGATCTCGAGCGACGGGATCGCGACCGAGCGCGTCGCCTTGGACAGGTTCATCCCGAACTCGCCGAGGAAGCTGTCGGTCCCGACCGCGGAGCGATCGATGACGATCATCCCCTTCATGAACGAGCGCGCGCGATCGAGCAGGGCGCCCTTGGACAGGAGGTTGCCGGTCGTGTCGCGACCGACGTGGCGCGTGTAGGACGTGAGGTCGAACAGCTGGTCGCTGCCGCCGAATACGATCTCGACCTGTTCGACGGAGCTGCGGTCGCCTTCGAGTCGATTGTCGACCCGGCTGCGCACGAGCCGAGAGCCAAGGTGGGCGAGCGCCCATCGGAGCGTGGCCCCCTCGCCGATGACGGCGTTGCGGTGCTGGAAGGCGACGGTCGTCGCGGGGAGTTCCTGGAGGCTCGCGACCTCCAGGCTGGCCCCGCGCCCGAGCGCGACCTCGAGCGTCCCGGCGAGGAAGGACTGGCCAGCGTCTGGCGCGGCAGCGTCGGATGTGACGAGCTCTTCGAGGAGGGTCGCCGCCGCGCCGTCACCGAGCGCGACCAGCGTGCGTGACAGGATCGCTCGATCCGCCGCCCCGGCGGCCCAACGGACGATGATCGGCCGGCTGAGGCGGACGCCGGCGGGGATATCCAGGACGACGCCCTGCGTCCATGCGGCGCGCGTGAGCTGGGCGAACCGATCGTCCGCTGGGAGCGTCGCGCCGCCGTCTAGCAGCTCACGGACTCGCTCCGGGCGTCGGGCCAGCAGCGCGCCGATCGTCGTGAGCTCCACGCCGGCAGCGGTCGCCTCCGGCGACAACGCGGTGGCCGTCACGTCGCCTTCGGTGACCACGAGCAGGCCGTCGCCGTCCTCGGGGAGCGTGACGGGGACGGCTTCGGTCAGCGACGAGCGGTGCAACCGGGCGGAGGCGAGCTGCGCCCCGCGCAGGTCGATGTACGTCGTGTACAGGCGGTTCGTCTCGGCGGGGAGCGCCTCGAAGGCGTCGAATCCGGCCTGGCGATCGGCGAGGAGCCATTCGGGGCCGGCCTGGAGTCGGTGGATCTCGTCGACGTCGGCGCGCTCGACCGGGAGCGTGAAGTCGGTCAGTCCCTGTCGTGCAGGGCGCGGCCGCGGTGACGCGACCGTCATCCGAGCGACCCCTCCATCTCCAGCTTCACGAGGCGGTTGAACTCGATGGCGTACTCCATCGGCAGTTCCTTCGTGAAGACTTCCAGGAAGCCCTGGACGATGAGGTTCGTCGCCTCGTTCTCGGTCAAGCCGCGGCTCATCAGGTAGAAGACCTGCTCGGCGCTGACCTTGCCGACGGTGGCCTCGTGGGTCATCGAGGTGTCGTCTTCGCCGATATCGATATACGGGTACGTGTCGCTGCGGCTGATGTCATCGAGCATCAGCGCATCGCAGCGGACGCTGGCGACGACGTTGGTGGCACCCGGCGAGACCTTGAGATGGCCCCGGTACGTCGCGCGGCCGCCGTCCTTGGAGACGGACTTGCTGACGATGCGCGACCGCGTATTCGGCGCGAGGTGGACGGCCTTGGCGCCGGTGTCCTGGTGCTGGCCCTTGCCGGCGACAGCGACGCTGATGATGTCCGCCGTGGCCCCCTCGCCACGCAGGTAGATCGCCGGGAACTTGACGGTCTTGCGTGAACCCGTATTGGCGTCGATCCACTCGACGGTCGAGTTCTCGTAGGCGTGGGCGCGCTTGGTGACGAGGTTGTAGACGTCGTTCGACCAGTTCTGGATGGTCGTGTAGCGGACCTTCGAGCCCGGCAGCGCGACGACCTCGACCACCGCGACGTGAAGCGACTCGGTCGCGTAGATCGGCGCGGTGCAACCCTCGATGTAGTGGACCTTGGCGCCCTCGTCGACGACGATCAGGGTCCGCTCGAACTGGCCGGTGTTCTCGCCGTTGATCCGGAAGTAGGCCTGCAGGGGGAGCGGGACCTCGACGCCCTTCGGGACGTAGACGAACGATCCGCCCGACCAGACCGCCGCGTTGAGCGCCGAGAACTTGTTGTCCTCCGCCGGCACGACCGTGCCGAAATGCTTGCGGAAGATCTCGGGGTATTCGACGAGCGCCTGGTCCGTGCCCATGAACACGACACCGAGCTTGGACAGCTCTTCCTTGACCGAGTGATAGACGACCTCCGAGTCGTACTGCGCGCCGACCCCGGCGAGGAACTTGCGCTCCGCCTCGGGGATGCCGAGCCGCTCGAAGGTCGCCTTGATCTGCTCGGGAACGTCGTCCCACGAGCGCTCCTCGCGCTCCGAAGGCTTGCGGTAGTAGACGATCTTGTCGAAGTCGATCTTGTCCAGCCCGTCGGTCCAGGTCGGGATCGGGCGCTTGAGGAAGTGTTCGTATGCGCGCAGGCGGTACTGGAGCATCCAGTCCGGCTCGTTCTTGAAGCCGCTGATCTCCTCGACCGTGGCCCGCGTCAAACCACGCTTCGTCTCCGCGAGGTAGGTGATGTCGTCGTGGAAGGCGAACTGTTCGCGCTGGTCGGTGACGATCTCGCGGGTGGCGGTCATCGGGTCTCCGGTCATCGGTTCGTGCGGCGCCCGTCGCCGCGGGTGGCCTGTCGAGGCTTGTAGTTAATTCCGAGTCAGATTATCGGGATTAACGGCGCAGGCGTCAACGAGGGGGGTGTGCGGTCGTTCGCGGGCGCGGAGGGGGCGCCCACAACGTCGGATGTCGGATGGTTCCACGCAAGCAGAACCATGTCGCTGCGCGGTTCGGTCCCGGGGTCGTCTGGACGCTCGGACCTCGGGTCGTCCGAACGTTCGGAACCGGGGCATCGCGTCCCCAACGTTCGGATCCAAGTTATACCGCTTGGTTGGAAGCATGCGTCGAACGCCGTCCTGGGCGACTGAAACCCCCGAGCACAAAGGATCGAGCCCGGACCACGAAGGGCCGGGCTCGATACGAAGGGTTGTCGATCGCCGTGCGGCTTCGGAGCCGGCAGACGTTCGAGCCGTCAGACGTCCGAGCCGTCAGACTCTCGAGCCGTCAGACTCCGGACGGCGTGAGGGAATCGGCCTCGGCTGCGGCCTCCTTGATCGCGCCGGCGGTCTCCTCGTCCACCGGGACGGTCTTGACCTCCGTCGCCTCCGGCATCTTCGCGGCGACGGCCGGGGCGTCGGCCGCCGTGACGAGGGCCAGAATCCCGGACGTGCCGGGCGTGATCACGTCGGCAAGCTCCTTCTCGACCGACAGACGACGGGCGAGGTTGCGCGCCTTGCCGGCTGCGGCACCGGCGACACCCAGGGTCACGGCACCGGCGACCAGCGTCGCCGGCAGGAAGACCGCAGCTACGACGCCCCCGACGATCCCCCACTTGAGGCCGGTCCGGGTGCTGTGGTCGGTCATCTTCTCGACGTGGATCCTCCCGCCCTCGTCCGCCTTGACGACCAGGACCCCATCGATGTGGAGGGCGCCGTCGAGTTCGGCCGAGAGCAGGCCGTCATACACCGAGCGGGCGGCCGTGGTGTTCGCGAAGCGGGCCACGACGAGCGCATGGTCGCCCTCGACCGCGACCGCACCCTCGGCGAGGACTCCCCGCTCATCGGCGACCGCGGCCGCCACGACGACTACATCGTCGTCCCCGGTTGCGGACGTGTTCGTAGTCTTGTCTGCCATCTCGATCTCCTTCTCCTGCTCCCCCGAGCAGGCTCCCCGCTTGCGCGCATCTCCGATCGGTCGGGCGTTGGTGCCACGAGGCGGCGATCGGACTGCGGCGGAACGCTCATCCTACCAACCGGCGACCCGTAGTGCGACATCTCGTCCATTCTGTGAGACGCCATACGCCTATCCTTGCCCCGATAGCGAGCGCACAGGGATCGGCGATCGAGGAGGGACCATCATGAGCCGACTGCTCGGCTTCTACGGGACGCAGCTGCGCGTGCTGTGGGAATGGCGCGGCGGTCGGGTGGCCCTGCTGAAGCGACTCGTCATCACGCTGCTCGTGGCCACCATCTCGTTCATGGCCACCGCCTGGCTCCTCGGTAACCGGATGCAGGTGGATCGTCTGCTGGACGCCGCGATCGCGGTCATCCTCATGGCGCTCTTCAACGCCGCGGTCCGGCCGGTCGTCCTGATCCTCGCGGCCCCGATCTCGCTCATCCTTGTCGGCGTCCTCGTGCTCGTGCTGCAGGTCGTCGCCTTCCTGATCGTGGCCCAGTGGGCCCCCGGGGTGCACGTCGATGGCTTCGTGACGGCCCTGGTCGCTTCGTTCATCTACGCGATCATCAACACGGTCCTCACCGCGATCCTTGGGGTTGACAGCGGCGGCTCGTACTACGGGCTGCTGGTCCAGCGCCTGCTTGTCAAACGGTCGACCGGCCACTCGGACAAGCCGGGCCTCGTGATCATCCAGATCGATGGCCTCGCCCATCCGATCCTGGCCGGCCGGATGCGGGCCGGTTCGGTCAACACGATGGCCAACTGGGTGCGCGACGGGAGCCACAAGCTGTCCCGATGGGAGGCGCTCCTGCCATCGATGACCTCGGCCAGCCAGGCCGGGATCCTGCACGGCAACAACGACGGCATTCCGGCCTTCCGCTGGTACGAGCGCGACCGCCAGCACCTGATGGTCTCGAGCAGCCCGGTGGATGCAGGCCTGATCGTGTCGCGCGTGTCGAACGGCGAGGGGCTACTGTCGAACAACGGCGCGAGCATCTGCAACCTGATGACCGGCGACGCACAACGTTCCTACCTGACCACGGCCGCGATCAAGGCCGAAGGCGGCGGGATCGGTGACAGCAACGCCTTCATGTCGTTCTTCTTCAGCCCGACCGGGTACCTGCGCTCGTTCACGCTGTTCCTCGGCGAGTTCATCAAGGAGCTGACCCAGGCGCGCCGGACGAGACGAGCCGGCATCCGGCCCCAGATGCACCGGGGCATGAAGTACGCCGGCATGCGCGCCGCTAGCAACGTCCTGCTTCGCGACGTCAACGTCGCGCTGATCATCGAGGAGATGTATCGGGGGACGAACGTCATCTACGCCGACTTCACCGACTACGACGAGCTGGCCCACCACTGCGGACCGGAGCGCGTCGAGTCGTTCGAGGCGCTCGACGGGGTCGACCGGGCGATCTCGTCGCTGGTGAAGGCCACCGAGGAGGCCCCCCGGCCGTACAAGTTCGTCGTCCTCTCCGACCACGGCCAGAGCCTCGGCGAGACGTTCCTCCAGCGCTACGGTGTCAGCCTCGGCGAGTTCGTCCGCAGCCTCATGAGCGGTCGGGCCACGCTCGTCGAGACCAAGACGAAGGCCGAGGGATCGACCTTCGTCAACTCGTTCCTGTCGGAGATCACCCAGAGCAAGGGTGTCGGACCGACGGTCGCACGGGCCGCGCTGGCAAGCCGGACGACCGACGGCGTCGTCAACCTCGACGAGGAAGAGGAGATCCCGGTCGCCGATCCGTCGACGATCGCCGTCGTCGGCTCGGGCAACCTCGGGCTCGTCTGGTTCACAGGTCACGATCACCGGCTCACGGTCGAGGAGCTCGAGGAGCTGCACCCGGGCATGGTCGCAGCGGTCGCGGCGCACCCGGGCGTGGCGATGCTGCTGGTCCGGTCCAAGGCGACCGGCGCGGTGGTGTTCGGGCCCAACGGGACCCGGTTCCTCGACGAGGATCGCGTCGAGGGCGAGGATCCGACGACCCTGTTCGGCCCGCACACGGTGATGAGCCTCAAGCGCGCGGACGAGATGGTTCACGCCCCGGACCTGCTCCTCATCAGCCAGTACGACCCGAACCTTGGCGAGGTGGCCGCGTTCGAGGAGCTCATCGGCTCGCACGGCGGGCTTGGCGGCCCGCAGACCGAGCCGTTCATCCTTCACCCAGTCGAGTGGGAGCTCGATGAGGAGGTCCCGCTCGGAGCCCCGGCCATCTATCGGAACATCCGGCGCTGGCTGGAATCGATCGGGATCAAGCTCGGTCCGCAGGCGGCCGGCGGCGCGACCGCCGCTGCGACAGGGACCGAGACGACAGGCGCCGAGGCGACCGCGCAGGAGCCCGCCCAGGAGCCGGCGACCGCCGGGTAGCCGTCTATCGGCGTCAAGCTCATCGGCGAGGCGCTCGGTGATCTGACCGCCCGACCGGCGACGGCGCAACGGAGGATCGAGGTACCGTGGCGAAGATCCATTACGAGGCTGACGGGGCGATCTCCGCCGACCGATTCGTCGCTGCCCTGGTCGACTTCAGCGAGCGTCGTCCGGAGCTTTGGCCGAACCTCGACGCGAAGTTCTACGAGTTGCACGAGCTGGGCGACACCTGGGCCGATGTGACCGAGGGGACCGATGTCCTGGGTGGGATCTGGGCCCACGAACGATACGACTGGTCGGAACCAGGGATCGTCCGGCTGCGACTCGTCGAAGCCAGGGACTTCCGTCCGGGGACGATCATCGAGTACCGCGTCACGTCGCGGGCCGACGGCGGCTGCCACGTCGCCGTCGATTTCCAGCGTGTCGCGGCGAGCCTCCGCGGCCGCTTCGTCGGCCTGGTCGTGCAGCTGACCGGGAGCCGACGCTTCGCGGCGGACCTGCGCGAGACGCTCGATCGTCTCGCGCGATCCGACGCCTAGCCGGGGACGCGCCTAGCCAGGGACGCGCCTAGCCGGCGAGCGTCTTCGCCTTGAGCGTATCGAACTCCGCGGCGGTGATGGTGCCCGCATCCTTGAGCTGCTGGAGCTTGGCGATCTCGTCCGCCGTCGAGACGCTCGCGACGGCCTTGGTCGCCGCATCGGCCTGCGCCATCATCTGGACGTCCTGGGCGGTCACCCTGGGCCGCGCGATGATGTAGATCAGCGCTCCCAGGAACGGCACGATGAAGATCAAGAAGATCCAGCCGGCCTTGGCGAGGCCGTGGATGTCGTTGCGCCGGAAGATGTCAGCGAACACGTTGATGAAGATCCAGATCGCCATAAACCAGAAGAAGAAGACGATCAAGGACGCGAAGAGATCGTTGAAGGTCATCGCTCTGTGCACTCCCTCGAAACTGGTGCCGGGGCTGGGGCCGGCCGCCTGCGACGGGCGTTCCAGGGATTGGCGGGCTCACATCGCAAGGCGCCCAGTGTAGCGAGCGAGCCGCGCTCCGATGTGACCCGACCTCGAGACCGGGGGCGATCAGAGACCCTCGCGATCAGGCCGGGCTGGAGGCCTCCTCGACGTCGGCGGCCATGGTCTCGCCACCGGCGACGGCCTCGGGCTCGGACTCGGTCGATGCCTCCGTCGAGGCCGGCTCGCCGGCGTCCATCATGGCGGGCACGTCGTCCTCGATGTCGAGCACCACATCGGCGTCGAATCGGGCATCCATCCGAGCCCGGAGATCACGGACCGTTCGCCCGGCACGTTCGCGGACCGCTGGATTCGCGAGCAGCGCGGCGGCGGCGAGACCGACCACGATGGCGGCCCCGGCCGCTACCGTCCAGCGGGACCGGCGGAGGACCGGCCGGCCGATCCGGGCGATGGTCGCGACGCCGGCGAGGGCGCCGGTGAGATCGATGGCACGCCAGTCGATGCGCCTGACGCGATCCGCGATGTCGATGCTGCCGCGTCCGACCTTCGGCAGGTCGACGGACGGGAGCCGCAGCTCTGACAGCGATCGCACGATCTCGTCGCGCTTGATCTCGGGCAGGTGGAGCTCCGACGGGCGGACCTCCTTCACGGGGAGCTCAGGCATCTGACGTCCACCTCCGCGCGGGTCTCTGTGGACTTCAAGGATACGCTCGATGCCTCGCCCTCGGGCCGGCCGCGCGCTACAGTAGCGATACCGACTTTCCAGGACGCGGGCTTCGCCACCCCTCCGGTGGCACCCCCGGAGAGGGGCGTTGCGATGGACGATAAGTCGACTGACCAAGTAATCAACCCATGAGTCGGAAGCGGACGATCGCGCTCGGGGCCGGCCTTGCTGCCGTCGGGGCGGCGCTGCGCCGACGCAAGAGTCGCGTCCCGACCGACCCGTTCGACCCGAACGCCGTCCGGGCCGAGACGGCGGCGGCGCGCACCGCCGAGCTGGTCGCCCGACCACGCGTTCGACGCGCCGATCTCGCGTTGACGTTCGCACCCGCGATCGCCACCTCGGTCGACCCACTCCTCCACGGCCGTCGCTACTTCCCGCGCATCCTCGAGGACATCGCCGCCGCCCAGGACCACGTCCACCTGCTCATCTACGGCTACAAGCCCGGCGACATCGGGACGACATTCCTCGAAGCGCTCGCCGCCAAGGTCGCCGCCGGCGTGGAGGTCCGACTGGCGGTCGACGCGATCGGGAGCGAGATCGACCTGGGGAGCAAGACCCTGTTCCGCCAGCTGCGTGAGGCCGGGATCGAGATCGTCGCGCACGACGGGATCGTCGTGGCTCGGTCCGGAGAGCTCGGCGGTCGCCGGTTCGAACCGAACCCCGAGGATCTCCTGCACTTCGATCATCGAAAGATGGTCGTCGTCGATGGGGCGATCGGATACGTCGGCGGGAGCGGCATCGAGGACCACTACAACGATGAGCGGTTCTATGACGTGATGTGCCGGGTCGAGGGGCCGATCGTCGCCCAGCTCTCGGCCGTCTTCCTGATCAGCTGGCGAAACAACGGCGGCGACGCCCCCGATGATCCGTCACTCCTCCGCTATTTCCCGCCGGCGACCCTGGTGGTCGCGCCCGACGCGCCGTTGCACGCCCCGACGACCGTCCTCTGGAACGTGCCCGGGACGGGCCACCATCCGATCAGCGACACCATCGAGCGAGCCCTCGAGGACGCCGCCGAACAGATCCACATCGTCAACCCGTATATCTCGAACCGCGCCATCCTCGAGCGCCTCCAGGCCGCCGCGTTGCGTGGTGTCCGGGTCCGCCTCATCGCGCCCGGCAAACCGACCCCACCCTACCCGGCGGCCGCGTTCCGCCACTGGTATGGACGGCTGATGGACGCCGGCGTGGAGATCCTGCTCCACCCGGAGATGGCCCATGCCAAGGTCCTGCGCATCGACGATCACGTCCTGATCGGTGGCTGCAATCTCGACGACCTGTCGCTGTTCCGCAACGACGAGCTCGACCTCCAGTTCGCCGACCCCGCGGTCGCCGAGCTGACCGAGCGACAGATCTTCGACGAGTTGTCGGCGATGTCGACCCCGGCCACGAGCCCGAGCGGTCCCCGCGACCGTGCATGGAACGCCGCGATGGATCGCGTGTCCAGGTTCCTGTAGGCCCGACCATGGGCAAACGCCACCACCACGACAACCACCACAAGCACGGGGGACGGGCGGCGGCGGGCGTGAGCTCCGAGCCGACGGAAGCGCCGGCCACCGAGCCGACGTCTGCCGTGGAACCGCTCGGCGCCAAGGAATACGCGCGGCGGCTTCGCGACCTCCACGTCGAGCTCGTCCATCTCCAGGAATGGGTGAAGCGCGAGGGCCAGAAGATCTGCATCGTGTTCGAGGGCCGCGACACCGCCGGCAAGGGCGGCACCATCAAGGCCATCACCGAGCGGGTCAGCCCGCGCGTCTTCCGGGTCGTCGCACTCGCGGCCCCGACCGAACGCGAGCGAAGCCAGATGTACGTCCAGCGCTATGTGCCGCACTTTCCGGCGGCCGGTGAGGTCGTCATCTGGGACCGGAGCTGGTACAACCGGGCCGGCGTCGAGCGGGTCATGGGGTTCTGCACCGAGGAGCAGGCGCGCGCCTTCCTGGCCCTCGTCCCTGGCGTGGAGCGGGCGATGGTCGACTCCGGGATCCGGCTCATCAAGTACTGGCTCGATGTGAGCGCTGAAGAGCAGACGCGCCGCCTCGACAGCCGGATCGACGACGGTCGCAAGACGTGGAAGCTCTCGCCGATGGACGTGCTGTCGTACGGACGGTGGGACGACTACACGCGGGCGCGGGACGAGATGTTCGAGGCGACCAACACGCCATGGGCACCTTGGCACGTCGCGCATTCGGACGACAAGCGCCGGGCGCGCCTCAACATCATCCGCCATCTGTTGAGCCAGGTCCCATACCAGCGGGTGGCGGCTGAGCCAGTCAAGCTGCCCCGGCGACGAAAGTCGTCCGGCTACATGGAGGTGGACATCGCATCGTTGCTGATCCCGGAAACGACATGACAACCCGTCACAAGCCGGGGTCCGCGGGTGGATAATGAACGGCCAACGAGGAGAAGGAGTCCCCACATGAGTTTCGGTCCCGTCGACTACATCGCCATCGCCTTCCCGGGCAACAAGTTCTCGGGCAAGATCATCCCGGCCATCAAGGCCCTGCAGGAATCCGGCACCATCCGGGTCCTCGATCTCGTGATCATCTCGAAGGATGCCCAGGGCAACGTTGCGGCCATCGAGCTGTCGGAGGCGGGCCCGGAGGAGGCGGCAGCTCTCGCCGCACTTGGCATCGAGGGCACTGCCCTTCTGGGGCAGGAGGACTTCGAGGACTTCGGTGCCGCACTCGAGCCGAACTCGACCTGCGGCCTGATGGTCTGGGAGAACGTGTGGGCCGCCCCCTTCGTGCAGTCGGTCCGCGACGCCGACGGCATCCTGCTGGCGGCCGGGCGGATCCCGGCTGCGGTCATCGAGGAGGCTATGGCCGAGACCGTCGCCTGATCACCATCGACCCACGCATCCCCGAGCGAAAGGAGCGAACACGATCATGATGCGACGCCGAGGCGGCCTCGTCCGTATGGCTGCCACGACCGCGGTCGTGGCAGGAACGGCCGGTGCCGTCAGCCATCATCAGCAGCAGAAGTACGCAAATCAGGCGGCAGAGCAGCAGGCGGCCGCCGCGGCCGCGGCACCGCCCCCGCAGCAGTATGCCGAGCCGGCTCCGGCCGCACCGGCCGAGGATCCGCAGATGGCCCAACTCCAGAAGCTGGCCGAGCTGCACACCCAGGGCATCCTGTCCGACGAGGAGTTCGCGGCCGCCAAGGCGAAGGCCCTCGGCATCTAGCCCGGGGCGTCCAACCAACTCGCGACGGCGCGGGTCAGGCCCGTTTCGGCGGGCAGCGGCCCGCGTCGTTTCATGTCCGGACCGGCGCCTTGGTGCTCTGCCGCCCAGGGACCGGCTGCGGCGGTCAGCCGCTTGGCGCGGTCGACAGGGCCGGATCGCTAGCGACCTCGGCGGGTTCGGACGCGTCGAGCGGGTCGACCGGCTCGGTATCGAGGACCAGCAGCACCGTGCGCCAGACCGCCGCGACGACGCCCAGGAACGGCACCACCAAGAACATCCCGATGATCCCCGCGACCTCGTTGCCGGCGGGGATGGCCGCCAGGACGACGGCGGGATGGAGGCTGACGACTCGGCTGTAGACGATCGGGGCGACGAAGTTGCCCTGCACGATGTTGAACACGATCGTGAAGACGGCCATGATCACGATGTCCTGCGGCGTCCCGGTCGCAACCGTGACGAGGAACGCCAGCCCGGTCGTGATCAGCGAGCCGATGTA
>Ga0184612_10001384_pt1 | contig 11650 bp, 10 predicted proteins | sample PLM3_60_coex_FD_133163 | JGI IMG/M metagenome (GOLD analysis project Ga0184612, IMG submission 133163) | Groundwater sediment microbial communities from an aquifer in East River, Colorado, USA - PLM3_60_coex | ecosystem: Environmental > Terrestrial > Soil > Riparian zone | place: USA: East...
CCCCTCCGCCGCGGGAGAGAAAAATCAGCGCGCGATCGCAGGTCGGTTGCAGCACATCGGAAGTCTTCCAAACCCAGTTCTCTTCTTCGGCCCCCGCCAGCTCGTCCAGGTCAAGCACAGTTTCCCATGACGGATCGGCCTTTCTGTACTCCTCTAGCGTCGTTCGTCGCCACAACCCGCGCACGTGAGTCGCATCCCGCCAGAAGTTGTAGTAGCGAACGGCATGTTTGTCGACACCGGGAATGCGCTCTTTCGAATCGAAGATCGCCAACAAGAGTTGGCGCAGTGCTTCGAAATCACCAGACGTTCCAAGCTCCCGCACCGTAGCAGCGTTTTGTTCCCTGACCCAAGCCAACGATCGCTCACTGCTAATATCTTCCAACCACAAATATGGATCATCGCCCGTCTGGAGCTCGGTGGCGCCAACCTGTGATTGCAAGACGTCGCCGGTCATCATTTTCTGACGTTAGCGGGCTTAAAAAGGAGGAGCATAACCACGGCGGCGAGCAACGGGAATGCTGCAATCGCCAGCAACGCCGCCGGGAGGCCATAGGCATCAGCGATCACGCCGGCCATGAGCGGCGCGAGAAAAGAGACGCCCATGTTGGCTCCGTAAATCACCGCCACGATGCTGCCGGTGAGATTTTGCGGCGCCGCTTCCATCGCTGCTGTAACGATCACTGGACGAAGCGCCCAGAGAAGCGCGCCGAGAGCGGCGAGCGCTACGGCCAAGAGGGGCCCGGAGCCGAGGTGAGGAATAGCAACAATGACAACTACGCTCGAGAACGAGAACGCAGCGATCAGGATTTTGTGGCCGAAACGATCAGATATCCAACCGACGAAGGCCGGTGCGACGCCGGCGAAAAAGTAGAGTAATGATAGATACGCTCCGACAGCGCCGGCGGAGAGCTTTAGGTGTAACGACAAATAAAGCGGCAGGAACGCGCTGAGCGCCGTTTGCCCCATGGCACGCAACGTGGAAACCGCTACGAGACTGAAGACGGTTTTGTTTTTGAGCACATCATCCCAAAGGGCGCGACGATAATCTCGCCGCTGAGGCGCCGCAACACCATTTTCAGCGCCGAACATCGCGTAAAGGAGCCCGATGGCCAGGCCAGGAATCGCCCAGATTTGAAGCGCGGTCCGCCAGTCGACGAACGTAATCAAGAGACCCAGGGCGAGGGGCCCAATCACTTCTCCCAGATTTGCGCTGCTATCGTGCACGCCCAGGGCAAACGCGCGCTTCTCCCGATACGCGGCAGAGAGAATCGCTAGCGACTGCGGGTGAAAACCTCCTCCTCCAGCGCCCCCTAGCGCCATGAAGATCAGCAAAACGGGAAAGCTCGAAGCCGCGCTCAGCCCGAGACAGCTAAGGCCGATCATCCCGAGGCAGAGCCCTAAAAAAAAATTTCGTCGGCTTGCGAGGTCGGCGAAAAATCCCGAGGGAAAGCTGGCGACACCCGCCATCAACGTGCGCGCGGAAGCGAGGGCGCCGGCTTGCGCCAGGCTCAAGCCGAACGCAGTGGTAATCAGCGGCAAGATCACCGCGATCACGCCGTTGAAGAGATGCTCGACCATATGGGCCGTGGAGTTCGCCGCGAGCCGGCCCCAAGCGGCAAGCGGCGGTGCGAGGGTTTGCGTGGTGTCGATCTTCGCCAATGAATTTCTCCTGATAACGGGTAAGTTTGATCAATAAAGCAAATCGATCAAAGGTTCAAATCGTTCAAGCTGTTCAAAAGTTCAAAGCCGGGACGGTTCCAAGTTCAAGGTTAGTGTTCGAAACGTTCAATGCGTTCACAGTTTCATCGCGGCTTGGCCTTGTAGAGATTATCGATGTAGCCACTCTCATCGAGTTCTTTGATGAAACGACTGTCGACGAAGTCTTCCGGTTTGGCGCTCTTGGCTTTGGGGTTTTCTTCCGCCAACAAATCGAGGACCATCTGTAGGCCGGCCAAGTCGGGATACTGTTTGCGGGAGATTCGATTGTCCGGCGCGGCGGCTTCGTAGGATTTTACCAGGACGTCGCGGTCCTTGATTTGCCCGAGGTATTTCGCCAGCGTTTTGATCGCCATCTCACGATCCGTCTTCATCGCGGCAATCGCCTCGATGTGCGACTTGACGTAGCGACGTACGATCTCCGGGTTATCCCGGATGAACGTGCGAGTCGTCACCACCCCGATATGGATGAATGGCAAACCAAGCTCCGCCACGTCCGCCAAGGCGATGAAGCCTTCGCGCTGCGCTGTGATATTTTGCGGCGGGCTGAAAAGCGTTCCTTGGATTTTTCCCAAACGCAAACTGGCGATTCTTTCGCTGGTGCCGCCGACAACGATGAGCGACACGTCTTTTGGCCCGAGTCCAAGCTTCTGTAAAGCAAAACGGGTTGCAGTTGGATTGGCGCCTCTGAAGGCCGATAAGCCCACCGTGCCGCCTTTGAGTTGCTCGGCGGTTTTGATCTCCGGCCGGGTGACGAGGACGAAGTCGAGGGTCGACATGCCACCGGCAACATAGACGGCATTGGAACCGCGCAGCGCGCTGTCGACCACGACCGGGCCCGACGCCAGCACGAATTGCAGTTCGCCGGACATGAGAGCCATCATGCCCACGGCGGCATGCACGCGCACGGCCTGCACCTCCAAGCCATTGCGCGCGAAGATACCGGCCTCTTTGGCGAGCCAGAGCGGCAAGACACCCGCTGAGTCGGAAACGTACGAAGTCGTAACCTTGGTCAGCTGCGCGCTGGCCTTAACGGGAAGCACGCTGAGCCAACAGAAGGCGAGAAAAGTAAAGAATCGTCGGCAAATTTTCATAGACGAACCTCACGCTGAATGGTTGAGAAATTAGCTGAAGCGATGGATCGGCGTCAATGGTAGAACGCGTTATTCGGTTTGGTGTCCATGGAACATTCCAGCATCACGGGTATTGCATAACTGCATCGTTGTAGATTAAAGCGAATATCTATGGTCTACCGTGTTTTCATCGCCGCATGTGTAGCACTCTTGGTCTTATCTTTTTCCGGGCCTCATTCCGCTCAGGGGAGAAACTCCGAAGCTGGTCGTAGCTTACTCTTCCCCGGCGGCCACTTTTTGTCCGGGCTGGATTGCCAAGCGCGAAGGCATCTTCGCCGAATACAACCTCGACGTCGAGATGGTGTTGATGCAGGGGCCCTCGACTTATATGCCGGCTCTGGCAAGCGGTAACATCCAGGTTATGTACGGCGGCGGCACGGCTGTATCCCGAGCCATTGGCACGGGCGGTTTCGACTTGGTCGTGGTGGCGACGGAGACGCGCTACATACCCTTGAGGTTGATGGTCCATCCTTCGATCCGAAATTCAATGGATTTGAAAGGCAAGAAGCTGGGAGTCGGCCGAGCGGGTCTCGATGAATACGCATCTCTACTCTACATCGAAAGAATTGGATTAGTGCCGGGAAAAGATGTGCAGCTTGTTTATATGGCGGGTGGTATTCCAAACCGGGCGACAGCCATGAAACAAGGGCTGGTTGATGGCGTTACGGTGAACCCTCCCAACGAGTACGAGCTTGAAAAGGCCGGCTATCACGAGCTGGCAAACTTTCTCGATTTCAAGATGCCCTACGCCGGGGTCCCGCAAACCGTCAGCAAGGCCTTCCGCGACCGGAACCGCAAGGTGGTAGAAGACTACATAACTGCCATCGTCGAGGGAATGCACATTTTTCGCACCAATCGAGAAACGGGCTACAGAGCAATTACCGAGTCGACCCGTCAGAAAGATCCAGTGATCCTCGAGCGCACTTACGATTCCTACCTTAAACAGTACGATGCCGTCGGCGGTTTGCCGTTTCCGTGGCAATCCGGGATCGAAGGCATGATCACCGGCTTTCACGAGCGCTTCAATCCCCAGGGAATCAAAAACCGAGACGCCAGACCCTACCTGGATCTATCCTTTGTGCAGAAAGCAGCCGAACGGTTGAAGCTAGATAAAAGTAGGCAGTAAAGAGAAAGTTCGGTATGCAGCTCCCTGTCTTTAGTCTCTCAAATTGACGCGCGAACTCGATCTATCTTTCGGTGCGTGCTAGATTAGGATCTCTTTGCAGTTCTCGCTTCGTCTCTAACCCGACAGGCTTAGCAAAGAAACTTTCATTGAATCAGCGATCCGATGGCAGCGGGAAAATCCCAGTCACTGTGGACGCCCACGTTTGCTTTACTCTGTTGCGCGCAGTTTTTCGGCTCGGCGCAACATGCGCTGCTACAACCGACATTTCCCCTTTACATCACCTCGTTGGGCGGCACACCGTTCAAAGTGGGTCTCGTGATCGCTTGCTTCGCAGTGACGAGCGTGGTGTTCCGGCCGCTCATCGGCGGCTGGGCTGACAGGTGGTCGGAAACGCGCGTCCTCATCTGCGGGCTGCTCTTGTTATCCACTGCGGTATTTTTCTGCTTTATTCCTTTCGCGGAAACAACGATGTTCGCTAACGCCTTGCGGGGGCTGGGTTGGGCAGGACTCAGCGCCGCTGGTTATTCGCTGTTGGCCCTCAGCGCCCCGGCGGAACGACGCGGCGAAGCCTCGGGATATTATAGTGGCATCCAAGCCAGCGGTACGATCTTGTTGCCGGCCGTCGCGCTCTGGCTCATCTATGCTCCGTTCGGCGGTTTTCGAACGGTTTTTGTCGTTGCCATTGCGTTGGCCGCCATCGGCGCGGGCACCGGTGCGCTCCTCGCGCGCCACGCACCGCAACCAACTCACAACCGGCACGCGGTCTCCTCTGCTCCGTGGTGGCGGGAAATTCTAAATGTTTTGGACCGAGAAATTATCCTGGCATCCGTGCTTTCATTTGGTTCTCATATCACTTTTCCAGCAGTGGCGAGTTTTTTGGTCCTTTACGCACAGGAAATCGGTATCGAAAACATCGGCTGGTTCTATGTCGCCTCCGGAACGACGAGCCTCCTCGCTCGTCCGATGTTAGGGAAGGTGTCCGACCGGATCGGCCGGCGGCGAGCCTTGCTTGCGTGCTTTATGTTTCAGGCTGTCGCTCTGATGGCGCTGGCCTTCGCTTCAAACCTCATCGGCTTGATTGTTCCCGGCACGCTCTACATGGTGGGTCTAGCGATGGCTAGCGCAACCACCCTGGCGATCGCAATGGAACAAGCCAAACCTGAACGAAGAGGTAGAGCCATGGCCACATTTTCCGTTGCTCTTCCCCTCAGTAACGGCGTGGGCGCGCTGATTTGCGGCAGCTTGGTCGAGTCGTTTGGATATTTTTGGATGTACCTCGTAGCTGCCTGTATCGCGGCTGGTGGTCTCTTGGTAACCATCGCGAACCGCAGGCACCTGAGATAAGAAACCGTTCAAAACGTTCAAGCAGTTCAAGTCGTTCAGACCCTTGGAGCGGTTCAAGAGTTCAAAGTCGTTTTTGGTCGAGCTGTCACAAATGGCCGTTGCAGTCCGTCTTGATGGTATGATGAATATGGCATACGCTGTGACAAGCTGGACGGTATCTCGGCAGTGGGATATATTTCAAAAAGTTCAAAGCGATTCCGCCGTGGTTCAAGTTTATAGCTCGAAGTAACCGACAAGAGACAACAGATCAGCCATCAGGCTTTTTCTTTCTCATTCCCCCTTCCACCATCTTGTATTCGAACAGACGGCAGTCGAGGGCGCCGTTGTAGAGCGGGGTGCGCTTGGACGCGGCGAGGCGAATGAGCTTGGGCAGTCGCATGTCGGCGCTGAGCAGATAGGCACGCCAGCCGCTGAATTGCTTCTTCAATACGTCGCCGAGCTTTGGGTAAAACTCCGCCAGTGCTTGCTGCTCGCCAAGACGCACGCCGTAAGGCGGGTTAGTGACGATGATACCCTCCTTTGCCGGGGCGGAGATGTCCAGGACGTCGGCCCGCTTAAGACTCACGACCTTCTCCAATCCGGCCGCCATGAGATTAGCGCGGGCCGCTTTCAGCACGTCGCCGGAGGAATCGCTGCCGTAAATCGCCAGCGGCACCTTGGGTTTTTGCCGGGCCGCGCTTCGTTGCCAGAGTTCCCGCCAACGGTGCGCATCGAAATTTTTGAATTTCTCGAAGGTGAAATGGCGCCCCAGCCCGGGCGCGACATCGAGGGCCATAGACGCCGCTTCCAGCAGGATCGTGCCGCTGCCGCACATGGGATCGAGCAGCGGAGTGCCGGGGACCCAACCCGCCAGGCGCAGAATTCCGGCGGCGAGATTTTCCCGAAGCGGCGCTTCTCCCGTGGCCATGCGTTGGCCACGCTTGAACAGCGGCTCCCCCGTGGTGTCTAGATAAAGCGCAAAATCGCGATCCGTCAGATGGCCCTGGATCGGAATATCGGGCTGGCGGGTATCCACGTCAGGGCGGCGCCCCGAGAGCCGGCGGATTTTGTCGCACACCGCATCCTTAATTTTAAGCGTGACGAAATTGAGACTGGTAAGCGGACTCTTCGTCGCGGAGACATCGACCCGGATCGTGCGAACCGGATCAAACCAATCGGTCCATGGTAGTGCGTAAGCGGCGCGGTAGATATCGTCTTCGTTGCGATAACCGCCGGTTGCCACCTGCCACAGAACACGGCTGGCGATGCGGCTTTCGAGATTGGCTCGGTAGCAAACGAGAAGATCACCGCCGAACCCAACGCCGCCGCCGACGGCATGAATTTTTTCTGCCTTGAGTTGCCGTAGTTCCTCAGCCAAAAGTGGCTCGAGGCCGCGGGGACAGGTAGCAAAAAAACTTTCCATGCGAGATTTGGGGTTCACGCGTGATAGATCCCGCTAGGTTTCTCGATTTTCGGCTCAGGTCTTTACTTTTACAGGAACCCAGATTGAATTCCACAGGTCGTGCCGATCAGTGTTCGATAGATTGATCCGGAATATACCGTTTGATACGAGTAATTGATAACAGCGAGGCGATCTATCCGCCGGAAGACCGGAGAGGCTCGCTGCTAGGTCACTCTGTTGTGAATAAATGCAGGCGAGCGGCCAAGGTTGCCGCTTTAAGATATCTTCCTTTCGTATTGACGCCATGAAATGTCCAAAATGTAATACGGAGACTCTTAATAAATTCTTAGTGCAAGGAGTGACCGTAGACCGTTGCTCGTCATGCACCGGAATCTGGTTTGACGCACAAGAGCTCAGCGAGCTTCTTGCCGAAGACGCTCGGCACGTGGCTTCACTGCGCCGGGGAAACCTCAGAGACGAGGCAAGCGGCCAGAAGGGATTCTGTCCGCGAGATGCCTCAAGACTCTTGCGCGTCTACAGCGCGATTGACCGATCTGTCATCTTAGACGCTTGCCCGGTATGTCGCGGGATTTGGCTTGACGGAGGGGAGTTCGATAAACTTTTCGGCGCCCGGCAGCCGTAATCGGCAGAAAGCAAATGGCAGGTCGCGTGAGGTATCGGCTCGTGGTATAGGGGCCCTAACATGGAGACCGCACAGTTCGACGAGCTGGCCGCCTGGATCACCGAGGCTGGCTTGGCAGGTGAGCCCGAAACGGCCGCGCTCGCAGGTTTTTGTGAGCGCGCCTTGGCTTTCGGTTTGCCGCTCGCCCGCGCGACCGTGCTCATCGACACGCTGCATCCGATTTACGAGGGCCGGGCCTTCGGCTGGAAACGCGACAAAGAGGAGGCAACGCTCAGCGAGTATGGCCGCGAAGGCGAGGACACGGAACGCTGGCAGCGGAGCCCCTTCTATCGCCTCGAGGAGTCCGGCGACCTGCTTCTGAGGCGGCGGCTGACCAAGGAGACGGAGGCAGAATTCCCCATTTTTTCCGATCTGCGCGCGGCTGGCATGACCGAGTACGTGGCGATGGCGAACCGGTTCGCCGCCGAAGGGATCATCGGCGGCATGGATTGCGTCTACTCTTCCTGGGCCACGGACGTTCCCGCGGGATTCCACGATGCCGACCTCGCCGATCTCTGCCGGCTCATGCCTTTGCTCGCGCTCACGGTGAAAGCCGCTTCGCTGGCGCGGATTGCCGGAACCCTGGTCGAGACCTATCTCGGCCGCGACGCCGGCCGGCGAGTTCTACGAGGCCGCATCTCGCGCGGCGTCGCCGATCGGATAGAAGCCGTTCTGTGGTTCAGCGACCTCCGCAACTATACACGGATCACCGATACGGCGGCTCCCGGGCAGATCATTCCCCTACTCAACGATTACGCCGATGCCATCATCTCTGCCATTCATGAACAAGGGGGCGACGTTTTGAAACTGATCGGCGATGGCACCTTGGCCATGTTCACGGCAGAGGATCGCGCCCAAGCCTGCCACGCGGCGCTCGCTGCTGCTACCGCCGCTCGCCGCGCGGTCGCCGCGGTGAACCGGCGCCGGGCGGCAGAGGGTCTGCCCACCACCGATATGTACCTCGGTCTGCACATCGGTGAGGTGTTCTACGGCAACATCGGCAGCAAGGATCGACTTGATTTCACAGTCGTCGGTCCAGCCGTCAACGAAGCCAGCCGGATCGCCGCTATGTGCCGCTCCGTCGATCAGCCCGTGCTGGTCTCTTCCACCTTCGCTTCGGCCATCGGCGAGCCGAAAAGCCGCCTGGTCTCGGTCGGGCGCTACGCGTTACGCGGGGTCGGACGACCCCAAGACTTATTCACCTTCGATTATGATCCGGCAGGTCAATGCTAGCGCAAGCTGGCGGGGCCGCGAAGAGACCCGGCGCGGGAGCGGCAGAATCAGTCGGGAAATCTACTGCCTCAGATGGGTCGCGCCAATACACCGTAGAAAGAGGCGATACGCTAAGCTACCTGGCGCTTCAACACTATGGAGATCCGTTTAAGTGGGAAAAGATCTACGAGGCTAATAAGGAAACGATGAAAAATCCCAACTACATATATGTTGGACAGAGGATTGTCATCCCCTCCTGATCATCGGCTGGGAGTTTTACACCTGTTCTTGCTAATGATTAAGGACTGCTCGGATTAAACTAACGAGACCGGAACACGCGACCTAGTCGTTTCCAGAGTTCTTTTTCTCGTTCAGCTGGCGCTTCCAGCCTAGCGTTCTGGCCTGAGCTCCGATAAGTTCGGCCTCGGCAATCATTCCCTTTTGTTGGTAAAAAATCGACAAACTGGTATAGGCCAACTCATCGTCTGGAGCGATCTCAATGAGTTTCTTTGCCACTTGAATCGCCTCGTCCAGTTTTTCTTGGTGCGCGTAGGTCATCGCCAAAGCATGGAGAGCATCCACGTAGTCGGGATCCTCTCGAAGCGCTCGCTGATAGGCGGCAACGGCCTCGTCGAGCCTATCCTGGGTAAAAAGCTCCATTCCTTCGTTGTAGTGATCTTCCTTGCTCACAACTTTTGCTAACTGGGTTTCGGATTTTCCGTGGGGACGATGGCGGTTTGGGAGGCGATGGAAGGCTGCGGATTGGCTTGCTCCGGCCGACATTGTTGGAGCAGAAGTTTTTTCAGCATCACGGGATTGACCGGCTTTTTGAAGATCACGCCCTGCAGTCCCTCCAAACAGCTTCTCTTGATAATATGGTCTCTGTCGTAATTGAACGCGGTCATCAGTACCACCGGAAGATTGGGCATCTTCTTTTTTGACGCTTGATACAATTCGTAGCCGTCCATGTCCGGCATCACCACGTCGCTCAACACAACATCGAATTCCTGCCGGCCCAGCCATTCCATGGCGACAACCCCGGATGCAGCAGTCTCAATGTTGCATCGTTCCTCTTCCAAAAGATCTTTGAGGGACTGACAGATTCCGGCGTCGTCATCGACCACCAGAATTTTTAGTCCGCTCAACGGGTAGCGGCTATCCGGCTTCGAGCGCTCCAAGCATTTCTTTGCGCCATCGACATGAAGATCAGTCATCATTTTGCCGTTGAGGTATTCCTTGGTGTCGTAATGTCCCTCCTCAGTCATCTGCCCGATTCGGCCCGTGATGTCCTGGATCTTCTTTATCTGAGACGCAACGCACTCAAGGCGCTCTGCTTCGACGACATAGTCTTCGTCGGTGGCGACCCGTCCAACATATTTCTGGAGCATCTCCACCTGGTTCACCAGGACCTCCAACGAATTGTTGATCTCGTGGGACAACCCAATGGCGAATTCGCAGAGTGTCGCCAGCTGGTCTCGCCGCCTGAGTTCGCGTATGTCTTTCGCAAAGCCGATGGAACCCGACTCTTTTCCATCATCGTCGTAAATAATCGATGCGGAGATCGCAACGGGAATTTTCTCGCCTTTTTTGGTTTTGAAAATAGTTTCAAAATTTCTGACCCGTCCTTTGCCCTCGCCTTCATCGGCCCGCATCTCCCCCATCACCCTGCGCGCTTCGTCAATATCAGGATAAACCTCCAGGACGTTCTTTCCTAAAACCTCTTCCGGTGAAAAACCCAGGTTCTGCCTGGCGCCGTCGTTGTAGAAAGTAATGGTGCCCTGCCGATCAACGGCAATGATAATGTCCGGACAACTCTCGACGAGCTTCTGAAAGTATTGTGGGGGGAGCGACATATTAGACTTGACGTATTCTAACATGATAAGTCGAACCTTTAGGCGAATGCAAGAGTCTGAGACGACATCATGTTAACGTGCCTTAAGCCCTCGGTCATCCCAACAAGCCCCAACTAGATGCGACCAACGAGAGACACTCGCCAGCTTACTTGGTTCCTGGCATGGGCCGTCGTTTTCTGCGACATCGGGACTTCAGTCTATTACGTTCCCGGCATCCTCTACGGTCACGTCAAAAACGCAACTCCGTTTTTCGTCCTACTGACTACAGGCGGATTCGTTCTCCTCGCCCTCAAGTACATCGAAATCTCTTGGCGCAACCCCGAAGGCGGGGGAGTGGTCACCATCACCACCAAAGCATTCGGTCCGATGTGGGGCTGCTTGGGCGGGATGCTCATTACGGTGGATTATTTTCTCACCACCGCGATCTCCGCAGTTTCCGGCTTTCAATACATTGGCAGCGTTTTTCCCAGTCTCGACAACTACATCATCATTCTTTCCTGTATCGGAGTCGGGATTCTGGCCGCGCTAAACATCATTGGCATCCGGGAGAGCGCCACCGCTGCCCTGATTATGGCGTCGGCGGCGTTTGTGGTCGATCTCGTAGTCATCGGCGCCGCCTTCTTCACCATGAACGCGGAGCAATGGCAGACCGTCCTCAATCATCTTAGCATGGAAAAAGAAGTCTCTTCCTACGAACTTGTCGTCGGCTTCGGTGCCGCTTGGCTGGCCTTCTCAGGGCTCGAAAGTATCAGCCAATTGAGTCCGGCCATGCGTTTCCCGCTGCGTCGTACGACGCGCTTCGCGATGACCGCGGTCATCATCACGATTATCATCACCTCGCCGGTCCTCACCGCGTTGTCTGTGGGACTATTGCCGGATCAGGTGAAGGCAACCCAAAGCGAGCGCTTCATCTCAGAGCTAGGGTGGATCATCGGCGGCTTCGGCCTAAAAGTGGCTGTGGTCCTGACGGCGTCAAGCCTGCTCTTGTTCGCATCGAACACGGCGATCATCGGTTCGTATCATGTTTTTCTAGCTCTGGCGCGCCAAGGTTTTCTGCCTAAGATCCTGGAGCTCCGCAATCGTCCCTTTAACACGCCCCACATTGCGGTTTTGATCGCCACCTCCGTCCCAACGTTGATCATTCTGCTGACTCGGGGCCACATGGTTCTTCTCGGAGATATGTACGCCTTCGGCCTCCTTGGC
>Ga0184612_10001385_pt1 | contig 11648 bp, 15 predicted proteins | sample PLM3_60_coex_FD_133163 | JGI IMG/M metagenome (GOLD analysis project Ga0184612, IMG submission 133163) | Groundwater sediment microbial communities from an aquifer in East River, Colorado, USA - PLM3_60_coex | ecosystem: Environmental > Terrestrial > Soil > Riparian zone | place: USA: East...
GTTCAGGAACCTACCCTGGTAATGCTCGCGAAGTCTATGTTCCGAAGTGTCTACTTGACGGGGCACCTTACGTGAACATGAGGTAGGAACCATCAGCAAGTGCCTCGCCGTCCGCGTCACATCCGTGGTACAGAGGACTCAATGGTCAACGGGAACGCTCAAGAAGCTAGGAGGAGGAGATCCTGGACCCGATTCGGCCCCTCTGTGACGTTCGTGTGGGTCCTGGGAGTCATCGGCGCGACCGCGCTCATAGCCATTCTCGTGGCTACATGGGCGTGTGGTTTAGCAACGTGTCAAGACAAGACTTTTCGTCTCGAGGTAGCCAAAGCTAGTCTCCAAATCCTTGTTGTAACGGTCATCGGCGGTTTGGCCACATTTGTGACAGGAGCCTTCAAAAACGCCTTCGACGCGGCCAACGCCGATCAGCAGGCCCGGCGCCTCATCTACAATCGCCTGGTGCAAGCATACCGGGAAGTAAAGTTTCTGCGGCGACGGCTGAGGACCCAACTAAACCAGGCGCCGCAAGCAGCGGCACCGAAAAGGCTAATGGCCCAGCTTGAGTCGATCCAACTTGAGTTTGAACAGCTCAAATGGGAAGCGCCGACGCTTGAAGCCATCTTCGAGAGCGAAACCAAGAAGATTGCTGAGGGACTACAGAAGATCGAGCAGTACCTGAGGAAGATTCTCCGGGAGTGGGAGAATAACCCGGCAAGGCCTCTTGCAGAACTCACGTCCGTAGAGGCATTCGCGGGACCTTCGGCGGGTAGTTTCAAACCAGGCGTGGTCTCCCCGTATATCTCGGTGCGGAATGCAGTTCGCGTCGCTCTTCGAATGGGCGCTCCACACGGGCAGGGTGACTAACTCCGCTCTACACCAGAATCTGTAACGGCCCCAGCCAGAATGAGAAAGGAGAAGCGCATGCGACCGTCCATCGTGTGCTCCCATCCCTGGGTCGTTGCGGTGGCGAGCCTCGCCCTTGCCGGAGCCGCGGTCCTGCCGTTCGCTGCCGGGCCGACCTTCGCGGCGGAGGGCTTGGCGGCCTACGAGCCGCAGCAGGCCGTTGTCTTCGACGGCGCCACGACCGCCGCGTCTACCTACTTCATCGCCTTCTCGCAGGCGGGGTTCCTCCTCGACCTCGGCAGCGGGGGATTGGTAACTTGTGCGGGCACGAACCACGTCTCGCCAGGAGGCGTCGCCATTCCGGCTCTCGCGAACAGCAAATTCCAGATGGAATGGATGCTCGCCCATGGTTTCGCGCGGGCGCGGAGCCACGGCTGAGGGCGGCAGGATTTGCAGTTGATCCGATCGAAAATATCCGTTGACGATCCGCGGGGAGGAAAACAGCACCCAGGTCGTCACGACGGTGCCTGGCGATTCGACCAGCTGAGTCTGCACGGCCTCCTTCAGTGAGTTTTCATGCGCGGCGGAGTACTGCGGGCCTCGTTCGAGACTCGTGACCCGCCCATCGCGCCAATGGATCTTCACCACATAATCTCTGCTACTCGGGTAAACCGATTCGTTTCGCCCCGAGGCGCCGGGCATCCCGTAGTGCTCTTGCAGCAGCCCGAGAAGCTCATAATCGTCGACGCCGGGCGGGACAAGTTCGGCTAGCAGACCTTGCCTCATCTCCATCAACCTCGTGGCACTTAAATACGCGATCCCGTCACTAGACACCCGTCGCTCTCACTCTCACTTCTGATGTTGACCCGGAAGAAGCGTTCCGGATGTAAATCTTCGGTGCAGGGAGAATGATGTGAATTGACATGAAGTTATCCTGCACTTGCCCCGTACCTGCCCCGCCGGAACACCCTCTGAGAAGTTCTGATGCTTCTCTGATCGGTTCCTGCGCCTCTGATCCTGTTGTTCCCTCCGCCAGGAGTGGACCGGGCTGACGGAGCCCCGGGTCGTTCAGGGCGCGCTCGAGTGCCTCGCAGCGCTGGGCTGGATTCGCTCGGAGGCGCTCAGGGCCCCGACGGGGGCGGCCACCGGTGCGCTTCCACGTCAACCCTCGGCTCCGCGCGGACGGGCATCCCCGATCGCGCCCTGTCCGGCCCGGAGGCTCCACGAAGCTCGGCCGGGTCGAAGGCGGTGCGGGAGGCGACGGAGGCCGCCCGCACCGCCGCCGTCGCCAACCCCAACATCGCCCGCGGCGTCGGGATCACAGGCCGCCAGTTCCGCTGGCCGAGCTGCCAGATCCCGTACGAGATCGATCCTACCTGCCCAACCCGCAACAAACAGCTTTCGACCAGGTTCGCGTGGAAGACCCTTTCCAACGTCGACCACAGCCAGGCACGTCACGGCTGGAACGTCTCCAGCGGCATCCAGTCACTCGGCAAACTTGAGTCGCAGGTGTTGCTGGTCTTCTTGCAGACGAGAAACTTGGTGAGGGGATGGACTTCCCAGAGGGAGAACCGGTGAGGCTGGCCGCCGAGCGGGTTCGCCGGATCGCTGTTGACGAAGTGGAGATTGTCGTAGAAGAGCGCCCCGATCGCCAGGACCCGGCGCTTGGCAGCACGCACCGCGGTGAGCTTGCTGATCGTCCACTGGGCCGGCCGGTCCTGCGGGATCATCTCGACGACGATGCCATCGAACTCGGTGTCGGAGGCGGACTCGGCCAGCGCGATGTGGAAGTCGTTGTTCTGCGACCCCAGGCGCCGGCAGTTGATGGACTCGCCGCTGCTCGCGTGCGGCGGCTTCCCCTTGGCGATGAAGCCGGTGATCTGCACAAGACGCCCTTCCTCCACCGTGCCCGCCGAGACGGTCAAACTCGTCAGTCGGGCCAGGTCGGCCGCTGACAAGTCTTCTCCCTGCCCGACGAGTTCGTTCGCCTGATCCTGGAGGGTCCCGAAGTCCGAGAAGGTCAGGGTGATAGGTTCCCCGCCGGATGGGGTCCCCCGCTTCCGCTCGTTAAAGAGCGCGTGGGGAGTGCCCGGTGTTGCGCACCCGGTCACCGGGCAGGTGGCGAGGCTGGGGGCACAGGGCGGTTTCGCGGCGAGCACGACCATAGGGGGAGATGGCGGCGGACTCGCCACGTCCACGGCGCCCTCGGGCACCCAGCCCTGCGGGCCCCGTGGGACCACCACCCGATAGAACGTCCCGCGCTTCTGGCCCTCTATCCACCGCAGGGTGATGCCCTGGGGTAGTGGCTGCAGCGTCGGCGCACCGTTGGCTGGACCCGAGCGGAGGACAGTGGCCTGCTTGACGGTCACGGTCCCCGTGGCGACACTCTCAGGGTCCTGGGCCCAGACTCCGATCCCGGACGCGAGGAGAAGCGTGACCAACACCGCGACTCGCATGTGACGCATCCTCTCCCTCCCCGCAAGAAGCGACGGGTTACTTGAACCCGGGCTCGTTGGCCGTCGGATCACGCGGCTGCTACCGCTCGATGAAGTCCCCTTCGCGGGTGCGAGGGACCTGGTTCGCGGAGACGTGCCCGAGAACACCCGGCCGCGTGTTCACATGAGCCTTCGTTGCGCTGGCAGCGAGGCTGCCTCGATCTCCGGGAGCTGACGGAGTTGCGTCAGGACCGCTTCCACATCCGCCTGCGTGGCAAGGGAGAGATAGGCGGTGCGAGCGATCTCCGGATGGTCGCTCTCCGCCTTGAGGAAGGAGGCCTTGAGCACTCCAGAGGTTCGCGCCATGGCTTCAAGCACCGCCTCGCGTCGAGGTTTCGGCACCTCGGCCCGAAACGTGATCGTGATAGTCTGCATGAAGCGTCCGAACGCTAGGCCTCACTCACGAGCCGGAGGAGATTCAACCGTCCTGCACCGTAGTCCGGGTGGAACTCGGCATCCCCCATCCCCGGAACACGATCGGCCGTCGCCTGCAATTGCGTGCGGACCGCGGCCGAATTCATGCGATCTCGATTCGAGAGAAGCACGGCCGACGCAGCTGCGACGTGAGGGGTGGCCATGGAGGTCCCATCCCAGGCATCGTAATCCGTTTCGCGCCGCTCCGCCTTGCCTTCTCGCGGCTGCCCATCAGGCCCGACAATGGCCTCGAACCCAAACTGCCCCGGCTGTGTGGGTAGGGTCGACCAGATGGCGACACCAGGCGCCGAGAGCGCGATGTGATTCCCGCGATTCGAGAAGCTCGCGACGGAATCGTTGAGCTTCGTCGCGCCCACGGCAATCACGCCAGCAATCGCCGCCGGGAAGGAGGTGGGGCTCCCGAACTGACGCTCGTTCCCCATCGCGGCGACGACCGTGGTGCCGTTGGCGAGGAGCGTGTCGAAGAGCAGCTGCTCCTGGTGATCCGGCTGACCCCCTCCCCCGATGCTCAGGTTCACGACGTCGACCCGTTGCTCGACACAGTCCGCGAGCGCCCAGAGGTACATGACCGGATCGACAAAGTAGACGAAGCTCTGAGAGAACGCGTCGAAGTCGGGGACGTCGTCGAAGATCTTCCAGATGTGAAGCTCGCACTGGCAGATCCCGTTGATCCCGACCTCGTTCCCGATGACGGCCCCGATCGTGCCCGCCACGTGGGTGCCGTGCCCGATGATGTCCCGCTCCCCCGAGGCGTCCGGGATGTCGGGGTGCTGGTGCGTGTAGCTTGTGACGCGCCCCACGAGGTCCGGGTGCTCTCGTTCGATCCCCGTATCGAGGACGGCGACCCGAATGGTGGTCGGTTCCTGGTAGCCTGCCGTGGCGCGGGCCTCGGCCCACCGGATCTTCGCGAGATTCCACATGGTCGCCGCCGGCGGGGGGGTCGCGGCGATCGTGGCTCCGGCCGCGCCACGCGGACCACGCGTTCGGGGTCGCGGACGGGCGAGGAGGTACCGCCACCGGTACCCGCGAGACGAACTCCACGTTCGGATCGCCCGCGAGCGCGACCTGAAGCTCCGTAGCGTCAGCGTCCCGTTCGAGCTCAAGGAGGTTCACCCCCGCGTTCAGCGTCCCTCCGGGGGAGGGCTCAACGGAGGCCGCAAGCGCACTCATCGCGCGCCGACCACCCATGACGGCAGTAGCCCCCGTCGGGCGACGTGCGAGTGAGACGACCCGCCGGATCAGTCCGCCCCGCTCGAACATGGAGAGCGCCGACATCCCCCGCGTCCCGAGCACGCTTGCCGCGACCCGCGGGGCGGCGGCCACCGCCGCGGCGGGGCCCATGGTAGAGCGTACTCGGACGATCAGCATGCCGCTGTGGTACGCCGGAAGCTGCGCACTGGTGAAGAGCTGTCTCATCGCCGATCCCTCCCTCACGTTTGGGCGCCTCGCTACTCACTATCGTCCTACGTCGTCTCGTCGCACCGATTGTGGTCACTCCGCCAGGAATGGGTTCCGCATCTCCGTCGTCGAGGTTGTGTCCGGTAGGCCCGCTTGATTTCGGGGGCGTAGTGGGGGCCGCCGCCCGGATTCTCCTCCGCTTGGATCCGCCTGCCAGTCTGCCCAGACCTTGTCAACGAAGCAGTGGTGTAGGAAGAAGACCGGATCATTCGGCGAGGTAATCGGGGCCATCGACCCGCCCACCCAGAGGTGCACTCGGTTGTGGAGCTAGGATCCAGGGTCCTTACCCGATGATCGCCCCGCTGCGTCACCCAGCCCTCGATCCGGTTGCGAAAGCCAATGGTGAAGGGGCTGCGGGGTGAGCAGCGGACAGCCCTTAGGGAATGACGTATCCAGGGTTGGTGTTGAAGCCGCGGTCGATGATGTTCTGCGCCTCCGACCGGGCCCAGTTCTTCATGGCGCTCGTGGTTCGCGTACCGTCTACCCGGAACCACCAGAGATACAGCACCTGATACATGTTCGCTCCCTGGTAGGCCCAGTTGGTGTCACAGGACTTGCCGCGGGGACAACCCGACCCGCCGTTGTGGCTCTTGCCCGCTGCGTGCCGCGCTTCGTGGAGGATCGTGCCCGCCCGCTGCACGACGACCTCGCCGTAGAAGAACGGCCACTTCAGCACCGTGCGGTCGTCTACGGTGGGTCCCCGGTACGTCGTTGCACGTGCGCCTGTGTTCTTGTCCCCCGAGCCGCAACGGCCATCGAGCTCGTCGATGTTCGAGGCGGAGTAAGGGTATGCCCACCGCAGCGCGTTCCCGCTGAAGTCGCTCGTGGACGTCGCATAGTCTTCCGCCGAGTACGCCAGCAGATACAGCGCATTGAAGGTTCGGGCTAAAGGCTGATCTACGTTGCAAGCTTCGTCCCAGCCGAAGCCGTCGTCCCAGTCGCCTTTATCGAAGTCGAAGTGTTCCCACACCGCGTCAATGAAGGGCTGATTGCACATGGAGGGACCATAGAAGTTGTCGCCGCTGTCGTTGTTGTTGCCCGGCTGATAGAAGCAGGTCGCGGCGTACAGCGGGGCCCCGAGACTCAGCACACCGATCATTGTGAAGAGCAGCATCCTTTTCATCTCGTCACCTCTGAAGCATCTCTAGTTCTTTGCGCGCGGGGCCCTCTTGATGTCGAACTTTTCCGGCATCGCCGGATGCGGCACCTGCTTGACGTCGGTGGCGTCGAGCGTGATCAAACCATAGTCCGTCTTCGGAAGACGCTTGCGTAATACCTCGCCCCGGCGCGCCTGCTCCTCTGATGACCGCCCCGCGGCCAGGTAGCCGCGAATGGCTGTTCGCCTGATGCCACGGTCGGCGTGCCTCACCAGGCGCAGTAAAGCCTCGTCTGCCTCCTGCACGCCTTGGCTCGCAACGGCCGCCAAGACCTCGACGGCTTTGATGCGAATGCGAACCTCCTCGTCCGCAGAGCTCCGTTCTGGATCGCCTTTGATGCGCTCTGGCGGGATCGGGCTCGAAGAGAGCCGAGCGACGAAGCTCAGGGCGCCTTTATCGCTGACCTCGCGCAGCGTCTCGAGAAGGGCCCAGCGCCGGAAGTAACGATCGGGAGCGGTCTTGCCGTAGGACTCGATCAGCCCACGGGTCACCTCAGGGGCGCGAGCCCGCAATTTCTTCAGCGACTCCTGGTATTTCTCTCGGCGTCTCTTCCATGGCCGGCCAGAAGACTCATGTGAGCTTCTAGCAACCGTCCTAGCTCGTCGTCTGGGAAGTCCTTGACGGCCGGCGACAGTGAGCCCGCTCTGGCGCTATCTCGAGTCCCCGGGACATCGCCACGGAGGGGCGATGTCGGAGGTCCCTGTCCCAGCGCGATCGTGACTGTCACACCAAGCCAAGCGATCACACTGCACGAGATCAGGATCCACTTCCGTGTCGTGTTGCTCACGGCCTCCTCCTCGGCAACCGCGATGCCAGCTCGTCAACACGTCCCAACGCTTCGTCTGTTGCGCTCGGCCGCGCCTGGTTGTTGAATACCTTTCCAACCAGCAGCTGCACGTCGGGCGCGACGCCATAACGAATGCCGCTGACGGACCTTGCCGGGCCCGCGATCGTGCCGGCGGTGTGGGTGCCGTGGCCATCTACATCTTGGACCGTGACCCCGGTGACCAGCGACACGGCGGTATCTCCTTCGGCCACTTTGCCGCCCATGTCCGGGTGATTCAGGTCGATGCCCGTGTCGAGCACCGCGACCTTGGCTCCCCGGCCCGATGGTCCCGCTAAGGTGCCTGCGACGCCGATGGCCCGCAAAACCCCACGTGAGGCGAATGAGCCATCGGGACGGCTGCGGCCTCCGTGATTGACGTAGCGCCCGTCACCGACGGCACCGGCCCCCCCCCCCACGAAGGCGAGCGCCATGTCGGCCGCGTCGCGAATGCCGGGCAGGGCGGGTGGCTCGTCATTGCTTCCCGCGCCCGCGAACGATACCGTCGTCGACCGCGACGGCGGCGTCAACAGAAAACACGTGGAACAAGGCGTGAAATACGTGGAAGATTCTGCGACCCACCCTGGAAGGGGTGGGTCAGACCTGCCGGAAATCCCTTGGGCGGCCGAGTCCCCGGCGCCTGAGCGTGAAGGCCCAATGGGGGCCGTCGTAGAAGCCGAACCGCGGGGCAATCGTGCTCACCTTATCGCGGGTTTCGCGAAGCATGAAAATCGCCGCCTGGGTGCGGACTCGCTGGGACGTTACTCCATGGGCGGGAGCCCATTTCTTCGCTGAAGATGTGCGCAAAGTGGGCTGCCGAGACCCCCGTGCCCGCGCTCAGGTGCCCGACGCGCGGCGTGTGGTCGGCATACTGCGCCACCACGCGACCCACCGCCGCGCTTGATGCCGCACTAAGCGGTTTCATCTGAACACCGTCGGGGTCGGGAGGAAGGAGCGTCGCGATCTCATCGAACAGCAACGCGAGGTCACGTCATGACCTGTTGGCGGACGTGAGGAACCACGGAATTTTGGACCGGCCGCCGCTCCGCGCGACCCTCGCGCGCTCTGGTGTTTGGGCCGCGGAGCCACTTAGCGCCCACTTACGCGGCGCACAGTAGTTGGGCGGCCCGCACAGCCTCTGTGCGGACACATCGAGAAGGCTGGCACGCGTAGGAGTTCGATGTCGAGGAAACAGGCACTTGGCCCGATGTCCCGCCGTCGCTTGTATGTGGCCGCGGAATTGCTCGCTCTCCTGCCGGTTGTGCTGCAGAAGGGAGCGACGAGAGCTCAGCTCGTTTTCCTGGGCAGGGTTGAGCTCGGTGCAGGTTTATCGCACGAGTACCGTGAGAGCCGCGGTGAGTTCACTCCTCGAGTCCATCTGGACAGTGGCCGATTGGGCGGACACGCGGCCGATGCGCCGCGCTGAAGGGCGAGCCGATCGCTACCCAAGCGGTGGCTAGAATCCCCACCACCATGGCCGGGCAGCGACGGCCCGTCCTTCTTACGGTCGATGACAATCGGTCCATCCACGAGGTCTACGCCCTCGCCTTCGAACGTGACTACGACCACCTCCGGGCCCACAGCGGCAAAGACGCCCTGGAGATCGTACGCTCAAAGACCATTGATGTAATGGTACTCGACCTCATGATGCCCGACCTCCACGGCCTAGAGGTTCTGGAGCGGGCGTTCAAGCTGAAGCCGGGGCTGATCGTCGTCATCAGCTCGGTCAGCAATACCTCCCAGAGCGCCCTCCGAGCCATCCGACGGGGCGCAGCCGATTATTTCGTCAAACCGACCGAGCCGGAAGTGATGGAGATGGTCGTCCGGCAGCTCCTCGCCGCGCGGGGTAACCCAGCGGTCGCGATCCCGCAGCCGGCACTCGTCGCGCGGCGGGTGCTCGTTGTGGGCCTGGATCCGGGCTTTCGTGCCGCGCTGACCGTAGCGCTCCAGCCCCGCTGTCGCGTGGACGTCGCCGCGCGGATCAGCGTGGCCATCGAGATGCTCGGCACCATGATGCCGGATCTTGCGATACTCGACCTCAGATCAGCCTCAATGGATCGCATGCTTGGCCTGGAGAGCCTTCGGGCCAAGTTCCCTGAGGGGCCGATGATCGTGGTCGGGCCAGCCGAGCGGATGGGCCCACTTCTCCACTCATCCGCCGGCCATCCCGAGATCCTCGTCCAGGAGCCCGTCGATTTCGGGCTGCTGTTCGGTGAGATTGCGACCCTGCTTCTTCCGGATCCTGACGGTGTTCCGGCGAAACCGCTCGGTGCCGCCTCGAGCGCTGCGGTGGGTCGGGTGGTGGCCCGGTATGCGGACCACACGCTGCGGGTGGGCGATCTCAGCGCGCGCACGGGGCTCTCGGCGGACCATTTCGCGCACATCTTCAGCGCCGAGATGGGCATCCCCCCTATGGAGTATGTCGTCCGGGTCCGGATCCAGGCGGCGATCTTCGCGCTCCGCGAAACGCGCGATAAGGTGAGCACGATCGCGTGGCGGTTCGGCTTCTACGACGGCCCCCACCTTGCCCTGACGCTCCGGCGGCGAGGGCTCGGCAGGCCCGGCGACTTCCGGCGACCCTGACCCGGAGCGCGCTGGCTCGGCGCAGAATCTTCCAGGATTTTCGCAGGTGGATCCAGTCTCTTTCTGTTGACTTCACCGCCTGGACGGCCTAAAGGTCGCTCAGACAGGACGATCTGGTGCCGCGAGGGCTGCATGCGCAAGGCCTCTGAGGCCTCGTGTTCGTCGTTGGCGTAGCTGATCAGCTCTAGGCCCGGCGATCCTGATCTCGACGCGATCAAACGCCGGGGAGGTGGCCACATGAATCACGAACGGCGAACGTGACAGTCGGGATGCTCGTGCAGAAGACGGGGCGGACGACTAATTACACCGGCAGGATCACAGCGATCAACGCGACGGTCGACGTGGGCTACGGCGGCGGACGCGCTCCTACGGGTAGAGGTGGCAGAGGAGATCCTGTGAGCAATCGTCCGACGGGAAGCACGCCGGGGCAGCCTTTCTTCGAGCGAACGAGTCCGGGATCCCCGGGTCCACCCTTCCAACGAACTGCGAGGGCGGCATGGCTACGAAGAGACAACTGATCGTCGCGGTGGGAATCGCGCTGGCCGTTCACATCTTCAGCCCGGGCGTCCCCCATGCCGAAATGATCGGCGTCCTCACGCTGGGGTCCCCCGCCGACGAGATGGCCCTGGCCGCCCCCGCCGCCAGCGACAGCGACATCGTCGTGGCCCCCAGCGTCACGAGCAGCACCGTGGGGGCGGGTATCAAGACGATCCCGATCAGCGCCGCCTGCCGGGACGCTCAGACCGGAGCCATCGTTCCCAACTGCAACGTCCAGCTTAGTCTCCGAGCGATCCCGTTCTCCGGGGGGCACGACCATGACGACACCAATCGCCCCCGCGGCGTCGTGACGCCGGCGGCGGGGAACACCGGCGCCGGCGTCCTCACCGTCACCTACACCGCGCCCGAGGTGTCCGGGCTCATCGAGGTGACGCTGACGGGCACCGACGCCAACGGCAATCCGATCACCCCCGCTCAGGCGACGTTCGGGGTTGGCATCAAGGGGCTCGTCACCTTGCCGCCGGGCACGGATTACGTCCTCATTGGCTCCTTCGGCGAGCCGGGGGTGGCGTCGCGCCACGTGGGCAACCACGTGGGGACGCCGTCGGTTATCGCGTCGCTCCGGATCCTGGCCACCCTCTACTCGATCCTCTTCCCCGGGCAGCTCCTGCAGTACAACGACATGAGCCTCGTGTGGGGAGGGCTGTTCGATGTCGGCAACGCGTGGTCCCCCAGCCCTCTCGGCCACTTCACTCATCGGTTTGGCACGGACGCGGACGTCCGGGTCACGGACCAGACGGTGCCCGTCCAGAACCGGACCCTCCTGCGCCTGCTGATCAGGTTGGCGGGGTTCCCCGGCGTCGTCGAGGAGACCGCCAGGCGCCACTGGCACCTCATCCAGTAGGATGTGGACGTTGCTCGTCATTGGCGCCACGCTGGCGATGACGATGGCGGCGCCCGCCGGCGCCCTGTCGTCCGGACAGCCCTCGCTCCCGGGCCGACTGGCAGCGCTGTTGCGGGAGCGGTTCTCCGATCTGGAGCTCCTCGGCCCCGCGAATGCCACCGAGGACATAAAGGTCTTTCTTCGCTCCCGGCGCGTTCGGCAGAGCTCTCCCTTCGCGTGCGAGGGAGACTTCGACGGCGACGGCCTCCAGGACACGGCGCTGTTGCTCCGCGACCAGCCCACGGGAACCCTCAAGCTGATGGCCTTCCATCAAGGCAGGTCCGGAGGCTACGCGGCGCACCTCCTGGAGGACTTGAAGGGAGTGCAGGTCGGCGCGGACCAGGCGATCTCGGTCTTCATCGTGTGCATGACACCGTCGGTGTTCAAGCAGGTGGAGGGCGGCAGCGTCCGGGTCA
>Ga0184612_10001386_pt1 | contig 11644 bp, 10 predicted proteins | sample PLM3_60_coex_FD_133163 | JGI IMG/M metagenome (GOLD analysis project Ga0184612, IMG submission 133163) | Groundwater sediment microbial communities from an aquifer in East River, Colorado, USA - PLM3_60_coex | ecosystem: Environmental > Terrestrial > Soil > Riparian zone | place: USA: East...
GTGGATCTCGTGCTCAGCGAACGTCGCGACGCGGTCGCCGGCGTGGCCGCCGACGACGCGGCCACCGTCTCGGCCGACCAGGCGGCCGCCGAGCGGCTGATCGCCCGGCACGCCAGGACCCTGGCGCGCGTCGCCGACCCTCGGCAGCGCCGTCAACGCGCGTATGGGTTGCTCGCACGCAACGGCTTCGACCCGGAGGTCTGCCGGACGGTGGCGGCGGGCGTGGATCGCGAGTCGGGCGGCGACCAAGGACTCGCCAGCGAGGACGACTGACGTTGTCGGTTGACCCTCGGGGGTGCCCGCCGTAGGCTACGCACCAGACGAACCACGTGCCGCTCGGGCGGCGCGGACCACGGCATCGGCTCGATCGCGGCCCAGGGAGGGGCCCACACCTCGCTCGCAGCGACCCGTCCAGCCCAAACGAGCGATCGAGCCGCCCAAGTATCCAGCGCGTCCGGCCCGCAATCGGTCGGACGGGAGGAACAGAATATGGAACCCCTGCCCCTTCTGACGGTGGCCGTGCTGGCCGCCGTTGGCGGTGTCGTCGTAGGCGTACTCCTACGCAGCCTCTGGGCATCCCAGACGATGAAGGCCGCGACCGCGGAGGCGCGCCGCATCGAGGCCGAAGCCCGGGCCCGCCAGAAGGAACTCATCCTCGAGGCCAAGGACGAGAAGCTGCGCATGCAGCGCGAGGCGGAGGAGGAGGCCCGCGCCCGGCGGGCCGAGCTCGGCGGCCTCGAAAGCCGGCTCCTGCAGCGCGACGAACAGCTCGACCAGCGCACCGACATGCTCGAGCAGCGCGATCGCAAGCTGCTCGAGCGTGAGCGCGAGCTCGACAAGACCCGCGAGGACCTCGCCCGCGCCCATTCCGAGCAGGTCGCAGCCCTCGAGCGCGTGGCGAACCTCTCGGCCGAGGACGCCAAGGCCATCCTCATCGAGGCCGTCCGCGAGGAGGCCGAACATGACGCCGTCAAGGTCGCGCGGGCCATCGAGCGAGCCGCTCGCGAGGACGCCCAGGACAAGGCGCGCGACATCGTGGTGACCGCCATCCAGCGCGTCGCCGCCGACCATACGGCCGAGCACACGGTCTCGGTCGTCCATCTGCCATCGGACGAGCTGAAGGGCCGGATCATCGGCCGCGAAGGGCGCAATATCCGCGCCCTCGAGCAGGCCACCGGCATCGACCTGATCATCGACGATACGCCCGAGACGGTCATCCTGTCGGGCTTCGATCCGGTCCGCCGCGAGGTCGCCCGCCTCGCCATCACCAAGCTCATCGCCGACGGCCGCATCCATCCCGGGCGCATCGAGGAGGTCGTCGCCAAGGCCCGCGCCGAGGTCGACACGATCATGCGCCAGGCGGGCGAACAGGCCGCCTACGAGGCCGGCGTCCCGGGTCTTCCCGCCGACATCATCAAGACGCTCGGCCGCCTGAAGTTCCGGACCAGCTACGGCCAGAACGTGCTCAACCACGTCGTCGAGACGAGCCATCTTGCGGCGGTCATCGCCGCCGAGATCGGGGCGGACGTGCAGGTCGCCAAGATGGGCGGACTGCTGCACGACATCGGCAAGGCCGTCGACCACGAGGTGGAGGGCCCGCACGCGGCCATCGGCGCCTCGATCGCGCAGCGCCACAACCTCTCGCCCAAGGTGGTCAACGCCATCGCGGCCCACCACCAGGAGGTGGAGTACACCTGCCTCGAATCGCCGATCGTCCAGATCGCCGACGCCATCAGCGCGTCGCGCCCGGGCGCCCGCGGCGAATCGATGGACACCTACGTCAAGCGCCTCGAGGACCTCCAGGCGATCGCCGAGAGCTTCACCGGCGTCGAGCGCTCGTTCGCCGTCCAGGCCGGCCGCGAGGTGCGCATCCTCGTCCGGCCCGAGGAGATCGACGACCTGACGGCGAGCCGCCTCGCCCGCGACATCGTCAAGAAGATCGAGGAGCAGCTGACTTACCCGGGTCAGATCAAGGTGACGGTCATCCGCGAGACGCGGGCCGTGGAGTACGCGAAGTAGGTCGCCTGGTCGGGACCGTGAAGGCGCCCGCGCGCCGTATCCGCGCGCGCCTGCTCGGGCGGCCGGGCGCCGTCCGGGTCGGGCCCGCTCGTCCGGTCGGTGGGTCGAGACCGCTCACCGACGCGGAGCAGGCGACGGTCGACGCGTTCCACCAGCTCGTGTACGAGCGCGATCCCGACGGGTCGCAGCGCGCGCTGAACTTCCATTGGCTCGGCTACATGTCGACCAAGTACCCGTGCGATCTCGTCGTCTACCAGGAGATCGTGACCGAGACGCGCCCGGAGCTCATCCTCGAATCCGGCACGCGATACGGCGGGACGACGCTGTTCCTGGCGGGCCTGCTCGACGGCCTCGGTGGGCGGGGGAAGGTCCTCTCGATCGACGTCGAGCGTGCGCCCCGCCTTCCGTCCCATCCTCGGATCGAGTACATCACGGCGTCCTCGCTCGATCCCGAGACCATCGCCCGGGTGCACCGGGCCGCCGAGGGCAAGCGAACCATGGTCATCCTCGACTCGCTGCACTCCGAGGAACACGTCGGCGCCGAATTGCGCGCCTACCACGACATCGTGACGCCAGGGTGCTACCTGATCGTCGAAGATTCCAACGTGAACGGCCACCCGGTGCTGCCGGACTTCGGCCCGGGTCCGATGGAGGCCGTCGACGGGTTCCTCGCGACGACGGATGCCTTCGTCGTCGACCGTGACCGCGAGCGCTTCTTCGTCAGCCTGAACCCGCGAGGCTACCTGCACCGCGTCGGTACGTAGGTGACCACCATCGGACGGACACACCTCGGCAACCCACCCAATGGCGACGCGCCCCGGCCGCCGGGCGCTTGTCGCGTCCTGATGATCGGTGACCTGATCGGCAAGCCGGGTCGGGTCGCCGTCGAGGGCCTCCTCCCCGAGCTCCGCCACCAGCGCGGCATCGACTTCGTGACCGCCAACGGCGAGAACGTCGCGGGCGGGATGGGTCTGACGCCCTCGACCGCCGACGCGATCCTCGCCGCGGGCGTCGACGTCATCACGTCGGGCAACCACATCTGGGACAAGCGCGAGATCTACCCCTACCTCGAGACGACCGACCGCGTCCTGCGGCCGCTCAACTACGGCACGCATGAGGTTCCCGGGCGCGGCTGGGGCACGTACGAGGCCCTCGACGGCACGCACATCGCTGTCATCAACCTCCAGGGCCGGACCTACATGCCGCAGATCGAGAACCCGTTCACGGACGCCGACCGGCTGCTCGACGAATCGTCCGAGCCGCTCCCGCCGGTCCGCCTCGTCGACTTCCACTGCGAGCTGACCTCCGAAAAGAACGCGATGGGCCTGTACCTCGACGGCCGCGTGAGCGTCGTCGCCGGGACGCACACCCACGTCGTGACCGGCGACGAGCGGATCCTTCCCAATGGCACCGCGTACCAGACCGATATCGGGATGACCGGGCCGGTGTGGAGCGTCATCGGCTTCGAGCCGCGGACGGTCCTGCCGCGCTTCATCAACTCGCTGCCGACGCGGTTCGAGGTGGGCGATGGGACCGTCGTCTTCAACGCCGTCCAGGTCGACATCGACCCGGCCACCGGCCGGGCGCTCGCCATCGAGCGGATCCAGCGGCTCATCGAGGCGTGAGGTGACGGCCGCGCCACTGCGGGGCCGGCATGCCCCGTTGTCACCGACCGGTTCGGGGCGGGTCGTGCCGCCGAGTCCCTCGACGGTCGACCTCCACGCCCACACGACCCGCTCCGACGGCGTCGTCGCGCCGGCCGACCTCGTCCGCGCGGCGGCCGCCGCCGGGGTCACGACTTTCTCGCTGACCGACCACGACACATTGGCCGGCTACCGGGAGGTCATCGCGGTCGGCGCCGTGCCGGGCGGGATGACCCTCCTGCCGGGCGTCGAGATCAATGCCGTCGTGACCCGTGACCTCGGGCTTTGGGAGGGCGAGCTCCACATCCTTGGCTTCGGGATGGACCCCGCCGACGACGCGTTCGAGGCGGTGCTCGCCGGCCAGCGCGGCCGCCGCCGCGAGCGATTCGAACGGACCGTCGCCCGTCTGCGTGAGCTCGACCTCGCGATCGACGACCAGGTCCTCGACCTGTCGGGCTCCGAGGACGACGCCCTCGGGCGCCCGACCGTCGCCCGCGCGCTCATGGGGGCCGGACACGCCGAGAGCGTCGAGGACGCCTTCGGGCGACTGCTCGGCTGGGGGAAGCCCGGCTACGTGCCGCGCAGTGGGCTCGGTCCGATCGAGGCGATCGAGGCGATCCGTGGCGCCGGCGGCCTGCCCGTCCTGGCCCACTTCGGCGAGGCGCCGGCGCGTGTGCAGGTCGTGCGAGAGCTCGCCGAGGCCGGCTTGGGCGGGTTGGAGGTGTACTACCGCTCGTTCGACGCCGCCACGGTCTTCGCTGTCGGCGAGGTCGCGCTGGCCCTCGGCCTGGTCGCGACCGGGGGGAGCGACTACCACGGCGACACGAGCACGTACGCCGAGGCGCACGCGGGGCTGTGGGTACCGCGGACCGTCGGGGAACGTCTGCGGGCGCTGGCATCGCCGGCGCCGGCGTCGTAGGCTCGACCGCACAGCCATGACTGATCCATCGACCCCGACCCGCGCCCTGCCGATGCTCGAGTTCGCGCCGTCACCGTCGACGAGCGCCCGGCACCGCCCGCGGACCCCCGACGACGCACGACTCGCCGAGTACGTCCCCGAGGCCCGGACGCTGCCCCGTTTCCACGTCTGGACGCTTGGCTGCCAGATGAACCGGAGCGATTCGGAGGAGATGGCGGGGCGGCTGGCGCAGGCCGGCTGCGAGGAGGCGCCCACGCTCGACGCGGCAGATCTCGTCGTCATCAATACCTGCGCGATCCGCGAGGGCGCCGAGCAGAAGGTCATCGGTCGGCAGGGGCAGCTGGCGAGGCTCAAGGCGGCCAACCCAGGCATGCGCATCGTGCTGACCGGTTGCTCGGTCCGCGAGCCGGACCGCGCCGGCCTCCGGCGACGCTACCCGGCGGTCGACATCTTCCTGCGGCCCGACGAGGAACCGGAGCTGGTCGACCGGCTCGGGCTGGCCTCCGCCCAGGCGCCGATCGGCGCCAGCGGGACGACGACGACGGTCGGGCGCACGACCGTGGGCGCCGCCGATCGCCTCCCCGGGACGCGGGCCCGCGCGGTCAGTGAGGGGACCGTCGCGCGCGGGTCGGCCATCGCGGCCTGGCTGCCGATCATCTACGGCTGCGACAAGACATGCACCTACTGCATCGTGCCGTTCAGCCGCGGGCCCGAGCGGAGCAGACCGTTCGACGAGGTCGTGGACGAGGCACGGAGTCTCGCCGCGGCGGGCTATCGCGAGGCCACCCTGCTCGGCCAGAACGTCAACTCGTACGGTCACGACCTCGCGCCCGACCCGCGGTTCGGGCACGTGGACGCCTCGCGCTGGGCCGGTCGCCAGCTCGATCTAGCGGGCCGTCCGGACCTCGCCGAGCTCATCCGTGCGATCGATGCGCTGCGCACGAGCGACGGCCGCCCGGCCATCGGGCGCCTCCGCTTCGTGACCTCGCACCCGTGGGATCTCTCGGATCGCCTGATCGCGGCCCTCGCCGAGTGCGACTCGGTGTGCGAGCACCTCCACCTGCCGGTCCAGTCGGGCTCGGACGCCGTCCTCCACCGGATGGGGCGCCAGTACACGACGGAGCACTATCGCGAGCGCCTCGACCGCATCCGCGAGGCCGTCCCGGGGATCGCCGTCTCGACCGACGTGATCGTCGGGTTCTGTGGTGAGACCGAGGCCCAGTTCGAGGAGACCCTGGGGCTCCTCGAAACGGTCCGCTACGACCAGGTCTTCGCGGCGGCCTATTCGCCACGACCGGGGACGCCGGCGACGCGGATGACGGACGACGTCCCGGCCGCCGACAAGCGCCGCCGGCTGAACACGCTGCTCGCCGTCCAGGAGGCGATCGGGCTCGAACGCAACGAGGCATGGCTCGGGCGCGACGTCGAGGTCCTCGTCGACACGGTCAACCCGGCGCGTGCCCACGACCACGACCACGACCCGGACCATGCGGCCCCGGCGGGGGAGGGGAGTCGGCTGTCCGGCCGCACGCGAGGCAACAAGCTCGTCCACCTCGCCGGCGACGAGGCGCTCGTCGGGCAGGCCGTCACGGTCCGGATCGATCACGCCGGCCCGTACGCGCTCCGGGGCGCGCTCGTCGGCGCGTGACGGGGATCCCGTCGGCAGCGCCACCGCTCGTCGTCCTCGCCGGGGCCACCGCGACCGGCAAGACCGAACTGGCGATCCGACTCGCCGAGGCGGTCATCGCGAGCGGCCGGCCCGCGGCGGTCATCTCGGCCGACTCCCGTCAGGTCTACCGCGGCCTCGACATCGGGACGGCAAAGGCGACGTTCGCGGACCGGGCGCGAGTGCCGCACCACGGCCTCGACCTCGTCGAGCCGGACGAGCCGTTCAGCGTGGCGGACTTCGCGACCGACGCACGAGCCGCCCTCGGACGGATCGGTGCGGCCGGCGGCGTCGCGATCCTCGCCGGCGGGACCGGGCTCTACCTGCGTGCCATCGCGCGCGGCCTCGACACCGATGCCCTCCCGAGCGACCCCGACGTCCGCGCCCGACTCGAGACGGAGTGGAGCGTCGCGGGCCTCGAGCCGCTCGTCGCCCGGCTGCGGGACCTGGCGCCGACGTCGGCCGCGCGCGTCGATCTGCGCAACCCGCGCCGCGTCGTCCGGGCGCTGGAGATCGCCGAGATCGCCGGAGACGCCCTGCTCCCACCGGCCGTCGGGTATCTGGGGCCGGTCGTCTGGCTCGGGCTCACGGTCGCGCCGATGGCCCACGCCGAGCGCATCGCTGTCCGGGCGCGGGCCCAGTTCGACGCCGGTCTGCTCGAGGAGGCGCGCACGCTCCGGGAACGCTTCGATCCGGCGCTCCCGGCTTTCACCGCGATCGGCTATCGCGAGGCCTGGTCCGTGCTCGATGGGGCGCTGACGCGCGACGCCGCGATCGACCTCGACGCGAGGCGGAACGAGGTCTTCGCCAAGCGGCAGGCGACCTGGTTCCGCTCGGAGCCCGACGTCACCTGGCTCGACGCCACGGACGCGCTGCCCGAGGCGGCGGCCATGGACCTCATCCGAACCATCGTCCAGCCCTGACCGTCCTGTAGCGAGGAGACCGCCCGTGCGCACGCTGTACCCCGAGATCGAGCCGTACGACCAGGGGATGCTCGACGTCGGCGACGGCCAACGGATCCGCTGGGAACTGTGCGGCAACCCCGACGGCAAGCCCGCGGTCTTCCTTCACGGAGGACCGGGCGGCGGCATCGTCCCGAACCACCGGCGGGTCTTCGACCCTGCCTTGTACAAGGTCCTGCTGTTCGACCAGCGCGGCTGCGGGCTGAGCACGCCCAGCGCCGGTGACCTTGGCACCGACCTCTCGACCAACACGACCTGGCACCTCGTCGCCGACATCGAGCGGCTGCGCGAGATGATCGGCGCGGATCGCTGGCAGGTGTTCGGCGGTTCGTGGGGGAGCACGCTCGGGCTCGCCTACACGGAGACGCATCCGGAGCGCGTCACGGAGCTGATCGTGCGCGGCATCTTCACCATCCGTGGCCTCGAATTGCGCTGGGCGTACGAGGGTGGCGCCGCCCACCTCTTCCCGGAACGATTCGCCGAGTTCGTGGCGCCCATCCCGGTCGCCGAGCGCGATGACATGGTCGGCGCCTACCAGCGCCGGCTCAACGATCCGGACCCGCTCGTCCACGGCCCGGCCGCGGTCGCCTGGAGCGTCTGGGAGATCTCACAGATCTACCTCATCCCGCGACCCGAGCTGATCGAGAAGTACCTCGACCCGGTCTTCGCGCTGCCGTTCGCACGGATCGAGAACCACTACATGGTCAACCGGGGGTTCATGACCGACGGTCAGCTGCTGCACGACGCCGACAGGCTTCGCGACGTCCCGGGCGTCATCGTCCAGGGCCGCTACGACACGTGCACGCCGCCGATCACGGCCTGGGAGCTCCATCGCGCGTGGCCCACCGCCGAGTTCATCGTGGTCGACGACGCCGGCCACGGCTTCGATGAGCCGGGCACCGCCCACCATCTCATCGAGGCGACCGACCGCTTCGCGCGGTAGGACCGGCGTCTCAGACCAGACGCGACGCGACCAGACGCGACCAGACCGACCCGCTGGGGCGAGTCGGTCTCGGTCGACGCGTTGGTGACTCCGCCACCGGGCCGGCGGACGCCCAGGTGGCTCCTAGGTGGTGTCGCCGGGGCCGGCGGGCGGGGCCGGCGGTGGCGGTGGCGGGGCTGCGGGCGGGGCTGCGGGCGAGGCCAAGGGGGCGCTCGGGGCGGCCATCGCCGCCGCGGCGGCCGCGTTGGCCCTCTGCACCTGTTCCATCGCCGCGCGCTGCTCGGGCGTCAGCAGGGCCATCTCGTGCTCCACGAAATGCTTCTGCACGCCCGGGTAGTTGAGGTAGAAGAAGATGGCCATCGCGATGAGCATGGGCGCCCCCTCGGACTCCCAGGACCCCGTCCCGAGGAGGGCGAAGAAGCCGAAGATCAGGGTGAACAAGCTGATGAAGATGCCGAACGACCACGCATAGGCGCGGACGTTCCAGAAGCCCTCGGCGATCCAGAACCAGATCGCGGCCAGGATGATCGCCCAGATCGCCTGGCCCCACTGCGCCTCCTCGAATTTCACATCCTTGCCGAGGAAGGTCCAGTTGACGATGCCCAGGAACACCAGGGTGCGCCAGATCTCCAGGAGTCCGGCGATCCCGGCCCCTAGCGCAAGTAACGTGATGCCGATCGGTCGACTCATGTGGTGGACATCCTCCTACCTCGTATCCCCGATCATCGGGTATCCGCTCCGACGAGCATACCCCGCGTGAGCGCGTGATTCGACATCGAAAATGCGCCCGCCGGGGCCGCCGCGCAAGGGCGCTATCCTTGCGGGCGATGCCCAGCGACCTGATCGACCTCGCGATCCCCGTCGAGAAAGCATTCCTGGTCGCCGTCGATACCGGTGGCGACGACGGCTGGACGGCCGAGGATTCACTGGCCGAGCTGGCCAACCTCGCCGTGACCGCGGGAGCCGATGTCGTCGGTGCCGAGTGGCAGAACCGGCGCCATGTCGACCCGAACTGGTACGTCGGCAAGGGCAAGGCCGAGGAGCTCGTGGCGGCCAGGCGCGAGACCGGGTTCGACGTCCTCGTCGCGGACGACGAGCTATCGCCGGCCCAGCAGCGGGCGCTCGAGGAGCTGCTCAACGTCAAGGTCATCGACCGCAGCCGGCTCATCCTCGACATCTTCGCGCTGCACGCCCAGACGCACGAGGGCCGCCTCCAGGTCGAGCTGGCCCAGCTCGAGTACCAGCTGCCGCGGCTGACCCGGCTGTGGACGCACCTGAGCCGGACCGGTGGCGGGATCGGGACCCGGGGACCCGGAGAGAGCCAGCTCGAGACCGACCGGCGGATCATCCGCACCCGCATCTCGAAGATGAAGGAGCGGGTCGACCAGGTCCGCCAGCAGCGCGAAACGGCCGCGCGCGGTCGCGACCGCCGACTGTGGCCGACCGTCGGCATCGTCGGGTACACGAACGCGGGCAAGTCGACCCTGCTCAACGCGCTCGTCGGCTCCGAGGTCGCGAAGGCCGAGGACAAGCTCTTTGCCACGCTCGATCCGACGAGCCGCCAGGTCAAGCTCGGCGACGGCCAGACGGCGATCGTCACCGATACCGTCGGGTTCATCCACAAGCTGCCGCACCAGCTGGTCGACGCCTTCCGGGCGACGCTCGAGGAGGTCAACCGGGCCGACGTGCTCATCGAGGTCGTCGACGCCTCTGACGGCCACTTCGACGAGCACCGGGCGACCGTCCAGACCGTCCTCGACGAGCTTGGCGCCGGGGACAAGCCGCGGCTCCTCGCCTTCAACAAGACCGACCTGCTCGATCCCGCCGCGCGCGACGCGGCGTTCCCGGTCCCGGCGATCGGCGGCCGGGTGTTCGTGTCGGCCCTGACCGGCTCCGGGATGGACACGCTGCGTGCCGAGATCGCCGCCCTGCTCGCCTCGATGTGGGTCGACGTCGACGTCGCGATGCCGTATGCCGCCGGCGAACTGCTGGCGCGGGTCCGCGAGCGCGGCGCGGTCGAGCTCGAGTACCGCGAGCGCGACGTCAGGGTCACCGGACGCGTCGCCCCGGCGCTCGCCGGTGAGCTCGACGCGGTCGCCGAGCGCTGGGCGGCGTCGCTCGACGATGTCGGACCGATCGAGGCGGGCACCGCCGCCGAGCGATGACCGCGCGGACGCGCGTCGCCGGCTGGGGCCGCCTCCCCGACGGTTCGGTCGTGACCTGGACCGTCGCCGAGGGTCAGCGAGGGCGGCGCTGGCGCGAGGTCGTCGCGCACGACACGGCGACCCGCCATGCCCTCCTGCTCGAGACCGACCCGGACGGGCGGTTCAGTCACCTCGAGCTGGCCCGCGCCGACGGCCTGTGGACGTTCCATCCGGAGCCCGACGGGACGCTCCACGGCAACCATGTCGCGGCGGGGGCGTCGGCCGTGCGCCATGTCGCCGGCTGGCCGTTCGCGCCCGACGATGCCCTCATCATCGATGGTTCGCCGATCAGCGCGGCGGCGATCGCGTGGCGCCGACGAGCGGCGATGCGCGAGGGCGCGGTCGAGCAGGTCGCCGCCATCGTCATCGGCGCGGACGGAGCACTCGAGCGGCCATCGGGGATCCGCATCGAACGCCTGTCGCGGACCCACTGGCGGGTCGGGGAGGGGAGTCCGTTCGAGGTCGACGAGGCGGGTCTGCCGCTCCTCGACGACGGAGCGTCGTGGCCGCTCGAACTCGACTGACCGGGGCTTCGTGGATGGCCTGTGGACAACGCTTCGGAATGGCGCAAGTTGCCACGAAAGTCGTGGATAAGTCCGTAGCCAGAGCCGAAGTGCGTCGGCTATCGTAGGTCTTGCTCGAAGGGGCCCCAGACCGAAAGCAGTGTCGCGGATGCAAATCAGCGGTGCTGGCTACGGACCGGCGGTTCCTTCGGGCGTTTTTGTGCGTCCGGCGAGGATCCGGGAGCCATGCCCGCGGTGATCACCATCCCCGACCTGGAGCCGGCCGCCATCCGGGCCGCCCACGGCCGGATCGACCCGGCGTTCACGGATTCGCCGCAGTACGTCCACGAGGGCCTGTCGCGCCGCCTCGGCATGCCGGTCATCGTCAAGGTCGAGACGGCCAACCCGATCCGCTCGTTCAAGGGCCGCGGCACGTGGCTCACGGTCGGTGCCCTCGCGGAGGAGGGGAGGATCGGGGCCGATCGGCCGATCGCCTGCGTGTCGGCCGGCAACTTCGGCCAGGGCGTGGCGTACGCCGCGCGGGCGCTGGCCATCCCCGCCGTCGTCTTCGCCTCCCGCCGCGCCAACCGCGCCAAGATCGAGCGGATGCGGGCGCTCGGCGCGCAGGTCATGGAGGTGGGCGATGACTTCGACGCGGCCCGCGCCGCCTCGGAGGCGTACGCCGCCGAGCACCCGGTGGAGCTCCTCGTCGACGGCGACGATCCGCGCATCTCGACGGGCGCCGCCACCCTGGCGCTCGAGGTGACCGATGCGGTCGCCGCGGA
>Ga0184612_10001387_pt1 | contig 11642 bp, 8 predicted proteins | sample PLM3_60_coex_FD_133163 | JGI IMG/M metagenome (GOLD analysis project Ga0184612, IMG submission 133163) | Groundwater sediment microbial communities from an aquifer in East River, Colorado, USA - PLM3_60_coex | ecosystem: Environmental > Terrestrial > Soil > Riparian zone | place: USA: East...
ACCCTCAGCGGCGACGAGGCGCTGCAGTACGTGCGTGAGCGCAAGGCACTTCCCGCCGGGGACTTCGATCGGGTCAAGCGCCAGCAGAATTACCTGCGGGCGCTGATGCGCGCGCTGCTGAGCCGGGACACCCTCTCCGACCCCGGCCGGCTGATGGAGGTCGCCGGCACCATCGGCGAGGCTGCGCGGCTGGACGACGAGCTCTCCGCCACCGACATGGTCCGCATAGGGTTGTCGCTGCGCGGCCTGCGTGCCGAGGACGTCACCTTCCTCACCGTGCCGACCGACGGGACGGGTTGGGCGGGGTCAGCCAGCATCGTCAACTACGACCAGGAGAACGCGCGTCTGCTGTGGACGGCCGTCCGCGACGACGACGTCGAGTCGTTCGTGGCGGCACATGGCGACCTGGTGACCGGCGAGACTGTCCGCTGAATGCCTTGACAACCCCTCACGACCTGCTGCTCGTGGAGCTGCGCCGGGATGGTGCGCGGCCGTTGCTGACGTACTACGACGACGAGACGGGCGAGCGCATCGAGCTGTCCGTGACCACGTTCGACAACTGGGTGGCCAAGACGACGGGCCTGCTCCGCGACGGCCTGGGCGCCGACATGGGCGACCGCGTGCAGCTCATGCTGCCGCCGCACTGGCAGTCACTGGTGTGGGCGATGGCGTGCTGGGCCGTCGGTGCCTGTGCCGCAACCGGCCGAGCCGCGGGCGCCGCGGTGGCTGTGACCGGGCCGGACACGCTCGCGGCCGCCGCCGGCGTCGCGCCCCACGTGGTCGCGCTGTCGTTACGTCCGCTCGGTGCCCGGTTCGCGGACCCGCTGCCGCCCGGCGTGCTCGACTACGCGCTGGAGGTGCCCGCGTACCCGGACCGAACGGCCTACCAGCCACCGGATCCGGCCGAGCCCGGGCTCGACGACGGCGGCACGGTGCTGACGCTCGGCGGGCTCGTTGCCCACGCGTCCGATCGAGCAGCCCAGCTCCGCCCGGGGCACGGATCGAGGCTGCTCGTCCCAGCGACCGACCTGCGGACCGCCCTCGTCGACGCGCTGCTGGTGCCACTCCTCGTCGGCGGCTCGTCGGTTCTCGTCCGGCACGAGGATGCGGCCGGCCGGGAGGCCCGCGTCGCGTCGGAGCGCGTGACGGGAATCGTCGGCTGAGCCATACAGTGGCGTCCTCCCTCGACGGCGGACCCGGAGGCATGCGCGTGGACACCGGTACACCGGAGCTGCTCTGGCAACCGGATCCGGCCACTGTCGAGCGCAGCAGGATGGCGACCTTCCGTCGATGGCTCGCGGCCGAACGAGACCTCGAGTTCGCCCGGTACGACGCGTTGTGGCGCTGGTCGGTCGCCGAACCCGAGCGATTCTGGGGTGCGATGGCGGAGTTCTTCGACGTCGCGTTCCACGATCGGCCCTCTGTGGTGCTCGCCGAGCGGGTCATGCCCGGCGCGCGCTGGTTCCCGGGCGCCACGTTGAACTACGCGGAGCACGCGTTACGACCCGGTGCCGGCAAGGCCGACGACGATCTCGCGGTCGTGTTCCGCCGTGAGGACGGTGAGGACCGGCGAATCACGTACGCCGAGCTTCGTGCGCAGGTAGCCGCGGTGCGCGCCGGCCTGGTCGAGCTCGGCGTGCGCCGCGGCGACCGGGTCGTCGCGCTCGTGCCGAACTCGCCGCACGCCGTCGTGGCGTTCCTCGCGGCAGCGAGCCTGGGCGCCGTCTGGTCGTCCTGCTCGCCCGACTTCGGCGTCCAAGCGGTCGTGGACCGGTTCGCCCAGGTCGAGCCGACCCTGTTCGTGGCCGTCGACGGGTACCTCTACAACGGCCGGGCGTTCGACGTCAGGCCCACCGTCGACGCGCTGCGGGCCCAGCTGCCCAGCCTGAGAGCGACCGTGCTGATCCCGTACCTCGGCACGGACACCGGCCTGTCCCGATCGGACGACTCGAGCGTGGTGACCTGGGATCACCTGCTCGCGCGTCACGCCGGAGCCGATCTCGTGTTCGAGCCGGTGCCGTTCGACCACCCACTGTGGGTCCTGTACTCCTCGGGCACGACCGGCCTGCCGAAGGGAATCGTCCAAGGTCACGGCGGCATCACGATCGAGCACCTCAAGGCCCTCGCGCTGCACAGTGATCTCGGACCGGGTGAGCGGTTCTTCTGGTACACGACGACCGGTTGGATGATGTGGAACTTCCTCGTCTCCGGGCTGCTCGTCGGTGCGACGATCGTGCTCTACGACGGCAGCCCGGCTCACCCGGACCTGGGGACGCTCTGGCGGCTGGCGGCCGACGAGCGCATCACGTACTTCGGCACCTCGGCGCCCTACATCCAGTCCTGCTTGAAGAACGGACTCAGGCCGGCTTCGACGTACGACCTCGGGCCGCTTCGAGCCGTCGGGTCGACGGGCTCCCCGCTGACATCGGAGGGATTCCGGTGGGTTGCCGACGAGGTCGGCGGCGGGGTTCAGATCGCCAGCGTGTCCGGTGGCACCGACCTGTGCACCGCGTTCGTGGGAGCGGCGCCCGACGTCCCGGTGTGGCTCGGGGAGCTGTCCTGCCGGATGCTCGGAGCACCCGTCGCCGCCTACGACGAGGCCGGCCGCGAGGTCGTCGACGAGGTAGGCGAACTGGTCATCACCGGGCCGATGCCGTCGATGCCGGTCTTCTTCTGGGCCGATCCGTCCGGGGCGAGACTGCGCGAGGCGTACTTCGAGGACTACCCGGGTGTCTGGCGGCACGGGGACTGGATCCGCATCACCCCCCGCGGCTCGGCGGTGATCTACGGTCGGAGCGACTCGACGCTCAACCGTGGCGGCGTCCGGATGGGAACGTCGGAGTTCTATCGCGTGGTCGAAGCGCTCCCGGAGGTCGTGGATTCGCTGGTGATCGACACGTCGCGAGCCCGGGGCACCGACGGACAGCTGCTGTGCTTTGTCGTGCTGGCCGCAGACGCCTCGCTCGCGGACGTCGAACCGAGGCTTAGGCAGGCGTTGCGCACCCAGCTCTCGCCCCGCCACGTACCGGACCGGTTCGTGGTCATCGAGGACGTCCCACGGACGCTCAACGGCAAGAAGTGCGAGGTGCCGGTGAAAAGGATCCTCGCCGGCACCCCGCCCGAAATGGCGGTCAGCCGCGACGCCCTGCGCAACCCTGAGGCGCTGCAGCCGTTCCTGCGCATGGCGCGTGAGTCAGATCCCTGACGCCACACGCGCCGTTCGCGACTTCCACACGCTGATCAGGTGCGGCAGTTCGTGACCGCTTGGTCAGGGTCAAGCGGCCGGTAGAGAACGAGGGATCCCAACTTCGGCGTGGCCATCTCGGCTACGACCTCGTAGGCGTCGGGAAAGGCAAGGCCTACGTGCTGCACGACGCTTGGCGAGACGCTGCGTGGCCCGTCGCGCTTGACGAGTATGAACGCGTGCTGCAGGGCCGGGCACTCGACGTCTTCGAGGGCGAACCTGGTGGCCTCGTCGCTGCCGGGATAACCCCCGAGCAGCCAGGCTTGGCCAAGGGGTCTGCCCCCCAGGACGTAGATGATCCCGGGTGACTCGCCCGTCAGGTCGATGATGCCGACGGAGCGGTCGAGCCCATTCGCCTCCGTTGCCCGTTTGGCCTGGTCCAGCAACTGCAGCGTGTCCATGGACACGTTGATGCGGCTCGTGTCAGATCCGTGTGTGACCACCGCCGGGTGCGTCGCAGTACGAAGATCGTCCTGGCGGTACGGATGGACGACGACCGATACCAACAGCAGGCCGGTGATCACTTGGGAAGCGACGAGGAGAGGCTGGACATGCCGCCTCGACCTGCCGCCTGACGACCCCAGAAGCAGTGCGCACAGCGCCGCCATGGCCAGGAAGAAGCCTGCCCGGCTGGCGGTGGTCCATTGGTTGTTGTTCGTGCCGAAGGTGTACGCGAACGGCAGGAGCAAGAAGAAGACGACTCGACTGGCAAGCCTCAGGAATGATCCCTCTGCGGAGCCCCGGCGCGGAAACCAGAGCAACACGAGGATGGCAGGGATGAGCAGAAACACCACGATGGAGTCGCTTGTCGCCAGCAGCAAGCCGTCCACGACGCGGCCGATCGCCACGACGAAGGACACGACGAGCAGGGTCAGCGCGGCAGCGTGGACCAACCTGGTCGTCCTAGTGTCGCGCCAGGCCAGCGCGATGGTCAGCGGCACCGTGAACAGCGCGAGCAGCATCACCATGCGCACATCGCCAGGCGGGACGATGATTTGATCGACTCGAAGCAGCGCGGATACGGGGTGCCCTCCCAGGGCCGCGGCGATCTCCGCGCCGCGGCCGAGAACGTCCGCGAGATTGGTCGGTGACAACCCGCTCGCGACGACCGTGAGCCCGGCAGCAGCGGCCAACGAGCCGATGGCCACGGGTAGGGCAGGCACCACCCGCTTCCACTCGACGACGAACAACAGCGCGATCAGCAGGGCGAGGACGGCTGCGCTCGTCGGCTTCGCCATGAACGCGACCCACCCGCCGCACGACACCAGCACCCAGCCCAGCACCGCGACCCGTCCGCCGCGGTAGAGCCCCATGACGACGCCGATGCAGGCCAGCACGATCGCCTGGTATGTCAGCGTGTTGTAGTTGGGGGTGAGGAGCCAGAGGGTGAACTGCAGGAGGCTCAGGGTCGCCACCGCGCTGCTGTAGGAAAACCTCGCCCATCGGGTGGCCACGGCAGAGGCACCGGCCAAGGCCTCGGTCCCGAGGACGACCCACCCCGCGGCGAAGCTGAGCCCCCAGGTGATTGCGACGTTGGCCAGCCGTAGCAGGTGGATGTCACCGTTCAGCAGGACGTACAGCGGATGGTATGCGTACCCGAACAGGCTGACGCCGGACGCGTAGTCACCTGGGTGGGCGATCCAGTTCAGGTAGTAACCCTCGTCGGTGACGTCAAGGCCGTAACGGGACCACCATGCAAGCCAGATGATCCCGAAGGCCGACAGCAGGCCCGACACGACAACGAACACGACATCGGGCACCACCAGACCGACGTGCGCTCCCGAGCCCTGTGGGGCCCCGCCGTCGCGCGTCAGGGACACGCCCACTGAGTGTGTCATCGCGTACGCGCACGACCTCTCATCCGCGAAGCTTCAACGCCGGTCCCCCTACACGACCAGCGTCTCGACCGATCGCTCCACACGCTCGCCCCCAGGATGCTGTCGACACGGCCGTAGTCTGCCGCAGCGGGGAATACTGCGGTCCATGCGCGGAATCATCCTGGCCGGCGGTTCCGGAACGCGGCTTCACCCCATCACGCTGGGGGTGAGCAAGCAGCTCATCCCGGTGTACGACAAGCCGATGATCTACTACCCCCTCTCGACCCTGTTGCTGGCCGGAATCCGCGACATCCTCGTCATCACCACCACCCGCGACGCTGACGCCTTCGCTCGCTTGCTGGGCGACGGGTCGCAGTTCGGCGTCTCGATCAGCTACGCGCATCAGCCCGAGCCGAATGGCTTGGCCCAGGCGTTTGTGATCGGCGCCGACTTCGTCGCGTCGCAAGCGTCGGCGCTCGTGCTCGGTGACAACATCTTCTACGGCCAGGGGCTGGGCCTTCAGCTGCAACGCTTCAACGACATCGACGGCGCGGCGGTCTTTGCCTACTGGGTCACGGATCCCCAGGCATACGGCGTCGTGGAGTTCGACGAATCCCGACGTGCACTCTCTCTCGAGGAGAAGCCGGCCCAGCCCCGCAGCAACTACGCGGTGCCCGGGCTCTACTTCTACGACAACGACGTCATCGAGATCGCGCGCGAGCTCAAGCCGTCGGCGCGTGGCGAGTATGAGATCACGGACGTGAACCGCAACTATCTCGAGAGGGGGAAGCTCGCCGTGCACGTGCTCGCGCGCGGTACGGCATGGCTCGACACGGGCACCTTCGACTCCATGCAAGAAGCCGGCAACTTCATCCGTGCTGTAGAACACCGGCAGGGCCTGAAGATCGGAGCGCCCGAGGAGATCGCCTGGCGCCAGGGATTCCTGAGTGACGAGGAGCTTCGTCGCCGCGCCGAGACGATGATCAAGAGCGGTTACGGTGCATACCTCCTCAGCCTGCTGGAGCGCCGGGACCTCGACTCGCCTCGACTGCCGAGCAGGGAATGAACTCCGTCAACCAGCCAGCTGAGCCCGTCTCTTGAGAGGTTCCCACCAGTCGCGGTGGTCGGCGAACCAGCGGACCGTGTCGGCGAGGCCGGCGTCGAAGTCCACGCGTGGCTCGAATCCGAGCTCGCTGCGGATCTTGTTCACGTCGACGCTGTACCTCAAGTCATGGCCTGGGCGGTCCATCACCTGTTCGACCCGATCCCAGCTCACGCCGCACGCCTCGAGCAGTCGCTCGGTGAGCTCCCGGTTGGTCATCTCGTTACCCCCGCCGATGTTGTAGACCTCGCCAGGTCGACCGCCGCCGAGCACCAGGTGGATGCCTCTGCAGTGGTCGTCGACGTGCAGCCAGTCGCGGACGTTGAGGCCCTCGCCGTAGAGGGGCACCGTCCCGCCGTCGAGCAGGTTGGTGATGAAGAGCGGGATCACCTTCTCGGGGAACTGGTACGGACCGTAATTGTTGGAGCAGCGGGTGATGCACACGGGTAGACCGTGGGTGCGGTGGTAGGCGCGGACCATGAGGTCGCTGGACGCCTTGGACGCCGAGTAGGGCGAGTTGGGCCGCAGCGGCTGTTCCTCGTCCCAGCTTCCCTCGGCGATCGATCCGTACACCTCGTCGGTCGACACGTGGACGAAGCGGTCGATCTGGTGGCGGAGGGCGGAGTCCAGGAGGGTCTGCGTGCCCACGACGTTGGTCATGACGAAGTCGGCCGCGCCGATGATGGAACGGTCCACGTGGCTTTCCGCGGCGAAGTGCACCACGGCATCGGCCCGGACCATCAGTGCGTCGACCAGCGACCGGTCGAGGACGTCACCCTCGACGAACTCCAAGCGGTCGTCACCGCGGACGTCGGCGAGGTTCGCCACGTTGCCGGCATAGGTGAGACGGTCCAGCACCGTCACCCGCTCGGGGCGTGGGCCTCCCCACGCCTCGCCGATGACGGTGCGGACGTAGTGGCTGCCGATGAACCCCGCGCCACCGGTGACGAGAAGCTTCACGGGGCGATCGTCCTGCGGGCTCTCAGCCGCTGCTGGACGTCGGCCGCGGTCGCCGCGATGCCGACGGGCAGCGGGGTCCGCGCATAGCGGTCCAGCTCCGGCCACACGACCGAGCGCAGTCGCAGATCGCGCGACTGCGCGCTGGCCACCCGGGAGGCACCCAGCAGCACGTGCGGCCGCGCGCGCAGCACCCGCCTGGTCTCCTCGATCAGGCCCGCGATCGAGGTGCTGCGGCCGGAAGCCAAGATCTTGACGACCACGGGGTCATCAACGGTGGCAGGTAGTCGCCGTAAGCCCGAGATCCCGGCCACAACCATGTCGGCACAATCGGCGACAGGCAGGTAGTCGCGCAACGTGTCGAGCTGCACGTAGATCGACACCGGTTGACCGGTGAAGCGCGCCTTGCAGAGTTGCGACACCAGGCCCTGGGGCTTGCTGAGATTCTGGCCGGGGCCGTAGAGGTTGGCGACCCGGCCGACGAAGGCACGCATCCCAGTTGCCCGGGCAAGGGTTGCCAACGCATCCTCCATAGCGAGCTTCACGAACCCGTACGGTGCCAGCGGCCGCGGCTGCGTCTTCTCGGAGAAGGGCGGCCCGTCGGATCCGGCGTAGACGCCGCCGGCCGACGATGCCAGGAAGAACGCACCTCTCGGGCCGGCGGCCGGGCGCCGGGCCAAGTTCGCAAGGAACGCTTCGAACACCGCGCGTTCCCGCTCCAGAACTTCCTGTGGAGTGGCGACGACGCCTGCCCCTGCGCACCAGACGACGTTCCAGGCGCCATCACCGGTGAGTCGCGTGAGTGCGTCCAGCCCTTCGCTCAGTGCCGCCCGCGTTCCGGCGGGGTCACCCCATGGAATGTTCTGGGTCAGGACCAGGCTGCCGCTCTCCTCCAGTCGCCGGACAACGTGCCGCCCGAGGAGGCCTCCCGCTCCGATGACCCACGTGAGGCCGTCCACACTCATCCCCGGCCCGGCCTGCGGCCGATCGGTCCGAGCATCGGATCCTGCACGATCAGGTAGAGCGGCTTGCCCATCGCCATGTTGACGGCCACGCCGAGGTACTCAGCCACTACGCCGAGCGAGAACAGCACGGCGCCGGTGCTGACCAGGACGACCACCATGGTCGACGTCCAACCCTGGATGACGTCCGCGCCCAACAACCGGCTGACGACGAGCACGAGAGCCACGACCACGCCTAGTAGGGCGAACAGGAGCCCCATCACGCTGACGAAGCGAAGTAGCCGCGTGCCACTCGTGAGCACCATTCGCCAGAAATGCGAGAGCAGCGCGCGTGTGCTGTAGCCGGAAGTCCGGTCCCCTTCCTCGCGAAGCACCACCGGGCACGTGACGACGTCACCGGCGACCCAGCCGAGCGCGACGTCGAGGTAGACGCCTGCGCCGGAGTAGGCCGCGACGCTTCGCCCGAGCTCACCGAGGACCAAGCGGAAGCTCTGGTAGTAGGACGCGGAGCTCCCGCCCACCAACATGTCGATCAGCCATTTGGAGCCGCGGGAGGCGATGTTCCGCAGGTGGCCGTGCGGCGCGACGGTAGTCGGACGGGCGTAGACGACGTTGGCCTGCTCGGCCATGGCCACGTCGAGCATCGCGGGCAGATAGCGCGGATCGTGCTGTCCATCCTCATCCAGGGTCAGGATCCAGTCGCCGCCAGAGGACGCCATGCCGGCGAGCGTCGCGGCGTGCTGCCCGAAGTTCCGGCTCAGCCAGATCGGGCGGACCAGGGGATGCACGGCTGCAAGCTCTCTCATGACCTGCGCCGAGTCATCCGGTCCGTGGTCATGGACCAGGATGACCTCGGCCACGCGGGCGAGGTGCCCATGAGGCGTGAGAAACGGCTTCTCCATGGGCAGCAACTCGGCGACGAGCGCTGGCAGCGTCCGTTCCCCACGGTAGACGGGCACCACCACGGTGACGTCGTGGCAGAGGACCGCTGCCTCGTCGAGGACCGAGTTCACGACGAGCGACTATAGCCACGCGCCTAATGGCAGGCCGCCCGGTGGCCTAGCTCACTAAGCAGGCTTGGTCGCCGCCACCACGACGGAAGAGCCGAATGGCAGATCGCCCCTGCGCAGGAGCATCTGGTCCATGCGGGACAGGAAGAGCAGCAGGCGCTCGATCTGCGGGGAAACGGCAGGGAGGCTCACCCCGTCGGAAGCCTCGGGTACACGTACATCTCGTGGTGTCCTCTCCTTGATCCGCCGGAGCAACCTCTCCGCCGCGAAAAGCGGGAAGACGGACGCGAACGCGTACGTGGCGCGCTCGACCTTCAGGCCCGCCGTCTCGACGGCTCGCTTCGCCCTCCCGCGGGTGTAGCGCCGGTGATGCCCATTCTCTTCGTCGAACTGCGTCCAGGCCCACTCGTAGGCCGGGACGGAAAGCAGTAGCCGACCGCCCGGTGCCAGGACGCGCGTGAGCTCGGAAATGACATCGGCCTCGAGGTCGCAGTGCTCGATGACGTCGAAAGCGGCGACCACGTCGAAGCTCTCATCGGCGAAGGGCAGCGCCAGCGCCGACCCGCAAACTCCACCTGGTGGCAGGCCACGCGGGTCGATGTCGAGCGAGACCTGCTTGCCGTACTTGCGCAGCCAGCCGACGCTCGGTCCGTCAGCGCTGCCGACATCCAGAACGCGGCGCGGCTCCTGGACGTGCTCTTCCAGAACGGTCTGCAGAAGGTCGGCACGCGCGCGATACCACCAGTACGTGGGCTGCTCGATGGATGCGGATCCCGCGCCGGGCGTCGCTGTCACCGGCGCAACATATCGACTCACTCCCGAGTCCCGCAGATCGGCCAGGTCCGACGACCTGGTGTCTTGGAGATGGACGTAGCGGCCGTCGGTGAGTGTCACCGCCCGTTGAGAGCGGCGATCACGGCGTAGAGACGCCGCTTCGTCAGCGGATCGGCCGCCGGCGCAGCCGCGGTGTTCCCCGCCCTGAGCTTTCTTCGCCACGCCGACCGCGTGGCATGGCGGGCCGCGCCTGCTCGGGGATTGGAGCCACCGACCATCCTCGCCTCGACCAGGTCGGTATCCGCCGGGGTAATGCGGGATCGGGATCAGTCGCCGCCAGAGGACGCCATGCCGGCGAGCGTCGCGGCGTGCTGCCCGAAGTTCCGGCTCAGCCAGATCGGGCGGACCAGGGGATGCACGGCTGCAAGCTCTCTCATGACTTGCGCCGAGTCATCTGGTCCGTGGTCATGGACCAGGATGACCTCGGCCACGCGGGCGAGGTGCCCATGAGGCGTGAGAAACGGCTTCTCCAGGGGCAGCAACTCGGCGACGAGCGCTGGCAGCGTCCGTTCCCCGCGGTAGACGGGCACCACCACGGTGACGTCGTGGCAGAGGACCGCTGCCTCGTCGAGGACCGAGTTCACGACGAGCGACTATAGCCACGCGCCTAACGGCAGGCCGCTCCGCGGCCTCGCTCACTCACGTGGATCGATTCGGTCCTCTTCGACAACCTGAGGAGCCACTCCACCCTTGGGCGAGATGAGTTCAGCGCTCGGAGGCGCTACCCTGAGCGCCCCCGTGTCGCCCGCACTCGCCCACGACAGGACCCGGGCCACCATCTGACCCACCGCCACCGCGTCCTCGTCGCTCACGACCAGTGGCTGTTGTAGCTCCCCTGCCGGCCAGTTCGTCGGGCACGATGCAATCAAGAAGCATGAGTAGGCGAACGTCGAGCCGCCGAACACTCGGGCTCCTGATGCATCCGTACGGGCAACAATGTCCATTCGCAGTGGTTCGGACGAAATCGCGCAAAAGTCCAGAGGTGCCGTATTGAGGATTGTCGTGCCAGCAGGAATGGGCACCTGATCTGCTGGATGAACCCAGTCATTCTCTCCGTTCGCAAAGCCCTCCAGTCGAGTGCCTGGCTCGACCCCCGACCACATCCAGTTCGTATCGGTGGTCACGGTGCCATTCGACCGGCACCCGTACTCTGCTCCCAAGATCACCTGTTCGTGATAGCTCAAGCCACGATAGCGCCAGGTCGTGGACATTGGCCAGTCTGTCCACTTCTCATAGACCTCGAACTGGCTACCCGTCGTGTTCGGTCTGATCTGCCGGTATATCTGGTTGGCGCCGAATGAGACTACGTTGACACTGTCATCGATGGCGCCGACGACACCAGTGCGCATCGCCGGTGAATAGTACTCATCGTGAGAAGGAAGGACGAGTGTGGCGGCCCGGGCCGGCACCTCGCCCGCGCGAGCGTGCAGGTCCATGTCGCTCCAGAACGCCACGTCATAATTGTTCTTCTCGAGCCAGTAGATCAGGCCATATTCAAGACTCAGATACTGACCAGAGCCCTGTCCTTCGAGATAGGGTCGATTGAAGGTGAGCATGGCGGAGCCTGGCGTGGTGTAGAACGACCTACCACCGTATTTGTTGTATGCCTGCCAGGTAGTTGACGCTTGCTGCAACAGGAGTGAATGTCTCGAACCAGTATCATCGCGCACTGTGAACGGAACATAGGTGTACTTTCCCACTTTGTCGGTAATCTTG
>Ga0184612_10001388_pt1 | contig 11639 bp, 7 predicted proteins | sample PLM3_60_coex_FD_133163 | JGI IMG/M metagenome (GOLD analysis project Ga0184612, IMG submission 133163) | Groundwater sediment microbial communities from an aquifer in East River, Colorado, USA - PLM3_60_coex | ecosystem: Environmental > Terrestrial > Soil > Riparian zone | place: USA: East...
ATCTCCGGGAGCTCCATGGCCTCGACTTCGTCTTCCCGAGCGCCCAGGAGCCCGAGCCGATGTACAGCTTCAAGCACGCACTGACCCAGGACGTGGTGTACGCGGGCGTGCTGGAGCGTCGGCGGCGGACGTACCACGTGGCGGCCGGGTTCGGTCTCGAGGAGCTGTTCGCCCGGCGCATCGACGACGTCGTCGAGCTGGTCGCCTATCACTTCGGGCGCGGGCAGGTGTGGGATAAGGCCACGACCTATCTGAGGCAGGCCGCGGTCAAGGCCCAGGCGAGGTCGGCGCACCGGGAGGCACGGGCCTCCCTCGAAGAGGCGCTGGAGGCGCTCCGCCACCTGCCCGAGACGCCGGAGACGCGGGAGCAAGAGATCGATGTGCGACTCGAGCTCCGGAGCTCGCTCTATCCACTCGGCGAGTTCGAGAAGATGCTGGCCTACCTGCGAGAAGCGGAGGCCATGGCCAGCGCGATCTCCGATTCCCGCCGGCTCGGGTTGGTCTCCATCCATACCGCCGAATACTTCCGCCAGACGGGGCGGTTTGCCGAGGCTCGAACGCTTGCCGAGCAAGCGCTGGCCCTGGGTGACAAGCTGCAGGACGTTCCGCTCCAGCTCTACGCGAGCCACTACCTTGGCCTCGCCTGCCACGCCCTCGGCGACTACCGGCGCGGATCCGAGGTGTTGCGGGCCGTTGTGGAGTCGCCGCCGACCGAATGGCGAGCCGGCTGGACGGTGAGCGGGTCCTGGGCGGGGTTTCAGGCGATCACCCTCGCCTGGCTCGCGCGCTGTCTCGCGGAGCGCGGGGAGTTCGAGGAGAGCGTCGACGCCGGCCACCGGGCGGTGGCCCTCGCCGAAGGGCTCGGCAGTCCGTACAGCCTGGCCGCGGCCTGCATCGGCCTGGGGTATAGCTCCCTCGTCAGAGGAGACCTCGACGCTGCGGGCCCCGTACTCGAGCGGGCCTGCAGCGTCGCCCGTGAGGCGAACCTCACGCTGCTGCGTCCGCAGGCCACCCGGCTCCTCGGCGGTGCCTATCTCCTGACCGGGCGGACTGACGAGGGCGTCGCCCTGGTGCGAGCGGCCGTGGACGAGGTAGAGTCCAGGCGGCTCCTGATGCAGCAGGCGGCCGTGCTCGCATTGCTCGGCGAGGCCTGCCTCTTCGCCGATCACGTGGACGAGGCTTCGACCGCCGCCCAGCGGGGGCTGACCCTCGCCCGGGAGCGAGGTCAGCGCGGGGATGCGGCCGCTGCGCTGCACGTGCTTGGAGAGGCAGCCGCGCGCGGTTCCCTCGACATCGGCGAGGCCGAGCACCACTACCTGGCGGCGATCGCGTTGGCGGGCGAGCTGGGGATGCGTCCCCTGCTCGCACGCGGCCACCTGGGGATCGGCCGCCTGTACGTTCGCACCGGCGACCGTGACCGCGCCGAGGACCATCTCCTGACCGCGACGCGCCTGTTCATCGCGATGGACATGCCGCTCTGGCTCCGGCACGCAGCCTCGTCACTGAGCGAGCTGGGACGCCTGCTGATCGTCGCGAGCGATCATCGCAGCCTCTACGAGTATCTGAGCCGCACGCTCGCTCCCGGCGGCCCCATCCGCGTCATCCTGGACGCGCCCGGTGGAGGGCCGAGGATCGGTGACGAGGGACGCCGGCAGCACGTCGAGGGGATGTTGCAATCGCATGGGTTGAGTATCACGGGGGATGACTGAAGCGGCAGCAAGGGATGGTCGGCTCAACGCTTGCCTCCGAGGCTCTGTGCTAGGGTAACCGGGTGGATGACCGGTCGCTTACTACGAAGGCCTCCCCAGGAGCGCGGGACTCCAAGGCGGCGGCGCAAGGGCCGCCGCGGATCAGGTCGCTCGACGTGCTCCGGGGCGTAGGCGTGCTCGGCATGCTCGCGATCCACATCCAGCTCTTCGCGTTCCCCAGCCTGGCACGTTGGAACCCGACGGCCTACGGTGACCTCCGGGGCGTCAACTGGTGGGTGTGGCTGGCCACGTCTCTGCTCGCTGACGGGAAGTTCATCACGATCTTCGCCATGTTGCTGGGCGTCAGCATCGTCATGTTGGCGGGTGAAACCGGCGATACCCCCGCCTGGCGCTCCCACATGAGGCGGATGGCGGTACTGCTGATCCTCGGTCTCCTGCACGCGTACCTCCTCTGGTACGGCGATATGCTCGTTCCGCTCGCCCTGAGCGGCACCGTCGTCTTTTTCGCTCGCCGGATGTCGCCCGGGAGGCTTTTGATCCTCGGAGGCCTGGCCTTTGCCACCGCCTCGGTACTGTCGTTCGCTCTCACATGGTCCACGGCCCAGTCCGATCCGGCCGCGTTGGCGGCCTGGAGAGCGCAGTGGACGCCGCGGCCGGCGACCATCGCCCTCGAAATCGCCCAGTACCGAGGGGGGTGGGCCGAGCAGATGGCCCATCGGGTGCCGGCAGCGTTGGAGACCCAGACGGGCGATTTCGTCACGCGTCTCTTCTGGCAGATGACAGGCATCATGCTGATCGGTATGGCGCTGTTCAAGCTGGGCGTTCTCAGCGCCGCCCGCTCGCGGACCTTCTATCTTCGAATGGGGTTCCTCGGGTTCGGTGGCGGCATGCTGTTGATCTCGCTTGGGCTCTGGCGAAGCTTCGCGACGCGGTGGGACCTCCTGGACTACGTGCTGGTCAGCCAGCAGCTACACTACTGGGGCAATCTTTTCGTGGCGCTGGGCTGGACCGCCCTCGTGATGCTGCTTTGCCAGCGGGGCTGGCCGCTTCGCCCGGTGGCGGCCGCGGGACGAATGGCTCTCACCAACTACCTGCTACAGAGCGTGATCTGCACGACGATCTTCTACGGCCACGGCCTTGGCCTCTTCGGCCACGTCGACCGGGCCGGCCAGCTCGCGATCGTAGTAGGAATCTGGGCGTTCCAGTTGCTCGCGTCCTCCGCATGGCTCCGCTACTTCGCCGTGGGGCCCGTGGAATGGCTCACGCGCTGGCTCGTGTTCAAACGACGGCCGAGCTTCTTGCGCTTGCCCGCCGTCGCCGGGGTCTGAACGCCTGCGCGGATGAGCAATAGTCGCCGCGACATCTGCTTCGTGCCCGCCACCGAGCTCGCGCGTCTGTACCGCGCGAAGAAGGTGTCGCCGCTCGAGGTGATGCAGGCGGTCCTCGCCCGCATCGATGCGGTGAACCCCTCCGTAAACGCCTATGTCACCGTGGCGCGCGAGTCTGCGCTGGCTGCAGCCCGCCGGGCCACCCGCACGCTGGGCCGAAAAGCCACCAAGCTGCCCCTGCTCCACGGCGTGCCGGTGTCGATCAAGGATCTGTTTGCGACCAAGGGGATTCGCACGACGTGGGGTTCGCTCATCTACAAGGACCGCGTTCCCGACGAAGACGACCTCGTGGTCCAACGGCTCAAGGCAGCCGGGGCCATCGTGGTGGGCAAGACGAACACTCCCGAGTTCGGAGCCGGCGGGAACACATTCAACGCCGTGTTCGGCGCCACCCGCAACCCGTGGAATCCCGCGCTCAGCTGTGGCGGCTCGAGCGGCGGCGCGGCGGTGGCCGTGGCCACGGGCATGGGTCCCCTCTCACAGGGCTCGGACCTCGGCGGCTCGCTCCGAGTCCCGGCGGCCTTCTGCGGGGTCGTAGGCTTCCGCACGACGCCGGGTCTGGTCCCGTCACACCCCCGGACGCTGGTCTGGGACACGCTCGGGGTCACCGGCCCGATCGCGCGCACTGTCGCCGACGTCGCGCTGATGCTTTCGGCGATGGCCGGCCCCGATGACCGGGCCCCGCTCTCCTACGAGGTCGATACAAGTCGGTTCACCCGTGCGGTGAAGGACCCCTCGGTCAAGGGCTGGCGAGTGGCCTGGACGGCGGATCTGGATGGGCTGATTCCCGTGGACGAGGAGGTCCTGCGCGTCGCGCACGACGCGATTAAGGTGTTTCGCAGCCTCGGCGCGCGCGTCGAGGCTGCGTGCCCCTCCTTCTCCGAAGTGCCCGACATCATACGTGGCACCCGCGCGCTTACGATGGTCGCTCGCCACGCCGACAAACTGCCGGAGTGGCGGGAGCGGATGCAGAAGGATCTCGTTGCGGACGTCGAGCACGGCCTGGCCGCGACTGCGCGAGAAATCGCCGGTAGTGAAGCCTTGCGATCGGTACTCTGGCAGCGCGTGTGCACGTTCATGGCGACGAGGGACCTGCTCGTGCTGCCCACAGTCGCCGTGCCGCCTTTTCCGGTGGAGCAGCCCTACCCGACCGAGATCAATGGCAAGGTGCTCGACAACTACTTCCAGTGGTTCTACCTCACATACGGGATCACCGTGACCGGTCTGCCGGCAATCTCGGTCCCCTGCGGCTTCACGCGAAGCGGATTGCCCGTCGGCCTTCAGATCGTTGGTCGCCGCCGCCAGGAGGCCGCCGTTCTCCGGGCCGCTGCCGCCTTCGAGGGCGCCGCTCCCTGGGACGCCTGCATCCCTCCGGTGGTTACCGCACCCGCGAGAGGAGCGGCAGCGCGCCTGTAGCGCGGCCGGATTGATTCCAAAGGATCAGGGGACGGCCGCCCGATCAGGCACGACCGGCCTCGGGCCGTCAGCCCTGCGCCCGGAAGGTAGGATGACCCTGCCTTCCGGACGCGGCGCCGGCGTCATCGCCCAAACGTTGCAGGTCCGCAAATATACTTGAGCTGAGAAACCTGGATTCCCAGCTCCGTGCCCAGAGTGCCAGCGGTGGCGCCGAGGGGGGCGTTGGGGGTGGGGGGGTCCGGGGGCGGGTCCGTGGTGCCCAAGTCGCCGAAAAAGGCGTCTTCGGCGTTGTAAGGGGGGCCTGACGGCCCGGGAAGGCTTGTGCCACCGGGGCCGGTAACGCTGTAGCACTTTATTGCGTCGAATCCGCCCACTTGTTGTGGATCAGGTTCTGCTAGGACCCGGCCAGCAACCGGTTGGCGCACAAACAACTTGACGATCGCACAGGCCAGCGCTCCGCCGCCGATCCGGACATTGCTCCGGTCGGCGCTCGCGATAGGGGATTGATCCGGGACCTCGAGATCCACAACCTGTCCAGTGTCGCGTCCGTTGATTGAGTAGCACGCGAAGAAGGACGTGAGCGCGGATGGCCTCCCTCCATCGCCGGCCTGCGCCGCCGTCGCGGACAGTACGAGAGTCCCGATCAACGCCAGCACTCCCAGTACGGCTTTACATTTCACGATGCTCCCTCCTTATCGGTGACGTCGTCACGCTCGATCCTCCAACGGTGATGCTTTACGGGAGAATGGTCACCTCCTGCCTGGCGCTGAACGCTCTGATCACGCAGAACAGATTGAGCGGATCGACGCACGCGGGATGCGTGGGATCCTCGAAGAAGAACCCGGACACTACGCCGAAGTGTGTGCCGGTCGGCAACTCCGCTGTTATCGGAAACTGACACTTCAAGTCCTTGATTCCGTCTTTCTTGCCGGTTATCGGATCCGCCACATCCGATATCGAACACGTCCCCCCGCCCTGGTTGTTGACCTTCACGGAAACCACGAAGGATTCCACGCTGAACGTGAGGGGGAACGCGGCGAGGTTCTGCAAGACGACTTGAGCAGGCGCATTCCACACCTGCGTGCCATTCTGTTCCCTTTCGCTGAAGATCGCGATCGTTATGTTGGCCTCACTACCCGGGTTGATGGTCTTCGGGAAGGGAAAGCTCGGCTTGATGTCGATGCGGTGCTCGCAGGAGAAGATACCGCAGTCCGTACCATCGCCAACGCCATTGCTGTCGACATCCTTGGCGTTGAAGAATTTGGTCTCGTCGTCCTTGGTCATCTCCACGGGAGTTTCAGTACGTCCGCCCGCGAAGTCGATGGCCGCCGAGGCTCGGTAGAGGATGTTGTTCCAGTCGTCTTGCCCATCCAGGAGGGAGTCTCCGGAACCGTCGCAGCCGGCTGTTGCTCCAGCATTGATGTTTAGAGGCCCGACGGGAGTGTCCTGATATGTTGGAGTTTTACCCCCTTGGCCAAAGCTTCGGTTCCAGTTGATGCCGTCAACGCCGTTTGGCAAGGTGATCGGCGAAACTAGACTCCATGCGTTTGGGCCGAACACGATCTGGTCCGGCGAAGGGAAATACGGGTTTATGGCAAGGAGGCTCGGGTCCGTCCCGAGCTTATCCTTCTCCTTCAGGCTGTTCTTGTCGAGAACCCCTCCCGTGGTGTTGGGATCCAGAGATCGAGAGTAGTCCAGCCGGCGATTCGAGATGGGACTTCCCGAGAACTGCCGCGTGTAGCTCATGACGCTGCGATAGTTGGGTTTGCAGTTGCTGCGGTCGAGACCTCCGTGCCGGAATCCCAAGAGGTGTCCGAATTCGTGCATGAAGGTGCCGGTCTGCTGGTCGGTGGTGCCCCGGTTGTGGAGCACGCCAGCGACCGTCGTCTGCGCGAAGCTTCCGAGCGTGACGATCGCGTCGTCCCCGCCAACTTCCGAGCAACCCGAGCCCTGAGAACCCCCGCTGGGGTTCCCCACCAGGTTGTGGGCGAAGAGGACATACCGGAACGCCAGCCGCTTCGCGTTCAGCGCTTGAGCGTTGCCGCGGTCGGTGGCGGTGCCGAAGTTCGCCGCCTTGACGGTGTCGAAGTCCACCACCTGCGCTGGATCGAGGGCGTTCTCGGCCGGCCCGGTACAAGGGGTGAACGCAATCTGGCTCACGTGACTGGTCGGTGCGCCGGAAAGCGGATCAAACGTCACCTGCTCGTCGACCTGGAAGTGGATCTTGATGCCGGTGGTGCCCGAAGAGTTCTGGAGCGGCGCCGCCGCGAAGGCCTCCCTGACGCTCTGGACGCCGACGAATGTTCCGTCCAGCTTTAGCGCGTCGACACTCTGCGTCTGGCTGAGGGCCTTGGGGTCTGGCTTGTGAAACTGCATGTAGTCGATCTCGACGAAGAGGTCTTTGTGGTCCTTGGCGGCACACTCTTCGGGAGCGTCCGGAACGCCATCGCCGTTTTTGTCGACCGGAACACACAACACCAAGTCGCGGACGCCGTTGCCGTCGAAATCGATCCCCGGTTTGCCGTCCGACCAGGCCTCTTCCCAGCAGTCGGGGAGTCCGTCGCCGTCCGCGTCGATGACATTTCCGGCCTGATCGAAGCACGCGGTTCGGGGAGTTGCGCCGGCTGCAGTCGAGAGCCCGGCAGCGAGCGGGGAAAAGGGCACCAAATTCTGATTAACAACAACGGAGTTCGAGGGCAGGCCGCAGGTGAAGGCCGGGAACTCGAGGGCGACCACCGTATTGCCGGTATCTCCCTTCCGGGACCACAACGCGTCCGTGAACAAATCCTTCCCCGTTGCATCCTTGAACGTCACCGGATCGCATGCGAGGTCGCCCAGGCCGGCCGGGGGATGGAACGGGTTGAGGGGCAACGATGTCACCGGGTCAATTTCCGCCGATCCCCGGCCGAAAACTCCGAGCATGAGCCCGGTTGTCTTGTCGAGCCTGAGCATCGTTGGGTCGGTTGCACTCGGATTGTTAGCGGACGCGCAGGACACGAGCAGGACTCCTCCCGAGATCGCCAGGCCGTTGGCGGGGCCGTTGTCGAGGCACGGGAGGGGCGTGAAGTCCCCGACGGGAGTCGCGGACCCTTCCTGAAAGCGAACAACACGGCCGATCTTGTTGCCGCTGCCAACGCTGAGGCCCACGTAGATCATGTCCTTTTCGGCGTCCCAGGTCAGGCCTTTACAGGTGGTGATCTGCTGAGCCACCTGGGCGGCCAGCGTCAGCTGAGTCGTAGGTGCCGTCGGGGGCGTGCCGGTGGCTTCGAGGAATTTGATGCGGTAGAGAGCGCCGTTTTCGCCACAGCCGAGGAGGTCGCCCTTGTCGGGGCGGAACACAAAGTGTGGGTACCCGGTACTTGGTGCGGTGCTCGTCAAGATCTGCGCGATGACCTTGCCGTCGACCGGGTTGATGAAGTTGAGGCGCGACCGGATGGTCGCGCTCCCGCCGTTGTCCAGGCAGCTCACGACCAGGGCGAGGGGATTCAGGACCGGATCGACTCCCATCACGTTCAAGCCTTGGAGAAGGGTCGGGACGAGGGCCAGCGAAGTTCCCCCTTGCGACCCGCAGGTGGGGTTGGCGAACGACGTGCCGGCGGCGGTTGGCGTGATCGTGATAAGCTGGCCGGCGACTTGGAACTGGGTCCCGGCACTATTTACCCAGGCCGCGCGCGCGGGCGGAGGGAAGGCCGCCACGAGCACCCCCATAACGAAGCCGACCGCGACGCCGACGCTTCGAGCGCGTGTGCTGCTCATCAATTACCTCCTGCCTTCGGTGAATGTAAATTGTTCGTGCGCCACCGGGCGGGATCATCGCCGATGAAGGAGTTGACCTTGCCGGCGAGTTCGTCCATTCCGATGACAGCCGCCGCGTGGGACTCGTCGGGCTTGGTCAGCCCCAACACCATCTCGCCAGGGGTCAAAAACAGTGCGTAGCCCCGACCCCGCGACAGGAACTTCACCTGCGGATCGGTCTGCCCCCGGTTGAGCTCGAAGATCAGAGACAGATTTCCGGAAAGCTCCACACCTCTAGGGCTTGCGGCGAGGGTTGGCTTGGGCTCGGCGAACTGTGCTCGCGCATGGGACCCGAGCGGGAGGGCGCCAACCAGCAGGAAGGCGCCAAGCAAGGACCTGACAACACACCGCCCAGGTTCCCGAGGTTGCTTTACGATGGCACGCAGTCGCAGCGAACGCTCACGCCTCGGATGATCGGCCAGACGATCGAAACGCTGCCTCCTCCTCATCATGCCCTCTGTGCGCGCAGAGGCGCACGTCTTGTGGGCTTGATATGCGTTCATCCGACAGGTGTTGTCAAGCGCAAAGTTGCGTAGACTGTTCCGGAAAGCCATGAACAGACGAACTATAGGGATGATCGCACGACGTGGGATTAGAACTCCTCGGGTGGTTCGCGGCGAGTGCTCGCGGACAGGCCTTCTTTGGCCCTGAGGAATCGTGAACTCTTTCCCATCTCGGTTCGGAAATTCGCTATTATTATTACTTTCGTCACAATGGGAACTGAGCGCCGATACCTCACGACGGGCGACGTGGCCAAGGAGTGCGGGGTTTCCCCCGCATCGGTGAAGAAATGGATCGGGCAGGCGAAGCTCCATGCCCTCCGGACGCCCGGCCGGCACTTCCGCATTCCCGTCGAGGAGTTCCAGCGATTTAGAGCGGCCTACCAATTTCCTGCAGAGCCCGAGCACGCCCCCACGAATCCTCGTTGTGGATGACAGTCCTATCGTCGTGGACTTCGTCATGGATACCCTGCGGGAACTCCGGCCGGGCTCGAAGCTCGAGGGCGCGTTCAACGGCTACGAGGGCTTGCTCAAGGTAGGAACCTTCTGTCCCGATCTGCTCGTCCTCGACCTGCGCATGCCGGGCCTCGACGGCCTGGAAGTGTGCCGCCGGATCAAAGCTAACCCCGCCACCCGGACGACCCAGATCCTCGTGATCACGGCCTTCGCCGAGGTGGGGACGGCGGAGGAAGCTCGCCGGGCGGGCGCCGACGGATTCCTCAGCAAGCCGCTGCGACTGGACGACCTGAGGGCGCAGGTAGAGCGGCTAATCCGCGCGCGGCCACCCGACGCCCGTAGCTCTTCCCCTCGATCGTGATGATCTCCGCGTTGTGCACCACGCTGATCGAAGAGCGCCGTGGCGGTGGCCGCGTTCGGGAGAGGACGAGACTGCTGCGCGGCCCGGCTCCACTGCCGACGCCAACGATGACGCTCAATTCGCTGAGCTCGACAGGCCCGGCGAGCTGACGAAGATCGCCAGGGCCTCCGAAGGACCGGTCAGTCCGGTGTTCAACTCTTGACCGTCCAAAGTTTTAAGGGCCGCAAGGTCGCGTCCAACCATCAGGTTTCTTGGACATCTCGTGCTGGTATGGCGCTTGCGTCGTACGCCGGGCATGTTTCGCCGACCATGCGCGCACTCCCGAATCGCAGATCCTTGCCCTGGAGTCCTGCCATGGAGGGTTCCGGTCAGGTGAGGGCCGGGAGTGGGCTTTCACAATCCCGTCGCGGAGGGCGCCCGTCCGTCGTGGCGCAGTACGCGCCTCAGCTTGCGCAGTGGCTGCACGAGGATCCCGACCTCTCGGGTGTCGAAAATCCTGCGGCGCGTTGCGCTTGCCGGCTATCGTGGCGGCAAGAGCGCGCTCTATGTCCTCGTGAGGCAGTTGAGGGTGCCCGCGTCCAGCGGCGGAACCCTGCCTTGCCCCGACTTTAATCGCGCCTTCGCCTTCCCAATGCATCTAGGGCGGCATAGGAGGGCAAAACATGGCTGGATGAACGCCGCATAGGACCATGCCGTTAGGGCTTGGATGCGACCTCCAGTCTTTCTCTGCTGGTTCAAACCCCGCGTGTGGACCGGGCTGGCCAGTCGTCAACTTGACAGCCAACCCAGGAGCCGGCCATGATCTGCACCGCAAATCGGGACGATTCGAAAGCCCCCTTGAGGGCGGCTCATTCCGGCTTCGGCGAGGACGGCCCATGCTCACGCGTCTGGCTCTTGGTGTCCTGTTCGCCGGCTCCATCCTGCTGTCATCGCAGGTGGCAGTCGCGCAAGTCAGCCGTGAGGAATTCGAAGCGCTCAAGACAGAGATCGAGACCCTGAAGAGACAATTCCAGGAACTCCTACGTGCCGTGCGCAGCCGAGGAGGCGCCGCGCCGGAAGCGTTCCAACCGGTTGCCGTGAGTGTGGAGGGCGGGGCGTCCTATGGCAAGACTGACGCCAAAGTGACCATCGTCGAGTTTTCGGACTACCAGTGTCCTTTTTGCGCCCGGTACTCCAACGAGACCTTTCCGCAGATCGACCGCGACTACATCCAGACGGGACGAGTGAGGTATGTCTTACGCGACTTTCCCATCGAGTCGATCCACCCGCAGGCATTCAAGGCCCATGAGGCGGTGCACTGCGCGGGCGAGCAGGCCAAGCGCCGGGAAATGCACGAGAAGGTGTTCGCCAACCAACGGGCGATGACCGGGGCGGATCTGGATGCACACGCGCAGGCGCTGGGACTCGACGTGGCAGGCTTCCAGAAGTGTCTCGCGAGCGGTGTCCACGCCGCGAAAATTCGCAAGGACCTCGAGGAGGGGCAACAGTCCGGCGTGACGGGAACTCCGACCTTCTTTCTCGGACTGACGGAAGAGAATAGCCCGAAGGTGAAGGCCATCCGGCGGATCGTCGGTGCTCAGCCCTATAGCGTGTTCAAGGCGGCGATCGAGGAGTTGCTCTCGTCGTGATAGCGTCCACGAGTGAGCGATAACCGCGACCTCTGTTTCATCCCGGCAAGCCAGCTGGTTCGGCTCTACCACGCACGAAAGGTCTCGCCGCTCGAGGTGATGCGCGCGGTGCTCGCCCGCATCGACGCGGTGAACCCCGCGGTGAACGCCTACGTCACCGTGGCGCGCGAATCTGCGCTGGCCTCGGCCGGCGCGACAACCCGTGCGCTCGGAAGGAAGGGCACCAGCCCGCCGCCGTCCCGGGCCTCGATCAGGCCGGCCGGTAGATCTCGCCGCCGCTCTTCCTGAACTCCTCGGCCTTTTCCCTGAGCCCCTGCGCGATCGCGGCCGTCTCCTCCGCGATGCCGTGCTTGGCGGCGTAGTCGCGGACGTCCTGCGTGATCTTC
>Ga0184612_10001389_pt1 | contig 11625 bp, 10 predicted proteins | sample PLM3_60_coex_FD_133163 | JGI IMG/M metagenome (GOLD analysis project Ga0184612, IMG submission 133163) | Groundwater sediment microbial communities from an aquifer in East River, Colorado, USA - PLM3_60_coex | ecosystem: Environmental > Terrestrial > Soil > Riparian zone | place: USA: East...
GCCGGAGGACTTCGAAGCCTGGAAGCTGAAACGCGCCGGCAACCAGCAGGGCGGCCAGCATGACCAGCGACAGGCTGAAGCAGTTGATCAGGATCTGGGCAGGTCGCCGCCGCTGCCACCGCGGCAATGCCCACCAGCGCCGCCAGAGCAGCACCACACCAACGAGCGCGAGGGCACTGAGCGTGAGCAGTTGCACGTTTTGCACGGCTTCCGCGGCGGTTTGCCGCTTCACCACGGTCAACAGGTGGCTGTCATTGAAGCCGCCGAGCATCAAGATCACGATCTGAAGTCCCACCGCGGCAACGTATCCAATGATCACCACCACTCGCTCGGCCCGCCCGGCAAGACGACCTGTCGGGTAGGCGAGGAAGACGTGCAACCAGACCGCTGCGACCAGAAGATCGCACAGCTGTCCGACCGTATTGAGCAGCGGTTGGCTTGTCCACTGCAAGACGCTGAGCTGGGTGACAAACCCTGCCATGATCAGCAGAGGCCCGAAGGAGCTGTCGGGCCGCCTCCGCCAGGCAACGATTCCAGCGAAGATGAACGGAAGCGAGACCCAGCTCACCAGGAGGACGCGGAGTGCCGGCTGGTAGAGCTCCTCGTTGAGTGCCCCGAGGACCGCGATACCTGCGCAGGCTGCCACCGCCGCGAGTCCGAGTGTCCACAGCAGGGCTGGCTTAGGAGCCGCTCTGTGCCGCTCGGGCGACAGCGGGAGGACTGCAGCCATCCGAACCTCTCCCCGCCTGCGGGTGGGGACACGACCGCAGGACGTCGAGGGATTTTCTTAGACCGCTGGAGTGTGTCGAGCACCTGCTCCAGCGGCGAGCCGTGCCTCAAACCATAGTGCTGCTGGCCAGCCGAATTACAGCCCACACCCCAGCTGATTCACCAGAAAACCGGCTCCCCGGTCACCGGCCTGCTGTCTGTCATTGCGTCGTGCCGAGTGGAAGTTTGTGAAGCACAACGAGTATCGAGGAGCTGGCATGAAGACCCGCATTGAGCAGAATGAGCCGAATGATCCCGCACGGGCGACACAATCCAGAACCCAGAAGAGGTCGGCCGTCGACCCGGTAGCAAGCCGGCCGAACACGGGATGGAACGCCTTTCGAGGCTTCATCCGCCGCTATGAACTGGTGATCTTCTTCGTCCTCTCCTACCTGATCGCCTGGTCAACCCTGCCGTTTGGGAGCTTCCTCGCCTTTGCGCCAATCGTGTCGGCGATCATCGTCGTCCTCGTCGCCGAGGGCTTGCCTGGGTTGGCTCGGCTAGGTCGGCGTCTCATTCGGTGGCGGGTGAACTGGATCTGGTACGCCGCCGCAATCGGCTTGCCGCTGCTGGTCCATGCAGTGGCGATCAGCCTGAACATGGCGGCCGGCGCAACAGCCCCGTCGCTGACCCAATTCCAGCCGTGGTACGCCGTGCTGTTGCTGTTCGGCCTCCGGATGGTGAATTTCACCGACGGGCCACTTGGGGAGGAGCCCGCCTGGCGCGGCTTTGCACAGCCGCGGCTGCAATCGAAATGGTCACCCCTGGTCTCGGCGGCCCTGCTCGGGCTGCTGATCACAGGCTGGCACATGCCTCTGGTGTTCATGCCGCAGTTCGACCTTGGATTTCCGGACATTGCGACGACCGTAGTGGTCACTTTCTGGTACGCCTGGCTGTTCAACCGGACTGGCGGCAGCGTGCTGCTGCCCCTCATCGCGCATGTCACCGAAGGCTGCGTCAACACCCAGACCCTGTGGTCGGCGGGAGCCGATGCCGACCGCATCGCGTGGATGTGGTTGATTTCCTGGGGCCTACTCGTGGTAGCCCTGTTGATCTTCGATCGGAAGTCCTGGCGGGCGGCACCCGAGTCGGCAATTGACCGAGTGCCCGGCCGGATAGCTTGATCTGGTGCCGAGCTGTACCCAGTCCGTTCGCGCTGTGCGCGGCATGAATGCCATGCACAGCGTGGACATCCCACGCAGCGTGGGATACCGACGACCGGCCGATGAGGCAAGTCCGGCGGAGGCCGACTACTTCGTGGGCTGCAGCCCCACGTAGTGCCGCAGCCAATCGGTGAGGTCCGCACACATCTCAAAGGTCTCGACGACGAAGGTGCGGAGTCGGGCGCCATTCTGCAGCTCGGAGGCGGCGCGAGTGCGCATCGCGATGAGCCCTTTCTGACGCAGCAGGTCGGCTCGCGGATGGTCCCGCGGATAGCCTCGCGGCGCCGTCTTCAGCGGCTCGGCCCCGCCTGGACTCAGCCTCAAGGACCGGCGTCGTCGCAGCCCGGCAAGGATCTCTTCCAGCTCGCCGCCGCTGGTGTCAGCAGCGACTGCTTCCCGAAAGCGCTCGAGCTCATCTGACGGCATCATGTAGCTCCCGCAGGCCACCATCAGGCCCGACGCGTCGAGGTGGAGATAGTGGACGGCACCCGGCATGCCGTGGGCGGCGCCATGCATGGTCTTGTACGGCGACTTGTCAGCGGAGAATCGTATGTCCCGGTTCATTCGGAAGACCTTGAACGGTTGGTATTCCTCCGGGAGTGAATCCAGCAGCGCTGCCATTGGCCCCCGCACTTCGCGTTCGAACACATCCTTGTGGGCCACCCAGAACTCCCGCGTGTTCTGGTCCTCGAGATCTTCAAAGAACTGAGTTGCCGCCGGGCTGAAACCGCTAGTTCTTATCGCCGTTGTCATGATCACTCCCTGTCGCGCCTAACTCGGTAAAGATCGTCAGTTGGACCTCGCCCGGCCCCTGAAGTCGTGCGTTCAGGGAGCGCCACGGGGTCACCGTGGGCGGTGCGATCAGCTCAGCGCCGGCGGAGACCAGCCGATCCGTGACGCTTGCCGAGTCCGCAACCTCGAACGCCAGCCGATACCTTCCGCTCACTCCAGTTCGACCGACCTCCACACTATCGATCAAGTCGATCTGCGGTGGATTGGATAGCTCGAGGGTCGCTCGGCCGGCGCCCAAGATCATCACCTTGGCTCCGTTCTCACCGTCATAGGTTTCTTCCAGGGACAGGCCAAGCTCATCACGGTAGAAGCGCACTGCCTTGTCGTAGTCGTCAACGGCTACGACCACTCGAAGCTGACGCACGGCAGTGTCAATGGCCGGCTGGGCGGCGTACCCCGGCTCCCGTTTCTTGATCGCTCTGATCACGGCGTAAGTGACCGGAAGCAAGATCACCTCCACCATCACCTTGTAGACATAGCCCGCAACGGCGTAGCTGATCAGTGCGCCCCAGGTCGGGAATAGTCCGACGAAGGCGATGAAACAGAACAACATCGTGTCGGCAAATTCCCCTACCACCGTCGAGCCGATGAGCCGCGCCCACAGGTGACGTTCCTTCGTTCGCTCCTTGATCTTGACCACGACGTACGCGTTGAGGAACTGACCGACCAGATACCCGGACAGACTGGCCAGCACGATGCGCGGCACGAACCCTAGCACTGCCAAGAACGCATCCTGGTTTTCATATCCCGGTCCAGGCGGTGCTGCCCCAACCGCGAGGAAGGTGAGGGACGCGAGCGCGCCCAACGCGAAGCCAACCCAGATCGCTCGCTTAGCTTGGCGGAGCCCGTACACCTCGGCCAGTACGTCGCCCACGATGTAGGTCAGTGGGAAGAGAATCGCGCCGCCGTCGGTGAAGATGCCACCGCCGACGAAATCGGGGAGCCCATCGACGACGGTGATCGTCTTCGTCGCCGCAATGTTGGAGATCAGCAGCAGCCCGCAGAAGACAGCCACCAGCACGGCGTACGTGGCGCTCGGGGCGGTCGCGAACGAGGCGCTGGAGGCAGCCTCCCGCGGCTGAGTCGCGTGGAGGGTGGTCACGCCGAGCGATCCTACGGGGGCTGTGCGAGGTGCCGACTGCTGGCGCCGGCAGCGATCACATCATGCTCATGGCAGGCTGGCCACATGAGCGAGTACCCGAACGAGATCCCGGACGAGTCCGAGCAGCTCGACCAGCTCGAGCCACAACGATCCTTGGTCGATCGAGGCGTCGACGATGTGCTGGACGAGGGCTACTCCCCACCTGAGCGCTACTCGCGACTCATCCGCGAGGGGGAGCACGAGACGCTGGACGAGCGGCTCGAAGAGGAGATTCCCGAGCCCGACCCGTACGGGGTGGAAGACCAGGATGAGATTCTCGACGACGGGGAGGTCGGGGACGAGCGCGCCGGGCGTCTAGTCGACCCGAACGAAGGCATTGGGCCGGATGTGGAGTCTGATCTGGTCGGTACCGATGTCGGCATCGACGGCGCGGCAGCCAGCGCCGAGGAGGCTGCTGTCCACATCATCAGCGACGACGAGCGATCCCTCTAATCGCAATGCCCGAGCAGCGAGGTACCGACCCGCTGTATCCACCGATCGAGCCGTATGCGACCGGGATGCTGGATGTCGGCGATGGCCAGCAGATCTATTGGGAGGAGTCTGGGAACCCGTCAGGCAAGCCCGTGGTCTTCCTGCACGGCGGGCCCGGCGGAGGGGTCCAGCCCAAGGTCCGGCGCCTGTTCGATCCGGCGCGCTATCGGATCGTGCTCTTCGACCAGCGCGGCTGCGGCCAGAGCCGGCCGCACGCCAGCGAACCGGGAGCCGATCTGCGTGCGAACACCACCTGGCACTTGGTTGCCGACATCGAGCGGCTACGTGAGCATCGCGGCATCGAGCGGTGGCAGGTTTTCGGTGGCTCCTGGGGCAGTGCACTTGCCTTGGCGTACGCCGAAGAGCACGGTGGCCGCGTCACAGAGCTTGTGCTGCGAGGAATCTTCACACTCCGCCAAAGTGAGCTCGACTTCTACTACAACGGCGGCGCCGGGCAGCTGTTTCCTGAGCGCTACGAGGCATTCCTCGCTCCGCTGGGCGGTCGCTCCTTTGTTGGTGACGCCATCTCCGCCTACCACGACTTGCTGTTCGACCCCGATCCCGCCGTACATAGGCCCGCCGGTGTGGCCTGGAGCAGGTGGGAGGCGGCAACGATCACTCTCGAGCCGGACCAGGGCCTGATTGCCGACTTCAGCGATCCCACATTCGCGCTGGCCTTCGCGCGCATCGAGAACCACTATTTCTTCCATCGCGGCTGGTTCACAGAAGGCCAGCTGATCGCGAACGCCGACCGACTGGCCGGCATCCCCGGGGTCATCATCCAAGGTCGTTACGACGTCGCGACTCCCGCGGTCACGGCATATGACTTGCATCACGTCTGGCCGGAGGCCGAATTCACGATCGTGCCCGTCGCCGGTCACGCCTTCTCGGAGCCCGGCATCCTCGAGGCACTGGTCGCAGCGACGGATCGGTTTGCGCTCGAGTCGGATGTGACCGCTCGCAGCTCGCAATTTGGTTGGGGGTGTCGCGGACTCTTGACCTAGGATGAGGTGTTGACATTCACCATCGTCTGCGAGGAACCAACTGAGTAGGTCAGAGATCACGGCCAGCGCACCTGATGCGTCCAGCCCCCGCTCTAGAGAATCGTCTGCCTCGAATTCGTTGAGAAAGGCATCGGGCCCGAGAGCCGATGAGGGCAGCCTGGAGGAGCTACGCCGGGTGACAGTTCCGGCCTCGGTGGAGATGGTGAACATCCTCGGCCCACGTGATGAGTTCTTGCGCATCCTCGAGCGGGAGCTCGAGGCGGGCATTCACGTTCGGGGCAACGAGATCAACCTGACTGGATCACCGGCGGCTGTTGACCTCGCCGTCGATGTGATCACGGAGCTGGTCACGGTGCTGCGCACCGGCCAGGGCCTGACAGCAGACGCGGTCGAGCGCATCTGCACGATGATCATTGCGCGCGAGGAAGCCAGTCCTGCCGACGTGCTCACCCACAACATCCTGTCCGCACGCGGAAAGACGATCCGGCCGAAGACGCTCAATCAGAAGCGGTACGTCGATGCCATCGACAAGCACACGGTGGTCTTCAGCATCGGGCCTGCCGGAACGGGCAAGACCTACCTGGCTGTCGCGAAAGCCGTCCAGGCCCTGCAGAACAAGCAGGTCAACCGCATCATCCTGACCCGTCCTGCGGTGGAGGCCGGCGAGCACCTCGGCTTCCTCCCCGGCACCCTGAGCGACAAGATCGACCCCTACCTGCGCCCGCTCTACGACGCATTGCACGACATGCTCGATCCAGATTCCATTCCGCGGCTGCTCACCGCCGGCACTATCGAGGTAGCGCCGCTGGCCTACATGCGTGGTCGGACGCTGAACGATGCCTTCATCATTTTGGACGAGGCACAGAACACGTCGATGGAACAGATGAAGATGTTCCTGACCCGCCTGGGTTTCGGCTCGAAGATGGTGGTCACTGGCGACATCACTCAGGTCGACCTGCCCGGCGGTACGCGCAGTGGCCTGCGGGTGGTGCGCGGCATTCTCGACAACGTCGACGACATCGCGTTCTGCAACCTGACCAATCATGATGTGGTGCGGCACAAGCTCGTCGGCAGAATCGTCGCGGCCTACGACACATTCGAGGCCAATCATGCGGATGCGTCGCGGGCGGAGTCGGCCGTGGCCGCACCGCCGCACCGTCCGGGTCGGTAGGCGATGGCCCGAGTGCTCCGGGTCCGGTTGGGAGCTCGGAAATGAGCATCGACATCAGCAACGAGTCCGGCATTGAGGTTGACAATGCCGCCCTGGTCCGACTCGCAGCGTTTGCCCTCGACCAGCTCAGAATCCATCCACTGGCCGAACTGTCGATCCTGCTCGTTGACGAAGGCACGATGAGCGCCTACCACGAGAAGTATCTTGGCGAGCCAGGCCCCACTGACGTGCTGAGCTTTCCGATGGATGAACTCCGCCCACCGACCGATGGTGAGGAGCCTCCGGTGGGTCTGCTCGGAGACATCGTGCTGTGCCCAGAGGTGGCCGACCGGCAGGCGCGCGAACATCAACGCTCCAGCGGCGAGGAGGCGGAGTACCTCCTGGTGCACGGGCTGTTGCATCTCCTCGGGTACGACCACGCGGAGCCGGATGAGCAGGCGGAGATGTTCGGTCTCACCGACAAGATCATCTCGGCGTGGGCCGTGCAACGTCCGGACCGTGCACGAGGCTCACGATGACCCAAGCCGATTGGCTCCAGCTGGGCATCGCCTTCGTTCTGATGATCCTTGCCGGACTAACCGCGGCAGCTGAGGCGGCTTTGTCGTCATTCTCCAAGGTCCGAGCGGACCGGTTGGTCGAAGAGGGGAGGGCCGGTGCACAACGACTCCGGAAGATCGTCGAGGACCCACCGCGATACCTGAATACCGCACTCTTTGTGCGCAGCATGATCGAGATCTCGGCGATTATTCTGGTCGCCAATGTGATCTTCTCTCACATCTCAAAGACGTGGCAGGCCGGTGCCGTTACCGCCGGCATCATGATCATCGTCTCCTACATAGCCTGGGGCGTGGCGCCGCGGACGCTGGGTCGTCAGCACGCTGATCGAGTCGCTTGCGCGGCGGCAGGACCCATCGTGGCCATTACTACCGTGCTAGGGCCATTTCCGCGCCTTCTGATCTTGATCGGGAACGCGCTGACCCCAGGCAAGGGTTTCACCGAGGGGCCGTTCGCGACGGAGGCTGAACTGCGCGAGCTGGTCGACCTGGCTGAGGCCAGCGAGGTGATCGAGTCTGGCGAGCGCAAGATGATTCACTCGGTCTTTGACCTGGGCGACACGATCGTCCGGGAGGTCATGGTGCCGCGTACCGACATGGTCTTCATCGAGGAGTACAAGACCCTCCGCCAGGCGGTTTCCTTAGCTCTCCGATCGGGCTTCAGCCGCATCCCCGTCATCCGCGACGGGATCGACGACGTGGTGGGGGTGCTCTACCTCAAGGACGTGATCAGACGGATCTACGACAAGCCGGATGCGCAGTCCACGGAGCGAGTCGGCTCCCTGATGCGCAAGCCGGGCTTCTGCCCGGACTCCAAGCCGGTGGACGAACTGCTGCAGGAGATGCAGGCCAAGCGGGTGCACCTGGCGATCGTGGTGGACGAGTTCGGCGGCACGGCCGGGATGGTGACCATCGAGGACATTCTCGAGGAGATCGTCGGTGAGATCGCCGACGAGTACGACGAGGAGAACACCGACATCACCCAGCTGGGCGAAGGCCGGTACCGCGTGTCATCACGGTTGCCGGTTGACGAGCTCGGCGAGCTCTTCGGTCTCAAACTCGACGACGAGGATGTGGAGACGGTCGGCGGCCTGATGGCCAAGCAGCTCAACAAGGTGCCGATCGCTGGTTCGGTTGTCAAGTACGACGGTCTAGAACTGGTGGCCGAGCGCGCGGCCGGTCGCCGGAACAGGATCGGGACCGTGATCGTCACCAAGATTTCCTCGGCAGATTCCGAGGCGGACGCTCGAGCCGATGCGGCCACCCGAATTGTCTCGGAGCAGGCGCGCGCCTCGTGAGCGGTGCCGCCGTCGAAAAGTCCTTGATTCCTGAGGATCCCGAAGACCTGAAGCTGATCACTTTGGCGCGTGCGACGCTGGCGCGTACGGGGGCGGCTCAGGGCGCGTGTGTCAGGGATACCGAGGGGCGCGCGTATGCGGGGGCGAGCGTGCACCTCGAGCATCTGAGGCTGTCCGCGATCGGGGTTGCAGTGGCGATGGCGGTTTCGTCAGCTGCAGGCGGCCTCGAGGCAGTGGCGCTCGTCGGCGAGGAAGGGCCGAGCGCCGATGATCTCCAGATCGTGCGCGATCTATCCAGTGACGGCGTGACCCTGTGGTGGGCCGATGGCCGCGGCACGGTTCAGTCAATGATCAAGCTCTGATGAGAAACATGACGCGAGCGGAGCCTCGAAAAATATGAAGAGCGGCTTCGCATGCTTCGTCGGCCGTCCCAATGCCGGAAAGTCCACCCTGACCAATGCCCTGGTCGGCCAGAAGATTGTCATTGCCTCTTCGAAGCCGCAGACCACGCGGCACGCCGTACGCGGCATCGTGCGCCGGCCGGATGCTCAGCTTGTGTTGGTCGACACGCCTGGTTTGCACAAGCCACGAACCCTGCTAGGTGAGCGCCTGAATGATGTGATCCGGGCCACCTGGTCACAGGTGGATGTGGTGGGTGTTTGCGTTCCGGCCAACCAGCGCATCGGTCCGGGGGACCGGTACCTCGTCGGTGAGCTCGCCGCACTGCCGAGGATGCCAAGCCTGGTAGCGATCGCGACGAAGTCCGACCTCGCCTCACCGGAGCGGATGGCGGAGCATCTAGCCAGCATCGGGGCTCTGGAGGGCCCGCTCGACATCAACTGGGCCGCGATCATCCCGGTCTCGGCGACGCAACACTTCCAGCTGGATGTGCTGACTGATGCCCTGGTCGGCCTGCTACCTCAAGGCCCGCCGCTATACCCGGACGGTGAGATCACCGACGAACCGGAGGAGGCCTTGGTCGCCGAGCTGATCCGTGAGGCCGCCTTGGAGGGTGTGCACGACGAGCTGCCACATTCGATCATGGTCACTGTGGAAGAGATGGGGCTCCGTGAGGGGCGACCAGCAGACCAGCCGCTGCTCGATATCTATGCCTCCATGATCGTCGAGCGGGACTCGCAGAAGGGCATCATGATCGGCCATCGTGGCAGCCGATTGCGTGAGATCGGCGCGGCGGCCCGGCACCAGATCGAGGCCCTACTCGGAACCCCGGTCTACCTCGATCTGCGAGTGAAGGTTCTCAAGGAGTGGCAACGCGACCCAAAGCAGCTGAACCGGCTGGGCTTCTAGATCTGCTTCCCCTCCATCGGCCATCTGGCTGTTCCCCGGGTTATGCAGCATGCGATCATGACCTAAGACCTTGCCTGTCTCAGCTCAACGGTGAGCTTTCGCTCGATCGTGGGCTCGCCGGGAAGCTGCGAGCGTCGGGAATCGCGCGCCGCCGCACGGAGGAGGAGTGAGCAGAGGCGTTCTTTACTCTGCGAGCGACGACGACGGCGGCGGATTGAAAGCGCGATGCGCGAGCAGCTAAAGAACAGAGAGGATTCGCCGCCGATGGTCGATCATCCGCTTGACCCGCTTTCCCCGACAGAGTTTCAGAGCACAGCGGCCATCCTGCGGCGAGACCAGGGTGTCACAGACTCCTGGCGTTTCGCATCGATTGAGCTCAAGGAGCCGGCTAAGGCTGACGTCAAGGTCTGGAGACCCGGCGATGGAGTGCCACGGCGGTCGCTCTCAGTCCTCTGGGATCGGCAGACCAACCAGACCTACGAGGCGGTCGTGGACCTCGTCGGCGATCGCGTCGATTCGTGGACTCACCAGCCGGGTGTATGTCCCAACTTCACCCTCGATGAGTACCACGACGTCGATCATGCCCTGCACGAGCATCCCGAGGTGCTTGCCCGCCTTGCGGCACGAGGCATAACAGACCCGTCGCTGGTGCTCTTCGACGTATGGACATACGGCAAAGCGATGATGCCCGAGCAGTGGCGCGACCGGCGGCTCGGCTGGTGCGACCTGTGGATGCGCGAGACGCCTGAGGGAAATCCTTACGCACATCCGATCTCCGGCCTCAAGATCATCGTCGACGTGAACACCCTCGAGGTGCTCGAGATAGAAGATCACCACGACTACGGTCTACCGAAGGTCGACGGCGAATACGATCCGCGGGTACGCGGCACGCGGGAGCGCACTGATCTCAAGCCGCTAGATATCAGCCAACCGGAGGGAGTCTCCTTCAGCGTCGATGGCAACGAGTTGCGGTGGCAGAACTGGTCAATGCGGCTGGGATTCAACTATCGCGAAGGTCCGGTGATCTACCAGGTCGCCTTCGACGATCAGGGCACCAGAAGAGACATCGCATACCGGATGTCGTTCGCAGAGATGGTGGTGCCGTACCGAGATCCGGGCTTTGACCACTACCGGCGGACCGCATTCGACATCGGCGAGTGGGGCCTCGGCTACATGACCACCTCGCTGGAGCTCGGATGCGACTGCCTCGGCGAGGTTGTGTACGTCGATGCCGTCGTGCCCGATACCCGGGGCGATCCGATGGAGATCCCGCGCGCCGTCTGCCTCCATGAGGAAGACGGCGCAGTGCTGTGGAAGCACGTTGATGCCGAAACCGGCGCCCAGGTCCGTCGAATGCGTCGGATGGTTGTCTCTGCGCACATCACGGTGGCCAACTACGAGTACCTGGTCTATTGGCGGTTCTATCAGGACGGAAACATCGAATGCGAGGTGCGCGCATCCGGTTTGATGGTGACAACTCCCATGCAGAACGATGGCGACAGCTCTCCGTACGGCACGACGGTAGACACGCGAAGTTACGCGCCGTTCCACCAGCACTTCATTGTCGCCAAACTCGACCTCGACATCGACGGGGCAGAGAACACAGTGGTTGAGGTGGACTCAGCCGCCGCGCCGATCAGTGACGACAACCCTTACGGGCTGGCGATGTCCACCGAATCCAGGACCATCGAGGCGGAAAGCCAGTCGGCCAGGGACTTCAACTGGGAGACCCAGCGGGTCTGGAAGGTGATCAACCCCAACAAGGTCAACCGGCACGGCAGCAGCACTGCCTACAAGCTGGTACCCGGGGCGGCGATTCCCCCGCTACTGGACTCCTCCTCGCCGGTCTACCAGCGAGCCCCGGTCATTGCCCACACCCTGTGGGTGACCGTGTACGACGATGCAGAACGCTGGCCGACAGGCGATTATCGGAC
>Ga0184612_10001390_pt1 | contig 11616 bp, 9 predicted proteins | sample PLM3_60_coex_FD_133163 | JGI IMG/M metagenome (GOLD analysis project Ga0184612, IMG submission 133163) | Groundwater sediment microbial communities from an aquifer in East River, Colorado, USA - PLM3_60_coex | ecosystem: Environmental > Terrestrial > Soil > Riparian zone | place: USA: East...
CGGCGTGCCGGTTTTTCATGAAAGCCGCGGCATCAACGACTTCGCGCTGGCGCAGCGAATGGTCGAAAATCTCGGTTCACACTACGCAACGTTTCTGCGCGGCCACGGAATTGTGGTTGTCGGCCCGGGGATCGAAGGCGCGTGCATCTCGGCGATCCAACTCGAGCGTGCCTGTCAGGATCAGCTATTAATGACCAGCGTTACGACCGTCAAGCCGATGGCAGACGCCGGGCGCGGACGAAGCCAAGCGCGGCTGGAAAATCCCTATCGCGCCTGGCCGTTTCTATTATGGAAGCACAAAGTGAAATCGAAAGCGCAGATTCGCGCCGGTATTCGGACGCTCAAGGAAGGCGAGCACTACTGAAGCGGATCGAGGATCGAGGATCGAAGATCGAGAATCGAGGAATGAGTTAGAGAGATGATGAAATACGATTCGCCATTGAAAATGAAATTTTGGTTGTTTCGTGTATGCGTGCTCGTAGTCGTGGTCGTGTGGATTTCAAATGCGTCGGCGCAAGACAAGAAACTTGACTCCTTCACGATCTCTTACGCGTCGGTGTCGGGAACGCGGGCGCCGCTGTGGATTGCGAAAGATTTGGGATTATTCGAGAAATACGGTCTTGACGGAAATCTAGTCTATATCGCTTCGGGAGTGACTTCGGTCAATGCACTGCTCGGCGGTAGCGTCGATATCATCGCCGCTTCCGGATCTTCGGCTGTGGGCGCTGCGGCGCGCGGCGCGCCGATCGCGATCATCGCGAGCCTGGGCCATATCGCCTACAAGCTGATCGCCCATCCGTCGATTACAACCATCCAAGGATTGAAAGGAAAAATTATCGGCTCCAGCCGGATCGGCGCGGGCACCGATTTCGCGCTGCAGCGGCTGCTTCCGAAGTTGGGTCTGATTCCCGGCAAAGACGTGACACTTCTTCCGACCGGTGTCAGTGAATCGGACCGGCGTATGCTCATGCTCATGCAAGGCAAGATCGACGCGACGCTTGGCACCGACGATAATTTGCTTCAGTTGGCGTCCAAAGGCATGAAGTTCTCCGTGCTCGCGGATGTATATGAGGCCGGAGTTTATACCACCGGCAGCGACATCGCGACGAGCCGCCAGTTGGTGAAACAAAAACCGCGGCAGCTCAAAGCCTTTATAATGGCGATCACCGAAGGCACCTACATCGGCCGCACGCAAAAAGAGCAGGCGCTGCGCGTCTACCGAAAATATCTGAAGATCGAAGACCCGAAAATGCTCGACTCGATGCACAAGAACTATTTGCTCGGCTCGATCCCGGCACGGCCTTTTCCGAACGAAGAGGCGATCCAAAACGATATCGACGATCTGAGCCAGACCTATGCCCATCTCAAAGGAAGAAAGGCCGGGGAGTTTCTCGACACGTCCTTGCTCAAGAGTCTGGAAGACGAGGGTTTCTTCAAGAAGCTTTACGGAAAATAATTCTCCGCAAGTAAAAAGACGGTTCGATATTGAGTCGCTCAAAGCCTCGCATCATCTCTTACGAGCTTCCCGGCGCATGGACGCTGCTCGTCGGTGCATCGGACGCCGACAACGATTTTCTAAGTATCGAAACGGCCGAGCCGGACGACTGGTGGTTTCACGCCGACAGTGTTCCCGGTAGCCATGTGATTTTGCGCGCAAAGGCGGATGAAGAGCCGAGTAAAGAAACGCTGCGTCAAGCTGCGGCGGTGGCGGCGTATCATAGCAAGGCGCGCAACGCGAGCAGCGCGGCGGTTCATTGCACGCGCGCGCGCTACGTCACGAAACCACGCGGGGCGAAAGTCGGAACGGTCAGAGTCGCGCGCGGCAAAGTGCTGAAAGTCCGTCCTGACAATAGTTTCGCAGCTCGTGTTCCAGCGCCGGATCTCAATTCAAGCAATCCCGCTTTCGAACCGTGACGAGACAACGATCATCCAATCATTGACGCTCGCTTAGCCGAGTTGGCGACAGGATGCTACAGCGGGTTCATCGACCACCGGGTATTAAAGACTATTGCGTTGCGGATCGTTAGCAGCCGGATGCAGTAAGAATCGATGACCTTCCTAATCGTCATTCCGGCGAAGGCCGGAATCTAGACGTTCGAGAAGACTGGACACCGGCCTTCGCCGGTGTGACGAGAAGAGTTAACGTTTGGTCGGGCTTTAATTGGTAGCTACAGTTACGGCCCGTGGTTTTTGGCCTGGATAATCTGCGATGTCGGCATTATGAAAGAACCGTGTGTGTACTTGTTGGCCAGCAAGCGAAATGGCACGTTATATGTGGGAGTGACCTCGGATTTGGTTCAACGCATTTGGCACCATAAAAACAACCTTGTCGAGGGCTTTACGAAACGTTATGGAGTCCACATGCTAGTGTGGTATGAACTCTGCGGGACAATGAATGCCGCGATCGCCCGGAAAAAGCGATTAAGGAATGGAAACGCGCTTGGAAGATTCGCCTCATTGAAGAGGCTAATCCAGAATGGAGAGACTTGTACCGTGAGTTGGTGTAACTGCACATCGAGGTCCATCGTTTTGCGGTTCTTTGTTTATGCATCGCAATTTTTCCTCTTGCGATGTACGCCATCCCTTTCTGTCATTCCGGCGCATGCCGGAATCCAGGGGTGGATGCGGGTCTTTTCGCGTGTCCGCCAGAGCCGGCCATGGACACCGGCCTTCGCTGGTGTGACGGTCTCATCCACTCCTATCGTCATGCGAACCTCTCATGTGCGTGAGAACGGAATTCAATTGCTCCGCGGAGGTAACGACCATGATTACCGCTGAAGAGAACCAACTACTGACCCAAACCGATCCTAAGACTCCCGGCGGCGAACTCTTGCGCCGCTACTGGCAGCCGGTGGCGCTGAGCGAGGAACTGCCGACGGGCGGGGCGCCTTTGAAAGTGAGAATTTTAGGCGAAGACCTCGTGCTCTTTCGCGATGACCAGGACCGGCCGGGCTTACTGGGCTTGCATTGCTCCCATCGCGGCACCGATTTGAGTTACGCGCGGGTCGAAGATGGCGGCTTGCGCTGTCTGTATCACGGCTGGCTCTACGATATTTGCGGCCGCATACTCGAACAACCGGGCGAACCCGGCGGCGGCGCCAATCGGAATGAGATCAGCCATCGTGCCCATCCCTGTCAGGAAGCGGGCGGAGTGATTTTCACTTACATGGGGCTGGGCGATCCGCCTTTGCTGCCAAATTATGAATTTCTCACCGTGCCGGCGGAATACAGGACGGTGGTAAAAATTCACGAGAATTGCAACTACCTGCAGGGTAACGAAGGCAACATCGATCCCGTTCACCTTTCATTCCTGCATCAAACTCTTAATGAGGCCCAGATAGCGCGTCGGCGAACCGTACCCGGGAGCGACGCCACCGACAACACTTTGCTTGCCGAAGACATCACACCAACGATAGAAGTCGAAATTACGGATTATGGCCTACGAATCTACACGCTCAGGGATGCGGGTCGAGATAAACGATATTTACGGGTTACCAATTTTGTCATGCCCAATTTGTCGGTCTTCGGTGGTTCCTCGGTGGGAGAAGGTTACTCTATCCACTGGCACGTGCCGATCGACGATACGAGCCACTGGAAATATATTTTCGCGTTTAGCCGGGAAAAACCTCTAGATGATTTTATGCGAAGCAGGAGCCGGGCGGAACTGACTCCCGATTATCGATTGACACGCAATGTCTCGAACCGCCACCAGCAGGACCGGGATTCGATGAAGACGCAGACTTTTACCGGCATGGGTTTGAACTTCCAGGCTCACGACGCTTTCGCTACGGCGAGTCAAGGTCCGGTGCAAGACCGCACAGCCGAGCATCTCGTCACTTCGGATAAAGCGATCGTTGCGGCGCGCAAATTGCTCTTGAATGGAATGAAAGACGCAAAGGACGGCCGCGACCCTCAACATGTGATTAGAGATCCCAACTCAAATCAGCTTTTACACTTGCAGGCGTTGTCAGAAGTCATCCCTACCTCGACGGACTTTAAGCAGCATATCCAGGGGCGAATCGCCGAAGTCCAACGAGCGTACGGCAAATAATTTGCCGGGAGTTCAAGGTTCAATTGTTCCAGGTTCAACGTTTTCGGACTTATCGACCTTCTTAAACCTTGAACTTTGAACCTGGAACCTTGAACAAAAGCCGACGAAGGAGGCTTACGTTCATGTTGATCCCGCTCCAGAACGCGGCCATCGGATCAGTGATCAACGGGCGAATTTTTTTCCGCATCTCATGGGCGTCTCCGAGGTCATTCCAAATTCCATTCACTGGAAAGACAACGCCAAGACCTGGTTGAAGAAAAACAAGTAGGATCTGAATTCGTCCGTTAACAGGCCGCGCAAAATAATCACCGCCAGAGTGTAGACTTAGGATGGCATCGCTCTAGAATGCTTGCCAGCAGCAAAAGCACTGGGAGTTGGCAAGGAAGGGAGGAATTATGAAAATTATAAATCACGCGGTCCTGGTCGTACTTTTGGTGTTGATGGCGCCGCGGTTCGCTATCGCCGAGCAGTATATGATCGGGTACGCGGGGTTCGCGGGCTTTCAGGTTTCCATGTGGGCCGCAAAAGATCTGGGCTTACTCAAAAAGTACGGCCTCGATGGCGAAGTGGTGTTGGTGCCAGGAACCACACGCCAGATCCAGGAGCTCGGAGGCGAGAGCGTCCATTCCGCGCATGTCGACGCCGCGGGTTACATTCGAGCCGTAATGCGGGGAGCGGAGATGGTGCTGGGCGGAGGGTCGCTGAACAAGTTTCCATTTAGTCTTGTAACACAAAAGGAAATTCGCAAACCGGCGGATCTAATCGGCAAGAAAATCGGCATCGTGGGATTTGGCGGCGCCAACGATCTGGCCGTTATCCTCCTGCTCAAAGAGTGGAAGATTCCTCGTGACAAGGTCACGGTTCTGCAGGCCGGAGGAGGCGCGAACCGGCTCATGGCAATGAGCGCGAAAGCGCTTGACGCAACGGTGCTTTCTCACCCGGAGTTGGGCGAGGCATTGCGCGCGGGCATGAACGAGCTGGGCAACCTGAACGACTTCAAATCGGCTGATTATCCCATGACCGCTGTCGCCGTGCGTCGCTCGTTCTTGCAGAGTAACCGCGATGTCGTTAAGCGTTTCATGCGAGCCTACGCCGAGGGCACGTACCAATTTATGCACGACAAGGACAAAGGAATTAAGATTCTTCGGAACCGGTTGAAGCAGGATAACCCGACGGCGCTGGAACAGACCTACCGGTATTTTGCGCCGCAGTTTTCTTTTCCGACGCGAGTTTCCCTGAACGGATTGCGCAATACGATTGAGATGATCGCGAAAGAAGATTCCAAAGTAGAAACCAATCTCGACAAGTATCTCGACGAGAGCATACTTGATGAATTGGAGAAGGAAGGGTTCTTTAAGAAGGTGGCGGGAAATTAAAGCCCGCTTCGTAGGGCGCCGGCAGTCGATTGTCCAGGGTGGATGGATGGCGGATCTTATCTATTTCTGAGACTAAAAGGCGTAACCAGATGGTAAAAAAATTAATCTGCGCTGTTTTCCTATTTTTGGGCTTTCCCGAATTATCGGCGGCTGAAGAACGCTACATGATTGGTTACGCCGGATTCGCGGGCTTCCAGGCGTCCATGTGGGCTGTCAAAGACCTCGGGTTACTTAACAAATATGGCCTCGACGGCGAAGTGATCATGCTACCTGGCTCGATTCGCCAGATTCAGGCGCTGGTCGGCGACAGTATTCACTTTGGGCACGTCGATGCCGCGGGTTCGATACGAGCGATCACAGGGGGCGCGGATGTCGTGCTGGTCGGCGCGTCGCTCAACAAGTTTCCTTTTAGTTTTGTCACGCAAAAAGAGATTCGCAAACCCGCGGGGCTAGTGGGCAAGAAAATCGGTGTCGTAGGCTTCGGCAGCGCCCACGATCTGGCCATGACGCTGCTACTTAAAGAGTGGAACATTCCCCGTCAATCGGTCACGATTCTGCAGAGCGGCGGGGCCGCAAACCGGCTCGTCGCCCTCGCCGCGAACTCGCTGGACGCTACGCTATTATCTTACCCGGAGATCGTCGAGGCGAACCGGATGGGTATGAATGTGATGAGTGACTTCAGTGAACTAAAGTCCGCGGACTATCCCATCACCGCCGTCGCTGTTCGCCGCGCCTTCCTGGAACAGAAACGAGATACGGTAAAACGGTTCATGAAGGCCTATGCCGAAGGAACGTACCAGTTCATGACGGATAAACAAAAGGCCTTTTCAATCTACAAACGGAGGCTGAAGCAAAACAACCCGAAAGCGCTCGAAGAAACATATCAATACTTTGCTCCGAAGTTCTCTTATCCAACGCGGGTATCCCAGAACGGGTTGCGCAACACGTTGGATTTGATGGCGACGGAAAATCCCAAAGTCGCTACCGACCTCGGCAAGTATCTCGATGAAAGTGTTTTGGACGAGCTAGAAAAAGAGGGGTTCTTTAGGCGAATCACTGGGAAGTAAACCGCGAGCGTTCAAAACGTTCAAGCCGTTTCGGAGGTTCAATGGATCAAGGCCGTCAACGGTTTGAACTGCTTGAACGACTTGAACGATTTGAACCAATCCGACCGCGGGGAGGTTTATGCTAACTAAAATTCAACACGCCGCTATCGTCAGTGAAAACTTCGTGCGCGAAGCAAAGTTCTACGAAGCCGTGTTCGGCATGAAGCGATCGAAACCCGGCTCCGCGGAAGAAGAGAAAGCGATCCGAACCAATTATGCAGTCAGCATCAGCGACGGTTACGTCGGCGTCACCGTGATCGGCAGAAAGCCGGGCTACGTGCCGGGGCTGCACCATTTTGGCATCGATGTCGATGACGTGGATGAGGCGATTTCGCGCATCAAGAAAAAATATCCCGAGGTCGCGGTGCTCAAGCGGCCATCGAATCGCCCTTTTGCGACGTACGGCGCCCATGATCCCGAAGGGAATTATTTCGATATGACCCAAGAAGGGATGTCCAATCGCCGCGACGTGTATGCGGTTCGACCTAACTCAACGCAGCTCGAACATCCGAGACATATCCATCACATCAAGCTACGCGTGATGAATCCAACCGGGATCGCCGCTTTCTACCGCGACATGTTGGATTTGCGAGAAGCCGATAAGGCGCTCGAGGATCCCAATCATTATCTCACCGATGGCAAAATGACGCTGATTATTGCGCCCTGGAAGATGAGCGACTTCGAAGGCGCGGGTATCGACCGGCCCGGCTTGGAACACATCGGTTTCAATGTCGAGAGCGTAGAAGCGGTGAAAAAAGAAGTCGCCGCGTTGCGCGAAGCCGATCCAGACACGCGCGAGCGTATCGTCAGCGAACCGAGCGAAGGGGAACGGCGCCTGGCGCTCATCGCCTCTTGTCGCCACGGCCAGCATCAACTTTCCAGTCCCGACGGCGTGTTTATCGATATCTGCGATCGATGAGCTGTCTTACAAACAATTACGAAATGATCATCTGCATACGCGCTTGCTCGAAAGTTTGAGTGATATGTAATCTTCCCCCGGGCGGCGCCCCTAAAAGCTGCTCACTCGTCTATAGCACGGGCTTACTCGCTCTCACCGCTGCTGGTACCTTCTTCTGCTTTGACCGCGAACAATTCAGTGGGGTTCCTCAATGCCGGGAGGCTTTCTTACAAGTCTTGTCATTTTCTGTTCACTAATAAGCTGGTTACTGTAGCTAGGTTCAATCTCCCTGGTTAAAATTGCTAGTAAATCCACATGATTGTCGAGTCTAGTTCAATGCTGATGGGCCTTGGCACCGCTTCTGCGTATTGGAGTTGGATGCACCTAAATCGACAATTAAAGGAGATAATGGTCGATCCGCGGCATCAAGACCTTGGACATTACCTGGTGGCATTTACTGGCAAAAATGGGAGTAACGAGGATCGGTAAACAATAAGGGAGCGCTCGATGAGATCTTTGTGGGGAATTACTTTTCTCGCTTTTATGCTGATCCTAGCGCCATGCTGGGCGCAGGCACAAAAAGTGTATCGCGTTGGAGCGCTGGTCGCCGATGATCAATTTATCCCGGCTGTCGATGGCTTCAAACAACGAATGGCGGAATTAGGATATGTCCAAGGCAAGAACATCACGTATGATTTTCAAAATTCCAAGGGAGATCAAGATGTCCTCAAAAGATTGGCAGAGGCTCTAGTCCAACGAAAGCCGGATCTCATCGTAACCTCTTCGACAACTGCCAGCGTGCCGATCGCCAAGTTAACGCAGGGCACCAATCTTCCCGTGGTTTTTCTTAGCGCTGGAGATCCGCTCCGTCTTGTGAAGAGCTATGCCAGTTCGGGCAACAACCTAACAGGAATATCCAGCTCATCGGTAGAGCTTACCGGAAAACGGATGGAGCTGCTGAAGAACCTTGCACCAAAGATCAAGCGAGTGATTTTGTTAATCGATACTGTCGGCATCGGCATCAATCACGAGCGGCTGACTGCCGACGCGCGAGAAGCGGCCAAGAAGTTAGGCCTGGAGCCCGTACAATTGGATATTCAGACAAGGAACGCCGATGAAATGAAGCAACAAATTCCCCTCATCAAACGCAGCTTGGGAGACGCGCTTTTTGTTCCTCCTGAAGCGAGTATCGTCGCGGCTACGGAAGATATCGCCCGTCAGGTGATTAAAGAAAAACTTCCCCATGTCGGCCCCAATATCGAGACGGTTAGAAGGGGGTTATTAGCCGCCTATAGTTCGAATTATCACTCCTTAGGACAACAAGGCGCCGTCCTGGTTGATAAAGTCCTTAAGGGAGCTAGACCAACGGATCTTCCGATTGAGCAACCTTTTAAGCTGCACTTGCGACTCAATTTAAAAACCGCGAGGGCGATAGGCCTGGACATTCCCAAAGACATCCTTCTTCAGGCAGATGAAATAATTAAATAGGACCATGGCGATGTCGATTTGGAAAGAAATAAGCAAGATTTCTTTCCCCGCGGGAGGAATTCGGCGACGCCTCCTTGTCTGGAATCTTTCGCTCTTCGGATCGATTGTTTTTGGATTCGTCCTCGCCGGTTATCTCTACACTCAGAAGCAGATAAAAGACAATTCGTTCGAGCTACAGGCGGAGATTGCCTCGCTGGTCGCGGCCCGGATCGAGGCGTTTGTGAATCAAAAAATTGAGCGATTGAGCGACTCGGCAGTTTCGATGAGCCTCCATTCGACCGGGAGTAAGGAGCAGGAACTCCTGGCCGCCTTGCTGCTAAAAAATGATCGGGCATTTACCGATGCATCGATATTGGATTCGAACGGGATGGAGGTGGTTAAGGTTTCGGAAAGAAAAGTTTATACGTCAAGCGAACGTTCCGACCAGAGCGGATCGGATAAATTCAAGAAAGCTATTCAAGGCAATACGTATGTAAGCCGGGTCTATACTTCGGACAGGGCCGAGCCTTACGTCACTCTTGCGCTTCCCTTAATGGCTACACAGCGAGACATTATCGGCGTGCTGTCTGCAGAGACGAATCTAAAGTTTCTTTGGGAGGTTATCGGAAATGTTCGTTTCGGTGTCGGTGGCTACGCTTATTTAGTAGACAGCCAGGGAAATCTTATCGCGCATAAAGATCCGTCTATGGTTTTGAGACGGACCGATCTTAGCCAAATCCATGAAGTTCAGGAATTCCTCGGCAATCAGACCGCGGCGCCGGATCCTACCCCCTCGAACGACGCGCGCGGGATTATGGGGAAGCCCGTATTGAGTACTTATGCGCCCGTTCGTGGGTTGAGCTGGGCGGTCATTCTAGAAGAACCTCTTGATATGGCTCTCGCTGACGTGAAGATGGTAAGACACTTTGCGTTGTTGCTCATGGGGATCGGCCTGTCGGTGGGCGCGGTCGTGATTGTTTGGGTGGCTGACAAAATAACTCGGCCGATTCAGGAACTGCAAGAAGGTGTTAAAACCATTCGTACGGGGAATCTAAATCATCAGGTGGAGATCAATACGGGTGACGAGATCCAGTCATTGGCAGACGAATTCAATAGAATGGCGAGAGAGCTCCAGGCTTCTCATTCCACGTTGGAAGACAGGGTGGAACAGCGGACTCGGGAACTTTCCGCGCTTTATGACGTGACGACCACGGTCAATCAGTCCTTCGAGCTGGAACCGGTGCTGCAGCAAGTGATCCAGAAAATAACCGGCATTTTTGGTTTTGATGCAACGAGAATCCTCCTCTTTAACTCTAAGATGAACGAGCTGCATTTGGCAGCGTCCTATGAAAACCGTCCGGAGCTTCGGGCACAGGTCTCGGTCATCAAGCGAGGACAAGGAATCACCGGCAGAGTAGCGGACAGAGCGGAAGCGATGATCTTTGAAGATACTCAGAACGATCCTCTGTATCAGCAACTAAGCCATACTAAAGTGAATGAACGAGTCGGGCTGCGTTTTCTCGCTGTGTTTCCCATCAAAGCAAAGACGTCATGTGTCGGAACCCTTCTTTGCGCGGGTCACGTGTCCCGGCGCCTCAGCGCTAATGAGATTCAGTTGCTGACATCCATGGCCGGCCAGATCGGCGTGGCCGTCGAGAATGCCAACCTTTTTGCAGGAATGAGCGACAAGTCGATAGCCTTGGAAAAATTAAACTCTGAGCTTCAGGAGGCAAATCGCATCAAATCGGCATTTATGGCGGCCATGTCGCATGAGTTGCGCACGCCGCTTAATATTATCATGGGAAATGTCGAATTGTTGAGGGACAGATTTTTCGGCGCGATTACGGAAAGTCAAAAAAAGTCGTTAACGCAAATAACCCACCATTCGGCGGTTCTTCTTAAGCTCATTAACAACGTTCTTACTGTCACCAAGATGGAAGCGGGAAAGGTCCTCGTGGAATCGACTACAATCGAAGTCGACGAGGTCATGACCCATGTCAAAGACTTTACGGACCAACTCAGTCGAAACGGCCATATGGAATTCCTGTGGAATGTAGAGCCGAATCTGCCTCCTATCACCACGGACGCTCTAAAGCTCGAGGAGATATTTCAAAACCTAATAGGCAATGCCTATAAGTTCACTCCCAAGGGAAAAATCGAGATTCGAGTGAGAGAACTCAAAGACCAAAAACGTCTCGAATTTGCCGTGGCCGATACCGGTCTTGGAATTGCGGAGAAGGATCTCGGCAAAATCTTTGAGGAGTTTCACCAGCTCAAGGAAGCACATACCGGTAATTTCGATGGTTTCGGCTTGGGTCTCAACATCGTGAAGAAATATCTAGACCTGATGCAAGGCGACATTCGCGTCGATAGCCAACCGGGAATCGGTACAACTTTCACATTTACCCTGCCTTATTCTCCGTCGGTTCATTAACCACGCCCGGGGTCCATCGCTGCGGCTTCGGCATTGGGTTTAGCGCAGTCATGCGGTTTGTCCAGGGGCGGATCAAGAACAAGACTAGAAGCGTTGCGAATGTAAGCAGTATCAACAGAATCCACAAAACCATCTCATAACTTTGCGTACGGTCGTAAATCGCCCCCGCCATAATGGGGCCGGCAAAGCTTCCCCACATATAAAAGAAACTCATCGTTCCTCTGATGGTTGCGAAATTGCGCCGGCCGAAGAAATCTCCCACAGTGGCCCAAATGATTGGGAAC
>Ga0184612_10001391_pt1 | contig 11614 bp, 8 predicted proteins | sample PLM3_60_coex_FD_133163 | JGI IMG/M metagenome (GOLD analysis project Ga0184612, IMG submission 133163) | Groundwater sediment microbial communities from an aquifer in East River, Colorado, USA - PLM3_60_coex | ecosystem: Environmental > Terrestrial > Soil > Riparian zone | place: USA: East...
GCTGGTGGATTCGCCGGGCGCTGTGGTCGTGGCGCCTGCCGTGGTTGGCGGCTCGCCCTCAGCGTGCGCGGGTGCGGTGACGGCCGGCAGCGTGAACGCCGCTGTCAGACCTGCACAAGCGAGGAGCAGTCCGATGCAGGCGATGTGGAGCTGCCTCATTACTACCGGCCGTTTCGGGCCGTTGGACCGGACTCCTCCGACTGCCGCCTAGACTGACTTCATGGCTCGAGGGCGCGAAAACCTGATCGTGGACAACCGCCGCGCGCGGCACGACTATCACCTCCTCGAGCGCGTCGAGGCCGGCCTCGTCCTGACCGGGACCGAGGTGAAGTCGCTCCGTGACGGCCGCGCATCCCTCCAGCAGGCGTACGCCGACTTCCGCGACGGCGAGGCCTGGCTCGTCGGCGCCCATATCTCCGTCTACGACCAGGGGAACATCGCGAACCACGATCCGGACCGCGACCGCAAGCTCCTCCTGCGCAAGAAGGAACTGGCGTCACTCTCGGGCAAGGTTGCACAGCGCGGACTGACGCTCGTGCCGACGAAGCTCTACTTCAAGGACGGCCGGGCGAAGGTCGAGCTCGCGCTCGCCAGAGGCAAGGAGCAGCGGGACAAGCGGCGGGACATCGCCAAGCGGGAAGCCGACCGCCAGATGGAGCGCGCCCTGAAATCACGCGGTTAGTGCGATCTGAAACGATCCACTGCTTCGCTCTTTCCGTACCCTCAGGAAAGCCGTCAGAACGCACAGGGGGTTTTCATGATTCGCGTTGTCACCATCATCGCGGCGTTGTTGGTAGCCGCCATCGTCTCGGGCGGTGCACCCGCCGCACAGCAGGCTTTCCCCGACGTCATTCAGCTTCCGCGCGGGTTCCAGCCCGAGGGAATCGAAGTGGGGAAGGGCACAGACTTCTACGTCGGCTCGGTCGCGAACGGCGCGATCTACCGGGGCAACCTGCGCACGGGCGCGGGAGCAATCCTCGTGCCGGGGGAGCCCGGCAAGGCAGCCACGGGCATCGAGCTCGACAATCGCAGCCGGCTCTGGGTCGCCGGCGCGGGAACCGGCAAGGCGTACGTCTATGACGCCAAGACCGCAGCGCTTATCCGGACGTACACGTTCGCAACGTCGGACACGTTCATCAACGACGTCGTCGTCACGCGCAGCGCGGCGATCTTCACGGACTCGCGGAAGGCCGTGCTCTACCACGTGCCGATCGGGCCAGGCGGCGCGCTGGGCGCTTCGCACACGGTTCCGGTCACAGGCGACTTCGCGCTTACGACTGGGTTCAACCTCAACGGAATCGACGCGACCCGCAATGGCAAGACCCTGATCGCAGTCCAGTCGAACAAGGGCAAGCTCTTCCGCATCGACCCGGCGTCCGGGGTCTCGCGCGAGATCTCGCTCGGCAGCGAGAGCGTTCCGAACGGGGACGGGATCCTGCTGACCGGGAAGACGCTGTACGTCGTCCAGAACCAGCTGAACCGGGTCGCAGTGATCAAGTTGGCGTCCAACCTCGGGTCGGGCCAAGTCCTCACCCGGCTGACGGACTCCGACTTCGCCGTTCCGACGACGATCGACGATCACGGACGCAGGCTCTATGCCGTGAACGCCCGCTTCGGCATCCTGGATCCGGGCGCTGCGGAGTTCCAGGTCGTCCAACTCTCCAAGCCGAAGAAGAACTGAGTAGCGGCTACAATTTCAGGACATACGGGGGCGACCTGGTTTCGACGTGGTCGATTCTCCGGCAGAGCTGCAAGCCGAGGTCGCCGGTAGGCCTCGTAAATCCACCGGCAAACAAAGCAAGTGCGAAGAACAATCTCGCACTCGCCGCCTAACCTAGTTAGGTAGCGACGTCACTCCGAGTTGGGCCCGTGACTCGGGTAGTGGCGCCAACAACGGGCTCGGCGCGGAGGGAGAGCCAATCGCCCAAAGCGCGACAACCAAAGGATGGCTAGACCGTCGGTAGGGCGTCCGCCTCCGGCCGGCGGTCGAAGCTAAAGCGCGGACTACGCTTGTAGACGTTCTGACCGGTGCGTCCGCGGACGCGGGTTCGATTCCCGCCGCCTCCACTCACCGATCGAAGTCCGCTCGGCTATGCCGAGCATGATGACTTCGATCGGTCTCGTCGTTGATCAGGACCGTAACGGCGGCGATTGCAAGGTCGTGTGCCCGACCAGCACCGTGGCACTTACTTGACCCAGAGCTGGTCGAGCAAGACGCCCCACTGCGGGTGGTACTGGTAGTTGCCGACGCGCTTGGAGACGAAGTCGACGTTGCGCCGGTTGTACGTCGGCACGACAGGTGCGTGTGTGAGGAACTCACGCTCGATGCGTTGCCAGAGCAGGGTCGCTGCCGGAGGATCCTGAGCCTGAAGAGCGGTCGCACGGGCCATCTTCGCGTCGATCGAGTGATTACAGAAGCCAGCGAAGTTGGTGTTCCGCTCCGGCGACGCGGGCACAAACCCTGCGCAGCCGAGCAGCGGCGCTAGGAACCCTGCTGCGGACGGGTAGTCGGCTGCCCAGCCAGAAAAGCCTATTTGAGCCCCGACGCGGGAGTCGCCGACCTTGGAGAAGTAGGGACCCGGGCCCTTTCCGACGGGAACTGCGTTGACCCGCGCTTGGAAGCCGAGCGAAGTCAGGACGGACGCCATGTAGCGTCCCCGCTCTTTGAGCGGACTCGGAACCCAGACAATGACGCGGTCGCCACCCGCACCGGCGTTCCGTACGAGTGTGCGCGCACGGTCGAGATTCCTGACGCCACCCGCAGCGTAGAGGCAGGTGCGTCGGTAGCCGGGGAAGTTGGGCGGCAGGAGCTGACAGGTGGGAACGTACGCGCGTCCATCCCGCCGTGCCGACGCCTCGGCGTCGAAGGCGAGATTCACGGCACGTCGCACCCGCACGTCGTCGAACGGCCGTATGCGGGTATTGAGGAAGAAGAATTCAGTGGCGAAGACTGTGCCCAGGCGAAGCTGCCCCGGGTAACGGACAAAGAGCTGCTCGAGCTCGTCCTTCGACACCGGTGGCCCGCCGCCGAGTGCGATGTCACCCATCCCGCGCCTGACCGCGCGCAGTCGCGCGGCCTCGAAGAACCCGAAGCGCGCTGAGAGCAAGATTGAATCCGGATATCCCTGTGGTTGCGCATCGGCTGACCACTCGCGGAACCTCGGGTTACGAACGAGCCGGTACGTCTTCGTCTTCTTGCTATACCCAGCGACCCGGTACGGCCCGGTGGCCGGCACGGGGCGCGTGCCTCTATCGCGGGCCGGAATGTCCATTGGGACGACGAAGGCGAACGGCAGTGCAAGCTTGACGAGGAAATCGCCGTCGGGCGCTGTGAGATGGATGCTCACCGTCCGCGCGACCGGATCGGTCACTATGCCGCGACTGAGATCGCAAGGCCTTCCCTTCCTGCAACGGTTTGCGCCGACGATTGCGCCGTAGTACGAGGCCACGGGCGATCCGAGCTGGAACAGACGCTGGAACGTGTGCCGGACATCGCCGGGTTGCACGAGCTTCCCGTTGCTGTAACGGATGCCCGGTCGCAGTTGGAACGTGTACGTCTTCCCGCCGTCGGTTGGGGCGGGCAGAGAGACTGCAAGATCGGGCACGAGCTGGCTGCCCAGAACGCCGCCAACCCGCCGGAAGCCCACGAGCCCGTCGTTTGTCATCGCCAGGAGCGACCAGGTTGCAAACTCATAGCCAATGGTGGGGTCGATCGAGTCAAAGGGCCCAGTGATGACCTCGAGTTCTCCCCCGCGATGCTCGGCTCCGCTCGAGCCGACGGCCACGTATATCCCCTGTGGCGCCAAGGCGATCCCTCTCGGCGGGTTCTCCAGCGGAACCGACTCCACGACACCGACTTGCGCAGGCTTGTATCGGGACAGCGTTCCGTCGCCTGCGTTCGACACCCAGACGTCGGTTCGCCCAGCGGCGATGCCGGCCGGCCCACGCCCGACGCGAACCAGGTCTGTAACCGCCAGTGTCTGCGGATCGATCTTCGAAACAGTCCCGTCGGCACGATTTGCTACCCAAACCGCGCCGGCGCCCACTGCTACGGCGGCGGGATCGACGCCGACACCGATCTCCTTGAGGACATGGCCGGAACGGGCATCGAGGGCGACCACCCTCCCGGAGGGCGGTGAGACCACCCAAACGCGCCCGAAGCCGACCGCGACTCCAGAGGCCCCGACGATCGCGGGAAGCGTCGCCGTCGGTTGGCCGCTGACCGGGTCGATCCGAGTCACGGTCCCGTCGGTGGAGTTGGTCACCCAGACCGCTCCCTCTCCCGAGGCCACGCCGCTCGGACCGTTGCCGACGGTAATCGTCTGCGTGACCGCGTTTGTCTGAGGGTCGATGCGTGAGACGGTGCCATTCAGCCCGTTGGCGACCCAGACCGCGTTTGGCGTGACAGCCACGCCGGCAGGCCCGGCGCCGACAGGAACAGTGTCCCGCAGATCGTTCGTCTGCGGATCGATGCGCGAGACGGTGTCCGCGCCGGTGTTTGTAACCCAGATCGCGTCGGTACCGACTGCGACTCCGCCTGGGGCAACGCCAACCGGGATCTCGGCGGAGATCCGGTTGCTGTCCGGATTGATTACGCCGATCGCGTTCGCTTCGACCGAGGCGTCGGCCCTCGATCCACCTCCCTGAGTCAGGAGTACGCCGACGGCGGCACCCACTACGGCCGCGGCGAACGTCGCGCCGATCAGGACCCGGCGCCCAGGACGGCGCCAGTGCTTCGTCATTTCGTCGGCCGCCGCCTCCGCCAGCTCACCCTCGCGACCCTCGAAGGGCGCCGGAGCAGCGACCTTCAGTTCCGGAAACTCCTCATGGAGCCCCGGCGCGACGAGCTGAAAGAGCCGCTCCGGTTCGTCCAGGTCCTTCAGTAGATGCTCACCCAGGTCGCGCAGGGAAACGTCCGGAATCGGGTCGTCGCGGAGTAGTTCACGCGTGGTCTGTGAGACGAGCACTTGGCCCCCGTGGCCGGCCGCGCAGATGCGCGCTGCACGGTGCACGCCGAGGCCGACGTAGCGCTCGCCGCCCACGACCGGCTCACCGGTGTGAATCCCCATGCGGACACGAAGTTCGACGCCCTCGGGCCAGGCGTGCTCGGCAAGCCGGCGCTGGCAGGCGACAGCAGCTGTCACCGTGTCCTTGGCGCGGCGAAAGGCGACGAAGAACGAGTCACCTTGGGTGTCGATCTCGTGCCCACCGTGCTCCGCGAAGACCTCGCGCAGCAGTTGCTGATGGTCGGCGAGTGCCTCGCCGTAGCGATCTCGCAGCTGCTTGAGCAGCTGTGTGGACCCCTCGATGTCGGTAAACAGGAAGGTAACGGTGCCGATCGGCAGCTCGTCGACCGAGGTCACTCTTGCGAGTTTCTCAGCATCTTGCAGAGTGCGCAATCGACGGAGCGGAGTCGAGTGACCGGGTCTTGGCGCCCAGCGAGAACGCGCTCGTCATCGGCAGAGTCGTGACTGGTCCTTCGAGGACTGACTAATTGAAATCTTGCGCGGGTTCGATTCCCGCCGCCTCCACTCATCGCCGGAAGTCCGCTTCGCGGAGCATGATGACTTCCGGCGATTTCGGCTTCTATCCCGCTCGAGGGACAGCACGCTCGCGCAAGCGAGCGCGTTGTCGCACGGCTGATCCAGCCTGTCCACAGGATCACGCCATCGCGTGTTCTGAGGCAACGTGGCTGTAAGTACTCGAGTCGAGTGCGTCCTACTTTTCGCACCTGGAGTAGACAAGCGGCTCCCGCCCGGGGATCATGGCTGCGTGTTCTCCACGCTTCCGGCCGGCGTCGTGACCTTTCTCTTTACGGACGTCGAAGGGTCGACGAAGCTCCTGCACGAGCTCGGAAACGCGTACGCGGATGCGCTCCACGAGCATCGGCGACTGCTCAGGGAGGCGTTTACCGCGCACGAAGGCGTCGAGGTGGACACCCAAGGCGACGCCTTCTTCGTCGCGTTCGGCCGCGCATCGGATGCGGTCGCTGCAGCCGCTCACGCGCAGCTGGCACTCACGGGTGGCCCGATCCGTGTGCGAATGGGCCTGCACACGGGTGAGCCGCGCGTGACCGAGGAAGGGTACGTGGGCCTCGACGTCCACAAGGGAGCGCGCATCGCCGCCGTCGGGTACGGAGGACAGGTCCTCCTGTCGCAGGCGACCCAGGCGCTCGTGGACGCCGACGTCCGCGACCTTGGTCCGCACCGCCTGAAAGACTTGAGCGCCCCCGAGCGCATCTTCCAGCTCCAGATCGACGGGCTCCCATCGGAGTTCCCGCCCTTGAAGACGCTCGAGGCGGGCATGAGGAACCTCCCGGCCCCACGCACGTCGTTCGTGGGCAGGGCCGATGAGCTCGAGTCGATCGATCACATGCTGGACGATCCGGGCTGTCGACTGCTAACGCTGGTCGGACCGGGCGGCGTCGGCAAGACGAGGCTGGCGCTCGAAGCGGCAGCGCGTCGAATCGATAGGTACCAGCACGGCGTCCACTTCGTTCCGCTCGTCGGTGTCCCGGCGCCCGACCTGCTCGCGCCTGCGGTCGCCGAGAGCCTGCAGTTCCAGGTCGACAGCGCGCACAGCGCGCTTCCTGCTCGCGACCAGCTTGTCGACTACCTTCGCGAACGCACGACGTTGCTCGTGCTCGACAACTTCGAGCACCTGCTCGACGCGCGGGATCTGCTCACCGAAGTCATCGAGCAGGCGCCACAGGTCGAAATGCTGACGACCTCGCGGGAGCGCCTCCAGGTGCAGAGCGAGTGGGTGCTCGACCTCGAAGGTATGGAGGTCGGCAACGGGAACGGCCATGCTCGGGAGAGCGCAGCCGTACGCCTGTTCGTCGATCGCGCGCGGCAGGTCGACAGCGGATACACCCTCTCCGACGAGGAGAGCCCGCATGTCGAACGCGTGTGCCGCCTCGTGAACGGGATGCCGCTCGGAATCGAGATCGCGGCCGCCTGGGCTTCGACCCTCCCGTGCAGCGAGATCGCAGACGAGATCGAGCGGAACATCGGCTTCCTGCAGACGTCGATGCAAGACATCCCGCAGCGCCACCGCAGTCTCCGCGCCGCGTTCGAGGGGTCATGGCGCCTCCTCTCGGACGACCAGCGACGCGTGTTCTCGCGACTCGCGGTCCTTCGCGGCAGCTTCGCGAGAGATGCCGCTGCGGCGGTAGCCGGAGCCGGCCTGCCCGAGCTTCATGGGCTCGTGAGCAAGTCGCTCGTGCGCCGAGTCGAGGTCGGCCGCTTCGAGCTGCACGAGCTTCTTCGCCAATTTGCCGCCGAGCGGCTGGCCGCCGAGCCGTCGGAGCTCGCGGATGCACGAGAGCGCCATGCGCGCTTCTACCTCGAGATGCTCCTGGCGCGGGCCGAGGCGCTGTACGGCGAGCACATGATGGAGGCTCGCGACGAGCTTCGCCTGGAGGTCGACAACCTTCGGGCCGCCGCGGAGTGGGCGGTGACACGGTGGAGCGACGACGACGCCCGAGCGGTCCTCTCGTCCCTCCAGGCGTTCTTCTGGGCACACAGCTGGCACGAGGGATCGGAGACGTTCGCCCAGTTGAAAACCGTGCTCGAGCCTTCATCCGGCGGTCCGCTCGATGTCCGAAAGGCGAGCGACGTCTTGCTCAGCACCCTTGCGTACCAGACGTCTCTCGGAAGCTTTCTCGGCTTCGACGAGGGGTTCGATGCAATTGCGCGCGCGTGCCTGCCGGTGCTTCGTGAGCGGCGGTTGACGAGCGAGCTCGGAGTCTGCCTGCTCGCACTCGGCACGAACGACTGTTACCGGGACGTCTACATGGAGTCGGCCGCCAATCTCGAGGAGGCGATCGACGTCGCTCGATCGGTCGGCGATCACTTCGTAGTTGCAGCCGCGCTCTCCTGGCTCGGTTTCGTGCACCTTCTGGTCGACGACCTCGGAGCGGCCCGAGAGGCGTTCGAGGAGTGCCACGCGGTCTCGTCGGAGCTCGGGGGCCCCTTGATGCTCGGCTTTGCGCTCAGCAAGCTCGGGCTGCTGGCTGACGCGGAGGGTAACTACGCGAAGGCGATCGAGCTTCACGTCGAGGCCCGCGACCTCTTCGCCGGGTTAGGCGATCAGGGCGGTGCCGGCTACACGTTGAGCCGCGCCAGTATGAGCGCGTACTGCCTCCGTGACTACGAGCAGGCGATGCAGCACGCGCTAGCCGGCTACGAGGGCTTCGAGCAGGCGAATCACCGCTGGGGGATGACCGCTGCGCTGTGCCGACTCGGGTTCGCCGCGGCAGCACTGGGTCGATTCGACGAGGCCCGCGACCACCTTCGCCGCGCGCTGGAGCTCGCCCGCGAAATGCAGGCGACATCGCTCCTCCTGCACGCGCTGAGTGGCCTCGGTGTTCTCCTTGCCCGGGAAGGGGAGGATCGAGATGCGGCCGAGCTGCTGTTCTTCTCACTAGGGCATGAGGCAATGTCGGCGACGTACCGGCAGGTGGCAGAGCCGACCCTCGGTGAGCTCGAGGCGAAGCTCGACCCCGAGGAACTGGCGTCGGCGCGTAAGGCGGCTGACGGTCTGAACTTGGACGAGCTCGTATCGGAGATGCTCCGAGAGCGAGTGCGGTAGCCGCGGCAGGACCGCGTGGCAGTACTGTCCGAAGGAGGCTGGCCGGGCGGGGCTTCGTCACCTGGCGCCCAGTTCGCTGAAGGCCGCCCGAACGTTCCGAGCGCGGCGTAGCGCTCAAGAGACATTCCCGCACACTGGCCCAAGCGACGGTCGGCTGTTTGCCGACCGGAGGAGTCGTAGGATCGTTTGATGCAGGCGCCGGGCAACTGTGTCTTTTGCCGTCTAATCGCTGGCGAGATCGAGGTGAGCGTCGTTCACGAAGACCCACGAACCGTGGCGTTCATGGACATTCAGCCACTGACGCCCGGCCACGTGCTCGTCGCGCCCCGCGGCCACGCCCGCTTCCTGGCGGATCTTGATCCCGACGACGGAGCACAGATGATCCGGGTTGCGCAGCTTGCCACAGCAGCGCTCCGGCATTCGGGGTTGCGGTGCGAAGGAGTCAACCTATTCCTGGCGGACGGGGAAGCAGCGGGACAAGACGTATTCCACGTCCACATGCATGTTTTTCCGCGGTTCAACGGTGACGGCTTCGGTTTGCGGTTGCCGCCCGACTATCGGGTGCGGTCTCGCAACGAACTGGATGTCGCGGCATCGGCGTTGCGGGAAGCCTGGCCTGTCGGGTGACATTCCCGAACACTGGCGCATGGCAGAGGGTAGTCCTCGGTGGGCAGATTGAAAGCGACTACATGCTTTGGCGGCGTCGCTCAGTGCGAGGCGTCAAGCTTGCTCGTGCGGCTGGCGGTGGCGACGGGCGAGGAAGGCACAGGCGATGGCGAGGACTGGGGTCAGTATTCCGGCGGCGACCAGCTTTCTGCTGATGCGTCCGAGCGGCCAGTAGGTCGCGAAGACCTTGCCGATGAGGTTCTTGCGGGGGACGAGGCCCCAGCGACGCGAGTCGCAGGACGAATGTCGATTGTCGCCCATCATCAAGTAGAAGCCCTCCGGGATGCGGGTGTACTTACCGCGGGGCGGTAGATCCGCCAAGCCGAGGGTCTGGGAATCGCGCCGGGCAGGCTGGATGTAGGGCTCATCGAGCTTCTTGCCGTTGATATAGACGAAGCCACTCCGTTCCTCCCAGACCTCCCCGGGAAGCCCGATCAACCGTTTTACGAACGTGCCCTCCGATCCGCACTCCTGCCTAGCGAGCGGCGGGGTCTTGAAGACGACGATCTCGCGCCGCTCCGGATCGCGGAAGTGGTAGATGAACCGGTTCGCGAGCACACGGTCGGACGTGCCGGCCTCGCAGCCGTCGCCTGGTCGTGCGCAATGCAGCATCGGCTCCATCGAGGAAGTCGGGATGCGGTACGGGTTGATGACCCAAGCCTTGCAAGCGAGCACGATGGCGACGGCGCCGCCAATGGTGAACAGCCAGTCGAGCACCCCGCGCCAGGGGTGAGGAAGACGCGCGAGTTGGCGTTTGATGATTGTTCCGCTCCTCTTATCCCTACCTAGGAAATCTAGGTATAGAATATCTAAGGATGGCGCGCGAGCCCTTTTCCGGCCACCTGGAACTGCTGCTCTTGGCAGCCCTGCAAAGGCCGCGTCACGGCTATGGCGTGATCGAGTACGTGCGCAGCGCCAGCGGCGGCCGCTTCGACTACCCAGATGGGACGGTCTATCCGGCCCTCCACCGCCTCGAGGCCGAAGGTCTGCTACGGAGCCGCTGGAGCGTGGTCGACGGAAGGCGGCGGCGCGTGTACGAGATCACAGGTAGAGGCAAGAAGGCGCTCGCCGGGCAACGTCGCGACTGGGAGCGGTTCACCAGCAGCGTCAGAGGGGTCCTAGAACAAACGTGACGACCCCGTACGAAAGACTTCTCGACGAGATGGCTGCGACGTTGCGCGGGCCGCGACAGGCGCGACGGCGTCTGCTCGACGAGATCGCCGAGGACTTTAAGGATGGGGTTGAGGCCGAGAGCGCTGCCGGCGTGGCTCCGGGTGCGGCCGAGGCTCTAGTCGCTGCGCGGTTCGGTAGCCCGACTGCGATCGCCATTCGTTGGAACAGCGATCAGGCTCTGCGTCGCCGCGCCATGCAGCGCAACACGCTTGTGCTCATGACCGCGGTGGCCATGGCAGGAGCGCTGGGCATCACCCAGTACGCTTCGGGCAAAAGTTCGCCTACCCCGCTCCCGACTCGATGTACGCAGGCGAGGCTGATCGCCCCGAAGATCCCAATGGCAGCGGATTGCCCGAATAAGGTGGGAGGGCGAGATGAGGCCGTGATCCGTCGTGCTCGATACGAGCCACAGAAGCGTTGATCAGACCTTTGGGTGGAACCGGTGATCCGCTCAGGGGACATTCCCGAACGCTGGCGCAGGTAGCCGCTCCGTCGCTTGAACCTCACCCCATCGGCACCGGACACAGACGTCGACCGTCGCGTGCATCGGGAGCGCGCAGCGTTTCAGTAGCATCGCGCCGTGCGCGAGTTGCGACAGGGCCTCTGGCACTGGCAGGCCCCCCATCCGGACTGGAGGCCGAGCGAGCCGTGGGACCAGAACGTCTCGTCTTACGCGATCGACGACGACGAACGCCTGCTGCTGTTCGACCCGCTGGGCGTGCCAAGCGAGATCGAGGCGCTCGCGGCCGGCCGCGAGACGGCGATCGTGCTCACCGCGCCGTGGCATGAGCGCGACGCGCAGAGCCTGGTCGAGCGGCTCGGCGTGCCGGTCTACACCCCGCTGCCCGACACCGCGCAGGACCTCATGGACATGTACGGCCTCACCGCCGAGCAGGCTGGCGACGGCAGTCCCGACCTCGTCTGGCTGCTCCGCGAGAAGAAAGGCGAGGCACGCCCGTACTCGTCCCGCGACCGGCTGCCGTTCGGTGCCGACGTGTTCCCCGGGCATAAGGCGAACGACACTGTGCTCTGGGTCGAGAGCCAGCGTGCGGTGATCTCCGGCGACACGCTCGTCGACTTCGGCCGGGGCCTCGAGATCAACGAGAGGTGGCTCCGCCCTGGCGTGACGCGCGAGGAGATCGCCGAGGGGCTGCGGCCGCTACTCGCATTGCCGGTCGAGCAC
>Ga0184612_10001392_pt1 | contig 11610 bp, 12 predicted proteins | sample PLM3_60_coex_FD_133163 | JGI IMG/M metagenome (GOLD analysis project Ga0184612, IMG submission 133163) | Groundwater sediment microbial communities from an aquifer in East River, Colorado, USA - PLM3_60_coex | ecosystem: Environmental > Terrestrial > Soil > Riparian zone | place: USA: East...
GGTGGGCGACGAACGCCGCCACCGCATGGCTGGCCAGCGGCGCGAGATCGTCCGCCTCTGCGTGGGTCCCGGGCATCGCCGCCATCATCCCCACCAGCGCCGCCGGGTCAAGCATCCGCCGGTGGTGAGCTGCCCGGCAGGGCGACCGCCTGGACACCCGCGGCGGTGCGCCGCACCAGGCCGGCCAGCTCCAGCTCCAGCAGCGCGGCCGCGAGGGCGGCGGGCTCCAGGTCCGTCATCGCGGCCAGCCGCGGCGCGCCGAGGACCCCGCCGTCGACCAGCGCCGACAGCACCTTCCGGGCCTGGATCCCGGTCCGCGCCGAGGCCGGGGTCCCCGCGGGTTCGGCGGCCGCCGCGGACGGCCCGGGGACGGGAGCGGCCGTGGCACCGAGCTCCTCCAGGATGTCGGCCAGGCCGCGGACCAGGGTGGCACCGTCGCGGATCAGCGCGTTGCAGCCGGCCGCGCCCGCGTCCCACGGCGCGCCAGGGACCACCAGCACCCGGCCGCCGCCGCGGCCGCCGGCCGCCTTGGCCGTCGACAGGCTGCCGGAGCCCTCGGCGGCCTCGACGACCACCACGGCGGCGGCCAGGGCGGCGATCAGCCGGTTGCGCGGCAGGAAGTGGGCCGGCCGTGGCGGGACGCCGGGCGGGTGCTCGCTCACCACGCTGCCACCGGCGGCCAGGGCCCTCGCGAACAGGCCGGCGTTGGCGCGTGGGTAGGCGACGTCCAGGCCGCACCCGAGCACCACCACGGTGCGGCCGCCGCCGTCGAGGGCGCCGCCGTGGGCGGCGGCGTCGACCCCGACCGCGCCGCCGCTCACCACCGACCAGCCGGCGGCGGCCAGGCCGGCGCCGAGCGCGCGGGCCGCGGCGCGTCGCAGCGGCGAGGCGCGGCGGCCACCGACGACCGCGACCGACGCCGCCGGCCCCGGCGGGACCCGCCCGGCAACGAACAGCCAGGCGCACGGCGGGTCGGGCGGGGTCGCCGCCAGCGGCCAGCCCGGGTCGGCCGGGAGGAGCAGGCCGGCGCCGATCGCCTCCAGCCGGGCCGCGACCGCGCCGGGGTCCGGGCTGTCCGGCCGGAGCAGCTCCACCGGGTCCACGCCGCCGGCGAGCCGCGCCGCGGTGACCGCCGGCAGCGGTGCCGGCGTCGCCGCCAATGCCAGCATGACCGCCCGCACCGGCATCCCCGGCGCCCACCAGCCGGGCCGCCTTCCGCCATGCGGCCGAGGCCCGCCCGCGCGACGCGGCCCAGGCCGGCCCGCGGGCGGGTCCCGTGGGCCCGGGCCTGGCGGCCGGCCGGTCATGCCGCGCCGGGCTCACCGCTGGGGGCGAGGGGGAGATGGCGCAGGCCGAGGGCCTCGCGAACGTGGTGGTCGCCGACCCGGTCCTCGCCGGCGAGGTCGGCGAGCGTGCGCGCGACCCGCAGGGCCCGGTGGAAGCCGCGGGCGGTGAGGCCGAGCCGGTCGACCGCGGCGGCGAGGGTTCGACGGGCGGCCGGTGTCGGCCGGCTGGCGGCGCCGAGGGCGGCGACCGGCAGGCGGGCGTTCTCGACGCCATGCCGGTCCCGCTGCCGCGCGCGGGCGGCCAGCACCCGCGCCCGCACCACCGCCGACGGCTCGCCGCCGGCCGGCCCCGCCAGCTCTTCGGCGGCGACGCGGCCCACCTGCACGTACAGGTCGATCCGGTCCAGCAGCGGCCCGGACAGCCGGCGGGCGTAGCGGCGCAGGTCGTCGGGGCCACAGCGGCACGCCCGGACGCCGTCGCCGAGCCAGCCGCACGGGCACGGGTTGGTGGCGGCGTTATGCATAGTGCTTGAAGCTGTTCGTTGTTCGGCCTGACTTTGCTCGTGGCTGGTTCGACTGATCCTTGTCAGGTGCGACGATGGCTGTCGATCTGGGTGACTCCCGCCTGCTTTTCGAGCTGCTTCTTGAGTCGATCGTTCTCGATAGTGAGTTGCCGGATGATTTCCTCATAGAGCTCGACGTGGCGGCGCAGGTCCTCTTTCTCCCGTCTGCAATTGGCCAATTCCTCGTCGCGGTCTCGAATTCGGCGTCGCCGTGTTTCCTCATGGGGGCCGGCGGCGATGAGCAGCTCGTCAACCATCGGGCGGTAGTAGCGGTAAAGCGCCGGACGGCTGATGCCCACGCGCGCCGCCAACGCCGTGGCGGTGGGTCGCCTGGCGCCAGCGGCCGCCTGCTCAAGGAGGTGCGCCATGGCGGCGCGGACCTCGGCCGCGGCGGGCAGGGCGTCCCGGTCCCTCACGCCTGGTCCTCGGGAGTGTCGCCGGCCTCGTCGAGGAAGCGTGCGATCTGGTCGCGCTGCTCCGTGAGCCGGTGGCGCAGGTAGGGCGCGAGCACATCGGCGGACGCGAGCACCTGGTTGAGGCGGGCGAGCTGCTCACGCCAGGCTGCCAGGTTGGCGGGCGTGAGCGCGACGTTGCGGCAGGAAAACGGCTTGCAGTCTGGGAGGACCGGACCCTGCCCGTCGCCCTTCCTCGATCGCAGGCAGAGCGCCTTGTCGGGGTTGAACACGCAAGTGACGAACCTGCCGGGGAACACGTTGGGGTCGTTGCGGCGCATGATGAGCTGAAGCCTCCTCGGATCGGTTACGACCGTGCCGGCGAACCCGACCCGCCGGCCGAACTCTTCCAGGCGCGCCTCGGCTTCATGGGCGGCTGGGCCGCCGAGCTGCTGGTGCTCGTAGCCTTCGACCATCGCCAGCAGCCCCTCGCCGCGCTCCAAGGCCTGCTCGGCCTCGACCTCGGCGCGGAATCCCGACGTGGAGGTGCCGGCGTAGCCTTCGAACATCTGCACGCGCTGATGGCGGTATTGGATCGTGCCGGCGATGACCCCGCCGGGGCGGCGGGCGATGAACCAGGCGAGCGTGCGGCGGAACTGGCTGGTTGTCAGGTGCCAGCGCTGCCCGCGGATCAGTGGGATACGGTCCGGAAGGCTGTGGGTGCCGCAGTAGGTATTGATCGAGTCGACGAACTCCTCCAGGTCCCGGCGGGTCTGGGCGCTGGTCCTGGCCCGGTCGGCCGGTTGACGAAGGAAGTGCCCTGAGCTGGGCAGGTGGGCAAACAGCAGGTCCTGGTCGGGCGGCTGCAGCAGCTCAAGCACGCCGACGGCGCGCCCGACAGGTTCGCCCACGACCCAGGTGGCCTCCACGCCCTCTGGGGTGCCCTCGCCTTTGAATGCCTGGCTGGTGACGATCCACCGATAGGCGCGGTTGGTGTTGTCGCGGCGGGTCGCCAGACAGCTGCGACGTAGGTGCTTGACCTCGCTGTCGCGCATGCCGCTCAGGTACGCGATCACGATGTACCAAGGAGAATCCTGGATGCTGGACTCGCCGGATGGCGTTTGCCCAGGTCAGGCACGGTTCGAATATCCAGCTACTTCCGTACTCTTTAGTAACAGGCGGTCCGGAGCTGCCGCGCCAGTTTCGGGAGGTCCTTATAGCCGATCGCGGTGCGCCATGGCTGACCGTTGAGCTGGCCGCGGATCTCGGTGCGCAGCCAGGTGCCGTCGGCGATGCCCACGTCACGAACTGCGTCCTCGAGCAGCGCCACCACTGGTGGATAGTCCAACGTCGCCGCGTTGCAGGCCAGCTCTCGGGCCAGGTGCGCGAGGTTAACCCAGCCCTTGCTGCCTCGGGGTAGCGGACGCCGTTCAGCGCGGTAGCGGGCGAGCAATGCCTTGAGCCGCTCCTGTGTGTCACGAGCCGGCGGGGCGCCTCGACGGGTCCGATTGGGTCCAGTGTTGGCATTGAGGGCCAGCCACTCCGTATGCCCCCGGACCACATCGTCGGCGAAGTCGTCGACCCAGCGCAGCGCCCATCCCAGCAGCGGCCCAAGCACTGCCTCCGGAATCCGCTCGGTGCGGTTCTCTCCCACGTCGGCCTTGGACCTCTCGTCGCCCCAGGTTTCCAGTCGGTCCGGGTCAAGCGTGAGCTGGTCGGTGGTGAGCCTGGCGCGATAGATCCAGAACAGCCGCACTGCGCGGCGCTGGACCTGACGCCAGTCTGGGGTCCCATCTGGCCGCTTGAGCAGGTGGTCCTGATAGGCCGCCAGGTCTTCGGCGGTGAGGGCCGCAATGGATGCGATGCCACGCCGGTCGGTCCAGATGAGAAATGCCAGCACCCTGCTGAAATGGGAACGGATCGTCTCGATGTGCAGTTGCTGCTGCCCTGGCGGTGGCTCGCCCGCTAGAAGCGCGTAGAACAGCTCCTTGGTGGCGGGTCGGAACTGTTGGGGCACGCTCGCGAAGTTCAGATTGAGCCTTTTGCCATGCTTTTGGTGGATCGCCGGGGTGAGATCCCACACCATGTCGCGGAACCGGGAGGTTGACGTGCGCCGGACGCCTGCACGTAGCGGCCGATCACCGAGCACCAAGGCGTCGCCATCGATCGTTTGCGCCCGGTTGCGCGGTCGCGTGAGCCGCGTGCTCACCCTTGCTCCCTGGGACCGTGCAGCAAGTCCAGCAGCGAGACCGCGGATGTGGTGGCCACTCGGGTTTGGGCACGGGCACGGTCGAGTTCGGCGGCGGTGAACTTGGGCAGCACGTCCTCGGTGATCGCCCTCCAAGTCCGTCCGTGCCGGGCCCACCAAGTGTCGGCGTCGATGGCTTGTCGTTCGGTTTCCAGTTGCTCCAGCAGCTCAAGCAGCCCTGGGAGGTGTTGGTGAGTGGCCAGCGCGTTTGGGCACGCAAGGCAGGTCAGAAACGACGCCTGACAGCGGCCCTTGTTGAATGGGCTGTCGTCGATGTCTAGGCACGCGGTGACTAGGGTGTCTAGCTCCCCGGTAAGCGCCTGCTGGACGGTGGCGGGGTCGACGCCGAGTTCGGCAGCGGCGATGGCTGGGTCTTGAGCGTGCTGTTCGACAGACCCGGCCAGCACCCGCAGGTGAGCCTGGCGGGCATGCTGCTCGGCGTCGAGCACCGCGGCGGTGACCTCGGTGGCGGCCCACTCGGTGACGGTCGGGTCGCCGCGCAGGTAGTGGGCGAATTGCACATCCATGGTGTTGCTGCGCGCCGAGGTCGGCAGGTGCCCGCCGGTCGCCTTGGTGGTGCGCACCTCGACGGTGGTCCGCAGCCGGTTCAGGTTGAGTTCGAGCGGCTGCCCGGCATCGTCAAGTAGCTGGTGGGCGCGGGCCCATCTGCGGAGGAAGATCTCCCGGCCCAGGGCCTTGGCGAATGGAGAGATGTGGCCGTTGTGCACGTTCCAGATCGACCAGACCGACACCGAGCCGCTGAAAGTCCGCCCGCGGCGGGCCAGCTCGTGCACCAGCAGGTAATAGCCCCCGGGGGTGTGCAACTGCCGGCTGGGTGCGCCGACCTCCCAGTGGACCACCTCGTGGATGTAGTTGGGTCCGCGGCGGCGCTTGGTGAGCTCGACTGCGACGGCGCGGCCCTTCAGCAGCTGGTGGCTGGCGGGGATCTCCTTAAGCGTCTCGCCGTTGCGGCCGGTGAGCCCGACGCCGAGCACCAGCAGGGGCGCGAGGTCGGCGTCGACCATGAAGAGCTGGCTGGCGAGCGTGACCATCCCGGGACAGTCGAAAAGTGTGCGACCCTGCTGGCGGATGACTGGGACCTCGCCGGTCCTGGCGATGGCCAGCAGCCGCGCCGCAGCGGCGCGTTCGGCGGAGGTGAGCGTCTCCGGGTCGGTGTCGGCGCGGGTGAGCAGTCGCTCGCTGGCGCGGATGCGGTCGCGGATCGCAGCGACATCATGGCGTGCAGCCGCCATGATCCGGCGGAACTCCTGCTCCGAGTAGCCTGCTGTGCCCGACCCGTGCTCACCCCACCGCTGCCAAAGCCAGTCGGCGACCTCAGGACGGAGCCGGTCCTGCGGGGTGATCCCACCCAGCAGCAGACGCAAGGTACGGAGCTCGTTCGCGACCGATTTCCGGTTGCAGGTCTGCCGGCGGTGCAGCTCGAACCGGCGCAGGTGGCGCGCGGTCAGCCGAGTCACTTCACGGGGCGGGTGCGCGAGGCCGTCGAGGAATCGCACCAGCCGGCCAAGCAACCCCCAGGCACTCTGCGCGCTGGCCAAGGTGCGCAGCCCACCCGATGGTCCGGTGATCCGCGCGAACGCGGCGGCCAGGTCTGCGTGCCAGCCCGGCAGCGGCAGCGTCGCGAACGAGAACGTGGCGGTGCGGCCGTCCTCGCCAGCGAAGTAGACCTCCATCTCCCCCGGGGCGCCGCTGATCGCTGGACCGGGGTCGTAAGCGCCGGCCGGGCGGGCTGCCCGGCGTCCAGGCCAGGTCGCGGGCCGTTGCTGTCGAGCCCCTCCGGGATCGAGGCCGGGATCCGAGTCTGGGCCGGTCACCCAGCCGGCTCCGAGTCCTCGCCTGCGTCGAGCGCCGGGCCTTGGCGCGCGGCCAGCTCGGCGGCCAGGTCGTCGGAGTGCAGCTCGGGCGGTTCCCACTCGTCATCATCGGGCACCAGCGCGAGCTTGGTCTCGAACTCCAGCTCCGCCAGGGTATGCAGGTAGACGAGCGTGGTCTGCGTCGAGCGGTGGCCCAGCCTGAGGCTCACCCAACGTAATGGGTCCCCGAAGACCATCTGGTAGCTGTGCCGCTGCCCGGGATTCATCTGCTCCAGGTCGCGCAGGTGGCCGCGCTGCAGCTGCTCCAGGGTCACCACGGCGAACGTGTGCCGCAAGGCGTGAGGGTGGCAGCGTAGGTTGACGCTGGCGCGAGCGCAGCGCTGGTTGGCGGTGGCGAACACTTTCTTCCAGGCATGCACCCCGATCGGCATGCCCTCCTCGTCCAGCCACAGCACCGCCGGCTCGAGCCCGTCCGGGGTGCGGAGCAGCAGCCGAGCCCGCTCCCGATGGCCTAGCCGGTCAACTCCGACCCAGCGCACCCGGCCGTCGGGCTGCACGCGCCGCACCCGCGGGTGGGTCGGGTCCTCGACGATCAACGGATCAGCCAGCGCCTCGTAGCGGCCCTGCGCGCGGGCGTGCTCGACTGCTTCGGCGCGCTCGAACGTCATGTAGTCCCAGACTGCGCGCAACACCGAGCGGGGGATGTAGATGACGCGGCCTGAGCCGCGCTTGGCGATCACCACCGGCAGGGTGGTGGGATGGTAGACCCGCTGAGGGTCGGGTTCGGGCAGCTCGAACCGGGTGAGGCTGACCTGCTCGGAGACCCGCAGGCCGGTGCGGACCATGAGATCGCAGAACGCCTGATTGCGGGACGCGTGGCGGCCACGGAACGCGCGGTCGGCCAACCCGTCGGGCCGGTAGCCGCGGATCCCCACGTCGCGCCAGCGTCGGTAGCTCGCCGGCGGCAGCCACGCCAGCGCGACCCGGCGGGCGTCATGGGCCGCCTCGGCCGGGGTCTCCGCCGCGCCTTGGCCTTGCTGGCGGTGCCCGTCCCTAGGTGCCCTCACTCGCTAAACGGCCTGCGCAGCCAGCTCTTCAGCAAAGCGAGCACATAGACCTCTCGGCGTACCACACAGACGTTTGACACCCCAGGAGGGCGACCCTCCTTCAGGAGGTCGGTTTTCCCCAGTCTGCCCTCGGGTCTGCCATAACTCGCCGGAACGATGGCATGCTCCTGGGCGCAGCGCCCAGCTCGTTCGATGGTCTGGCCCGCGAGCCCCTGCGCCATGGCGTGCGCCGGTCCGTGTCGCGTTCCCTGGACGCTTCGGCGAGCTGGGCCTGCCACGCAAGGTGTGCGGGAGATTGGGGGGCCTTGGACGCGTTGACACTCAAGTTCGTGCCGATTGACTTCACTGAGGCGGCTGGGGATGAGTATCGGTGACGTGGCGGCGCCGACTGAGCTAGAGGGGGCTAGTGCTGCGTTCCTGAAGTTCGCTGCAGATGTCCGGCTCCGCCGCCAGGCGCGGCCCAGGCAGGTCAGCTTCTGGGGCCTGGCTGTGCGGCTGGCCCTGGGGAGGGTGGGGGTCGCTCGGGCGGTGGGCGTTTGCTGCCAGTGCCGGCGAGGATCAGGGTGACCAGTGCGACGGCGCCGAGGGTGAGGGTGGCTGCCCAACACCGACGTCCCGACGCTCCCATCGCCGCACCCAAATCGGTATGCCGGTTCGGTCCACCACGGGTGGACGATCTCGCTCCCGCTGTGCGGGCGAAGCCTAAAAGAGATCCGGCGTCGCCGGCGTCACATCATCGAGAAACGCACTCACCATCGGCGCCAGTACCGCGGTCTCCCTGAAGATGCCAAGATGCGACATCGCCGGCAGAATCACCAAGCGCGCAGCCGGAACCTTCCGCAGCATCCCTGACGCTGCCGCTTCCTCATCGCCGCCACCGCGCAGCTTGAACATCGCCAGCGCGTGCTCCGGCTTCACGGAATCCGCGTCACCGACGATGATCATCGTCTTTGCGGAAATCGAACGCATTTGCGCGTCGCTGACGTTCTGGTCACCGAGGCGACCGTCGCTGTTCTCCAACACCGACGGGTACCAGCCATCCTTGCGGTAGGTGCCGGACAGCGAGACCAGCTTGTTGACGAGCGTCGGGTGACGGAGCGCGAGCTGCAGCGCGACCCCGCCGCCATCTGAGTAGCCCATCACATCCGCGCGTTCGACCTTCAACGCGCGCAGCAACGCCGCGGCATCGTCGGCGAACTGCTCCCACGACATCGTGCGCGACGTATCCGGGGTGCGGCCGTGCCCTTGCTGATCGAACACGATCACGGCGCGCTTGGGCGAGAAGGCGGACACCCACGACGTCATCGAGTCGGTGGCCATGAGCGCGCCAGGGATCAGCAGCAACGGAGACGTTCTCGACGCGCCGAGCTCGCCATACACCTCGTGATAGAGGCTCAGACCGTTGATCGGCAGGTGACCAGTGCGCGAAGGCGTCGTTGCCATCACTTCAACCTTTCGGGCCGTAGAGCCGGGCGACATCGGGAGAGTCGAGCCACTTGGAGCAGGTGGGCGACTTCGGCCAACCGTTGGGTGAACCCTCCTCGCCCCAGGGACGTCCCATTCTGCCGCCGCTCGCGCCGCGGGAGCGCGCTTCCGATCTGACCAGCGGCGATGAACCCGCGCGGTACATGAGGAACGTAGCATTAGACTCCCGACCATGGAGCCGCTGTTGGGTCCACTCCTGTGGCTGGTTGATCTGGTCCGTGGCCGTCAACGGGTCCAAGTCCTGGTCCACCGGGAGGTCAACGGGCAGCCGGTGGTAGACCTGGCGACTGGGACCCCGGTGGCGTGCATGAAGGTCACCAATCTGTCGAATACCCACGACGTGCAGATCACCCACATTTGGTACGAGGGTGCTCCGTCGGTCTCCCTGTTCCACCCACAGCGACCCTGGCGACGGCTGCCACCGGCCGGCGAGTGTGAGCTTTGTATCCCCGTCGACCAGCTCGCCCACATTCCCCAGGTCGAGGTCGCCGGCCGGGTCAGACTGACTCGGGGTCGCCGCCGCATCGTCCGGTCCAAACCCAACCAGGATGTGCCCCCGATCGGGCGGACCGCCCCGCCCTGCTGGGAGTAGCGGAGCCCCTCGGCGGTCTCGAACCGCCGACCTCGGCCTTACCATGGCCGTGCTCTGCCAACAGAGCTAGAGGGACAGGTGGCCCAGTGGTGCGTCCCACGGGGGGTGCGAGTTGCGGTTCGGATCCACTGGGAGCGAATACTCGCAAGCACCCGCTGCAGACTGAACACTGTCCACCTATGCATAAGGCCTGACCAGCGCGAACCGGGCCGAGAAGCGGACGCTCGCCGCCGAGCGCACCACCGTCACCTCGCCGTGCTCGAGGGGCTGGCGAAGCGCCTCGCAGGCGGCCCGTGGGAACTCGGCCAGCTCGTCCATGAAGAGCACCCCGAGGTGCGCCAGGCTCACCTCGCCCGGCCGGGGGATCGGGGAGCCGCCACCGATCAGCCCGGCCACCGAGGTCGCGTGGTGCGGGGCGCGGAACGGCCGGGCGGTCGCCAGCGGCGCGTCCGGCCGGAGCAGCCCGGCCGCCGACAGCACCTGGGTCACCTCCAGGGCCTCGTCGCGCCCCAGCTCGGGGAGCAGGCCGGGCAGGCGCCGCGCCAGCATCGTCTTGCCGGCGCCGGGCGGGCCGACCAGCAGGAGGTTGTGGCCGCCGGCGGCGGCCACCTCCAGCGCCCGGCGGGCGAGTGGCTGGCCGCGGACGTCGGCCAGGTCCTCGGCCGTGGCCGGGTCGGGCGCGACCGGGCCGGGTGACCCTGGCGTGTCGAGCGCGCCGCCGCCCCGAAGCCACTCCCCCACCTGGCCCAGCGAGCCGGCGCCCGCCACCCGCACCCCCGGGACCAGGGCCGCCTCACCGAGGTTGTCGCGCGGCACCAGCAGCAGGCGCGCGCCCGCGCGGCGGGCGGCCAGCGCGGTGCCCAGCACCCCCCGCACTCCGCGCAGGTCGCCGCCGAGGCCGAGCTCGCCGACGGCCCACAGGCCGTCCAAGGCGGCGACCGGCACGCAGCCGCCGGCGGCCAGCAACCCGATGGCGATCGGCAAGTCGAAGCCCGGACCGTGCTTGGGGAGGTCGGAGGGCGGCAGCGAGACGGTGACGCGGCGGTCGGGCCAGTCGAAGCCGGCGTTGCCGAAGGCGGCGCGGATGCGGTCGCGGGCCTGGAGCACGGCGGTGTCGCCGAGCCCGACCACGGTGACCGCCGGGAGCCCGCGACCGATGTCGACCTCGACGCCCACCGGATGGGCGTCGAGGCCGACCAGCGCGGTGGTCGCCAGCCGGGCGAGCACCGGTCAGCGGACTCTCTGGAGGTGGTCCACTGCCAGGCGGGCGAGTAGCCCGTGTTTGGGGGATGACACGTTGCTCCTCCGAGGTGTGCGGCTCGCGGGGCGGGCGGAGCCTGCCACGCCACACCAGGCCGCAGAAGAGGGAAGCGCCGATCTGTGGACGAACCGCCCGGCCAGGCGGTGAGTCAGCGCGGGCGCGGTCAGCGCGGGCGCGGTCTAGGTGCGGCTGGACGAGCGGCGACGGATCAGGGCCATCGCGATGGCGATGGCTGCCACCACGCCCGGTCCACAGTGAACCAGGAGGACGCCGGGCAGGCTTGGTCCGCCCCAGTCGTTCCGGTAGGTGGCCGGGTCGGACATATCAATCACGAACGGTTCAGCAACCGCACGGACGACGAGGTACAGGCCAAGGGCGAGACCCACGACGACCGCTGCCTTCCTCATGGTGCGCACTCCTCCCGGGTGTCAGGCCCCCTTGAGAAGCGCACCGGGACCCGGTTTCGCTCGCATGTCGCGCGCGCCGATGGGCTCCCCGCACTCCGAGCAGACCAGCCGCGGAGCGGAGTCCTTCCCGCATCCCTTGTGCTCGAGCACCACCGCACGCCCGGCTGGATGGGCGGCGTGGCGGTCGCCCCACTGCATGAGCGCGACGATCGCCGGGTACAGGTCGAGACCCCGTTCGGTCAGCCGGTATTCGAACCGTGGCGGCCTGTGCTCGTATTGGCGGCGCTCCAGGATCCGGTGCTCCACCAGCTTCCGGAGCCGCGCGGAGAGGATGTTCCGGGCCACCCCGATGTTGCGCTGGAACTCGTCGAACCGCCGGACCCCCAGGAACGCCTCCCGAAGCACCAGGAACGTCCAGCGCTCCCCGATGATCTCGAGGGTCCGGGCGACCGAGCAGCTCTCGTTGGTGAACCA
>Ga0184612_10001393_pt1 | contig 11609 bp, 10 predicted proteins | sample PLM3_60_coex_FD_133163 | JGI IMG/M metagenome (GOLD analysis project Ga0184612, IMG submission 133163) | Groundwater sediment microbial communities from an aquifer in East River, Colorado, USA - PLM3_60_coex | ecosystem: Environmental > Terrestrial > Soil > Riparian zone | place: USA: East...
GTATAGCCGACAGCCCGAAGCCGAAAATCAATATAGGGACCCGTCTCCTCGTCTTTAAGAGGAGCAAGCTGGCATTGAAAGGCCACTCGCAGCTTAAGCTGCCGGAGCCCGGGTTGATCGAGTTTTGCCTTAAGCTCAGGTTGGCCCATCAGCACAATTTGGAGCAGCTTTTCCTGATCGGTCTCCAGATTGGAGAGAAGTCTTAGCCCTTCGAGAGCTTCATCGCTTAGGTTTTGGGCTTCGTCGACTAGCACCGACACGACATGGCCCTGCTTGAGCTGCTTGATCAGATAGTCGTTCAGTTCCTGAAGCATCGCTACCTTGCTTGGTTCTCTAGGGGCTATGCTAAGATCATGAAGAATGAGCTGGAGCAATTCCGGGAAGCTTAGGAGGGTGTTAAAGATGAAGACCGAGTGGATGGTGTCCCCCAAGTTGCGCATCAGTTTACGGAGCAGGGTGGTTTTTCCTGTTCCCACCTCCCCGGTAATGACAGTGAAACCTTTCTTGGCTTCGATCCCATAGCGCAGGGCAGCGAAGGCCTCCTGATAAACAGGATTGGTGTAAAAGAAACGCGGATCAGGAGTAACGTTAAAGGGTGATTCTGGGAATCCAAAGTAGCTGTTGTACATGACGCACAGGGCCTCTCTGACTTAGCATGGGTAGCGATCGCTGAAAGAGCGGGAGCGATCACGGAATCCGGAGTTGACCCTCACCCGAACGGTGGTGAGAGTAATTCCCGTCACGGCCGTATCATTCGTCGGGAAGACGAACGCGAGGTCGATAGTTTGGGCGCTCCCGCTACGCGCAGGAAAATCGACCCACTGCCGCTGCAAATCGATCGCCATGTTCTCTTCTATCTTTGCGTGTTGCACTTCCGACGCACACTCTTTAGGGGTTCTGGCAAGCCGATCACTAGGCTAGGCAATATGAGACCCGGCAGCAGGGATCAAGGATCCAAGAGGATATTTCTAGAGGAAAAACGGATAGTTTAGGCTTGGGGACAGGTATCCGAAAATATATAAGCCATTCAGCCTTTCGGTATAGGCAAGGCCTAAGAGAAACACAATCTACAAGGCTCTTGTTTCCCACGATTTCCGGCCGGAAATCAGATCATGTTCGATTGCATACGTGAGCAACTGCAGGCGGGTTTGGACCTTAAATCGTTTGTAAAGCTTGGCTAGGTGGAACTTTACTGTAACTTCAGCGACTCCGAGCTTGTTGGCAATTTCTTTATTGCTCAGGCCCTTTGCCAAAAGATTTACAAAGGTTCGCTCGCGGGGGCTAATTAGGTCTGCTCGGGTGGCTACGGGCTTGATGTCCTTGAGGCTGAGTAAGCGTCCGAGGCTCCTTGCTATCGCCTCAGGTGGTCCCCAGATGAGACCTTTACTGACAAACTTCAAACTTTCAAGCAGATTCTCAGGTTGACCGGAGAGCAAGAAATAGCCCTTAGCACCCGCAATCAAAATTTCGGCGAGCTTGTCAATATTCGCTTCGTAACCATGAACAAGAATGTTGGCTTTAGGGAAGAGCTCTTTAATCTTTGAAAGCAACGATAAATTGAAATCAGCGAGCAGGGTATGCGAAAGCATCACGACGGTCGGATCTAAATCCGCCGGAATACTTCTTAGAGCTATGATCCTATTGTAATCTACTCCCTCAAGGAGCTTGATCTGGGGTTCATCCTTCAAAACGTGCACGAATCCGAGGTGACGCCACGGATCTGGCTCGAGCACTAATACAACAACTGATTCCATCCTAATTGCCGCAAGCGAGAAATGTCGCTGCGATCCAGAATTATTCGAACGTTCTGTTCCCTAAACAAGAAAAGCTTGCCCAAAAGGGAGATAAAAGGCTCAATTGTCTTGGATGGTGGAGCAAGGGCGATGCCACCGGCGATATGAAGCCTGGTTATGGATTTTGTGGCATATCGTTGAAAGAAGTTACCGGGTACTACAAAAATGAACTAGAATTGCGGTTACAGAAGTGTTCAGACGCAGTTGTGCAAGGTCGGTACCACAGATTTGATCGTTCCCCGGAAGACTTGGTTTTGAACGTGGTTATCATTCACCTCTCCACGTTTGAATCAAGGGCTATGGGTCAGGGATGAGTTCTGGGGTCAAGAAAGGGGCCAAGCAAACCTTATTGCTATTTCGCAACTTTCAAACTACGGTTGCGTCACTATGGCCAGAAAGCCCCGAGTACATTTCGCCGGGGCGCTCTATCACGTCATGTGTCGCGGCAATCAGGGACAGTCAATCTTCGAAGACGATCCAGATCGAGGAAAATAGGGTCAAAATAGGGTCAGGCAAACCTTTTTGCTGTTTTGTTGTTTCGCGAAAAGGTCAATAAGATTTGCCTGACACTGAATAGCACTGTTAGAACCTGGCGCGTTACGGCTCGGTATCATTCGTGCGCGTTGAAAAGACTTCGGGCAATTAGAGCTTCGACGACTCGGCTGTTCAGGCACTGAAGCGCTTCGGCAAAAAAGAAGATTGCGGCTTCTCAAAAAGCAAGATGGGCAAACCTTCGACGAGCTAAATCAGCGACGCGTTCAGTCAAACACGCTGCAAAGGCCAAGAAAAAGACAATGAGTCGGGCAACCAAAGCGAAGTTGTCGGCCAAATTGAAGGCCTACTGGGCGGTGAAGAAAGCCGGCAAAAAATAATTCGTGGCGATTTGTGGTTCTGTTGAGTCGCCAAGTCCCGCAAGAGTAATGTCAGCTTCTTGTCCGGGCGTTCGATTTCATTTTCCTAATGCCGCGTTGCGCGTTGAAATAAATTCCATCTCAGATCGTGTTGCGGCTCCTATCAGGTTGCTGTTTTTGGTTCTGCGGTGCTTATCTGTGCCTCACCCCTCGCGCTTAGAGATGCTATGAGAATTCAGAATCCTCTGCGCGTCTCGTTCGATTCCGGCCGCGATTTCGGTGTTCGCAAGAATCGTTCTCGCTGTCAAAAAACCCTTATGAAAGGCACTCCTCCCCGCAAGGGCTACATCTCCTACCTTGACCCCTGCTTTTTCCTTTCTTCTTCAAGAAGCGGAAGGACTTCTTCATCCGCTAGCGACTCCACCATATCCAAGACAGAGGCCAATTCGGTTTCGGCAATGGTTTCCTTATTCGTGCTGCTAATCAACTCGCTCATGTGTGCAACTGTGGGTGACTCGAAAAGTCGCGGAGTGAGACTTCAACCTTAAAAGCGCTCGCTATCGAAGAAAGAATGATCATAGCATGCAAAGAATGACCACCAAGATCAAAAAAATTGTCGTGTATGCCCAAAGAATCGATTCCCAACACACTGCTCCAGATTTGTACCAAAGTCTTCTCAACGTCGGTGCGCGGTTCTGCGGCCGGTGTTTCGCCATCCAGCCTCGATTGGTCAGGCTCTGGTAGAGCATTACGGTCTAACTTGCCATTCGGCGTGAGGGGTAGAGCCTCTAAGCGGACGAAAGCTGCAGGCACCATGTAGCTCGGCAACTGAGCGTTCAAGTGGTTGCGCAACGCACTCTGGTCGGGCGCGGGCGTGTTGCCAGTAACATAATAGGCCACCAGATACTTGTTATCGCTTTTGTCCTGCCGGACCGCTACCACGGCTGCAGTGACAGCTGAATGATCCAGCAGTGCTCTTTCGACTTCTCCTAACTCTACCCTATTGCCGCGAATCTTAGCCTGAAAATCTTTGCGTCCCAGGTGCAGCAGGCAGCCATCCCCCAGCAACTGTCCCATGTCTCCGGTGCGATAAATCTTTTTCTCTGGCTCTCCCGGTGCTGGAGAGAACGCCGCGGCGGTCAAGTCTGGGCGCTGCCAGTAGCCGGGCGACAGGTACGAGCTTTTAATCGCGATCTCGCCAATCTGATTTTTCCCTACTTCCTTGCCCATTTCATCGAGCAAGAGCACTTCGGTATCTTCTATAGCATAGCCGACGGGCACGGTGCCGGTGCGCAACGCAGTTTGTCGGTCCAAGAAATACCATCGGATATTGCCCGTCTCGGTGGCACCGTAGCGGTTCACCAGTACAGAGTCTGGAGAGAAATGTCGTCGATAGAGCTGAAGATCCTGCGATGTGAGGGGCTCACTGCCTAGTACGATCAAACGCAGCTTAGGAAACCGCTGGCCTTTATCCAGTGTGCCGCCAAAATGACGAAAAGCCGTCGGTACCCAATGCAGCACCGTAATTTCTTCATCAATGAGCCGGCGCGCCAAGCGGTCCATCCCCTCCTTTGCGAGCGAAAAAGGAAATAACGTAGCACCATTGAGCAATGCGCCGAAAATGTCTAGACGAGAGGCACTGAAACCATGGGAATGAAGCTGCGTGACATGGTCGTTGGGATTAAGCAGTAGAGCATTGGTGTAGGTCATGATCTGATGCAACACATTGCGGTGATTCTGCACCACCCCCTTTGGTCGCCCGGTCGATCCGGAGGTGTAGAAGAGATACGCGGGGGAATCCGGAGATATTGACAGGCTGGGATCGTCGGTTGGTAAGCTCCTGTCCAGGCTATCGATGTTTAGAGTGTTGTCGATGTCACGCACAAATGCGAGAGCCGACGGCGAATCAGCATCGTCAGAAACCAGCAGCGAGGCCTGAGACTCTTCCAAGATTGCGGCAAGTCTGGCAGCGGGATAGCCTGGGTCCAGCGGGACGTAGCACTTCCCGGCCTTTAGAATACCCAAGATTGCAATAACAGCCGATATGCCGTGCCGCAGGAATAGCGCCACCGGAACTCCGGTCTCACCCGGTCGGTCAATAATAGCATGCGCGATCCGATTGGCCGCACGGTTCAGCTCGGTATAGCTTAACGCGAAATCTCCACTCTTTACGGCCAAGTGATCGCCATATTTTTCGACTTGCTGTTTAAAACGGGCCAGGATCGATTGTTCGATGTCCGCCCTGGCAAACGGCACAAAGGAAGGGGCCGGTTTGATGTCCACCCGCCGTGGTACAATCTCCGAAACATCCCTATCGATCACAGAGTGGGGTTGTTTCACGTGCTGCACATCGAACTTTACTAACCGGAGCTTACCGGTCTTCGGGTCATTAGTAATGGCGGGTACGTTTCGGACGTCCACAGTCGTTCTCGCGGCGTCCTTTGCGTCGAGCATTCTTTGAAACTCTTCTCGGACGGCGCTGTCGATATTCCGCGGCGCAACATAGTCGATGCGCACATGTTCGGGAGTTTCTGAAACAAACTGGAACTTCTCAATTGTCGGTACGTAGAATGTTGTCAGTACGATCGGGTGAATGCTGTCGTGTAGTCCACTCGAGAGAACGATCGGCAAGGCATCATTCACTCTGCCTCTAATATCGCGGAGTGTTGAAAACGGCCCATCACGGAGTTCTGTCCCTTTGACAACATAGTCGCCGAGCTCATACCGCAGCATTGGCAACGTGTAGTTATAAAGATTCGTAAGAACAACCCGACCTTCTTTTCCAGCACTCACGGCTTGATCTTTTTCATCGAGCACCTCGACGATATTTAGATCATCCATGACCATCATCTCGTCGCACTCAGGCGTTTTTATAGCAATGTATTTCGACTCCGACGCGGCATAAAGCACGTAAATGGGTACACTCCACGCCTCGCGAATTTTTGTTTCCATGCTTTGCGTCAGCTTATCCCCACCGACAAATACTCTCTGGGGGTGAATCTGAAGCCTGCCCTCAAGCGCGAGTTCCGCCAACTGGGCCACGCTGCTGGAATAACCGCTGAGCCGATGCGGTTGAAATTGGTTTAATTGCCTGACCGTCTGTTCCGATGAGTTCAGCAGTGACAGTATCAAAGTGTTGTAAACATTCTTCGGCATAGAATTGGCCATTGATACGGTCGCGAAATGGCCATTTGCCGCAACATAAAAAGCAACCTTGGTTTTGCCGTTCGGGTAGTTTTCAGGCGAGGGTAGACGGCCCGCTACAGTTGCATCCGCTATCGCCCAGGCGGTTCGATCGTAAGCAAAAATACCAATATCGCCGGAAGTACCGGAACCGTGGATTACGACCATGTCCTTGCAAAAAGTCTCGCTCGGATCACGATGGCTCTCAAACCAATCTTCCAGTTCCTTCCTCCTGAGTCTCGGATCCGTAACTGCCTGATCAAAATTATCAATCAACGTTTTTTTAGGCAGCAAAGCTAAGTCGCTTATCGAAATATCGGCAAGATCCTTTTCGCTGATACCATGGTTCGTATAATAATCCCGATAAAAAGCCGATCGGCTCCAAACATGATTGAGCAATCTTTGGAAATGCCGATGTTGATATTGGAGCATCGCGTCGCGCGATTTTGGCGTAGACCGACCTGCTAAGATTGTGTTCAAAGCTTTCCTCTAAGGAGCGTTCGATAACCAATTGTCCTATGCAATTGTTAATGATTTTAAAGCCTGGAGCAATAATTCATATGAAAAAGTTGTCGAGAGTTTGGATCCGCTACTGCGAAATGGGGCCTTAATGGGGGATGAAGATGTGGACGGAGGTGTCATGGGTGGTACATGCACTACGTCTCTGACTTTTACTGACATATCCTGACATATCAAGACAAAATCAGAGACCGGACAAATCCATGGAAATTGCTATCTCTAGACTAATCGACTAAAAAACTTTCGTTTTCGGAAACCTCTTAACGGAGAAAATTCATCATCATCATTTCTCGGGTTAGTTTGGCTGATGTTCTGAGCGTTTACTCTGTTCATTCCTGCTAGCCTGCTCACTGGGGCTACTAATGATAAGATCGGCGGATTAACGCTCACACTGTACTCAGAGAAACAACGCTACATATTGATGATATCGACTTACGTTTACAGTCGTTCGTTCGCTTCATCGCCCAGACAATCCACCCGGTGTTGTCGAAGCTGGTCGAAGCTTTGAAACGACTGCGTGCAATGATCGCACTCGAATGAATTTTGCGCATGCTTCGGGCGGATGTACCCCCAGACTTCGGGATACGCAAAATTTCTTGTCCGGTTCCTGATGGTCATACCGCCGATTCGATCGAAACCCGCCGCGTTGTCGGAACGATCATGGGAAGAATTCGTTTTCAATTGTTCTTTTTTGCGAATAGCTTTCATTTTTGCCTCAGTTATAAACTCGCAGGGGTCGATTTAAGAAATTTGCCCATCACCTAAATAAATTGACGCTAGCTATGTTTCAGGGGCGGAGGGCCGATTCCGCGTTGCTTGTAAGACAAGCGCAACCCGTGTGCCAACCGTCTCATTTTGAATTAACTATAGAATTTACGACGGGTTCTTACGTGAAAGACAATCTTCGTGCGTTATATTTGCGAGGGATTTCCCCTACACTACTGTACGCGATAACCGTTAGTGCTAAGCATCCGTTTTAGCTCTCGCACGGCGACAATCGCGGTTTTTCAAGTCAGCGCACCGATTGGTCATCCATCATTCATTGACCCGATACGTAACGACTACAATCGCGCAGGCAGCCCAACGCTCGCTGGTCAAATTCTCCTATGGAACGTAGTGGCGATTTGGTCGAACTATCACTGACAGATATGTATGGATACGCCGTCACATGACCTGCTGTGCGATTGCACAACATTTTTTCCTTACCCGATGGTAATTTTTACATGATAGGTCATCTGGCATGGTCATTGGGTTTTTGAATCTGACGGAGAGAAAACTAACGGCAGGAGAATAAACAATTGCGAGTGCCTTAAGCCAAAGCTGGTTGCTCAGATCGAGTTCACCGAATGGATGCCCGATGGGCATCTAAGACACTCGAGCTTTGCCGGATTGAGGGATGATAAAGAGCCGCGGCGGGTTACTAGAGAGTCATTCGGCGACGCTTGACTCGTCACCAAAAGTGGCGCTATCGTCGCGCGTGCACGACGCGTCGCGGGGGATAAAGGATGATTTAAAATCAATCCGCCAGATACACGGACGTTTGCGTCCTTATTCGCAAAGGACGAATCCCACGCTATGATGATTAAGATTCTCATGGTTGTGCTGCTCCTATGGATGATCGGCGTCGTTACCACGTACACGCTAGGAGGGTTGATACACCTTCTCTTGCTCTTGGCATTAATCATTTTATTTATCGACATCCTTGATCGCTTCAAGGTGCTCTGAGCGAAATCGAAGGACGAAAATGCCCGGTATCCCAGGCTCTTTCTCACTCGGTATCACTTCTTGTTTTTAGTCTTGTGACCCCGTGTCGGCAGTTCGATTCTGTCCCTGGCCACATTTCCCTTTTCCTGGAATCCGACCAGTTACAGCTTTGCGCTCTCGACTGAACTTACAAAAACCTTCTGGTTTGAAAGTCCGTTACTAAGTGTACCGGCCGGCGGGCGCGTATGCGCAGCGCAGAGAACAAAGTAGCAACAAAGCTAAAAAATTGGTTTGTGTTCTCTCGTGATTACAGATGCCACGAGAATTCGAAGTCCTCTGCGCGTTTCGATTCAGCTCTTTGTCTAGCGAGTTGATCCAAAAGCAAGGACCGTAGCGTCCGCAATTTCTTCTCCTGAATGCGAGTTGTGAGTAACGAGTTCCCAACGAGAAAGATGCGGTCATGGGCGGATTTCGATCGGCGAAGGGAAGCGAATTCATGCACGCATCTCGTACCGGGCCTGCGCACAACTCATAAACGACCATGGCGCGGCACCGTTATGGAAGGAGACAATATCACCATCGACTTCGGTTGACCTTAGGAAACCAGCTGACGCGTACGTTCTGCCGGCCCTTCCTCGCTTCGAGGGACATCTGCAACACGGAGGCAATATACGGATTTTAGTTTTTTCATCCGAAGACGGCCGAAAGATTTTGTTTCCACTTTCATTTGACACATACGAACAACTTCTCGTGCAGTCTAAGGCCGCCCTGGTATCCTATCGGGAAGAAAAATGGCTGGATGAAATCATTCCCCGCCATCGCCCCACGTCCCACGTTCTCGCGGGAGGATGAGAGCAACAGTCATCCTCGCGGGCTTTCACGTTGAAGGATTTGGTAAGAAGCGATCGCGCTGCTCAGCATGTGGCCGGGAATGTTCCAGGCAAATGCCGCTGAGTAAAGATTGCTGAATAGCACGACGATTACGACGAAGATTGCCGGTTTCGTGGGCACTGATTGCGATTGTTTTCCCAATAGAAACTTAACCTACATTATCACGGGAGTGATCTCTTGAGGGAAAACGGCAGCTGCTCTTTAACCTGGACGGTGCGTGGTAATGGCCAGGAGGACGAGATTTCCAAAAACCTATGTGCTTACCAGCGTAATTCAAGCGGGTAATTTGCGGTGTCGGATTGCTCGGTGGCTTAGCTATAGGCGCATTCATCATTTACGTAAGCGGTCTTTGGAATAAACTTGAACGGGTGTTGAGCATGTCTCTCGACTCCATGACGATGAGTGATCTACTCATGGCTGCAGCGCCGTTCGCTATTGTTTTTGGATGTGGTTGGCTGGGTACCCGCTGCGGTATGGCTCTGGCGGCGAAAGCTGTGCCCTGATTGGGTTAGAGCCCGGGGGGGTGAGAAACGGCAACACAAGGCGAGAAACAGGCAGTAACTATTTGATTTCAAAGCTTGCTTCGATGGATGCGCTGACGATGTTGCTGATCGATAAGGGCATCATCACCCAGCAGGAGTTCTTGCAGAAGATCTTTGAAGCGCGGGTGACGTATCAGCGCATGCTGAAGTACGGGCGCTTGCAGTCGGGTTATCTGCCGGTGCTGTTCAAGCCGATTGATTGTGACAAAAGTTCATTGCAGAGAAGTCATCGGGTGATCGTCGGCATCGGCGACAATGAGCGATTCGGCGTTGCGCCGGAGCTCGCCCCAGCTCAAGAAATCCAACCTGACCTTGCGCCGCAGGGCGCCTACGTAACTGCGCCCGCGGGCGCCGCAGTGGCGCGAACAAAGCCAGATTTGCGCTTCGCGTTTGGCGGTTATACTCGAATTTGGCGAAACTATCGCGCCGCAAACGCAAGGCCTTTGTTCCGCTTCCGGCATAATGATTTTGGTTACGGTCATTCGGTCCTCCTCACCGCCCTTCATATTTCGGCAGATATTTGAAGCTAATTCTTGATCGTTTGGTGTTCGTGCATCGGATCGGGATGCTAGCTAATTCGCCGGACGGTTACCTCATCTCTTTCGGCTCATGTCGGGTGTTTTCGAGACTCAAGAGGACCGCCATGATCGGGCCATCGCCCGGCGTCCATCGGCTGCAGTTTGGGCACTCGGCCAACATCGACTCCAACTCACGAAGCTCCCCATCTGTAGGGTCGATCACAATGGCGAGCCGATGATTGCATCGATGTTCGGCGGGCCGCGAGTTCGTTTCTGACGGTTGTCGCCGAGGCCGCTTCATGTCGTTTGGATTCATTGCCGGCAGTGCGAGGGGAACAACGGCGAAAAACACTTGCCGGATGGATTACCGACTCGCTTACCGCCGAGATCCCTTGTGACGTCGCTGGATTTTCCTGGACGATAATTTATCAACTAATAGTGACAACTCGCGGATCAGCTTGGATGACACCTTCGTTGGTAAACAGCCATCGACCCAACCAGAGTTCGACCGTGCTGGGTTGCTGTTTCTTGAGCGCGTCGAGGAACACCTGCCAGGGAATTAACGAGATATTCATTGTCTTGCTCCTTCTTACTCTTGTTAGGTGTTAATGAGTTCTTTTGTCGTGGGCTTCGAGGTGGGCCTTCAAAAAGCTCAGTGAATAAATTCTCGTGCCGCAGCGTTTACAAAGGGTGGCCCGCTGCTTTGTGTTTCTCACTGGCACTTTTTTAAACATTGTTGCGAGTAGTAATTTCATCGATTGCTCCTCCAAGTGATTTAATATTCCAAAGATAGAGCAACGGGGATGCCATTTGACTTGGAACTCCCTGGATACAATAAACCTATTATAGTTCGCAGACTTCCGAAAATTGCTGACAACTTCCAGCTGGGCTCTAGAGGCCATCTTTGTCCAGTTATGACCAAGTTTGCACAGAATCATTTCGAGAAATTACACGGATTCCTACCGCCCGCTGCTCGGTCCCTTGCGCGTCTTTGTAGGCTCGCTTCGGAGAACTCAAATATCACGTCGGGGAATTGGCCAATCCAGGCTAGTCTTATCGTCTTTAAATTCTCTTTTCTGAAAACGCCAAATTTGTTATAAGTAACGTTGGGCGACGCGAGAGGATGGGGAGACCGTATGGGTAAGTTTATTGACTACGTATTTAACAACGTGTTCGAGCCATTTCTCGGCTTCGTGTTGAACCACCCGATCATATCAGTGGTCGTGGTGGGCGCGTTGATCTATTTTTCAGTTCGCAATTACCGCATGCTTTAGTTCCCGCACGGCAGGTCGCACAGGCTCACTTCGGCTCCAGCAGCAGTTTTTTCGTTTGACGCGCCGTAGCGACGGACAAAGCGCCAAACCGCAGCGACACACTTACGGAGTTTCATATTTGCTTTTTCCGACGTCGGGGAATAGGATTTTTGCCAATTCACTGAGGAGTTGACTCATGCCCTTAGTTTCCGCTCTCGCAGCGAGCCATGCGCCCAACATTCTTCTCGAGCCGGGCCGGGAATGGGAAGATTTCATGGATCTGCACTACAGCATGGCGCCGCAGGGCTCGGCGAGCCGACCGACGCTCGATCAGCAAAAGAAGCTCCGGCGCGAC
>Ga0184612_10001395_pt1 | contig 11595 bp, 9 predicted proteins | sample PLM3_60_coex_FD_133163 | JGI IMG/M metagenome (GOLD analysis project Ga0184612, IMG submission 133163) | Groundwater sediment microbial communities from an aquifer in East River, Colorado, USA - PLM3_60_coex | ecosystem: Environmental > Terrestrial > Soil > Riparian zone | place: USA: East...
CAACCCTAATCTATCGGCGTACCGGCAACCTACGAGCCGTCCAGCTGTTGCTCGGCCACACGAAAATCGAAAGTACCGTCAGATACTTGGGCATCGAGGTCGATGATGCCCTAGCCATAGCAGAACAGGTTGATGTCTGATTTACCCGGGCAGAGCGGACATGCTCTGCCCTTCCTCTCACGGCCGATTGGTGCCAGAAGCGGTCATCCGCCTCCAAGTTTGACGGGTTGTCCGTGCGGTGTTGCAAGGAAGGCGCGGATCCAAGCGTCTCGAAAAGAGACAGATTAGCATCGTGAGGATGAACGGAGCCATCTTGTGCCTCCTAGGCATCAGGGCGAGCGATGTTTGGATTGTACAGAGGTCTTGATCGCGCCCGCTCCTCCCAAATGGGAGGGGAACGTGCTGCTGGATTACACCATTGACTCCATATCCGCTCTGGCGAGAACATTTTACCGGACCAGCAATTGTCATAGCGGGAAGCTCATGTCTTCTGAGGCCGACAATGCGTTCGTTCGGGCGACAGATGACCTAATTGGGCTCTATCGGAGCGTCGAACGGAACACGCTTGACCTGCCTTTGGTTAGCTTCATGCCTTTTCTCATCTTCTTGTGGGCTACGCTGAGGTTTTCTTTCTTTCTTTGCGTCGGTCTTTTCCTCATCATTCCCACTAATTTTGTCATACTAATCAGAAACCTCTTTCCTGGGCATTGGAGATATCGACCCTTTTTTCTACGTCACATTTACTACGTGTGGCTGTGGATATGGCGGGGCGAAGCACCCACCGCACCATTCATACTTATTCGCCCGCTGTTGAGCCTCTTCATGAAGGGGCATTTTGAAAGACGGCTTCGGCGGTTGCGACATGAATAGTACTTCATGGTGAACTGTCCGACGCCACACGGTCGGCACTGGTAGTTCGTCTAGATGCCGCGCTTGAAGGATGGAAATCACCTCGCTTCGCCGCGGCCTTCTTCACTGTGCTGTTGCCGGGAATTCTCTCGCTGCCGGCCTGGTATAAGCAATTGATCGAGTTCATGGGAGCATTTGGAATTCAAATTCCAAGCGACGTAGGCGGATATTTCGTCCCCGAGAACATGTCTACTGGTGACATGCTAATCATCGGGTCAGGTATTTGGGGATATCTCTTGGCGGTCCCCGTTACCGCATTCTTAGCTAAGCGCGGTCTGTTTATCGGCAGGGATCCTAACAGGATATGCTTTCCTGGTGGACAAGCAGGCGCTGGAATATATTCCAAGGAGAGAGATATACTCAGTAGCGTTGGATTGCGCGCGCGTGAAGCGCCCACAGACCTTTGGCTTCTCGGTGTCGCGTTTGTGGTCTCTCTGCTTCTCCAGATATTGACCTGGCGTTACTTGACCGCATGGGTGCAGTCTTTCGGTCGTACGGGAGAGAGCCAATTGCTGATCCAGACCATCGTGCTGTCCGTTCTATTAGCCGCCCTATTTTTTGTTGTCCCGCTTCGTAGACGTAAAGCTGGCCGTGCCTGAGCGTGGGGTCACGATTGGACGCCGATCATGACCCCATCAGGTCGGCGGCAGCGCAGGGGAGGGCAAGCGTGATCATCACCGCCGCCAGCGCGGCGGAGCATTGAACAGAAGCGGCAGGGTGCGGCTGTTTTCCAGCATCACCAGCCGCACGCGCTCCGGCAGCCGACGGATTGTATTGGTGCCTAGCCTAGCCAGTAGGAGAGTCTATCGCGCCTCAGGTCCGCTTGGGGTCAAAAGTTGCCGTATCAGCAGAGCCGCCCTACGTCGGACTTAGCCCCAATAGCGGACGAATCTCGAAGGCAAAGGAACGTCCGAGAAGTGCCAGAAGCGGCCCTAAGGCCAATGCGCTAAGAGTCTACGCGCCGAGCGATCATTCCGGCAATTCTGCTTTGCGCAAGGCCTGTAACCAATTCGCTAAGTGCTCCGGGCGCTGGTAACGAAGAAGAGTTGGTAGGTCATGCAACCTCCAGGCCGGAGCGAACCGAAGTATGCGGTCCTTGTAACTTTCTGCCTCCGATTGCCGGCTCAAGAGTGCCGCGCATGCCGCTGCAGCTATGAGAGCGGGGAAATGCTGCGGTCTGTCATGCAATGCCCTTTCGGCCCAAGACAGAGCCTCGTCATAGCGACCGGCGGTAAAATGTGCATGCGACATGGCTGCCTGCATCTGGAACATCATCGGGTCTCGCGGGCTCAGCTGCATCGCGCGGTCGGCATGCTCGATCGCGGCGTCCGGCTCCGCGTGCCAAGTTTTCATCCAACTATCGCTGTACCACGCCAATGCAAGGTTCGGATTGATTTTCAGGGCCCGGCCGGTCAGCGCCATCCCACTTGGAACGTCGCCAACGACGAAACCAAGGGCTAGTCCGGCCGTGCAAAGGGCAGAGGCATCGCTCCGCCCAAGATCTGCGGCACGTCTTGCCAGTTTCTCCGTTTCGGCTATGTCGACAGCTCCCAAGATCGACGCTTGATTGGCCTTGCGCTGGCCAAAGCACCGCGCCGCCATGCCATAGGCAGTGGCATAGTTTGAGTCGAGTTCAATTGCCCGGTAAAAATTATGCAGTGCTGCAACGTTGCCTTCGTTTGTCCACTTGTTGAACTCTGCCATGCCGCGCATGTAGTAGTCGTAAGCGTCAAGGCTGCGGGTTGGTTTGTGTCTGGTCCGCTCGATTTCCGCGAGTTCAAGCTTGGGTGCAATGGCGCTCGCCACGCTGGCGGTCACTCGGTCCTGCAAATCGAATATGTCCTCCAGACTTCCCTCATTGCGATCAGCCCACAGATGTATGCCAGTCACCGCATCGATCAACTCGCCGGTGATGCGTAATCTCCCGCCCGCCCTGCGAATGCTGCCTTCGAGCACATAACGCACGCCAAGTTCGCGCCCAACCTGCTTCACATCGACGACGCGGCCCTTATAGATGAAACTCGAATTGCGGGCGATCACGAACAACCATTGAAAACGGGACAGGGCGGTAATGATTTCTTCGACCACGCCGTCGGCAAAATACTCCTGCTCCGGGTCAGCCGACATGTTGGTGAAGGGCAAGACGGCAATGGAAGGCTTGTCGGCAATGGGCGTGGACGCGGTTGTAGTCACTGCCGGCGTGCCGTTGACGCGATAGATGCGAACTGGCTCGTCGATGTTCTTCAATGTCTGGACGCCAAGATCCTCGAAGCCTGTTTTGGTCTTGTTGCGGACATAGTCATAGGCAGTGCTCGAGATCAGGATGCCACCTGGGTCGGCGTTGGTTTCAAGCCGGGCGGCGATGTTGACGCCGTCGCCATAAAGATCGCCCCCTTCGACGACTACATCGCCCAAGTTTATGCCGATGCGGAGCACGATGCGCCGGTCATCGGCAACGCCGTCGTTCGCTGCAGCCATCTTCTTCTGCAGTTCGACGGCGCATTGCACGGCGTTGACCGCACTGCCAAATTCCACCAGTACGCCATCCCCGGTCAGCTTGAAGACGCGGCCCTGATGCTTGGACACCAACGGGTCCAACACTCCCTTGCGCCGAGCCTTGAGCGCGGTCAGCGTGCCGGCCTCGTCGGCCGCCATCAGCCGCCAGCGCCGCGGCCGCTTCGAACGCGGCGTGCGCCTCCTCGTAGCGGCCGAGCTTGTGGAGTAGGTCGCCTCGAACGCTCGGCAGCAGGTGATAGCCTTTGAGCGCCGGCTCGCGCACCAGGCGGTCCACGATCGCCAGCGCCACTTCTGGGCCCTCGGCCATGCCGACGGCAACCGCTCGGTTGAGGTCGATGATTGGCGAGCGCACGACCGCCGCCAGCTCCGCATAAAGTCCGGCGATGCGCGACCAGTCGGTATCGCCCGCCGTCCTCGCCTGGGCGTGGCAGGCGATAATCGCCGCCTGGAGGGCGTAAATGCCGCCCGCTCCGCCTAGTTCGCGCGCTCGTCCGAGCGCTTGCATCCCCCGCCGGATTTGGAGCTGGTCCCAGAGTGCGCGGTTCTGGTCCAGCATGAGGATTGGCTCGCCCCCTGCGTCAGTACGCGCCGCCGTGCGCGAGGCGTTCAGCTCCATCAGGGCGAGCAGTCCATGGGCTTCGGGCTCGTGCGGCGCGATGGAGGTGAGCACGCGGCCCATGCGAAGCGCTTCATTGCAGAGCTGGGGGCGCAGCCAGTCCTGGCCGCGCGCCGCAGTATACCCTTCGTTGAAAATGAGATAGACGACCTCAAGCACCGAGAAGAGCCGCTCCGAGAGCTCCTCGCCGCGTGGCGTCTCGTAGGCCAGCCCCGATTCCGAAAGAGTCCGCTTCGCGCGCACGATGCGCTGGGCGATCGTCGCCTCCGGCAGCAGGAAGGCCCTGGCGATCTCTTCGGTCGTCAAGCCGCAGATCATCCGTAGCGCCAGGGCCGCGCGGGCCTCACGCGACAAGCGCGGGTGACAGGCGGTGAAGATGAGCCGAAGCAGTTCATCGCCGATGTCATCGTCCAGGGCGGAGTCGAGATTGGGCATGGCCTGCTGCTCCTCCTCCATGTCCCAGGCGATCATCTCGTGCTTGCGCTCGAGCATCCGGCCGCGGCGCAGATGATCCAGGGCCCGGCGCTTGGCGGTCGCCATCAGCCAGGCGCCGGGTTTTTCCGGAACGCCTGTCGCGGGCCAGTGCTCGAGGGCGGCCAACAGGGCTTCCTGCGTCAAATCCTCGGCCAGCGGCACATCGCGCAGCATCCTCGCCAGACTGGTGATCAGCCGGGGCTGCTCGATCCGCCAGACGGCGAGGATCGTGCGATGGGCGTCGGCGACCGTCATGGCCGCCGACCGCGTCTGCAGGAACGTCGCCTCAAGGGCCGGCGAACGCGCGGACCTCGCACGTGCCTTCCCACCCCGGCATGAAATCCTTGTGTAGCTGCATGAACTCGACCGCCGACGCTACGGCCTCTTCCTTGTTCCGGAACTCCATGATCGCGTAGCCGCCGATGACCTCCTTCGCCTCGACGAACGGACCATCGATGACGCTGAGCTTCCCATCGGCGATGCGCACCTGCGCGCCCATCGCGACCGGCGTTAGCCCGCCCATGTCGACCATGCGGCCGGCCTTGATTTCCCGGTCGGCGAGCTTGTTCATCGCCTCGATGAGTTCCGGCGTGGACGGTCCAGCGTGGGCGGAAATGACGAACGACATGAAGCGCATCTGAGAACTCCTCCTGAGGCGAGCCGCGGACGTGATGGCCGCTGAACAGTCTCGCTAATTAAGTCGACGAACCAGCCCCCGGCGGATCGACATGCGCTTTGAAAAAACTGCGCGCAGGCTCTAGTACCCGGAATCACAGATGAGTGATACCGGCAAAGGCTGGCCGGGTTGGACGAGGTACATGGTTCCTGAATTAGTCATTGCGATAGTCGGCACTAGAGACGATGCGCGAGTGAACAGGGTCGATTGACCAACCCCATCGGCTCCCGCCGTTGGACGTTTGTCAACTGAACGGCCGATTGTGGCACCTTCCAGCCCTATCGGAGTCAAAAAGATAGATCGGCTCCTGGGCGTGGTGTGGACAAGGAAAGCGGTCACTTCCGCTGACTGAAGGTGACCTGACCTACCGCGGACGTGCCCAGATCGGCTCAGAACGACCCAAAGCAGTCTTGAGTCTGCCTTTTGCTCGGACTTCGGCTATTCGAGTCGAGCCAGACAGGCTCAAATGACGAACGCTACTCATCACTGGATGAGAGAAGGAGCTCGGGTCAGGAGCGTTCCGGCGCATCTGGCCGCGGTTGCCAACCGCCTCTTGGCACCTGCCGTCACGGCACCGTGCGCAGGTCTGGTGAAGGCGGGAATACCCACTTGTTACGGCTCGATTGCTGTTGCGCCTCGCAGCAAGCCGCGCCGGGTTTCGAGCGGGGCGGCAGGTTGCACAATACGGCGTTACGGGCTCAAATGCCGATCACCATGTTCTACCGAGCGCCCTACTTCGGCATGCCGCGGCTCATTAGGGCCGCCGAGGGCCGGGACCCACTAGCCGAGGTCGTGAGCCGGCTGTGCGAGGCGGCAGAGCCTGGGCTCGCCGACTGGGCGGCTGGCTTGGCGAATTCGAGCCCCGAGGCAGACGTCCTCCGCGCCATCCTCGGCAATAGTCCGTTTCTGTCTCGAACGATCGCCTCGGAGCCAGGATTTTTCCGCGAACTGATGGAAGACGGTCCGGACGCAGCATTCTCGCGCGTAATTCTCGACATCAAGGACAAGGTCGCGTACGAGACGAGCGAGGCGATCCTCGCCCTGGCTCTCCGGACCGCGCGCCGTCGGGCCGCGCTCGCGATCGCGCTGGCTGATCTGACTGTCCAATGGTCCCTCGAGCGCGTTACCCATGCTCTCAGCGATCTTGCTGACGTCGCGCTCTCGGCCGCGATCTGCCATCTGCTGCTGGCCGCGCACGAGAAAGGTGAGATCGTGCTCGCCGATCGTCTGTTTCCGGAGCACGACTGCGGTTATGTCGTACTCGCGATGGGTAAGGGCGGCGCACGCGAACTCAACTACTCGTCCGACATTGATCTGATCGCCCTCTACGACCCTGCGAAAGTCGACTATCGCGGCGCGCGCAGCGTGCAGCAATTTCTCATTGGGCTAACTCAGAAGCTGGGGCGCCTGATCAACGATCGCATCGACGACGGCTATGTCTTCCGGGTCGACTGGCGCCTGCGCCCCGATCCGGGCTCGACGCCAATTGCACTCTCGATCGCCTCCGCCCGGGCGTACTACACGGATCGCGGTGAGACCTGGGAGCGCGCCGCCATGATCAAGGCGCGCCCCGCCGCAGGCGACCTCGCGCTCGGTCATGCTTTCCTGAATAGTCTCACGCCCTTCGTGTGGCCGGACCGCGTGGATTTCTGGACGCTCAGGGAGATCCGACAACTCAAGCTGCGAATCAACGCACACCGTGGCAGCAGCGAGATCGATTTCTTCGGGCACAATATCAAGATTGGGCGCGGTGGTATCCGCGAGATCGAGTTCGGTGCGCAGACCCAGCAGCTCATCTATGGCGGCACCGATCCCTATCTGCGGTGTCATAAGACGCTCGATGCCTTGAGCACGCTTTCCGAAGCCGGCTATCTCGACGAGCGAAGTGCAGACGAGTTGACGGAAGCCTACGAGTTCCTGCGCCAGCTCGAGCATCGACTTCAGATGATCAATGACGAACAGACCCAGACGCTGCCATCGAACGACGGCGACATGGCAAGGCTCGCGGGTTTTATGGGTTTCGATGAGATCGGTTCGTTTCGGGACACGCTCTTCCATCACTTGCGCCGCGTCGCCCACCACTACGATTTGATGTTTGAAGGCGCGAACGAAGATGAGTCCAGCGATTGGGATTTTTCGGCTGAAACACCGAGCGGTGGCATGACACAAGCCCTTGCTGAGGCCGGCTTTTCCGATCCTGCTGGCCTCTATGCCATGTTTCGCCGCTGGGCAAGCGCCTCGCAAAAGGGCAAGGCGGACGGCAGGGGCGCTCAGGCTCTGCACTCGCTCCTGCCGCGGATCATGGCGGCAACGCGAAGCTATGCGGCGAAGGATGAACTGATGCGCCGATTGGATCAGTTCATAGTTGGTCTCGATGGCGACGAGATCTCGATCGCCCTCCTGGCCACGAACCAGAACGCACTCGACATCGTAACAGCTGCTGCCGCCCGTGCGCCTGCCATTCTGAAACTCCTGGGCGAGAAACCACACTTGCTTGAGCACGTGGTCGAGCGGGAGTTTTCGCTGCGTCCGCCGGAAAGGAAACTTATGTTGCGGGACGTGCGGACGATCATAACCGGCTCCACCGGCGAGGCGCGGGTTGCGCGCCTCGCCGCGCTGGCCGACCGCATCAAGACGCAGGTCGGCGTCGCGTCGGTTCGATTTGCGCTGTCCGCAACTGACGCGGCACAGGCGATCGCCGACTTTAGCGATGCCGTAATCCTTGGCATCGGCGCGCCCTTTGTCGCAATCGGGCGATATGGCGCGCGCGATATGAAACGGCTGGATCTCTCTGATGTTGTCCTGCTCGTTGACGGAGAGCGGGATCTCGCCGAAAACCTGAGGGCGCTCATCGTTACGCAGTTTCACGAGATCACGAGTGACTCTTGGCCTTGCGGCTCGCCACTTCTGCTCTCGCCCGGGGACTTAAGCGAAATGCCGCTTGACGATCACGGCCTGGCGATCAGGCTTAAATTCGCGTCGGCCCGATCGGTGCAAGATCGGGAGAGCCATGATACCTCGATGCTGATGGACTTGCACCAGCGGCTTGCCGCCATCGATGGGCAGGACGCAGCGCTCGCCCAGTTCATTGGCGCACATCATGCCGCCGTGCAACGTGCCGGTGTCGATGCCAATGCGCTGGCTGCCGATCCGCGTGGCACACCGGGTGGGCTTGATGACATCGATCTCTTGACGCGCGCCACCCAGCTCAAGGGAGCGCGCCGGTGCCCCGACTTGCTCGGGCTTTCGACAGCGGCTGCGCTCGACCGATTCCAGGCGCTCGAAGTATGGCCCTCCCGTACGGTACGCGATCTGCGGCGCGCTCGCTTTCAACTCCAGCAGATTGAGAGCTATCGTGATTTTGCCATCGCGAATGAAGTACTGTGCGATGCCGAGAAACAGGAACTCGACAAGGCCTTGGCAGTTGCGGTGGGTGCGAACGACTGGCGGGATCTGATGACCTTACTTGAAACGACGGCCAGCGCTGTTGCCGCTGCCTTCGATCAATCGTGCCAGCAGTAGAGGTCGCGTCGAGCTGCTCTATTTGCCAGGCAAAGGCCCGCGCGCGGCATTCTGCAATCTCATCGCGTCGGTGATGAAGAGCGTATTGCCGTGGCGGCGAACGATACCCTCGGGGTAAAGGCGGTTCAGAGCGCTCGCCACCAACTCCCGCGTCACGCCGGCTTGCAGCGCGATGTCACGCAGTGGCGGCAGCGGCTCGATCACGAGAAGGTCGGGCGTCGATGGATCCGGTATCGCAAGATCAACCAACACGCCATAGACCCGCTCCATACCTTCGCGACAGTTCGCCGAAACCACGCGTTCGTTGGTCGCCCGAACGATCTGCGACAGCGATTTTAACAGACGTAAGGCGATCTCTCCGTTCTCCCGGAGTAGCGTGAGGAACCGATCGCAGGACAGCGCGGCCAGGAGCGTGTCCTCCGCCGCAACGACGCTGGCCGCACGTGGCAGGCCGTCGATCGCCGCGAGATGCCCGAGCACCTCGCCCTCGCCGATGCGGGCGAAGTTGAAGTCGGTGCCGGACGGAGTTGGGCTAATTACGTCGACCGCGCCCTCGACGACGAAGAAGACCTCGTGCCCTTCCGTGCCCCGCTCGAAAATTCTTTCTCCGGACCGATAGCGCCGCCAGATACAGCGTTCCTCGATGCCCCTGAGCGCCGCTTCGTCGATCCCGCCGAGCAGCTTGATGTCGGATAGCGTACGTCGGTCGGCGGACATCGATTACCCTCGCGTTGCGGTCACGGTCATCGAATAGTTACGCGCTACCATGTCACGTCGTGCGCAGATGGGCTTCGGGACAAGCGGAATAGCGCGGTCGAAATCGCGATCGGATCACTGAAGTGATTGGGAACCAAGATGGACCCTTTCGATAGCGATTCTATGAAATTGATAGGGTCAATGAAAGACGGAAAAGGGGTGCCCCTCTCGGCGCCGCATGTGATCTCTCTGCTGCAGTTTTTTCATTGCTCTCCGTCGCGGCCTGGGGCGAGGATAGCTAAGCTCTTGCTCGAAAGCGAACTAGTCTACGCAGGCCAGGGATACTGCGTGGCTCTGGGGCTAATCGGCGGAAAATCTTGCCAGGATCATCTTCGTGAATACCTCAAGAAATACCTGCCAATTCGCGGCAGGTACTACGATCAGCATTGGGCCATTGGGGCACTAGCTCACATCCAAGGCGCGCCGCCAGAAGAATTCCTTGACTCAACGTTGTGGGAAGAAATTAACACAAGCAATCTACCTCTGCCCGCAATTCAACGATTTGACAGACTTATCAACTATCTCCAACAACATCGGATGATCGCGTAGGGGGCTGCCATGACACTCAGACGCATTGGCTGCGTCATCGCGATTGCGGTAAACAGCAGTGCGAAGCCAATGGCCGCTGTTGGCACTTCTCGGACGGTGCCGTGCCCTTGGGATTCGGCCGCTATTGAGACCTAAGCGGACGTAGCGCGCGCCCGGCTGATGCGGCCGCCATTGACCCTGATCGGACTCTTCCCGGCTGATGCGGAACCCCAACAGCGGACATTTAAGTTGGAAACGTCTCCGAACCAACGCTCGATCAGGCCTAGTGGCCGAGAATCTTAGCAACATGGGGGAACGCGCGTTTGAGCTGGCAACGTGTTCGCCTAATCCAGGAACCCCGGTAGCGAATTCTGAATAATCGTTCTCGGATGTCGTCTACATCGTAGCCGAAGCGCTCCGCTAACGCGACGATCTCCGGGTGCTTATGCACCTCGGAAGGGTTGATTGTGTGCATCGTTACCCGTCGCTGCTCGTCGATCCGTATGGCAGGGGCGTCGTTCCAAGCTGGTCGATAGGGGACGCTAAGGAACGCCGCCAACCGCTCGCGGGCCGCGCTGTCCGCTAGGAGATCCTCGAAGGTAAGCTGGAGAAACGGCACCGCAGGAAGCTCGTCTCGAACCTCCAGACCATAGAGATGCACCTCGGCCCAATAGAAGAGCGCCTTCTCAAAGGGACTCATGTTCGGCCATTGCTCGCAGTAGTGCTGGAGGAGGCGCACCCCGGGATCCGTCGGTGCGAGCGCAATGTCAGCCTTGATATCGTCCCGCTGGCTGGGATCGAACCATCGATGAGTCACAATCGAAGCGGCCACCCGCACCGGGTGCCGAACGAGCTGCACAAGACGAAGACGTGTACCAAATTCCGCCGCAAGGAGGGGTGCCGCGGCGAACGCAGGGAAACCGACCTCGATGTAGGATTTGTGTCGTAGCACGTCGTGGATGCGGTTTAGATGCTGTTGGACAACCGGTTCGGCGCGCAGGGCGGCCGAGGCCGCCGGGTCGCGCAAGCATCGCTTCGGCGCACAGGCGTACCCTATCGGTTCATGTTCGGCGACAAGTAGATCCGGAAAGATCGCCTGCAACGACTTGCAGAGCCACTGGGTGCCGGACCGCGCCGTTGTGATAACGAAGGTGGCGTTTTGCATCGTCGACGTTCCACGCCGCGGTGTTGGCCGCCCAGGCGCATGCCGACCTTCCGGTCAGCGCAATACCTGAATAGCTCTGGGCCATCCACGCAGTCGGCGGCTCCTGTGGTCCAAACTGTACACAATGAACAAGACTATTCAATATGAGGCATTTTAGCTCTGTTTCTCAAAGGCCTAGAAGCTAGCTTTGGCTTGATCTGTTGTCGCATGCCCCCATGTCTTCGCCGGAAATGTCGGTCCGACAAGCGAGTGTCCATGAGGCGGCTGCAAATCCCACTATGGCGGCTAGGCGGTGCTTCATAGACACCCCTTTTCCTGGTGAGTTGGCGTCCGCGGCCGCAATCATCCATGCGGCGTGACAACGAGGCGGCAATTGACTGAATCTCCGCCTTGAGAGGCCGGTCACACTTTCAGCAATGTCCGCAGCTGGCA
>Ga0184612_10001396_pt1 | contig 11592 bp, 9 predicted proteins | sample PLM3_60_coex_FD_133163 | JGI IMG/M metagenome (GOLD analysis project Ga0184612, IMG submission 133163) | Groundwater sediment microbial communities from an aquifer in East River, Colorado, USA - PLM3_60_coex | ecosystem: Environmental > Terrestrial > Soil > Riparian zone | place: USA: East...
AGCGATAGCGCCGTATAGTAGGCTGGAAACAGCAGAGAGGCAAACACGAACACGCGGGAGGGATTTGGCAACTGAAAAATAGTGTAAAGCACGATGCCGCCCCACAGGGCTCCCAAGACATTCGTCTGCACGCGGAAGAGCGGGCTGCGGCTCGGATACACATACCTGATCGGAACCAAGACCAGGATCGATAGAGCAATAATCAAGAAAGCGTTTACCCACAACGGCGTGCCGAGAACGTACAGATAGAATACGACGATGTTCCAGTAGGACGGAAAACCGAGAAAAAAATGGTCGGCTGTTTTAGCGTTTTTTTGGCAAAAGCCGTAGGCGCTGGCCAGCAACGGGATGGCCGCGAGCCAGAGCGAGTCGGGGGCGGGCAGAAGATTAGCGCGGACTAAAAATAAACAGGGCACGATCACGTAATTGAAATAATCAACGATGTTATCCAACAGTTCGCCGTCAAATGTGGAAATAAGCTCTTTGACTCGGGCGGCGCGCGCGAGCGTGCCGTCGGAGGCGTCGATCACGACCGCCAGCGCCATCAAAAAAAGCGCGTTTTTGAAATCCGCGTGTTCGATGCGAAGGACTGTGACGAAGGCGACGACGACGCCAAGAGCGGTGTAGAGGTGAACGAGCCAGGCGAGGATCAATCTCCGAGGCATCCTGCCGGGTTAGGTGGCGGAGGGGGCGAAACTCGGCCGGGCTTTGATTCGGGCGATCCAGGCAATGGTGTTGGGATATTTACTTGTGTCGACCGGGATGTTGAATCGGTCGAGCAGATCGATATTCGACATGAAGGCGACATCGGCCAAGGTAAACGGGCCGGCCAAATACTCTTTGCCCTGGAGTTCCTTTTCGATTCGGTCGAAGCATTTGGTAATCTCGGCCCTGGCGCTGTCGATGCGTTGAGCATCGCGCTCGCCTTCGGGCTTGCGCATCTCGTGGATGATATGCACGAAGTAGGGGTTGAAGTGGCTATCGCGAAGATCCTCTAACAGTCGCGCCCGGACTCTGCCTTCCGAATCTTTCGGCATCAACGGCGGATAGGGGTACTCATCTTCGAGATACTCGTTAATGACGGTGGAGTCGTAGATGATGAAACCTTCATCATCTAGCGCGGGAATCTGACCGAATGGATGAATCTTGAGATATTCCGGATTTTTTTGCTCCCTCTTGGTGAGATCCACGTTGACTCGCTCGAATTCGAGTCCTTTCTCCAGGAGCGCAATTCGAACTTTGCGCGAGTTGGTCGAGGGCGGAAAAGTATACAGCTTGATCATCGACAGCTAACCTCCTTATCCTTCACCACTTTTTTATATTATCACAAGGTTGTACCACCTGCGAGTAATTTTTTCCCAAAATCGGCGATCGGTCGGGGCGATTTTTTGGCTAGGACATCGCCGCGGACTTTATCCCCAATCATGCTATCCGCGGGCGCGTAAGGTGGCCTTTAGAGTAACCGGCTTGCCGGTGCGCAACACGGTGATTTCCACTTCGTCGCCCGGCTTTTGACCTTGCAAAGCGGCGGTAAGGTCTTCGATATTCTGAATCTTCATTTCCGCCAGTTGAACGATAATGTCGCCTTCGCGAAGGCCGGCGCGGGCCGCCGGGCTGCCTTCGGTAACGCCGGCGAGGCGGACACCGCCGGCGTTTGCGCCATAGTCCGGGATGCTGCCCAGATAGGTGCCGAGTTTCACTTCGCCTTCCTCTTGGTCGCCGGGCGGTCGAGCCGGCAGGCTGGCGAAATTGGGTGGCTCCTTAGCATCAGCGATTTCGAGCGCCGAAATCAGCACGAGATCGCTCACTTTAGCAGCCCCGTCGATATTAATTTTATCCCACGTGTCCGACGGCCGGTGGTAATCGGCATGGGTGCCGGTAAAGAAATGAAGCACCGGAATCTTCCTGTTGTAGAACGACATATGGTCGCTGCGGCCGACGCCATCGGATTCCTGAACTTCAAGCCCAAGCGGCCGGGCCCCGTCAAGAACCATCTTGCTGAAGCCGGGACTCGAGCGCGTGCCGAAGACAGTCACCCGGTTCTCGCGCAAGCGACCGACCATGTCTAAATTTATCATCGCCTTGGTTGATTTTATGAACGGCGCGCGTTGGACAAAGGAGCGTGAGCCGTACAGGCCGAGCTCTTCGCCGGAGAAGGCGACGAAAACGACGGTGCGCGCGGGCTTGGCCGGGAGCTGGCTCATGCGGCGCGCCAGATCGAGCAGCACGGCGGTGCCCGATGCATTGTCATCCGCTCCGGGATGAATCCGTCCTTCCGATTGGCGCTCACGCGCGCCGAAATAGCCAAGACCCAGGTGATCATAGTGTGCGCCGATGACAATATTTTCGCCCGTCAACGAAGGATCCGCTCCGTTGAGAATCGCGACGACGTTTTCGGTCCGCTGGCGATCCTCCTGCAAGCTTACTTGCAGCTTGACCGTCGCGTTCGGAACCAGCATCGAGGCCGGCTTCTCGGCGCGGTCAATTTTTTCTTTTAGGGCTGAAAGCGAGACGCCCTGGGAATCGAGCCATGGCTCGATAGCCTGGCGTGTCACCTGAGCGGCGACCACAGTATTGCCACCGCGCCACAAGCTGTTTCGCGTCGACAATAGTTCCGCTTTCTTATCAGCGTTCTGACTGAGATCGACGAGGATCATGCCGACGGCGCCGTGCGCGCGCGCATTGTTGGCCTTGGCCCGTAGCGTCGCGTGAATGGAAGCATCGGGCAGCTTTCTAAACGGACTGTTGGCGTCTTTGGGCGGCGGCTCGTAGCGCAGCACGACAACGATTTTCCCTTTGGCGTCGATCCCAGCATAGTCATCGTAACCGTAATCTTTGACGGTTATACCGTAGCCGGCGAACACGACACCGCCTTCGGTCTTATCGGAGGTCGACAGGCCGAGAGGGATCCAATCTTCATTCAGCCTCAGATCCGATTCGTTGCCGAAGGCGAGGGTGGTCGGGTCTTTCACCGTGACGCCGACGACGACATCGAAGCCTTGCAGATAGCTGCCGTTGTCGCCGCCGGGTTTTAAGCCGTATTTGGCGAACTCGGCGGCGATGTAATCCCTGGCCAATCTGATCCCCGGGCTATCGACGCCGCGACCGGTAAATTCTTCCGAGGCGAGCTGCTTTACGTGCCGGAGAATATCGTCGGTTGCGCTTGGAATCTGGGGCGAAAATTCCAACGTCCAGCCGGACAACACGACGACGACCGTGATGCCGAGAGTCAGGGCCGCGAGGAGCGTGCGAAGAGTGAATCTGGATCGAGGTTTGATCGACATAATCTGATGAGAGATTAGCACGCTTGATACCGGCAATTGAAGCTGACGGGCTATGTGGAGTCAGGACGAGCAGGCTGCTGAAAAACTCTGTCGGAGTCCTTCGACGGTGCTCAGAGCCCGTCCTGAGTCTATCGAAGGAACGAACGGAGGAGTTTTGATATCATTGAGGATTTCCCGTTCATGCTGAGGCTCTCGAAGCATTCCGAACTTCTGGTTTCAGCAATCTGCTAGACCCTTCGCTTCGCTCAGGGCGCCTAACTCCCGAAAAAAATCTGCGAGTTAGGCGTTTTTGCGGAGTATTGGAGGAAGTGTTATAAATTTCCATAACAACCGAGAGAGGAGGCAATTATGGCACAATCAGTAGTCGTCTATACTCAACCCGGCTGAGGGCCTTGTCACAAAGAGGTAGAGTTTCTATCTCAGAAGGGCGTTCAGTTCGTCGAGAAAAACGTCCGCGCAGACCAGGCGGCGTTGAAGGAGTTGATCGATCTTGGCTTTCAAAGCACGCCGGTGACCATCATCGACGGACAATCGGTTGTCGGCTTTGACCAGGATAAAATCATGCAATTGTTGGGGATTTAAATTGTCGGAGCCAGCACGACGGTTAAATAATAAATAATAATGAGTGATTTGTTCAACGAGTTTTTGAGACTGGACAATCGAGGCAAATCGATATGAAAAAAAATTCGACTTTGATTCTTGCCGGAGTATTGCAATGGTTTTTGCCGGGCCGGCGTCGGCTCGCACCTGCCCCAAGCTGATCAAAGAAGGACGCGATCTGTTGGCCAAAGCTAATTATTCCAAATCCGATGCGGCAAAATTTAAGGGCTTGTTCGACGAGTCGGAAAAACTTCACGACAGCGGCGATCACGGCGAGTCCGTCAAGAAGGCCAGAGAGGCGCTGTCGTTGCTGAAGAAGAAGTGAATGGACCCTAACCTGGAAGTTCCCGCCACAACTTTTGCAACGCCCCCACCTGTTTTTTCTAACTATCGCTTCAGTGAATTGACCTCGTAGGGCGGGTTTCAAACCCGCCTTACGATTATTTCAACTGCGACTTCCAGCCTGACGAGCTTAGCATTTTCCCGGTGATTCCTTTGCCCTCGTCCGAGGCGAGATACACGAACACGTCCGTCACCGACTCCGGTTTGCTGCCGTGATAGCCAGTGAGTTTGGTGGCGACGTAGCCGGGCTCGACGGAATTCACCCGGATGTTGCTTGATTGCGCTTCGACTGCGAGCGTTTGGGTGAATCCTTCCAGTCCCCATTTCGATGTCGCATAGGCGATGAAGTTTGCGTAGGCGCCGCGGCCGATCGACGATGAAACGTTGATGATCGAGCCGCTCTTTTGCTTCATCATAATCGGCAGCACGGCTTGCGTGACGAGAAACGGTCCGCGCAGGTTGACGGCCATGGTGTAGTCCCACTTTTTCACTTCGAACTCCGTCATCGGCGTCGGCCGAGTCATCACGCCGGCGTTGTTGACCAGAACATCGATGCGGCCGAACCGATGCTGCACGTTGGTCGCGAATTCGTTGACCGGTTCTTCTAAAGAAACGTCGCATGTCCAACCTTCGGCTTCGGTCTTGAGCCCGCGAATTTCCGCTACGGTTTGTTCAAGCTCGCTTCCCGTGCGCGCGCATAACGCCAGCTTTGCGCCTTCACGCGCGTAGGCCATGGCGATGGCCTTGCCAATGCCTCTGCCGCCACCGGTGATGAGAGCGACTTTGTCTTTGAGCTTCATGACGAATTCAATGGAGTGTTGGAGTATTGGAGTAATGCGTTCGATTCTTACACCGATTTGTGTATCAAGCCAAGAAGAGTGGGCTTGAGGCGGGAAGCGCGTGGCGATAGAAGGAGAAACACGGAGGAGGGAACTATGGATGTACTTAGCGTTACGGGATACCAGCGAAGAATGCCGCATATTGTGGCCGAGTATAAAGGATTTTTTGCCAACGAAAATCTCGAAGTGAAGTTCCACTACACCACCTATGCGCCGGATCACAATCGCGGCATGGCCGAGGGGCGTTGGGATTTTACCCTGAGCAGCGCCGACACGATGATCGCGCGAACGACGACGGATGGCGTTGATTACATGATGTTCATGCAGGCGGAAGAAGGGCTGAGCGCTTATCTGATCGGCCAGCCGGGAGTGGATTCGATTGACAAGCTGCGCGGCAAGTTGCTCGCCGGCGATCCCGGTGATTCCAATTTAGATCTTATCCGCAAGAAAATTCTGCGCACGCATGGTATCGACGACACCGACTACGACATCGAGATCATCGGCAGCTCGCCGGTACGGCTCGAAGCGTTCCTGGAGCGGCGCGTGGCGGCGGCGATGCTGACGCCTCCGGCGTCAGACAAAGCACTGGCATCGGGAGGTATTCTTCTCGCCAACTCCGAGAAGTATGTGCCCGGCTGGCCGCTCACTTGCGGCTGGACGTTGCGGCGTTGGTTAGAAAATAACCGCACCCTCGTCGTTCGTTTCATCCGTGCCTGGGCAGCGGCGACGGATTGGCTCTTGGCGCCGGAAAATCGCGAGGAAACTCTCGTGCTCATGACGGAAAGGGAAAAACTCAAGCGAGATGCCGCCGAGGACGCCTACAAAAAAGTCGTTGCCAAAGCACGGATCAACCCGGCGGCGTTGCAAATAGTGATCGACTTGCGCAAAGAGATGGGTGTGTACAAACCGCCATTTGATCCGCCGGAAAGATTCTACGATGACAGTTATTGGCGTGAGGCAACGGCCAGTAAGTTATGAGACAGGACCGTCGGATTGATTAGCCGCAAAGAACCTAGCACTGCAGAGCCGCAACCGAAAAAGCGGATTTCATCACAAAGGGGACAAAAGTCACACATAGTAGGAAAATTCAAATTCGGAAATTGGCCGCAAAGAACGCAAAGTACGCAGAAAAATATGTAGGGGCGACCGGCTGGTCGCCCTTCGATTCGAATACATCGCACGTTAAATTTGCGCGAGCCGCGAGAACGTTGGACTATAGCAGAGCAAAGGGCACAAAGTGAAGGCGGGCTTGTAGCCCGCGCTCAAGACTAAGCGAACAGCGAGCGCAGAATCATGCTGACGATGCTGAGGACGATGGCGCCGAAGAACGCCGACCAAAAGCCGGCGACGAAAAAGCCCGGCACTAGCGCCGCGGCGAGTTGGAGCATGAGCGCGTTTATAATCAGCCAGAAAATGCCCAGCGTCAGCACGGTGAGCGGAAAAGTGACTATCTTTAGAATGAAGCCAATCGTTGCGTTGATCAATCCAATCACAATGGGCGCGATCAGCGCAGCGCCCAGGCCCTGAAGTTGGATGCCGGGAAATAGGTAAGCGACGATCATCAGACTCGCGGCGCTGACCGCCCAGTGAAGAAGTAAGCCGACCATGATTTGATTCAAAGCATAGCAAATTGGTTCGCGCAAACAATATTGCTGCGCCGTCGAGGCTTGCGAAGGGTAAAGCAGAATGTAAAATAGACGGGTTCGACCACTCATGTAAGGAGGAGGGAACGCCATGTCAATGCAGGAACTCGAATCGGTCGCTCAAGCGCTGGTCGCCAGAGGCAAAGGCATTCTGGCCGCCGACGAAAGCATGGGTACGATCAAGCGACGGTTTGACAGCATCAAGATCGAATCCAACGATAATAACCGGCGCGCTTACCGCGAGATGCTTTTTTCGACCAAGGGCGTCGAGGAAGCGATTAGCGGTGTTATTTTATTCGATGAGACTCTTCGGACGGCGACGAGCGATGGCACGCCGTTCCCCCAACTACTTTCAAAGAAGGGCATCATGCCGGGCATTAAGGTCGACAAGGGTCCAGTGGATATTCCCGCTTTTCCCGGCGAAGTCGTGACCGAAGGATTGGATGGTTTGCGCGGCCGATTAAAGGAATACAAAGAGCTTGGCGCAAAGTTCGCCAAATGGCGCGCCGTTATCACCATCGGCGAGGGCATTCCGACATACACGTGTCTCGAAGCGAATGCACATGCCTTGGCGCGTTACGCGGCGCTCTGCCAGGAAGCCGGCATCGTGCCGATTGTCGAGCCCGAAGTTCTGCTCGATGGCAATCATACCATTGAGCGCTGCCAAGACGTATCGGAGCAAACCCTTAAAGTCACCTTCTCGGCGCTTTTTCTTCATCGTGTGCATCTCGAAGGGATGATCCTCAAGCCGAGCATGGTGGTTTCCGGCAAAGACAATCCGAGACAAGCAGGGGTCGAAGAAGTCGCCGAAAGGACGATTCGATGCTTAAAGCGCACCGTTCCAGCGGCGGTTCCCGGCATTGCATTCCTTTCCGGCGGTCAGAGCGCGGTCAGTGCCACGGAGCATCTCAACGCGATGAATAAAATGGGTCCGCTGCCGTGGCAAGTAAGTTTCTCCTACGCGCGCGCGTTGCAAGATCCGGCGTTGAAAGCCTGGAAGGGCGAAGCCGGTAACGTGGCAGCGGCGCAGAAAATCTTTTATCATCGGGCCAAGATGAACAGCGCGGCGCGCAGCGGAAGTTACACCAAGCAAATGGAAGCGGCGTTATAAATTGATCGTGGTCGCAGCAACAATTTCCCAAGATTGTCGTTCTGAAGCGTAGCCGAAGAATCTCGCAGCGTGAGACGAGATGCTTCGTTGGCGCTCAGGACGACGGCGGGAATTTCTTCTTGTGGAATTAGATAGCCCGTTTGTCAAACACACCGGCGGGTGCCACTGCGGACAGATTCAGTTTGAAGTAGATGCACCGGCTGAGATTGATGTCTCCGAGTGCAATTGCTCGATCTGCAGCAAGTCCGGCTTCCTCCATCTGATCGTTCCCAAGTCCCGATTCAGATTGCTCCGGGGCGCCGCATATCTCTCAACCTACAAATTCAACACCGGAGTCGCTGAACACTTATTCTGTAAGGTTTGCGGTATCAAATCCTTCTACGTGCCGCGCTCCAACCCTGACGGCTACAGCGTGAACGTGAGATGTATCGATTCGAGCTCGATCATGAAAATCAGAATCACGCGGTTCGACGGTCAGAATTGGGAGCAGCACGCGGGCGAACTTTCGCACTTTTCGAGCGACGAGAAGAAATAAATTTCGTCGACTGATTAAACCCGTAGGAGCATGCGGAATGGACATCGAAAGTAGCGGCTTTATCATCGGTTTGATCGGCGCGATCTGGATGAAGAGCTCGATGAACTTGATGCGCGAGCACGAGGATCAGCCGGAACTTAAAATGATCGGCCGTGAAACTGAGAATCCGGCGCTCAAGGCCTTTATCCGCGGGCTCTCACTGGTGTTGCTGGGTTTGGGGATCGAGACTTACGCGCGCTTGTTTTTAAATTAGCGAGTCCGTCGCGGCACGTCATTACTCATTTCACTTCATGCCGCCTCGGAGCGGAGACCGTGTCGCAATTAGCCGTCCGCCCTTCGACATGCTGCTCAGGGCGAACGGCTAACTAATTGATTAATTTTTCGTGTGCTCCGAACACCTTTTCTTTTAGAAGTTTGTCATTGATACCCCACTTCGGTGGGAAAAAAAGTTGGATGGGCTCGGTGGAAATGGAGAATCGCGCCTTAATACGTTTACGGGTACTGGTGAGTTCGGGTACTGCTTTGCGACAATACTTGTCTTCCGGCGTGAGAGCAGCGCCGCGATCCGGTCCAGCCTATTCGCGCTCGATATCCGGTTGCGCTACGCGCCAACGTCAGACTTGATCTTGGCCCTCGGCAGCGGCCTCATCCTCTTTCTCGGAATCATGCGGGTAACCAGCGACGAGCCAACGAGCGGCCTTGATGCGAAATCGGAAGCCGTGGTCATCGATGCTCTCAGGCGTGTGGCTAAAACAGCACGGTGGTGATGGTATCGCATCGCCTGAAGCTGGCGGCCATCGCCGACCGAGTCGTTGTGCTAGACGGCGGGGAGGTGGTGGAGCAAGGAGAGCCGGCTATCCTGCTTGCAGCAGGGGGCGCTTTTGCCCGCCTTTGGGCGCAGCAGAGCTTAACGAGCAAGGATAACAAAACCGGCCAATCTGTGGTTGATATCTTCGGTGTAAATCTCGTGGGAGCTCCTAATCCATGATCAAAGTGCAGTCCCTTGCAACCCTTCCCTTGGACCAGCAGGCTATCCGTGCCAAGTGTGTTCACCCTACTGGGACTTTCATCCCCTTTGGGTTACCAGCCGTCGAACAATCGATTCCAGACCGCTTCGAGCAGCAGGTTTCCAGTTATCCCGACCGGCTCGCCGTCAGGACCCGGAGTCGTGCCTTTACCTATGCTGAACTGAATCACGCGGCCAATGACTTGGCGCATGCCCTCCTGACCCAGCGTGGGCCAGGAACCGAGCCGATCGCGCTGCTGCTCGAAAAGGATGCCCTGTTGATCGCCGCAATTCTAGGCGTGTTGAAGGCGGGTAAAGTTTACGTACCGTTGGACCCTACTTTCCCCAATGCACGCCTTAGCTCCATACTCGATGATCTACAGACGGGGCTGATCGTCACAGACAACCAGTACATCCGTTTGGCCGGTGAACTGGCCGGGCAGAGGCTTCAAGTAATCAACAGAGATGAAATCGATGCGAGCCGCGGCGAGGAGAGCCCTGGGCTGTTACTCTCACCAGATACGCTCGCCTACATCCTGTACACCTCGGGTTCGACCGGCCAGCCAAAGGGTGTGGTCCAGACTCACCGTAACGTGCTGAACAAAGTCATGCATTATACCAACGATGTGCATCTCTCCATGGACGATCGTCTGTCGCTGCTCCCGTCCTGCACCTTCGAAGCTGCCGTGCGGGATCTCTTCGGTGCCCTGCTCAATAGTGCCACGCTCTTTCCATTCAATCTGAAATACGAGGGACTTACGTCGTTGGCTAACTTTCTGATGCAGGAAGAAATCACCATCTACCACTCGACCCCGACGGTTTTCCGCCATTTGAGCGGTATCCTTACCGGGCAGGAAGACTTTTCCAAGTTGCGGTTGATCTATTTAGGGGGAGAGCCGGTTTCCAAGCAAGATGTTGCGTTATGCCGGCACTACTTCGCGCCGGATTGCGTGCTTGTCAACGAGTGGGGATCCACTGAGCACGGCACAGGCTGCCAATATTTTATTGGCAAGGAGACCCGGCTTGCCGGTAGCGTCGTGCCTGTAGGTTACGCGGCGGAGGGTGTGGAGATTCTGATACTTGATGAGACCGGCCAGAAGGTGGACGTCGACGGGATCGGAGAGATCGCGGTTAGAAGCCAGTATCTTTCCCCAGGCTATTGGCGTAACCCTGAGCTTACCGAGGCCGCTTTTGACCTAGATCCACGGGGGGCAGGCGAGCGGATCTACCGGACCGGAGATCTGGGGCGTCTGTCGGCGGATGGCTGCCTGGAGCATCTGGGGCGTAAAGATTTCCAGGTGAAGATTCGAGGCCATCGGATTGAGTCAGCGGAGGTTGAATTAGCGTTATGCAACCTTGCCGCAGTTAAGGAAGCTGTAGTTCTGGCGCGGGAGGAGAAATTCGGTGATGTGCGCCTCGTGGCGTATATCGTTCCAGCTCAGCTACCGCCGCCGCCGGTTCTTGAGTTGCGGCGTGTTGTGCAAGAGAGACTACCCGACTACATGGTCCCGTCGGCCTTTGTCTTTCTCGAGGCCATCCCGCTGACCCCTACAGGGAAGGTGGATCGACGAGCGTTGCCGCCACCTAGCATGGCCAGGCCCGATATGGCGACCCTTTTTACCGCACCACGCACTCCTATGGAAGAAGCATTAGCCCGCATCTGGACTGAGGTACTAGGCCTCACCTCGGTGGGCATTCATGACAACTTCTTTGATCTAGGGGGACATTCCCTGTTGGCCACGCAAGTGATTTCGCGTATCCCTCGGGCTTTTGAGGTGGAAATGCCTGTGCGCGCTTTGTTTGAGGCGCCCACCATAGCCGGCCTGGCCAAAGGCGTCGAAGAGTCTCAGCGCGCAACACAAAAAATCACAAGACTCTCCATGCCCGCGATCTCGCGAGACGGTGATCTACCGCTCTCCTTTGCTCAAGCGCGGTTGTGGTTTTTGGATCAACTTGAGCCGAACAGTTCGGTTTACAATCTTGCGAATGGGATACGGCTTAAGGGCACCTTGAGCGTAGGAGCGCTTGAGCAGAGCCTCAACGAGATCGTGCGACGGCACGAGGCGCTGCGGACCAGCTTTTCGATGGTGGAAGGGCAACCCATTCAGGTCATCTCCTCATCTTTCATACTGCCTTTGACTGTTTTGGATCTCAGTAATCTTTCTGAGGCTGAACGAGAAGCTGAGTCGCAGCGTCTTGCTGACGAGGAAAACCAACGAGCCTTCGATCTGG
>Ga0184612_10001398_pt1 | contig 11589 bp, 10 predicted proteins | sample PLM3_60_coex_FD_133163 | JGI IMG/M metagenome (GOLD analysis project Ga0184612, IMG submission 133163) | Groundwater sediment microbial communities from an aquifer in East River, Colorado, USA - PLM3_60_coex | ecosystem: Environmental > Terrestrial > Soil > Riparian zone | place: USA: East...
CCACCGTTCCTCCGCGCACGCGGACGGCCGCTCGCGAGACCCGCTGCAGGACGATCCGCATCCGACGCTACCGCGGAACGACGCGGTAGGCCTCGTAGACGTTCTCGACCTTCTTCACCGCGGCCAGGACCTGCGATAGGTGGGTGATGTCGGCGAGCTCGAACGTGAACCGCAGCGTCGAGATTCGATCCCGGCTCACGGTCGAGGTCGCCGAGATGATGTTGACGTGATGGTCGGACAGGGCCGTGGCCACGTCCGACAGCAGGCGGGTGCGGTCGAGGGCCTCGACCTGGATCGTCACCACGAACGACGTGGGGCGTCCGGTCCGCCACGACACGTCGATCAGCCGCTCGGGCTCACGGGTCAGCGCCTTGGCGTTGGGACAGTCGGTCCGGTGCACCGATACGCCCTGGCCCCGGGTGACGAACCCCATGATCTCGTCGCCGGGGACCGGCGTGCAGCACCGGGCCAGGCGTACCCACACATCGGCGGAGCCGGGCACCACGACGCCGGAGCTGACGTCGGTCGGCGCCCCCACCTGGACCGGCCGGGCCAGGGGGACCTCGGTCGCATCCTCCTCGGTCGTCCCGGCGACGGTGCGCATCAGCCGGGCCAGGACCGATTGCGGCGAGACGTGGCTTTCCCCCACCGCCACGTACAGGGACTCGAGGCCGGGGAACTTCATCTCCGCCGCCACCTGCTCCAGGGCCTCCTCGGTGGCCAGGCGCTTGAAGGGGACGTTCTGCTTTCGCATCAGCCGGTGCAGCTGTTCGCGCCCCTCCTCCAAGGCGTCCTCCCGCCGCTCCCGGGAGAACCACTGGCGGATCTTGCTCCGGGCCCTCGGCGTGACCACGAACTTCAGCCAGTCCTGGGACGGGCCCTCGCCCTCGGCCTTCGACGTCAGGATGTCGACCGTGTCGCCGGTCCGCAGCTCGTAGTCGAGGGGGACCAGCTTGCCGTTGACCTTGCCGCCGATGGTGCGGTGACCCACCTCGGTGTGGATGGAGTAGGCGAAGTCCACGGGCGTGGCGCCCGCCGGGAGGTTGACCACGTCGCCCTTGGGGGTGAACACGAACACCTGCCCCCGGTACAGGTCGATCTTCAGGCCCTCCATGAACTCCCGAGGGTCCGCCATGTCCTTCAGCCACTCCATCATGTGGCCCAGCCACGCGAGGTCGGCGGCGTCCTTGGCCCGCTTGCCGTCGCGCCCTTCCTTGTACCGCCAGTGCGCGGCGATGCCGAACTCCGCGGTGCGATGCATCTCCTGGGTCCGGATCTGGAACTCGATGGGCCGGCCCTGTGGCCCGACTACCGTGGTGTGGAGGGACTGGTACATGTTGGACTTGGGCATCGCCACGTAGTCCTTGAACCGGCCGGGCACAGGCTTCCACAATGAGTGGATTGCGCCGAGCGCCCCGTAGCAGTCGCGAAGGTTGCCGACCAGGACGCGGATCCCGGCAAGGTCGTAGATCTCGTTGAACTCCTTGCCGCCCAGCACCATCTTCTCGTAGATGGAGTACAGGTGCTTGGGCCGGCCCTCCACCTCGGCCTTGACCCCGGCGTCCTTGAGCCTGGCCCGGGCCGCCGACAGGACGGTCTCGACGTACCGCTGTCGGTCGTCGCGCCGCCGTTCCACCAGGCTGGCGATCTCCCGGTAGGGCCCGGGATAGAGCGTCTTGAACGAGAGGTCCTCGAGCTCCCACTTCAGCTGTTGCACGCCGAGGCGGTGGGCGAGCGGCGCGTAGATCTCGAGGGTCTCGATGGCGTTCTCCCGCTGCTTGGTCGGCGACAGGGCGGAGAGCGTGCGCATGTTGTGGAGCCGGTCGGCCAGCTTGATCAGCAGGACCCGGATGTCGCCGGCCATGGCCACCATCATCTTGCGGACGTTCTCAGCCTGCTCCTGCTGGCGCGACTTGAACGCGATGGCCTGGAGCTTGGTCAGGCCGTCCACGATCCGGGCCACGTCCGATCCGAAATCCACCTCGAGCTCATCCAGCGTGACGTCGGTGTCTTCCACCACGTCGTGCAGGAGGGCCGCGGTCAGGGTGGTGGTGTCGAGCCCCAGCTCGGCTAGGATCTGGGCCACCGACAGGGGATGCTCGATGAAGTCTTCACCGGACAGTCGCTTCTGGCCGGCGTGATGGGCCTCGGCGAAGCGGTAGGCCCGCTCGATCTCCTTGGTGTCGGCCTTGGCGTTGTAGGAGCGGAGCGTCCGGAGCACCGCCTCCAGGCCATCCCGGGCCTGCCCTTCCTCCGCCCCGGGTCGCAGGCGAGAGAGCAGACCTCCCCGGCGTTCGGTCCTGGCCTGCTCCCGGCTGTCCACGGCGGTCCTCCTGGCAAGCCAGTGTAGCCGCGCGGTCGAACTCAGTAGCTGATCAGCGTGAAGAGGTCGTAGCCGTCGAGCTTCTGTCGGCCCTTCAGGAACCCCAGCTCGATCAGGAAGGCGATCCCCACCACCTTGCCGCCGATCCGCTCCACCAGGCGCGCCGTGGCTCGGGCCGTGCCGCCGGTCGCGAGGACGTCGTCGACGATCAGGACCCGCTCCCCCGAGTCCACGCCGTCACGGTGGATCTCAAGGGTGGCGGACCCGTACTCGAGCTCGTACCCCTCGGACTCGGTCTCCCACGGCAGCTTGTCCTTCTTGCGCACCGGGACGAACCCCGCCCCGAAGTGGTACGCCACGGGGGAGGCCAGGATGAACCCGCGGGCCTCGATCCCCACCACCTTGTCCACGTTCCCCCGGCCGAAGTGGACCACGATGAGGTCGATCACGGTGGAGAAGGCGATCTCGTCCGCCAGGAGCGGGGTGATGTCCTTGAACACGATGCCCGGCTGGGGGAAGTCCGGCACGTCCCTGACGAGGGCCTTCAGCTGCTCGACGTCCACGAGCTACCTCCGCTTGCGCTTCTTCTTCGGCCGGGGACGGGGTCGCGGCGCCCCCTGGACGCTTCGGGCCGTGCTCGCGCCGGCCGGATGGGCGCCCACGGCGGACGGGACGGGCTGGCCGTCGCCGCCGGAGGAGGCCATGGCCCGCTCGCCGGGGATGGCTCGGAGCGGCCGCCCCGCGGCCTCCCGGGCCGTGGCCCGGTTGCGAAGCTGCGAGTACTTCGGCTCCCGCTCCTTCAGCACCGACAGGATGGGGGCCGCGACGAAGATCGACGAGTAGGCCCCCGAGATGACCCCGATGAGCATGGCGAAGGCGAAGTCCTTCAACGTCGATCCGCCGAACAGCAGCAGCGACGCGATCGGGAAGACCACGACGAGCGACGTGTTCACGGACCTCATGAACACCTGGTTCAGGGAGATGTTCACGATGCCGCTGTAGGTGTCCTTGGCCAGCAGGACCGGCGACTCGGTGTTCTCCTTGATCTTGTCGTAGATGACGACTGTGTCGTACAGCGAGTACCCCAGGATCGTCAGGATGGCGATGACCGTGGCCGGCGTGACTTCCCGGCCGGTCAGCGCGTAGACCCCTCCCGTGATCAGGACGTCGTGGACCATGGCCACCTGCGCGCCCACGGCCATCTTCCATTCGAACCGAAGGGCGATGTAGATCGAGATGGCGACCAGCACGACGATCAGCCCCTCGAGGGCCTTGCGGGAGATCTCGGCGCCCCACGTCGGGCCGACGTCCGTCCGGCTGATGTCCGAGGGACTGACCCCGGCCTGCTTGGCCAGCGCGTCGATCAGGTTCGTCCGTTCGACGTCCGAGAGCTCGGTCAGGCTGGTGGTGCGGACCGAGAGCTGGTTCCCCCCCACGATCTGGACCTCCGAGCCCGTCAGGCTCCAGGGGGCCTGGCCAAGGAGCGTCTGCACCCCTTCGTCGGAGACGCCGCTGTTGTTCGCGTAGCTGAGCTGCGAGCCGCCCTCGAAGTCGATGGACAGGTTGAGATGGCGGACGGCCAGGCCCACGATCGACAGCACGATCACGGTGCCGGAGAGCACGAGCCACCATCTGCGATGCTCGATGATCCGGAAGTGCGGCTCCCGGTGACCGCGGAACGTGGCAACGGCCTGCCGGATGTTCATTTCGACCCTCCCGCAACCGGGACCGGCTCGCCCCGGACGGGCTCCGCGGCCACGCCGCTTGTCAGCCCGAAGCCGCGCAGGTTCACCAGCCGTTCGTTCCGGGCGATCAGGAAGACCGTCGGCCGCTTGAAGAAGTACACGACGAACAGGTCGAGCAGGGTTGCCACGCCCAGGGTCAGGGCGAACCCGCGCACCGAGCTGATGGCGGTGACGTACAGGATGAGGGCCGCCAGGGCCGTGACGATGTCGGCCGCCACGATGGTTCGGTACGCCCGCTTGAACGCCGGCTGCACCGCCGCCCTGGGCGATTTGCCGTGGCGCACCTCGTCCTTCAACCGTTCGAAGAACACGATGTAGGAGTCCGCGGTCACGCCGAGCGAGATCACCAGGCCGGCCACGCCTGCCAGGGTGAGCGCGTAGCCGAACGTGCGGCCGGCGATCGACACCAGCGACATGGCCAGCACCGCCCAGATGGTCATGCCCAACCAGGCCACCAGGCCCAGGAGCCGGTAGTAGAACAGCAGGTACAGCGCGAGGAGGACCAGGCCGACCACTCCTGCCACCAATCCCTGGTGCAACGACTGCCGGCCGAGCGTGGGGCTCACCGTCTCGACCTGTTCCTTCTTCAGGTTGACCGGGAGGGCCCCGGAGTTCAGCTGGGTGGCCAGGTCCTGCGCCCGGGCCTTGGTGAAGCTGCCGGTGATGACGCCGCTGCCTCCCGTGATGGCTTCGTTGATGGTCGGCGCCGAGATGACCACGTTGTCCACCACGATCGCGAGCTGCTTGCCCACCAGCCGCGTCGTGACGTCACCGAACGTGCTGGAGCCGGAGGAGGTGAGCGTGAAATCGATCTCCCAGCCGGGCAGGCCTCCGCTCTGGCTGCCCGTGCCGTAGAGCGCCGTCGCCCTCCTGATCATGTCGCCGGTGATCTCGACCGGCCCCAACAGATACTTGTCGCCCTCCCGGCCCGCGAACACGACGGTGCGGTCCTTCAGCGCCTCGAAGCTGCAGGCGGCCGTCCCCTGTTCGGTCGCGCTGCCGCACGTGACCGGAGTCGATGCGAATTCCGCCGTGCCGGGGGCGATGACCTGGAGTACCTCTCGCTCCTCCAGCCGGGCGGTGGTCCCGATCACCTGAAGCAGGCGCTCCTGCCCGGTCTTCTGAAGCTGCGCCTCGGCCGCGTCCCTGGTCAGGAAGCACCCCAGGCCCTTCCCGGCCGAGCTCACCACGCAGGACTCGCGCGTCTCGTGCTGGACGGAGATGGCCGACAGCACCTTCTGGGCCTGGGCCTCGTCCGGGAAGCACGCCGGCCCGGCGTCGGTGGAAAGGGTCTCCTCCTTCGAGCCCTGCACGCAGTAGCTCTGCGAGACGGAGGTGCCGATCCCGGCCAGGGCCGCGTTCGCCTTTTCCTTCGAGTCGAAGCACGGGGCCGTGGCCAAGCCGGTGGTAGCCAGGCACCACTGTCCGTTCTGCTTCGACACCGTGATGCCCCGGATCGCCGTGTCCGCGTCCTTCCGCGAGCCGAAGCACTGGGGGGCGCTGTCGAACTCGGCCAGCCCGGAAAGGCAGACGCTGTTCAGCACGGGCTTCACCGAGGTCGCGGCGAGCTCGGTCGCCGCCTCCGACTGGGTGGGGAAGCATCGGTAGACCGATCCGCCGTCGCCCTCCATGCAGAACTGTTCCTTGGGGCGCTCCTCGATGGATCCCCGGGCCAGCCCGGGAAGCTGGACCTCGATGGTGTTTCCCGACAGGAACAAGAGCGGCTCACCCACGCCGAATGCGTCGACCCGGTTGCGGATGTTCTCCAGGGCCCGCTCCATGACCGCCTTGGGCGTCCCGTCGGGGGCGGCCAGCACCACCGACACACCGCCCTCCAGGTCCAGGCCGAGCACCGGGCGGATGCCCGCCACGAACGCGCCGACGGACCCGGCCACCAGGACGCCGATGAACGCGATCGACAACCAGAGGTTCCGGCTGCTGCTCCTCATGCCAGCTCGGCCCCGTTGATGGTGAGCTTGAACCTGGTGTCGAGGACCTCGGCGGCCTTGCGGCACATCTGCATGCGGCCAAGGAAGATCTCGAAGTATTCCATGACCTGGCTGATCTCGGTATCGATCTTGAGCTCGAGGGTGATGGTGCGGGCAGTTGAGTCTACCCGCAGGAACGATTGTTCTGCGGCGAAGTTGACTCGGTCGTGGATGTCGAACTCGATCTGCCCGGACTTGCGGACGCGGCTGCGGTGCACGTCGGACTTGTCGGCCAGGATGACCGCCGCCGACACCGGCGAGACCTGGTAGCCGTTCTCCTCCTCGTGGTTGGCCACCGCGGCGACGATGGCGGCCAGGTCGGCCCCGGGGATCTGATCCTTCAGGGCCTGGTACACGAGGACCGCCCCGGTCTGCCCGTGGACCTCCCGCGACACCATGTTGCCCACGTCGTGGAGGTAGCCCGACACGCTCGCCAGGTTGGCGGTGTGCTCGTCGAACCCCACGCGGGTGAGGACGTTGTAGCTGATCCGCGCGACCAGGTTGGCATGGCGGAAGCCGTGCTCGGTGTAGCCCAGCCCCTCCATGACCCGGTCGGCGGCGGAGATGAACCCGGAGAGCTCTGGGTTGGCCTGGACCGCCTCCAGGCTGACGGCCTCCGGTTCGGGGCGTTCCGCGGCCGCCGGCGCCCGTTCGGGCGACGGCGCCCGCGGAACGGCGTCAGCGCTGCCCTTCACGGCCGGCTGCCGGCCTCCTCGTCGAAGCCATGGTCCTCGGTCCCGTCGTCCCCGCCTTGCTCCTGGTCGGGCTCGTCGACCATGCGCTGGGAGATGGCCCGGCGGAGCATCCGCACGTCGGTCCCCGGGGCGATCTCGACGGTGACGATGTCGTCCTCCTCGTCGATGTCCTTCAGGGTCCCGAAGATGCCGCCCGCCGTCATGACCTCGTCACCCACCTGGAGGCTCTGGAGGAGGCTCTGTTGCTGGCGCTGGCGCGTGCGGTTGGGCCGCAAGAGCAGGAAGTAGAAGACCCCGCCAAGGAGCACGAGCGGGAAGAGCAGGCTGATGAGCGAGCCACCGGAGGACGTTCCACCAGAGCTTTGGGCAAGGATCTGGATCATCGGGGAACCTCTTCGCGTGTTCGGGACGAACCCGCAGCATACAGGCTATCGCGACCCTTGCCGGGAGGGAGGCTACGACAGCGGGGACGGCTCGCGGACGGGCACCCCGAGGTGCCGGAAGGCTCGTTCCGTGGCCACCCGGCCCCGGGGGGTCCGCTTGAGCAAGCCGAGCTGGAGGAGGTACGGCTCGTACACGTCCTCCACGGTGTCGGTCTCCTCCCCGACCGCGGCGGCGAGCGTCGAGAGCCCCACCGGCCCCCCGCCGAACTTCTCGATGATGGCCGACAGGATGGACAGGTCCAGCTTGTCCAGGCCCTCCTCGTCGACGTCGAACAGCTCGAGGCCCCGCCTGGCGACCTCGGCATCGATCGCGCCGTCGTGGCGGACCTCCGCGAAGTCCCGGACCCTTCGAAGGAGCCGGTTGGCCACCCTGGGGGTGCCCCGGGACCTCCGCGCGATCTCGCCGGCGCCTTCGCCATCCATCGCCACGCGCAGGATGCCGGCGGAGCGGCGGACGATCCTGGCCAGGTCCTCGCGCGAGTAGTAGTCCAGGCGGGGCGAGAACCCGAACCGCTCTCGGAGAGGCAGCGTGATCCGCCCCGGCCGGGTCGTCGCGCCGACCAGCGTGAACCGGGGAAGGTCCAGGCGGATGCTGCGGGCGCTCGGTCCCTTGCCCAGGACGACGTCGAGCTTGAAGTCCTCCAGGGCCGGGTACAGCACCTCCTCCACCGGCCGGGGCATCCGGTGGATCTCGTCCACGAACAGGACGTCGCCCTCCTCCAGGTTCGTGAGGATCGCGGCCAGGTCCCCAGGGCGGTCAAGCGCCGGTCCGGAGGTGGGGCGGAACCCCACGCCGAGCTCGTTCGCCACGATGCCGGCCAGTGTCGTCTTGCCAAGTCCGGGGGGTCCGGAGAACAGCAGGTGGTCGATGGTCTCCGACCTGGCCCCGGCGCCCTCGATCAACAGCGCAAGCTGCTCCTTGATCCGTTCCTGGCCCACGAACTCGTGAAGCGTCCTCGGCCGGAGCGCGACGTCGAACTCGCGCTCGTCGGGGGACAGCTCGGGCTCCACGATCCGGTCCTCCCGCACGATCCCTTCCTCTCCCACTATCCCCGCCCGATGTGCTGGAGGGCCTGGCGGAGGAGGGCCTCGACGGGACGGTCGCCGTCGCCCGGGATCCCCGCCATGGCCTCACTCGCCTCCGGGGCCGAGAGCCCCAACGCGAGGAGCGCCTCGCGGACGTCCGCCAGCGGCCCCTCGACCACCACGACGTCGCCTCCCAGCTTGTCCTTCAGGTCGAGCAGCACGCGCTGGGCCACCTTCTTCCCCACGCCCGGTACCAGCGTGAGTGCGGCGACGTCCCCGGCAGCCACGGCCCGGCGGAGCGCCACCGAGGACAGGACCGAGAGGAAGGACAGCGCGAGCTTGGGGCCCACCCCGGTCACCGTGACCAGCAGGTCGAACAGCGCACGTTCGTCGTGGGAGGCGAAGCCGTAGAGCACCATGGAGTCGTCGCGCACCTGCATCCGGGTGAACAGCCTGGCGGGGCGGCCCACGGGAGGGAGCGTCCCCGCCGATGAGGCCGGGATCAGGACCTCGTAGCCCACGCCCCCCACCGAGAGCACGACGCTTCCCCCACCCTTCTCTGCCACCTCTCCATGAAGGAACGAGATCATCGGGCTCCGGCGCCCCCTGCTGCCCGGGCCGCGCGGCGAAGGCGCGACTGGTGCAGGTGGCAGAGCGCCCCGGCCACCGCGTCCGCGGCGTCGGCCTGCTCCGGCACGCCCACCACGCGGTGCGCCCGGATCAAAGCGGCACGGACGCGGTCCTTCTCCGCGTTGCCGATGCCGGTGATGGCCATCTTCACCTCGAGCGGCGCGTACTCCTCGACGGGGATCCCGGCCTCGGCCGCAGCGAGGAGGACGACGCCGGTGGCCCGGGCCACCGACAGCGCGCTCGTCTTGTTCTGGCCCCACATCACGGCTTCCACCGCCATGGCCTGGGGCCGGTGGGTCGCGATCGCGTCCCGCACCGCCTCCGCCAGGCGGCGCAGACGCAGGGCTTCTGCCAGCCCGGACGGGGTGCGGACGGTTTCCGACCACAGCACCCGGGCACGGCCGGAGGTCTCCGACACGGCCGCCAGGCCGGTGGCGGCCAGGCCAGGATCCACCCCGAGCACGCACGGCTCGAACATGTGTTCAGACTAGGTTCGAAGGGGTGGCCGGGCAAGCATCTGCCGCTATCCGACCTCGGCCATGACCTCCTCGGGGATATCGAAGTTCGCGTAGACGTTCTGGACGTCGTCGAGCTCCTCGAGCGCGTCGAGGAGGGACAGGACCTGTCGGGCTTGCGCGCCGTCCACCGGCACCTGGTTCTGCGGGACCATGGTGAGCTCGGCCGAGAGCACAGGGATCCCGGCCGCCTCGATCGCCTCGCGCACCGTGCGAAGGGCGGTGGCGTCGGTCGCGATCTCCCACGTGCTCCCCGCGTCGGCGACGTCCTCGGCCCCGGCGTCGAGCGCGATCTCGAGCAGCTTCTCCTCGTCGATGGCGGCCGACTTCTCGATCTGCACGACGCCCTTGCGCGTGAACATCCACGCCGTGCTCCCCGGATCGCCCAGGGTTCCGGCGTTCCTGGTGAACGCGTAGCGGACGTCCTGGCTGGTCCGGTTGCGGTTGTCGGTGAGGGTCTCCACGATGAGCGCCACGCCGCCCGGGCCGTAGCCCTCGTACGTGACCTCCTCGTACCGGGCGCCGCCCGCCAGCTCGCCGGTCCCCCGCTTGATGGCGCGCTCGATGTTGTCCCAGGGCACGGAGGCGTCCCGGGCCTTGTCCACGGCCGACGCGAGCGTCGGGTTCCCCTCGATGCTCCCGCCGCCCTCCTTGGCCGCCACCTCCACAGCCCGGAGCAGTTTGGCGAACGCGTTGCTTCGCTTGGCGTCCGCCGCCGCCTTCTTGCGCTTGATCGTGCTCCACTTTGAGTGTCCGGACATCTACACCTTCCCCGCGACGTACTCGTGCAGTCGGGTCTCCCCCGCCAGCTCGGGGTGGAAGGACGCCACCACGAGGTTCCCCTGCTCCAGCACGACCGGATGCCCCTCGTGCTCGGCGAGCACCTTCACGTGGGACCCGACGTCCTCGACGATCGGCGCCCGGATGAACACGGCCCGGACCGGATGGTCGATCCCGTCCACCTCGATATCCGACTCGAAGGAGTCGACCTGCCGTCCGTAGGCGTTGCGGCGTACCGTGATGTCGACGAGGGACAGGAGCGGCTCGCCTCCCTCGACGCGCCGCGCCATCACGATCATGCCGGCGCAGGTCCCGAGCATCGGCATCCCTTCGGCGGCCCGCTCACGGATCGGCTCCACCAGGCCCGCGCTCGCCGCCAGCTTCCCGATGGTCGTGGACTCGCCGCCCGGGATCACCAACAGGTCCACCTGGGCCAGGTCGTCGGGGCGACGGACCTCGACCGGCGCGATGCCGAGGTCGGCGAGCACGTGCGCGTGCTCCCGGAAGTCACCCTGTAGCGCGAGGACGCCGCCCTTCATGGCCGAACCATGGCCGAGGCCGGCTACCAGCCGCGGACCTGGAGGAGCCCCTCCTCGCCGAGCTCCTTGATGTCCAGGCCGTGCATCGGCTCGCCCAGGCCCTTCGACACCTTGGCCAGGACGTCGGGGTCGTTGAAGTGCGTCGTGGCCACGACGATGGCCCGGGCCCGGACCGCCGGGTCCTCGGACTTGAAGATCCCCGAGCCCACGAACACGCCGTCCACTCCGAGCTGCATCATGAGCGCCGCGTCGGCCGGCGTGGCCAGGCCGCCCGCGGCGAAGTTGACCACCGGCAACCTTCCGGCTGCCGCCACCTCTCGCACCAGCTCGACCGGGGCGCCGAGCTCCTTGGCCGCCGCGACGTACTGCTCGGGGCGCAGGGTCTGGAGCCAGCCGGTCTGGCGGAGCATGGCCCGCTGGTGGCGCACCGCCTCCACCACGTTGCCCGTGCCGGCCTCGCCCTTGGTCCGGATCATCGCCGCGCCCTCTGCCAGCCGCCGCAGAGCCTCGCCGAGATCCCGCGCCCCGCACACGAACGGCACGGTGAACGCCCACTTGTCGATGTGATGCTCCTCGTCGGCCGGCGTGAGGACCTCGCTCTCGTCCACGTAGTCCACGCCGACGGACTGGAGGATCTGGGCCTCGACGAAGTGCCCGATGCGCGTCTTGGCCATCACGGGGACGGTCACGGCGGCCATGATCTCCTCGATCTTGGCCACGTCGGCCATCCGGGCAACGCCCCCGTCCCTGCGGATGTCGGCCGGGACCCGCTCCAGCGCCATGACGGCGCACGCCCCGGCGTCCTCGGCGATCTTGGCCTGCTCGGCGTTGGTCACGTCCATGATGACCCCGCCCTTCAGCATCTCGGCCAAGCCCGACTTCACCCGGAAGGTGCCGGTCTCGCG
>Ga0184612_10001399_pt1 | contig 11578 bp, 10 predicted proteins | sample PLM3_60_coex_FD_133163 | JGI IMG/M metagenome (GOLD analysis project Ga0184612, IMG submission 133163) | Groundwater sediment microbial communities from an aquifer in East River, Colorado, USA - PLM3_60_coex | ecosystem: Environmental > Terrestrial > Soil > Riparian zone | place: USA: East...
AACACCATCGCCGCGTCATCCATCGCCCAGTCATAGCGCACCAGTTGCGAAAGAATGATCAGGAAGGCGAAGGAGGTGCCGGGAATCGCATTGGCGGCGATGGCAGAATAGATGTTACCCGGCAGATCGAGCACGCGGGCATTAAAGGCCAGCGTCGAAATGCCGATCAAGAGATCGGCCACGAACAGCGGCGCCAGGAACAGCAGCAGCGCGAGCCCACGCCAGCGGGCGCGGTAGCGCAGGATGCCAATGGCGCCGCCGGTCGCCAGCACCGTCGACAGGACTGCGCTGCCGATACCAAGCAGCAGGCTGTTCCAGAGGGCATCGCCATAGAGCGAGCTAGCGAACAGGTCCCCATATGACAGAGCGGAAAATGCCGGCGGAAACGGCCAGACGATATCTTCCGCAAAGGACGCATAGATCACATAGAAGACCGGCGCGTACAGAAAGACGTAGAGGGCAAACAGCAGCGCGCCCATGCCGAAGCGGGTCCACCTGAAGCTAGCGCGCATCATCCGCCGATGACTCCGGTGAAACCGCTGCGCTTGAGATCGATGGTGCGCCGCATTGCGAGAATCACCAGAAGCGAGGCGACAAACAAAAGCACGCCCATGGCGGAGCCGAGCGCCCAGGTGCCGGTCTCGCCGAACTGCTGCGCCAAGCTCATGCCGAAGGACGTCGCGTTCGGGCCGCCGAGGAACCGTTGCGTGACGGCGGAGGCCAGGCAGGGGATGAAGACGAGGACGAGACCGATCGCCGTGCCGATCCAGTTCAACGGCCAGGTGATTTCGATGAAGGCGCGCCAGGGACGGGCGCCATTGATCTTGGCCACCTCCAGGAGCTCGAAGTTGAAATTCACCAGCGACAGATAGATCGCCGTGACCATGAACGGTACATACAGGTAGACGAGCCCGATACCGGCGGCGACCGGCGTGTACATGAGAACGCCGATCGGCGCGACGCCGAACACGCCGAGCGCCATATTCACCAGGCCGATAGGCCCGAACAGGCTTTGCAGGCCGGTGACCCGTAGGATGATGCCGGTGAAGAAGGGCGCCGCCAACAGCAATACCAGCAGCAGCCGGTAGCGCCCGCCATGGCGGGCGATGAAATAGGCGATCGGCCAGGCAATGACGAGACAGGTGAGCGCGACGGCAGCAGCCATGACCAGCGAACGGAGGAAGAAGATCCGGTAAGCCGGTTCGCTCAGCAGGGCGCGGTAGTTGTCGAGATTCCAGTCGGCGTAGAGCTCGTAGCTTTCCGTCCGCCAGAAGCTGAACACGACGATCGAGAGCAGCGGCAGCAGCAGAGCGACGACGACGAACAACGCACCCGGACCCGCCAGAAACGCGAACCGCCATTGTGGGCGGTGAGCGCGGCGGATCCAGTTGTTCCCGGCCATGGCTCTATGCCTGATATGAAGCGCCGCGGTCCACCGGCCAATGCACAGTGACCGTTTCGCCCGGCTGCAGATCCAGTTCGCGCGGCGCGCTGCTAACGACAATCTCGGAGCCGTCCTTCAGCACGACGATATAGTTCGCCGTCTGTCCTTTGAAGATGATGTCGCGCAGCGTTCCCGGAATCGAGTTTCGTCCGGCTAGCCCCGTCCCGCTATCGCCGCGGGCGATTTCCAGATCTTCATACTTGATGGAAAACTGCGCCGCGGCGCCGGGCTGGCCATGGCGCGGCTTCGGCACCGTCAGGGCAATTCCCTTCCAGTCGAACCGCGCCGTAGCGCCGGCCATCTCACCCAAACTCCCGTCAAAACGGTTGGCATGGCCGACGAACCCGGCGACGAAGGCGGTCGACGGATTGGTGTAGATTTCGGTCTTGGCGGCGACCTGTTCGAAGGCGCCGTCGCGCATGACGGCGATGCGATCGCTCATCGTCAGCGCTTCTTCTTGATTGTGAGTGACATAGATGAAGGGGATCTGCAGGTCCTTCTGATAGCGACGGATCTCCACCTCCATCTCCGAGCGCAACTCGCGGTCCAGATTCGCCAGTGGTTCGTCCAGGAGGAGCAGCGCCGGGCGCGAGATCAGCCCGCGCGCCAGCGCCACCCGCTGCTGCTGGCCGCCGGACATCTCGTTGGGATAGCGGTCCGCCAGCCCATCCAGCCGCATCAGCTTCAGGGCCCAGGCCAGCCGCTCGTCGCGCTCGGCGCGACCGACGCGCTGCATGCGCAGGGGAAAGGCGATATTCTCCGCCGCGGTCTTGTGGGGAAACAGCAAAAAGTTCTGGAAAACCATGCCGATATGGCGGGCATAGGGCGGCAGCGCGGTGACGTCGCGGTCACCGATCAGCACCTGCCCTTCGTCCGGCTGTTCCAGGCCGGCGATGATCCGCAACATGGTGGTCTTGCCGGAACCGCTTGGCCCCAGCAGGGTGAAGAACTCGCCGCGCTCGATAGCGAGATCGATGCGATCGACTGCCGTGACGGATCCGAACCGCTTGGTGACAGATTGCAGCCTAAGGACCGCGGCAGGCACGGCTTCTCCGATTATCTTTTAGGAAAAAGAAACGGCGGCGCCCCCCGCCGAGGTTAGGCGCCGCCGCGGACGCAGGCAAGTCAGGAGGCCTCGACGTCCGACCAAATTCTCTCCCACTTCTCCGGTGAGGATGGTTGGTCGAACATGTGCAATTGTGCCGCCTCAGCACTGCGGTTCTGGAAATAGAGTTCGTTCTCGTCCGGCGTCAGCAGGTCGCGGACGTCGACCGTGCCGCCGTAACCGGTGGAGCGCACGACGCGGACATAATTGTCCTTTTGCAGGAATTCGTTCATCCAGTTGTGCGCCAGCTCGACCCGCTCGGAATCCGCGTCGGCGCTGATCATCCAGGTGTCGACCCAGCCGAGCCCGCCCTCCTTCGGTCTCAGCACATGTTGAACATCGAAATCGAGCTTGCCCTCGCGCCGCAGGACGACGAGATGGCGATAGGTTTCGGAGAACTCCGGCGCTGCCCATACCACGCCGCCGCGCATCAGCCGGTCGAGGGCGTCATAGTCCTGATAGCGCGTCATCAATAGTTTCTTCTGCGCGATCAGCAGCCGCTTCGTCTCTTCCAGCTCGGCGTCGGTCAGGTTGTAAGGGTTGAACGGCTTCCCATCCGGCCGCTCGCCGGCGATGGTGCCCAGATTGGTCGCGGCGAGAATGCCCATCAGGGCGATGTTTTCCTCAAAGCGCGAGTTGGTTGCGATGTGCCCGGCATACTTCTCGTTGAGCAGGAGACTGATCGAGCCGATATCCTCGGCCGCAATCTGTGCGGTGTTGACGGTGATGCCGTAGCCGCCCCAGCAATTAGGCGCCGCGACCCTATGCTCGCCGCTCTCATCCGCCAGCAGCGGGAAATTCGGCGGCAGGAAGTCCGCGAAGACGCCGGACATATTGGCGATCTTGCCGTAGTCGACCGCCTGGGTCAGGCCCTGGCGGAAATAGAGCCGCGGCCAGAAGCCGTCGCCCTGAACGATGTCAAAGTCCTTGGTACCACCCACTTTCATCTTGTTGAAGGCTTCGGAATTGCCGTCGAAGAAAGTCGGCGAGAACTTGGCTTTGAATTTCTCCTCAAAAGCCGCGACCGTTTCCTTGATCGCATAAGCCTGCCACATCAGCAGCCGCAGGGTCGGCGTCGCCGCCTCGGCATTGCCGATAAACGGACCCCTTCGTGAAACTGCCAATCCGGCGACGGCGCCAGCCCCCGCCAGCATTGCGCGGCGCGACAGGCGCACGGCTCGCGCGAGTTTCTGCGCCGATGTGCCCTTTTGCTCGTTAATCATGATTTTAGCCTCCCAGGCCTCTGGCTTTGCGCTCTCATCCATAAATACAACACAATTGCCAAAAAATGCAAGAGGATGCTAAAAATACCACATTGCGATGCGACCCACGGGCGAGAGGAGTATTCCAGGTGCTGGCGGAAGAACGACAAACCATGATCCTCAACATGGTCAATCAGCGGGGTTCGCTGTCGATCACGGAGATCCAGAGAAAGCTCCGGGTGTCACGGGAGACCGTGCGGCGCGACATCATGCTGCTGGCCGACCGGCAGGCGCTGCGCAAGACCCATGGCGGCGCGCTGTCGCTGGAACGGAGCGAGCCGGAAATCGCGATCCGCGAGGTCACCAACGCCGAGGGCAAGCGGGCGATCGGCCGGCTCGCGGTCAGCCTGGTGCCGGATGGCGCGTCGGTTATCCTGGCCAGCGGCAGCACGGTGCAGAGCGTCGCCGATGCACTGCAGACCCATCAGGGGCTGACCATCTTCACCAACAGCATCTTCAACTGCATGAAGCTGATGGGCCGCAACAAGAACCGCGTGTTCCTGATGGGCGGGGAAATTCAGGCCATCAACGGTGCGGCGCTCGGCCGCGACGCCACGGCCATGCTGTCCCACTACTTCGCCGATTTCGTGTTTGTCGGCGCCGGTGCCATATCGCCCACCGGCTGGCTGATGGACTACACCCGCGAGGAAAGCGAGCTGCACAGCCTGATGCTGCAATCGGCGCGCACGGCCGTCGTGGTCGCCGATCACAGCAAATTCAACCAGTATGCGCCGGTGCGGGTCGAGAACTTCGACAAGGTGACTCATCTGGTGACGGACCGGCGCCCCGCGACGCCGGCGGAAGACGCCCTCGCCGCCCTGTCGATGGAACTGCTGGTGTGCGATAGCGCGGCCCGCCACTAGGCAAATCACCAAGCCGCCAAAAAAATCGGAGAGGACCGCGATGAAGTACGATACCGAGCGGCGCGAGATCGTCGCCGCATGCCAGGACATGAACCGGCGGGGCATCAATCAGGGCACATCCGGGAATATCAGTTGCCGGGTGAAGGAAGGCTTCCTGATCACGCCCTCGGGCATGCCCTATGACGAGATGAAGCCGGCGGACATCGTGCTGATGCGGCCGGACGGCAGCCACAGCGGGCGCCGCAAGCCCTCGAGCGAGTTCCGCTTTCATACGAGCATCATTGCGGCGCGGCCGGAAGTCGGCGCCATCGTGCATACCCATTCGATGTTCGCCACCACCATCGGCATTCTCGGCATGGAGATACCGGCGGTGCATTACATGATCGCCGCCGCCGGCGGCGGCAATATCCGCTGCGTGCCCTACATCACGTATGGCACGCAGGAACTGGCGGATGCGGCGCTGAAGGCGCTGAAAGACCGCAATGCCTGCCTGCTGGCCAATCACGGCATGATCGTCGTCGGGCCGACGCTGAAGAAAGCGATGTGGCTGGCGGTGGAAGTGGAGACTCTGGCGGCGCAATATTGGCGCGCGCTGGCGGTCGGCAAGCCGAACATTCTGAGCGACGCGCAGATCAAGACCGTGATGGAAAAATTCAAGGGCTATGGACAAGCCGCGGCGCCGACCCCGGCCTGCTGCTGACGACCGGAACCGGCGCGGCGCATGATGATTGTCGGTATCGACATCGGCACCCAGAGCCTGAAGGCCGTGGTCACCGACGACGCGCTGCGCGTCCGGGGTGAGGCGGCGATGGCATACCGGACGAATTTCCCTCGGCCTGGATGGGCGGAGCAGGATCCGCAGCTGTGGGAGCATGCGCTCGGCCCGACCATCGCCCGCGCCCTGGCCCAGGCTGGTGTTGCGCCGGCGCAGGTAACAGCACTGGGTGTTTGTGGGCAGCTGGATGGCTGCCTCGCCGTCAACGCAAAGGGCAAGGCGACGACGCCCTGCCTGATCTGGATGGACCGGCGGGCCATTGCGGAGATCGCCAATGTTCCGGCCGCCATGGTGCGAGCGCGGGCGGGCGTCATGCTCGATGCCAGCCACATGGCGGCGAAGATCCGCTGGCTGAAGCGCCACCATCCGGACGCCGCATCGGCCGCCTGCTTTCATCAACCGGTCTCCTATCTGGTGGCGCGGCTGACCGGGCGCGCGGTGATGGATCACGCGTTGGCCTCCACCAGCATGGTCTATGGCATCGGGCGCCGCGGGTTCGACTCCGCCCTGCTCGATTGTTTCGACATCAGCGCCGATGAGCTGCCGGCATTGGCGGATGCCGCCGATTGCGCCGGGCCTTTGACGGCCGATGGCGCCGAACTGACGGGCTTGCCCACGGGCATTCCCGTCGCGGTGGGCACCGGCGACGATTTTTCCACGCCGCTGGGCACCGGCTTTCTTCGGCCCGGCCAGCTCGCGGTAGCGCTCGGCACCGGCGAGGTGGTCGGCGCCCTGCATCCGCGGCTGATCATCGACGACGGCGGGCTGGTGGAGACTCATGCCTTTCCCGGCGGCGGTTATTTTTTGGAGAACCCCGGCTGGTTGTCGGGCGGCGCGATCGCCTGGCTTTGCGATCTCCTGAAGATCGACGGCTTCGAGGCGCTGGACGCCGAAGCGGCGGCGGTCCCGCCGGGTGCGGCTGGAGTCACCTTCATCCCTGCCCTCACCGGCGCCATGGCGCCGGAATGGAATGCGGCGGCGCGCGGTTGCTTCTACGGCCTGACGCCTTCGCACGGCCGGGCGCACCTGGCGCGGGCGGTGTTGGAAGGCTGTGCCTTCGCCATGCGCGATGTCGCCGATCGGCTGACGGCGCTGGGCGTGGAGATTCGCAGCCTGCTCATTCTGGGCGGCGGTGCGCGCAGCCGCCTGTGGGCGCAGATGCGCGCCGACGTGGCGGGGTTGAGCGCCGACGTATCCGGCCGCGTCGACAGTTCGCCGGTGGGCGCCGCCATGCTGGCAGCCGTCGCGGCGGGCGCAATCGATAGTCTGGAGCAAGCTGCCGAACTTGTGCGCGAACCGGCAGCCGCGCTACAGCCGGCGATTACCGCGCGCGGCGCCTATGCCGACGCCTATAGCAAGTACCGGCAGCTTTTCGAATCCCTGAAACCCATGTTCGAGCCGGTAAAACCGGCTCTGTCGCGCATACCAAGAAATCGTTCCGGCACGGAGGCCAGCATCCATTGAGCGTCGATCTTGTTTCCAAACTGCTCGCGGGCAATCTGCCCGATCCCGACGGCAACGGCATGCTGCGCGTCGCCACCCGCTCGGTCGCCATCCTGCCGACGCTCAACGGCATCGAAGCCGATTTCGTCAAGCCACTCGGTCTCGGCCGCAATCTGGCCGTGGTCAGCGACTCGACAACGCATCCGATTCTGGGCGCCCAAGTCGAGCGCGCCCTCGAGGGCATCGCCCGCGTCTCCAGCATCGTGCTGCCCGGCCGGCCCCATGCCGACGGCGAAACCGTCGAGCAAATCCGCGCGGCGTCGGCGTCGGCGGATGCCCTGATCGCCATCGGATCCGGCACCATCAACGACCTCTGCAAATATGCCGGCGCCCAAGACAAGAAGCCCTATATCGTGTTCGCGACGGCGCCGTCGATGAACGGCTATACGTCGGTGAATGCGGCGATCACCGTTCATGGTCACAAGAAGTCTTTGTCGGCGCAGGCGCCGCTGGCGGCGTTTTTCGATCTTGGCGTGCTCACCGCCGCGCCGCCGCGGATGATCCGTTCCGGTCTCGGCGACAGCCTGTGCCGCCCGACGGCCCAGGCCGACTGGCTGCTGGCCCATCTGCTGTTCGATCAGCCCTATCGCACGATGCCCTTCGTGCTGCTCGCCGATGACGAGGCGCAGCTCTTCGGGGAGTCGGATGCGTTGATGCGCGGCAATCTCGAGGCGATGCGCTGTCTGGTGCGGACGCTGCTGCTGTCCGGCTTCGGCACCGCGATCTGCGGCAGCAGCCATCCCGCCAGCCAGGGCGAGCATCTGATCAGCCATTACGCCGACATGTTCGGGAATCGTGCTTGGCCCGAGTCGTTCCACGGCGAGCAGATCGGCGTGACCACCCTTACCATGGCGCGGTTGCAGGAGCGCCTGCTTGAGGGCGCAGCTCCGGCCGTTCGACCCAACGGCAGCAATGAAGCGGCGTTCGCATCGCGCTATGGCGCCGAACTTGGCCCATCCTGCTGGAAGGAATTCGATCAGAAGCGCCTGGATGCGGAGCGGGCGCGGATGGTGAACCAGCGCCTGGCCGAATCCTGGGACCGCATACGCGAGGCGATCGCCCGGGTGATTATTCCGGCAAGGATGCTGCGCGATGTATTGCAGCGCGCCGCTGCGCCGATGCAGCCGGAAGACCTGGGCTGGCCGCGGCCGTTCTATCTGACGGCGGTGAAGCAGGCGCGGGAGATCCGCAATCGCTACACCTTCCTGGATCTCGCGGCGGACAGCGGCAAGCTCGAGCCGGTGGCGCTGCTGGCATGAGATTCCGGTCCGGACGGCGGCGGTCGGTCAGGTCCGCGACAGCAATTGCTCGGCCCCGGCGAGATCCTCGGGGCTGTTGGCGTTGAAAAACGGATCGACTGCGCCGATGGGGAAGTCGACAGCCGCGAGCCGGTAACGAGCCGTCCAGGCGTCGACCTTGTGCATGTCCTCCTGCGTCAGCGCGCGGCGCAGTTCGTCGCGCAGCCGCACCGGCCAAAGGCCGACGACGGGGTAGCGCTGGCCGCCACTCATCGCGCAGGCCATGTCGGCCTGATCCAGATCCCGCTCGACGACGAGACGCGCAACGAGATCGAGCGGCACGAAGGGGCCGTCCGCCGGCACGGTGACGATCCAGGGACAGTCCGGCGCGTTCGCTGCCGCCCAGTCCATGCCCGCGAGCACGCCGGCCAACGGCCCGGCGAATCCCGGAACTGAATCCGGGATCACCGGCAATCCGAATGCCGCAAGCCTTGCAGCATCGCCATTGGCGTTCAGGATCAGCGTGCGCAGCTGCGGCTGCACCCGTTCGATGACATGGGCCAGGATCGGCCGCCTGCCGAGCGGCCGCAGGAACTTGTCGCCGCCGCCCATCCGCTGCGATTGCCCGCCGGCGAGCAGGACGCCGATGACCGCAGGCGCATCGCCGGGAACTTTCTTGCTCATATGAATGAGCACCCGGTCAGCGCGCACCTCGCGTTGCGTCACGGCATAGCTGCGCCGCTCGTAGAGCGCGATGTTCTCCGCCATCTTCTCGTTGGTGTAGAGTCGCATCTCCGACACGCCCGCGCGCAACGCTTCCCGTTCCGCAAGAGCCAGGAGACGGCGGCCGATCCCGCCACCTTGCTGGTCCGGTGCCACGGCAACGCTCCAGATCAGCAGATGATCGGCCGCTGGCTTCAAAATGAGAACGCCGACGATCTCGCCGCTTGGCAGTTCGGCGACCCACGCGTCGCTGCTGCCGATCACCTCGCCATAGTCGACGGCCAGCGGTTCCGGCTTGCGGCCGATGCGTTCGACGAACGTCGCATAGGCAGTTTGGGAGAGCGATTCAACGCGCGGCGCGTCGGCAACGACGGCGCGGCGGAAGGCGATTGGAATCTGCGTCATGATCCTCAGGTTAAGCATTCGAGCCCAATAGGCCACCCCGGCTTGACGGCGCGGCGGCGGCGGTGTTGTGTCGGCCGCAACAGCGCCTGCCCCCGCGGGCGCCATAATGAAAATCCTCGGAGGATACTATGTCATTGAAAAAGCTGTCTTTAATCGCCACTGCCGCGGTGGCGCTGGGTGCATTGCTGCCGCTTGCGCCCGCCTCGGCCGCAGACATCACGGTCGCCGTGACCGCCATCGTCGAGCATCCGGCGCTGGATGCCTGCCGCGACGGCATCAAGGATGAACTGGCGGCGCAGGGGTTCGAGGACGGCAAGAACATCAGCTTTGTCTATGAGAGCGCGCAGGGCAATCCCGGCACGGCGGCCCAGATCGCGCAGAAATTCGTCGGCGAGAATCCGACTGTCATCGTGCCGATCTCCACACCCTCGGCGCAGGCCGTCGTGGCGGCGACAAGCGACATCCCCGTGGTGTTCACCGCGGTCACCGATCCGCTGGGCGCGAAGCTGATCAGCAATCTGGAGAAACCTGGCGCCAACGTTACGGGGATGAGCGACCTGTCGCCGATCGCCAAGCATCTGGCGCTGATCAAGGAAGTGACGCCGAACGCGAAGCGGATCGGCGTGCCCTTCAATCCCGGCGAAGCCAATGCGGTGACGCTGGTGGATCTGCTGAAGAGCGAAGGTGCGAAGATGGGCTATGAGATCGTCGAGGCACCGGCGCCGAAGTCGTCGGACGTGCTGGCGGCGGCGCAAAGCCTGGTGGGCAAGAGCGACGTGATCTATGTGCCCACCGACAACACGATCGTGTCCGCGCTCGAGGCGGTGATTCAGGTTGGCACCGACAACAAGCTGCCGGTGTTCGCCGGCGACACCGACTCGGTAAAGCGCGGCGCCATCGCCGCCATCGGGTTCAACTATTACGATGTCGGCCGCCAGACCGGCCAGATCGTCGCGCGGGTGCTGAAAGGCGAGAAGCCCGGCGACATCGCCGTGCAGGGCGTCGAGATCACCGAACTCTACGTCAATCCCGGCGCCGCCGCGCAGATGGGCGTCGAGCTGTCGAGCGATCTCATCGGCAAGGCGAAAGAGGTGGTGAAGTAAACCACTTCTCTAAAGCATATGCGCCACCCCTCTCCCCTTGAGGGAGAGGGGATTTCATATCCTCGGCTTAGACTTCATGTCCCTGATCCAGTTCCTCGGCGCCATCGAGATTGGCCTGGTTTTCGGGTTGGTGGGGCTGGGTGTGTTTCTGTCGTTCCGGGTGCTGAATTTTCCCGATCTCACCGTCGATGGCAGTTTTCCGCTGGGGGCCGCGGTCTGTGCCACGCTGATCGTCGGCGGCGTCAATCCGTGGCTCGCGACTTTGGCGGCGATGGTTGCCGGCGCGGTCGCGGGATCGATCACGGCGCTACTGAATCTGCGGTTCAACATTCTGCATCTGCTTGCCAGCATTCTCACGATGATCGCGCTCTATTCGATCAATCTGCGGATCATGGGCAAACCCAATGTTGCGGTGATCGGTGAGATAACCATCATCAAACAATTGGCGTTCATCGGCCTGCCTAATCCACAATTGAAGCCGCTGATCGCCGCCGTCATCGTCGGGATCGTGCTGTTCCTGGTCATACGCTTTCTCGCCTCGGATTACGGGTTGGCGATGCGCGCCACCGGCGCCAATCCGCGCATGGCGCGGGCGATGGGCGTTGATACGCGCCAGGCGACCTATGTGGGCATGTCGCTCAGCAACAGCCTGGTGGCGCTGGCCGGCGCATTGTTCGCGCAGATGAACGGCTATGCCGATGTCACCATGGGCACGGGCGTGATTGTCGTGGGCCTTGCGGCAGTAATTCTCGGCGAAGCCATCTGCGGCACGCGCTCGATTGTGGTGTGGGCGATCGGCTGCATCATCGGCTCGGTAATCTACCGGCTTGCCGTCGCGTTCGCGCTGAACGCTCAGTTCCTCGGCCTGACATCGTCCGACCTCAATCTCGTCACCGCAGTCCTGGTAGCGGTTGCGTTGATCCTGCCGGGCGCACGCAATCCATTGAGGGCCATGCTGAGCCGCGGGGCCGCACCGTGATCCGCGTGCAGGATCTCGCGGTCACCTTCAATCCGGGCACTCCGATGGAGGCGCGGGCGCTGAACGGCATCGGCATCGACATTCCCGCCGGACAGTTCGTGACAGTGATCGGTTCCAACGGCGCGGGGAAGTCCTCGCTGCTGAATGCCCTGGCCGGTGACGTCACCGCCAACGCCGG
>Ga0184612_10001401_pt1 | contig 11569 bp, 12 predicted proteins | sample PLM3_60_coex_FD_133163 | JGI IMG/M metagenome (GOLD analysis project Ga0184612, IMG submission 133163) | Groundwater sediment microbial communities from an aquifer in East River, Colorado, USA - PLM3_60_coex | ecosystem: Environmental > Terrestrial > Soil > Riparian zone | place: USA: East...
GAGGAAGCCGAGCCGGCGCTCCTCTCCGCCGCGGCGGCGGCGAGGACCGCGGAGATCGCGGCCGCGTTCCTGTCATGGGCGGCAAGGGGCCAGGCCCTCTCGCCGGTTCACGACCTGATCGGGGCTGCCGCGAACGGAGACCGGAAGGCGTGCCAGGTGGCCTCCGCATCGCTGGCCCACGTTGGCGAGACCTCAGGTGCCGACTTCGCCCTGGGCCTCACCTGGGCCCTGTCGGCCGCGGTCTGATCGGGGAGGCGACCTCGCGGTAGATCTCCGCGTGGCGCCTGGCGCACGCTTCCCACGTGTACCGGCCCGCGACGGCCGGACCCACAGCGGCAAGACGCGATCGGAGGTCGGCATCCGACGCGACCCGGCGCATCTCCTCAGCCAGGGCGGTCGCGTCCCCGGCCGGCACCATGAGCGCGCCCTCGCCGTCCGTCAGGTATTCGCGGAACACCGCGATGTCGCTCGTGATGACGGGGAGCCCGGCGGCCAGCGCTTCCAGCACCACCAGGCCCCATCCCTCCTTCACCGACGGGAACACGAACGCGTCCGCCGCGTGGTACCAACCGGGCAACTCGTCGTCGGGCACCGTTCCGAGGAGAACAACATCCCGCCCGACTTCGAGGCCCAGGGCGGCGGCCCGCTCGAAGAACCGTTCCCGGTAGTCCGCGTAGTCCTGGAAGGACTGGCCCCCCACCACGGCCAGCACGGGAGGGGGATCGATCGACGCCCCGACCTTCGCCAGCGCTTCGACGAGTTCGATGCTGCCCTTGCGGGGTTCGATCCCGCCGACCGTGAGAAACAGGAAACGCCCGTCCGCCCCGACCCGTTCCCGGAGGATCGATCCATCGAACTCACCCGGCCGCCGGAACCGCTCGGCGTCGACCCCGTTCGTCACGACGGTTGCCTCCACGCCGTAGTCCGCTCGAAGCAGTCGCCGCCAGTGCTCGCTCACCACCAGCACCCGGTCGGGGGTGACGACCGAGCGCCGCTGGCACTCCACGAGCACCTGAGTCGTGAAGTCGTCCACGTGGTGCACGGTTCGGATCACGGGGATCCCGGAGCCCGCGTCGCGGAGGTTGGTCGCGGCCCGGGCCGCGATGCAGTCCTGGGCGTGGACGATGTCGAACGATCCCGGCAGCGCCATCCCGAGGTGCTCGAACAGAGCCGACATCGAGTCGAGCACCCGCTCCTCCAGCGTGGCGGCCGGGGGAGGCGCGGGGACGATCGTGTGCGGGACGGACGTGTGGCGGAAGAACCCGGTTTCGGGGTCGCCCAGGGCGAACAGGTGGACGGCCTCTCCCAGGGCCCGAAGGGCCTCGGCCAGGTTGAGGGAGTGGACGACGCCGCCGCGGGGTCGCGTCGAGTAGGTCAGGAGCGCCACCCGGGGGGAATCGGCTCGACGCGACGCACCGCGTCCGCTCACGGCCGCTCCCTGACGAGATCGGGCCTTCGAGACGCGATGGCCGCCGACGCGAGCGCGGCCCGAGCGGCGGTGGGGGCCAGGGTGCACCCGGCCTCCGCCAGTCGCTTGCGCTGGCCCTCGAGCCCCTGAGGATCGCCCTCGGTCCCCAGGACGTAGGCCACCACCGCCGGTCCATCGGGGCTCGCCGTGACCTTCGAACATGCCGGCGCCAGCATCGAGGTGGGGTCGGGGTGGGAGCCGTATCCCAGGACCACGTCGATCAGCACGACGGCCGTCGCGGGGTCCGTCCCCTGCCGCACAATCTCCTCCGAGCGGGCCTCCGGGTCGATCATGGGGTGGGGCCGCCCCCGCGTGTATTCCTCCTCCCCCATGTCCAGACACACGTGGGCACCGGGAGGCGCCGGGAGGCCCCATCCCTCGCGGAGCGGCGTGTTCGAGTACACGGGCCCCAGGCGGGCCGACAGCACCACCATCGACTCGTAGCAGAGGGTTCCGCCGGAGAACAGGCCGCGCACGGCCGTCCGTTCCGAGGGAAGCTGGGCCATGGCCCCCGCGACCCCGCTCTCCAGACCGGCCGTGAGGTCGGGCGGGGGAAGGCCGAGCGCGTCGATGGTCGCGATCACCGCCCCCTCCAGGGTCCGCTCGACCCGAACCCCCGGCCCCTCCGGGACATCTCCCTCCAGGCCCAGCAACGCGATCACCGCCGGCTTCGCCCCGAGTTCTTCGACCAGCGACCGGGCCACAGCGGGCGATGGGGGCTTGGACACGATCAGGAGAACCTCCGTGGCCGGGTCGTCGACGAGGACCCGCACCGCGAGGCGGGTCATGCACCCGCCCACAATTTCGGACAGATCCCGGCCCCCCACGCCGATGACCTGCGAGACGCCGGTCCCCCACCGGTCGAGCAGGGTCATCGCCTCCTGCCCGCCCGTGCCGGCGGCGGCGATCACGCCGACCGGTCCCCGGCGGACCGCGTTGGTGAACCCCAGCCCGACCCCGCCGAGGAGGGCGGTTCCGGCCCCCGGACCCATCATCAGCAGTCCGAGGTTCAGTGCCCGGGTCTTCAGCTCGACCTCGGCCAGGAGCGGGACGTTGTCGCTGAACAGCAGGACGTGGAGCCCGGCGGAAAGCGCGCGGTGGGCCTCCATGGCCGCGTACTCCCCCGGCACCGAGACCAGGGCCACGTTCACGCCGGGGAGGGCGGCGGCAGCCCCCCCCAGGCTCGTGGGGCGGCGTTCCTCCCGGCGTCCTCCCGACGCCCGCTCCGAGAGGGCCGCGCCCCCCGCCTCCAGGGCCGACTCAGCCTCGGCCTCGGACCCGGCCCGGACGGCGAAGACGAGATCGTTCGCGCCGGCACCCTGAAGGTCTCCTCCTTCGAACCCCTCCCCGGCCAGGGTCTCCAGGTTGGCCGGCGTCCCAATGACGGCCGTGGCCCACTCCACGCCGGGACGCCCGAGCATGGTCCGGGTGGCCGTCATGAGCAGCACGGAATCGACGTAGTGCTCGGGGCGAACGCGGACGAGGCGGGCGGTCATGTCTCGTCGCGGGGGGCGAGGACGACGGTCCTCATGACGACCGGAGCGCCATCCAGATGGCTCGGGCGGGCTCCCGCCGCGGGTTCCGCCAGCGGTGGGGGCGGTCCGTCCGAAAGTGCAGCGCGTCGCCCCGGCGCACCACGTACTCCTCGCCGGCCACCTCGAAGCAGAGCGCGCCGGACAGCACGTACACGAGCTCCTCCCCCGGATGCTCCATCGGCTTCGGCCCACTGTCGGCACCCGGCTCGACCGTGGCCGCGGCACCGGCCATGAAGAACCGTCCGTACGGCCCGCTGACCCCCCGGAGTTCGAGCCCGCCCTTCGACGTGAACACCGGCTTTCGCTGGGTGGCACGGATGAGGACGGCGGGGCGGTCCTCCTTCTGCTCCTCCTCGACGAAATAGGCGACGGACCGATTCAACCCCGCCGCGACCCGCATCAGCGTCGTGATGGTCGGGACCATGCCGTTCCGCTCGATCTTGTGGATGGCGGCCGCCGACACGCCGGACCGTTCGGCGAGCTGCTGAAGGGAGAGGCCCTTCTGCTGGCGGAGGTCGCGGACCTTCGGACCGATCGATGCGACGATGTCGTCCACGCGGTGTCCCTCTTGCGCGAACCTTCGAGCGGCGGGTAGAGTGGGTCAACTACAGGCGATGCGGCGTTCATCATAGTAAAGGCCGCCCGGACCGAGTCAACCCGAGGGGGACGTGACCGCGCCGAAGATCGTCGTGGTGGGTGGAGGAGCGGCCGGGATCGGGTCGGCCGGCGCCGCGAAGCAGACGAACTCGGGGGCTGAGGTCACCGTCTTCACCGAGTACGAGGACGTCGGCTACAGCCCGTGCGGCATCCCGTACGTCCACGGCAAGGAGATCCCCACCTTCGAGCAGCTGTTCCTGGCGACGAAGGAGACCTATGTCGAAGTGGGGATCGACGTCCACTACCAGACCCCGGTCACCGGATTCGACCTGAAGCACAAAGACGTGACGCTCGAGGGCGGCGAGACCGTCCCGTACGACCGGTTGATCGTGGCCACCGGCTTCCACTACCAGGACCCCGGCGTGCCGGGGAGCGACCTCGACGGCCTCCACTACGTGAAGAACATCCGGCGAGCCATGGAGTGGGACCCCATCCTCGACCGGGCCAGGGTGGCGGTCGTCGTGGAGGCCTCGCCGCTCGGCCTGGAGATGGTGACGGCCCTGGCTCACCGGGGGCTCGAGACCCACGTCGTCGACCCCAGGCCCTGGGCCCTGGCCGACGTGGCGGACCCCGACATCATGCAGCCCGTCGAGGAGTCGTGGGCCGAGCTCGGGGTGAAGATGCACTGGAACACGGCGGTCGAGGCCTTCCTCGGGGAGGGCGGGAAGGTCCGGGCCGTGAAGACCGCCGAGGGCGAGCTCCCCGCGGACGTCGTCGTGGTGTGCACGCACAAGCGCCCGGAGAACCGCCTGGCCCGGGAGGCCGGCCTGAAGATCGGCTCGACGGGCGGCATCATCGTCGACGAGCGGATGGCCACCTCGGAGCAGGACGTCTTCGCCGCCGGCGATTGCGTGGAGCTCCCGCACGGCGTCACCAGGGTCCCCGTCCAAGGGCTGTCCGGCAGCCACGCCTACGCGCAGGGCAAGGTGGCCGGGACGAACGGGGCCGGCGGGCATCGCGCCTACCAACCCGTGAACGTGCCGTGGGGCATGGTGGCCGGGAAGTGGATGATCGGCGGGGTGTCCTTCGGCGAGACCACCGCCATCGCGCTCGGCATCCCTCACGTGGTCGGGGTGGCCGACGGGATCTCCCGGGCCCGGTACTACCCAGGCGTGAAGAAGGTCCGGGTGAAGCTCCTCGCCGAGCCCGGCTCGCTGGCGCTCCTGGGCGCCCAGATGGTCGGTGGCGAGGGGATCAAGGAGCGCGCAGACTTCCTGGCCATGGCGGTGAAGAAGGGCGTCACGATGCGGGACCTCGCCTTCATGGAGAACGTGTACTCCCCGGCCATCGGCGCCCTGAACGAGCCCATCGCCCTCGCGGCCCAAAACGGCCTGGCGAACGCGGGGAGGTGACGGTGCCCTTCTTCGAGTGGGTTCGCCGCAACTCGGAGGACTACCTGTTGGAGGCGGCGCAGCGCGACTTGGCCCGTCGTTACCTGGGCCGTCCGGGGCCGGCCCACCGCCGCGGCCCCGGCGCGTTCTTCTGGCGGTCCATCTTCACGCCGATCTACCGTCGGCTGCCGTGGGGGTTCCGGCGAGCCATCATCAACGCCATGCCGGGGAGCCACCGGCGACGGTGGACGGGGCGAGCGCCGCCTGAAGGAGCAGGCGCCGACACGTAGCGGATCAACGCGAACTGAGAGGAGGTCACCTGATGGCAAAGATCGTTGGAGAGCGGGCCACGCCGGGCCAGGCCATCGTCGACTTCGACGAGAAGGTCTTCCCCGACATCCAGGCGGAGCCGGGCCAGAAGGCCTACGTGTTCATGCACACCGTGCCGTTCGAGGGCTCGGTCGGCATCGTGAACATGCTCACGGCCACCCGCCTCGTCCGGAAGGGGTTCGACACGCACGTCGTGCTGTTCGGGCCGGCTTCGCTGATGGTATCGGCCACCCGAGGGTTCCCCAAGGTCGGGGACGAGGCTTTCCCCGGGCACCTGAACTACAACAAGCAGCTCCAGACGATCATGGACGAGGGCGGTCACGTCTACGCGTGCCGGTTCTCGGCGGCCGCCCTGTACGGGATGCGCGAGGTCGACATGATGCAAGGGGTGAAGCCCATCCATCCGCGCGACGTCGCGGACGCTGCCCTCCAGTCCTGGAAGGAGGGCGCGTTCGTGATGAACACCTGGAACCTGTAGCGAAAGCAGGAGGATTGGCGGCCCCGGGGGCGACGCCCCCGGGGCCCGCCCACGTGGGAAAGCCACGACGGTTCCCTCCGGCCGCAGCGAGCGGCCGAACCCGGCCTTGTTGCTACCGGCACCCCACCAGGAGATCGACGAAGAGGGCGGGCCGGGCCGCGAGGGCTTTGGTCACCACCCAGTCCCTGCGATCCTCGGGGTCGGGGGCGTTCTCACCAGCGGCATCCCCCATGACCCGATCGCCGAGCTCCATCGAGGCGGCCAGGTCGTGCTCCCCGGGCTCGGCGTCCACGATCCCCCACCACTCGACCACGAATCCTCGCCCCCGTCGGAGGCGGTCGGCCGCCCGGGCCTCCGCCTCGCGGGCGGTGAGGCCGGTCAGGCCGTCGAACCAGCCGGTCATGGTCACGCTGCCTCACGATCACCGTGCCAGCCAGAGGTCGCCCCCCGGACTACCTAAAGTATCGCCGTCGTCGGCGGGTTCCCTTAGCGGGCGGAGGCCGGGATGGATGAGCTGATCGCCGGGTGGAGGGCCGCGGAAGCTCGGCTCTATCCGCTCGTTATGGCCCAGCCGGAGCTCTACGAGCGGTGCGTCGCCGTGGTCCGAGCGGTGGCCGACGACCTCCGATCGGCGAGGACGCCCCAGCAGCTGGCCGAAGCCTTCGTGGGGCGGGCCGCGATCTTGGAGTCCGTCGTCGCCTCCCGAGGGTTCGCCTCGGAGGGGCTCGACCTCGAGCTGGTGGCGCAGGCGGCGTTCAGCCTCCGGTACCGGGAGGTGGTGACAGAGATGCACCGGGAGGATGCCATCCGACGGGTGCGCGAGGCCGGACGAGCTGGGCTGGCGTGGGTCGTGGTTCGCGAGACCGCCGGCGCCGCCGGTCCCTTCGCCGCTCCGTACGATCGGCTGGAGATGCACGTCCCGAGCGGGGTGGGACTCCACGCGTTCGTGGAGCTCGGCCCGGAGATGGACCGCCCCCGGTTCGGGGTGGAGGTCCTCCAGCTCGACCCCCGGACGGGAGACCCGGTGAATGACTCGGCGCCCCCGGCCGAGGTTCGGACCTACCGGGAGCGCGACCGATGGGAGGACGCTATCGAGGAGCTGCGGCGCCGCATCGGCGGGAGCCCGGCTTGACAGCCCGGAGGGGCGGCGACAGGATTCGTGTCGTTCGGTAGAGGGTCGTTTCCTAAAGTTTCGCCGATCCGGCGCCCCCTCTGCCGGCCCTACGAGGAGGTGGGTGATGGCCGAGGAACGAGTCCCGCGTCCCGTGATCGACGGCCACTGCCACATCGGGGAGATGGCCGCCTGGCAGTTCTACGACCTCAAGGAACCGGTCAAGCCCACCGTCTACGAGTTCGCCTCCGGCAAGGACTACCTCGCCCACATGGACGAGTTGGGGGTGGAACGCGCCATGGTGCTCCCCAACTACGGCATCCCAGTGCAGGAGCAGCCGTTCTCCCTGAACCCGCTGGTGCTGGACGCCGCGCAGTCCTCGGACCGCATCCGGGCGGGCCTGTGGGTGTCGTTCCTGCCCCAGAACAAGGAGATGACGCTCGAGTCGCTCAAGCACGCCGGCGAGCGGGGCGTCGTGGCCCTGAAGACCACCTTCCTCCTGGGCGGAAACCCGAACCCCGAGGGGTGGGACGACGACACGCGGGAGATCGCCGAGGCGTGCTTCGCGGCCGCCGAGGAGCACGACCTCGTGTTCCACTTCCACACCAGTCCCGGCGGGGGCTCTGACATCAGCAACTACATCCCGATGATCGAGACGTACGGGAAGCGGGCCAAGATCTACATCGTCCACTTCGGTGGTGGGGTCTCCGGCCACATCCGGCTGGTCCCCCGGTTCCTGGACTGGGTGGAGCAGGGCCTCAAGGTCTACACCGACACGACCTGGGCCGTCGGCTTCGGCGTTCGGTGGCTGCTCACCGAGATCGAGCGCCGCGGTGTGGGCCACGACCGCGTGCTGTTCGCCTCCGACGAGCCGTGGAGCGACTTCTGGGGCGAGTACTGGAAGATCGCCGGGGCCTCGGTCTCCGACGAGCTCAAGGGCCGAGTGTTCCAGGGCAACTTCGAGGAGCTGTATGGCCATAAGTGGTGAGACCGCCCCGAAGCCGGGGATCCCCGCCTTCGGAACGCTCCTGACCGAGCTCCAGAGCTACGGGGTCCGCGTCGAGGAGCCCATCGGAGGCCGCACCGGTGGCGCCGGGCCGGCCGATGCCGGGATGGTGTACATCGATGGGACGCCGGTCACGTTCCCGTTCATCTCGGAGTTCGTGGCCGAATCCCCCTTCGTCATCCGCCACGATGGAGACGGGTGGTGGCTGTACCGGGAGGGCGAGCGGGTCGCGAGCGCCGACGTCCCGCCCCGCCCGAGGTTCTACGACCTCACGACCGCCGACGGCATCCCGTACTGGAAGATCGCGCTCCTGCACCTCGACTCTCTCGCCAGCACGGTGATCCAGACCTGTGCGTACTGGGGGAACGAGGACCAGTGCCGGTTCTGCGGGATCGAGTTGTCCCTGGAGGCCGGGCGGACCATCCCCGTCAAGCGGCCGGAGCAGCTCGCCGAGGTGGCCGTGGCGGCCAAGGAGCTCGACGGGGCCGTCGACGTGACCCTCACCACGGGCAGCACGCGCGCCCCGGACCGGGGGGCCCTGTACGTGGCCACGTGCGCGAAGGCGATCAAGGAGGCCACCGGACTGCACGTCCAAGCGCAGTTCGAGCCTCCCGAGGATCTCTCCGTCCTGGAGCAGGTGGGGCAGATGGGGGTCGACACGGCCGGGATCCACGTGGAGTCCTTCGACCCGAAGGTCCTCGCGTGGGTGGCCCCGGCCAAGGCTCGCACCGGGGTCGAGGGCTACTTCCGGGCCTGGGAGCGAGCGGTGGAGGTCTTCGGCCGGGGCCAGGTCACGACCTACGTGATCCTGGGCATGGGCGAGGATCCGATGATCACCGTCGATGCGTGCAAGCGGGCGGTCGACATGGGTGTGTACCCCTTCGTCGTGCCGCTCCGGCCGGTGCCGAGGAGCCTGATGCAGGATTTCCTCCCCCCGCCCCCGGACTACGTGGAGTCGATGTACCGGCAGGTCGTTCCCTATGTGGTGGCGCATGGGCTGGGCTCGTGGGACGTGAACGCCGGGTGCGCCCGGTGCCAGGCGTGCTCGGCGATGGGCGCCTTCGAGAGGACCGTCGATGTACCGGCCGGTCGCCATCTCCCCCTTCTCCAGGTCAACTGAGGGCGCCGCCCCCGAGGCCGGCCTCCCGGTGACCTGCCGGGCGGCAGAGACCGCTGAGGAGCTGGCCATCCATTTCTCCATTCGCGTGGCCGTGTTCGTCACGGAGCAGGGCTTCTTCGAAGGCTCCGACCGCGACGGGCACGACGAGGACCCGGCCACCGCGCACGTCCTCGGCCTGTGCGGGCGCATGGCGGGGGGCGCCGTGCGCCTCTACCCGCTCGATGAAGACGGGGTGTGGAAGGGCGACCGCCTCGCCGTCCTGGCGGAGTTCCGCCGTCGAGGCCTCGGCACGCCTCTGGTGCGGTTTGCGGTGAAGACGGCGGGGGACCGCGGCGGCCGGCTGATGATCGCCCACATCCAGCCGCAGAACGTGGAGTACTTCTCGCGCCTGGGGTGGCACTCGGTGGGCGAGCCGGAGGAATTCGTGGGACGGATCCACCAGCGGATGGAGATCGAGCTCGGGCCGGACACCTGACCCTAGCCGCGGCCCAGACCCGTAACTCCCTCTGCTGCTGGGCGAGCAAGCACCGCCTGACGGCTTCCTCGGTGGACTCGGAGCTCGCCGGTGTCGTCCAGCGTCCCGATCGCCTCGCACGCCAGGCCTCGCTGCCGGAACGCGGCCGCACACTCCTCGGCCCGCTCCGGCGGGGCGCACAGGAGGAACCCGTAAGCGGGGAACGCCGCGGTCCAAGCGGCGAGGGACACGCCAGGCGGCCGGGGAAGCCGGTCGATGTCGATGGTGACGCCCGTACCGGTGGGCTCGAGCAGCATGGCCAGCGAGCCGAGGAGGCCCGCCATGCTGACGTCCTTCGCCGAGACGCAGGCCCCGGCCTCGGCCACTGCGGGCAGGACCTCGAGATCGCCGGCCAGGCGTTCGCCTCGTTCCTGGATCGAGGTGAAGAAGGGGAAGTCCTCCCGCATTCGACCCTCGAGCGCGGCCGCGAGCAGGAGGCTCTGGCCCGGGGCCGCGTTCGCGGCAAGGAGGAGGGCCCTGGCTCGGCCCATGACAAAGGCCGAGACGGCCGGCGCCCCTTCGCGCACCGTGAGGTGGCCCCCCACGATCGGCACCCCGTACAACTTCGAGGCGGCGGCCATGCCCTCGAGAACCTTGCGGGCCAGGGGCTCCGGACCGATCACCGTGTCCACCAGGGCCACGGGACGGCCGCCCATGGCCGCGATGTCGTTCACGTTGGCGACGACCGCCGCGACGCCCGCTCCGAAGGGGTCGGTCGCCACGAGCGGCGGCCACATGGCCTCCCCCGCGGTGAGCAAGAACGTCCCGTCGCCGGACAGCACGGCGGCGTCGTCGCCAGGTCCGTGGATCCAGTCCGTCGGACCCAGCACCTCCCTCACCAGATGGAGCGATGACTTTGCCTGGCGCCCCGGATGCGCCTCGAACCGGCGAACGACCTCGTCGAGCTCGTCGTCGCCGCCCTCCTCACGCACGATCGTCAAGCCTACGCTGTAGGGCCGCCCGGGACCGCCGGCGCAGGGGTGCCCTCCCGACTGCGGGCGTCGGTGCCGTCGAGTAGGCTGTGCGCCGCTCGAAACTCCTCAGTCACTCGTCCCCCGCCGGAGGTTCGCCGAAAGTGCTCGACGTAGCGAAGGAGGCCGTCGAAGCCGCGCGGCGGGCAGGTGCCCACTACGCCGACGCACGGTTCGTGCGCGAGGACTCTGAGTCGATCACCGTCCGCAACCAGGAGATGGAGGGGATCGACCGGGCGACCTCCAAGGGCCTCGGCGTGCGGGTGCTGGTCGACGGGTACTGGGGGTTCGCCGCCACGGCCAGGACCGAGCCCGCGGAGATCGCCCGGACCTCGGGTCTCGCCGTCGAGATCGCCCGCGCCGCGGCCCGCCTTCCCCGGGAACCGGTGAAGCTCACCGAGGTCGAGCCGGCCACCGGCACCTGGGCCAGCCCCCTCCAGAACGACCCGTTCAACGTGTCCCTGGAGGAGAAGGTGGCCCTGTTGATGGAGGCCACCCGGCGGATGCAGGAGGTCGAGGGCCTGGCGTTCGCCGAGGGTGGCATCGACCTGTACCGGGTCCGGACGTCGTTCGCGTCGACCGAGGGAAGCGCGATCGAGCAGACCGTCGTGCACTCGGGCGCCGGCCTCGACGCCACCGCCATCTCCGAAGGCGAGCTCCAGCGGCGTTCCTATCCGAACTCCTTCCGCGGCCACATCGCGGCGGCCGGATGGGAGCACATCGCCAAGCTCGGGCTGGTGGAGGAGGCCGAGCGGACCGCGACCGAGGCCGTCGAGCTTCTCTCGGCGAAGGATTGCCCCAGCGAGGTCACGGCCCTGGTGCTGGACTCCGGCCAGATGGAGCTCCAGGTCCACGAGTCGATCGGCCACGCCGTGGAGCTCGACCGGGTGCTCGGCATGGAGGAGTCCTACGCCGGCTCCTCATTCGTCTCGCCCGACGATCGTGGCAGGCTCCAGTACGCGAGCGAGCTCGTGTCCATCACCGCGGACGCGACCATCCCCGGCGGCCTGGGCTCGTTCGGATGGGACGACGAGGGCGTCCCGGCGCA
>Ga0184612_10001402_pt1 | contig 11569 bp, 10 predicted proteins | sample PLM3_60_coex_FD_133163 | JGI IMG/M metagenome (GOLD analysis project Ga0184612, IMG submission 133163) | Groundwater sediment microbial communities from an aquifer in East River, Colorado, USA - PLM3_60_coex | ecosystem: Environmental > Terrestrial > Soil > Riparian zone | place: USA: East...
TGCGTAAAACTATCGCCGGGGTCGCATAGGTGGGACGCATATTGATTTGGCAGCCGGTCGTTTCAGGGTACTCTACCATCTTTGATGAAACCAGACAACTATTTAAAATATCAGGGGATTTTTAATTAGGAAAACTTGACACCTAAATCTTTCGTGATTACATTTCCGCGTCTATAGGCGGGGAGGCAAGTAAAGCATGACGGAAGAGACAAAAAAAAATGGCGCCGAGACTGGGGAGGATCGGTCAGCCGCGGAATCCGCTCCAGTCGAAAATGAGGCACCTTGGGAAACCGAGCTTGCCAACCTGCGCCAGCAGTTGGAAGCCAAGGAGCAAGAAGCCAAGGACAATTATGATCGTTATGTTCGCCAGGTAGCTGAAGCGGAGAATTTTAAGAAGCGTAACGCGCGTGAGCGTGATGAGGCGATTCGTTTTGCCAACGAAGCCTTGCTTAGAGATCTTCTGCCGGTCATCGATAACCTGGAACGGGCGATTGCCCACACCGCTGGTAGCAGCCATGGCAGTTCGTTGGTCGAAGGCGTGGAAATGGTCTTGAAAGGATTTGTCGATGTCTTGAGCAAATTCGGTGTCTGTCAGATTTCCGCCGTCGGCCAGCCATTCGATCCAGCCAAGCATGAAGCGATGGCGCAGGTGGAAAGCGATCAGCACGAGCCCAACGTGGTTATCGACGAGCTCCACAAAGGCTACATGTTTCGCGACAGGCTTCTTCGTCCAACCCTGGTAAGCGTAGCTAAAACACCAGAAACAAAAGAGAAAAAAAACGACATCGAGCAGGTTGAAAACGACCCAAGCGATGATTAAATAACCTTCGTTCGCATGCACTCTGCAATAGTATCGAGGAGTAAATAAGATGGCAAAAGTTATCGGCATCGATCTTGGGACCACCAACTCCTGCGTCGCAATCATGGAGACTGGCGATCCCAACGTTCTCGCCAATGCGGAAGGGACTCGCACGACTCCGTCAGTTGTCGCCTTTACGGAAAGCGGTGAGCGGCTGGTCGGACAAATTGCGCGCAGACAGGCGATCACCAACCCGGAGAACACGATTTCTGCGGTAAAGCGCTTGATTGGCCGTCGCAGCGATGACGTCATGGTGCAAAAGGCCAGCAGCCTGCTTCCGTATAAAATCATCCGTAATGACAATGGCGACGCCTGGGTCGAGATTCGCGGCAAGGGATATAGTCCGGCGGAGATTTCCGCGTTTATTTTGCAAAAAATGAAGCAGACGGCGGAAGATTATCTCGGTGAGAAAGTCACCGAGGCTGTGATCACAGTGCCGGCCTATTTTAACGATAGCCAAAGGCAGGCCACCAAAGATGCCGGGCGGATTGCCGGTTTGAACGTCCTCCGAATCATCAACGAACCCACGGCAGCGTCCTTGGCTTACGGGTTGGACAAAAAGAAAGACGAAAAGATCGCGGTGTTCGACCTCGGCGGCGGCACGTTCGATATTTCCATTCTCGAACTGGGCGACGGCGTTTTTGAAGTTAAGGCAACCAACGGCGATACCTTTCTGGGCGGCGAAGATTTCGACCAAAGAGTTATCGATTATCTAGCCGACGAATTTAAGAAGGACCAAGGCATCGATCTGCGCAAAGACCGCATGGCGCTACAGCGGCTCAAAGAGGCCGCTGAGAAAGCGAAGTGCGAGCTTTCCTCGTCGATGGAGACCGACATCAATTTGCCATTCGTCACGGCGGACCAGTCGGGACCGAAGCATCTCAACATGAAGCTTACCCGGTCAAAGCTCGAAGCGCTGTGCGCCGACTTGATCGATCGCACCGAAGGTCCCTGTCGCCAAGCGTTAAAAGACGCTGGGTTGAGCGCGAGTGATATTCACGAAGTCATTCTCGTCGGCGGTATGATTCGCATGCCGGCGGTACAAGAACGGGTTAAGAAAATTTTTGGCAAAGAACCGCATAAAGGAGTGAATCCCGACGAGGTGGTTGCCGTCGGCGCGGCGATTCAGGGCGCTGTGCTCAAAGGCGAAGTCAAAGATGTTTTGCTCTTGGACGTAACCCCGCTTTCCCTCGGTATTGAAACTCTGGGCGGCGTGTTTACTAAGTTGATCGACCGCAACACTACGATCCCGACCAAGAAGAGCCAGGTGTTCTCGACGGCGCAGGATAATCAGTCAGCCGTATCGATTCGGGTTTTCCAAGGCGAACGAGAAATGGCCGTCGATAACAAGCTTCTCGGCCAGTTCGATCTCATCGGTATTCCAGTGGCCCCACGGGGCATGCCGCAGATTGAAGTCACCTTCGATATCGATGCCAACGGCATCGTTCATGTCGCGGCAAAGGATCTCGGCACCGGCAAAGAGCAGTCGATCAAAATCACCGCGTCGAGCGGCTTGAGCGAAGAAGAAATAAAGAAAATGGTTGGCGAGGCCGAAGCTCACTCCGCTGAGGATAAAAAGCGCAAAGACACGGTCGAAGCTCGCAACCAGCTCGACTCGTTGGTGTACTCCACCGAGAAATCGCTCAAAGAATACGGCGACGATCTCGACGCTAGCGTTAAGGATAATATTGAGGCGGCGCTTAAGAAGGCCAAAGAAGTTTTGGAAGGCCAAGACGCCGACGCAATGCGCAAGGCGGCTGAGGAGCTTAGCCAGTCGTCCCACAAGCTGGCCGAAGCGATCTACGCCAAAGCTTCACAGCAGCAGGCGACGCAACCACAGGCGGGGGAAAAACCGGAAGAGCAGAATTCTAGCGCCGGCGGCAAAAAGAAAGATGACGTGGTCGACGCCGATTTCACCGAAGTCAAGGAATAGTCAGCGCAGGATCGCGAAAAATCTGACCGGCAAAGCCCCTACTCCTGACTCTTGGGGAGAGGGGCTTTGTTGCTCGTGCCGTTAGCAATGAATTTAGGGGTTGGCAGTTGAGCACCAAGGAAGACTACTACGAATTACTCGGCGTCGGACGAACAGCCGGTGAGGAAGAGATTAAAAAAGCCTACCGGAAATCGGCGCTCCAGTATCATCCCGACCGCAACCATGGCGACAAGCAAGCGGAAGAAAAATTCAAGAAAGTCTCCGAGGCCTATTCGGTTCTCTCGGATGCGCAGAAGCGCGCGCAATATGATCAATTCGGCCACGCGGCTTTCGGCGAAAACGGACCCTTTGCGAGCGGTTTCGAATTTGCCGGCGGTTTTGAGGACGTTTTCGGCGATATCTTCGGTGAGTTTTTCGGTGGCGGCCAGGGAAGGCGCCGTGGCCGCGGTCGCGGCGAAGATCTGCGCTACAACTTAACGCTCAAGTTCGAAGAGGCGGTTGCCGGTACAGAAAAGAAAATCAAAATTCCCCGCCACGGCACCTGCGATAGCTGCCGAGGAAACGGTGCGAAGCTAGGAACTGCACCGCAAACTTGCCCAACCTGTCGTGGCCGCGGTCAAGTGAATTTTCAGCAGGGGTTCTTCAGTGTGTCGCGAACCTGCAACCAGTGCCAAGGTCAGGGATCAATCGTCAAGGACGCTTGCGCCACCTGTGGCGGCGCTGGCCGCGTGCGCACGATGCATACGCTCGGCGTGAAAATTCCCGCCGGTGTCGACAATGGCTCCCGGCTAAAACTTCGCGGTGAAGGCGAATCGGCGCCGGTCGGTGGCGCTCCCGGTGATCTCTACGTCGTCACGCAAGTGGAGCCGCATGCGATATTTGTGCGTGACAATTTGGATATCATCTGCGATGTGCCGATCGGTTTTGTCCAAGCGGCGTTGGGCGCCGAAATTGACGTGCCGACGCTGGATGGCAAAGTAAAGATGAAGATTCCGGCTGCCACGCAGTCGGGGAAAGTCTTTCGCATGAAAGGCAAAGGAGTGAAAGACGTGCAGGGATTTCAGCAGGGCGATCAGCATGTCCGGGTGACGGTTGAAACGCCGGCGCATCTTACCGCCAAGCAGAAAGAACTGTTGAAGGAATTCGCCGCCCTCGGCGGCGAAGAGGTCAATCCGCTCGCCAAAGGCTTCTTCGATAAGATGAAGGAATTATTCGGTTAGTTTTTTACCTCGACGGGTGATTCATACTCCCCTCATTCGAGATTTCTCCGCTCAGCTACTTATTTCCTGAGAAACCGCGCCGCGGGCCAGTTTCTTGTTGACCTATCGTACCGCTGTGATTAAGTTGACCGCAGCATTGGAGCCAAAATGAGCGAAACCGAATGGAAAGTTGAAAGTCCGGATAACAAAGGGACACAGGTCGAGATTCCTGAGATACTGCCGCTCCTGCCGATCCGCGATATCGTCATTTATCCCTACATGATGTTGCCGCTCTTCGTGGGCCGTGACGTGTCGATTCGCGCCGTCGAAGAAGCGTTATCGCGCGACCGCTTGATTTTTTTGGTCTCGCAGAAAAATTCCGCCGAGGAGAATCCTAGCCCAAGCGATATCCATAAAGTCGGCACCATCGCCTCGATCATGCGCATGCTCAAACTCGCCGATGGCCGGGTGAAAATTCTCGTCCAGGGTTTGGCCAAAGGCGAAGTCGACACCTATCTGCGCGAGCGGCCGTTCTTCGAAATCAAGATTCGCAAAGTGATCGAGCCGACGCTTCCCGAGGTGCCGATCGAAGTCGAAGCTCTGATGCGGACGGCGAAAGAAAAGATTGAACAGATTTTAAATTTAAAAAACCTGCCGCCGGAAATCGTCATGGTAACCGACAACATCAGCGATCCCGGCGTGCTGGCGGATTTGGTCGCTTCCAACCTGCGGCTGAAAATTGAGGAGAGCCAGGCGATCCTCGAAGTCTTCGATCCAATTGAACGGTTGAAGAAAGTCAACGAACTGCTAACTCGCGAACTCGAACTCTCGACGATGCAGGCGCGCATCCAGAACCAGGCGAAGGAAGAGATGAGTAAGACACAGCGCGATTACTTCCTGCGCGAGCAGCTCAAACAGATTCAGCAAGAACTTGGCGAAGGCGATGAGCGCGCTGAAGAACTCAACGAGCTTAAAAAGCAGCTCGACAAGGCGAAGATGCCGACCGAGGTCAAGCGCGAAGCGGACAAGCAGTTACGCCGGCTCGAACAGATGCATCCGGAATCTTCCGAAGCGTCGCTGGTGCGCACTTATCTCGACTGGCTAGTCGAGCTGCCATGGAGCAAGAAGACCAAAGATAATTTGAACATTAAAAAAGCCAAACAGGTGCTCGACGAAGATCATTACAATCTGGAAAAGATCAAAGAGCGCATCCTGGAATATCTCGCGGTCAATAAGCTGCGACGCAAAATCAAAGGGCCGATCCTATGTTTCGTTGGCCCGCCAGGCGTTGGGAAGACTTCGCTGGGGCGGTCGATCGCCCGCGCGCTTGGGCGGAATTTCGTGCGCGTTTCCCTCGGCGGCGTGCGCGATGAAGCGGAGATTCGAGGCCACCGGCGCACTTATGTCGGGGCGCTTCCCGGTCGGGTGATTCAAGGCATCAAACAAGCCGGGTCGAATAATCCGGTTTTTATGCTCGATGAGATCGACAAAGTCGGCGCTGATTTTCGCGGCGATCCGTCGGCGGCATTGCTGGAAGTTTTGGATCCCGAGCAGAACCACGCCTTCAGCGATCACTATTTAAATCTGCCCTTCGATTTATCGAATGTGCTGTTCATTTGCACGGCGAATCTGCTCGATCCTGTTCCGGCAGCGTTGGCTGACCGCATGGAAGTCATTCAACTGTCCGGTTACACTAACGAAGAAAAGTTGGAGATCGCGCGGAAATTCTTGATCCCGCGCCAGTTTAACGACAACGGCATCACGCCGAAATATTTGGAAATCTCCAACGACGCCGTACTGCGCGTCATTGCCGAATACACCAAAGAAGCTGGCTTGAGAAATCTCGAACGGGAACTCGCGTCGATCTGCCGCAAAGTCGCGCGCAAAGTCGCCGAGGGAAAAACCGATCTCACCCGGCTAACCCGTGGCAACTTGCACTTGTTCCTTGGCGCGCCGAAGTTTTTACCCGAGGCGGAGCAAGAGCATCATGAAATCGGCGTGGCCACCGGTCTCGCCTGGACCAGCGCTGGCGGGGAGATTCTCTACGTGGAAGCATCGCTGTCGCGCGGGCGTGGCAATCTAACCCTCACCGGGCAACTCGGTGATGTCATGAAAGAGTCGGCGCAAGCGGCCGTGAGTTATGCGCGCGCGCACGCCAAGAAACTTGGCATCGAGGAAGATTTTTATCAGAAGCTCGACATTCATATTCATGTGCCGGCCGGTGCGATTCCCAAAGATGGACCGTCGGCGGGCATCACCATGGCGACGGCGCTGATTTCAGCGTTGACGCGCCGGCCAGTGCGTCGCGACGTGGCGATGACCGGCGAGATCACGCTCCGTGGACGAGTGTTGCCGATCGGCGGACTCAAGGAAAAGTCCTTGGCAGCGTTCCGCGCCGGAATGAAAACGATCGTGATTCCCGATCGCAATGAAAAAGATTTGGATGAGATTCCCAAACCGTTACGGCGAAAACTCAAGTGGGTGAGCGCCAAGAATATGTCCGATGTCCTAAAGATCGCCTTGATGGATCGGGAAAAACCATCGAACCGAGCGTCGCGCGCTATCACGACTAAGAAGGCTGCCGCGGCGAAACGAAAGAGCGCCGCGAAAAGCCATCGCCCACTGCGCAAGCCCCACAAAGAGCGGCCGATTCCCATTCAGCCTTAGTCACCACCAAGGCTATCCCATCACCCTCGCTCACAATCGTTGCCGCCGCGGAATTTCTAAACCCACAGCCATGAAGCTTAGTCGGCTCGGAGAATTCGGTCTGATCGAGCGGATACGCCGCGGCGCGCCCAGTGGACGCGGCGTCCGCATCGGCATCGGCGATGACGCCGCTTGGGTCAGCCATGCGTCTGGATCGTCACTGATCACCGCCGATCTGTTAATCGAAGGCGTTCACTTCGATCTCAAATGGACTTCGCCTTTCGCCCTTGGCCATAAATCTCTCGCGGTTAACTTAAGCGACATCGCCGCCATGGGTGGTACGCCGGCTTATGCGGTGCTTTCCCTCGGTATTCCGGGTAATCTCAACAGCAAGCTGATCGACGAGTTTTATCGCGGCTTCAACGCGCTGGCGAAAAAATGCGGCGTGGCGCTTATCGGCGGCGATACCAACGTGGCCAAATCGCTAATCATCTCGGTTTGCGTCATCGGTCACCCACCGCGCCGCCCGGTTTGCCGTAGCGGTGCCAAAGTCGGCGACGATATTTATGTTACCGGCTCTTTGGGCGATTCAGCGCTTGGACTAAAACTCTTACGCCAGAAACGAAGCGGGGCAAAGCGGAATTCAATTGCGCAATTGCTCGCGCGCCACCACCAACCGGCGCCGCGGCTTGCCGCCGGCGCACTGCTAGCGCGGCGGCATCTCGCCACGGCGATGATCGATGTCAGCGATGGCTTGCTCCAGGACTTAGGTCACATCTGTGGAGCGAGCAACACCGGAGCGGTGATCTGGAATGAGCAATTGCCGCTTTCTCCCGTCTATCGTGAGCTTGCCGGTAAGGATGGCACTGCGTACGCGCTGAGCGGCGGCGAGGACTATGAACTGCTTTTCTGCGCCCGGCCGCGCCATCGCGCGCGCATTAAAAAACTGCAGGCGCTTGCCCAGGTCAAGATCACGAGAATCGGCAACTGCGTTCCAGCCGATCGGCGCATCACGGTGCTCGATAGTGGGGGTAAGCCTTTGGCTCTGCGAATCAAAGGCCACGATCATTTTAAAAAATAGTAGCCCGCCGAGTGAAGAACGTTTAGAATGTTTTCCGAGCAGCTCAGTACCGTTTCAATCGCCAAACACGTAATAAAATGGATGCCGAGCGTCTGGTAGAACTACTTGAGCAAGTGCGCTCGGGTAAAGTGGCGGTTTCAGCCGCGGTGACTCGCCTGCGCCACATGCCCTTTGAGGATCTCGGCTTCGCTAAGATCGACCATCACCGCGCGCTGCGCCAGGGCTTTCCCGAAGTAATCATGGGGCAAGGTAAGCAAGCGCGGGATATCGTAGCGATCGTCCAGGCGATGCGCCGACGCAGGAGTAATATCTTAGTCACGCGGCTCGACACGTAGAAAATCGCTAAGCTCAAGCGACTGCGCACCGCACTTAAGTTTCATCCAACGGCGCGCGCCGCGACCTGGGTTGGTAGGCCGATTCGAATCACCGGGAAAGGCACCGTCCTGGTTGTCTGCGCCGGCACCTCCGACATCCCGGTTGCTGAAGAAGCCGTGCTGACGGCGACGATGATGGGCAACCGAGTTGAAAAACTTTTCGACGTTGGCGTCGCCGGCATTCACCGCTTGTTGGAAAACCGCCGGCGCCTGGACGCCGCGGCGGTGCTAATCGTCGTCGCCGGCATGGAAGGCGCGCTTCCGAGCGTAGTGGCAGGGCTGATCGATAAGCCGGTTATCGCCGTGCCGACCAGCGTTGGCTACGGCGCCAGTTTCAACGGGCTATCGGCGTTGTTAGGCATGCTTAACTCATGCGCCGCTGGAGTAACGGTCGTCAACATCGATAACGGCTTCGGCGCCGGGTTTGCGGCGAGCCTCATAAACCGGGTATAAATAGGAGGCATGCAGTGCTTTCACTGCGGCAGAGAGATTGTAGAGACGATCCACAAGCCGAAAAGCTTCCAGGTCGACTACTATCGACTCCACACCGGCCACATAGAATTGGCTTTTCTCGTTAACCCGAAACCGGATGCACCGCCGCTGCGTTATTTAAGGCTGACCCATCCCATAGATATCTTCACTTGCGTTGATTGCTATGCGCGCGCGGAAATCCGCCAACGATTGGATGACGACATTAACGGCCGGCGTGCGCTTGTGGACGCGCTCGCCCATGGAGAAAATCTAGTTCGGCTCAATTCCAAGGGCTAAACGATCATGGAGAACCAGAAGAACTACCGGATCACCACACGCCAGAACGAATTGGCCGTGCGTATCGTCGGCAACTCGCAAGCCGACCTGTTCGCCAACTCCGGCTTCGCGTTGTTCGAAGTGATGGCGGATATTGATAAAATCGAAGCCGCCGAACGGCTCTCGTTGGAGGTCGAGGGCAGCGACCGCGATGACTTGATGGTCAATTGGATTCGCGAGCTGCTCTATCTCTATCAGGGCAGCGGCTATCTGCTCAAGGAATTCAAAATCAACGAGGTCAAAGATACCCTAGTCAAGGCGGAAGTGGCCGGCGAGAAGATCGATCCCGACCGCCACGAGATCAAACAAGAAATCGCCGCCGTGGCGTTTCACAAAAGCCGGATGCAAAAGACCGGCAACCAATGGATCGCCCAGGTGATCTTCGAAGTTTAAGTGAAGTCAAAACCCAGTCACGGTTGACACTATGAAATCTGCAATCTGCAATTTGAAATTCTGAGAGAAGCGAAGAGATGGCGCAGTTAATCGACAACGAATATGGCGGCACGGCGCTGATCGCCGACCCGATCCATAAATACATCCAGTTCACCGTACCGGAAAAAAAAGGCGAGGTGACCGAAAAAGCGCTGATCGACTCACCCTGGGTGCAGCGCCTGCGCTATATTTATCAGCTGCAGAGCGCGCGCTGGGTTTACCCGTCGGCTGAGCATAGCCGCTTTCAGCACTCGCTCGGCGCCATGCATCTGGCCGGCGAGTTCGCCAAGCATCTCTATCCGTCGCTACGTAAAGTGCTGGGCGACGAATGTCCATCGGCGCCGTTCATCGAGCAGTACCTGCGTGTCGTCGGCCTGTTGCACGACATCGGTCACGGCCCCTTTGGCCATTTCTTCGACGATAATTTTCTCCATAACTACGAACTCACTCACGAGGATCTCGGCCAGACGATCATCCAAAAACATTTAGGCGACATTATTCGGCAATTGCGGCGCAGCCCGAGCGGACCGTTTGCGCCGGGCGAGGAGTTGCACCCTGAAGACGTCGCCTTTCCGATCAAGAAAAACGCCAAGGAAGATAACCGCAAACCCAAGTGGGTGCGCTTTCTCCAGCCGCTTACCGGCGGCATTTTTACTTTCGATAATCTCGACTACGTGTCGCGCGACTCCTACATGTGCGGCGTCCACCCTGGTCCCATCGACCGCGAGAGGTTGATGTACTACACGTTTTTTACGCCCAAGGGATTAACCGTGCACAAGGCGGGCAACAACGCGTTGACGACATTTCTCAACGCCCGCCTCTATCTTTATACCAACGTTTATTACCACCGCACCACGCGCGCCATCGACTTACACCTGCGCGATATTTTTCCCGAGACGATGAAAGTTCTGTTTCCCGGCAATCCGCTCGAACATATGGAGGACTATCTTTACCTCACCGACTGGTCGCTGCTCGAAGAAGTTTCGCGCTGGGGGCGTAGCAAGGGCGAGCGCGAAGCGCTGGGCAAAGAATGGGAAACCGTGCTGCACCGCGAGGTCAAGTGGAAAATGGCCTACGACCGCACGCTGTCATTGAACGAGCTACAATACGGCGTCGACCTGATCCAGGACACCGATTGGGAAAAGCGCATCCGTTCGAGATTGCCCGCTCAGTCCCGCGATCTCGTTTTTCGCGTCGACATGGCGACCCAAGACCCGCGCCCGGAGAATCCGTTCGCGATGGGCAAGAAACAGATTCACATATTCGACCCATCGAGCGGCGAGATCGCCAAGGAATCTTTGGCCGAGCTGTTCGAGTTCATACCGTCAAAGATCGTCCAATTTCGCGTTTTTGCCCTCGACCACGAGCAGGATCAGCTGCTCTCCGAGGTTGCTGAAAGCGCGTTAAAAGGGCGATCGGCGATCAAAGCCAGTGTCTAGCCCGAGTCCCATTAGAATTCCTATCGTCGATCTGCGCGCGCAGTACGCCAAAATTCGCGCCGAGGTGCGCAGCGCCATCGATGAAGTCGCAGAGAGTCAGCAGTTCATCCTCGGCCCGGCCGTCGCGCAGTTCGAAGCGCAGATGGCGAATTATCTAAGTTGCCGTCAAACCATTGGAGTTGCGTCCGGCAGCGATGCCTTGCTGCTCGCGCTGATGGCGCTCGACATCGGCCCCGGCGATGCCGTCATCGCCACGCCGTTCACTTTTTATTCGACGGTTTCAGCGATCACGCGCTTGGGCGCGATGCCGTTATTCGTCGACATCGAGAGCGACGGCTATCTGCTTTCCGCTCAGGGCGTCGAGCAGTTCCTTAGCGAACGTGGAAAAATTAACCAAGGTATGACCACAGTGGTAAAATCCGGATTGCGCATCAAGGCGCTTTTGCCGGTGCATCTTTTCGGCCAGTGCTGCGCCATGAATGAACTGGCCGCGCTGGCGCGAAAATTCCAACTGCGCATTGTCGAAGACGTCGCCCAGGCATGCGGCGCGCGAATGGCTATGGACGGCCAAGAAAAATTCGCCGGCGCTATTGGCGATATCGGCTGCTTCTCGTTTTTTCCGAGCAAGAATTTAGGCGGCTTCGGCGACGGCGGTTTGGTTTCCGCGAATTCCTCTGAACTCGCAGCGCGGCTGCGGATGCTGCGCATGCACGGCGAAAGCACCAAGTATCATCACGCGGTGACCGGCATCAATTCGCGCCTCGACTCGCTGCAAGCCGCGGTGCTTTCAGTGAAGCAA
>Ga0184612_10001403_pt1 | contig 11568 bp, 9 predicted proteins | sample PLM3_60_coex_FD_133163 | JGI IMG/M metagenome (GOLD analysis project Ga0184612, IMG submission 133163) | Groundwater sediment microbial communities from an aquifer in East River, Colorado, USA - PLM3_60_coex | ecosystem: Environmental > Terrestrial > Soil > Riparian zone | place: USA: East...
ATGTCAGCGACCAGCGGGATGCGGATGCGCCTTTTGATCTCACCCAGCTGCTCGGCCGCTTCGCGTACCGGCACGGCGCAACGGACAATTTCGCAACCGGCCGCTTCCAACGACCAGATTTGCTGCACCGTCGCGCGCACGTCGCGCGTGTCGGTCTTGGTCATCGACTGCACCGTGATCGGCGCATCGCCGCCCACTGTGAGCTTGCCGATTTGCAACGGTCGGGTCTTACGTCGTTGAATCATGGTTTAACTATAGAGAAGCAACCAGGTGGGGTCAATCAGCAGCAATAATGACTTCCCGCCGGTTCTTTAGTCAGTGAAATCGCTTCAGCGGCGAAACCCGCTCAGCATTCTTACGAACACGAGCAAGAACCACGAACACGTCTATCGAATCAGTCCTCTTGCTCCTCCGGCGTCCGTGTCGGATTCGGCCTGCCGCCGCCGCGTTGCGGCCGCGCCGGCGCTGTGTCCGACGCGATTGATTTGGCTTCGTCTTTTTTCTTGCGATCCCCTTCGGGAATGATCAGTAGCCGGCGATAGGAACCTTGGCCGAGACTTTTTGTCGTCACCCATGGGTCGTCTTGCAGCGCCGCATGAATGATCCGGCGGTCGGCGGCGCTGAGCGCGTCCACCGTGACGGTTTTTCTCTGCCGTTTAGCTTTTTCGCCGAGACGTAGCGCCATGTCCTCCAACGATTTGCGGCGGCGCTCGCGGTAGCTTTCAATGTCGATGATGATATGCGGCCCTTCGCTGCCTTGGCGTTCGCCGGCGATCCGGCCGATCAGATACTGCAATGCTTCCAGCGTTTGTCCTTTGCGGCCGATCAATAAACCGCTGTCATCCGCTTTGATTTGGAGAATAATTTCCGCGCCGTTGGCCGCCTCCTTTTGTTCCACTGTCGCGGCTACGCCCATACGCTGCAAAATTTCTTCCAGCGTGGCCTTCGCCTTTTCGACGCTAACTGAAATGTCGACGGCAACAGCCGCTTGCCCAACGCTAGGAGCTGTCTGTGCCGGTACGATCGGTGCCGCCGGCTTTGCCGGCTTGTCCATTTCCATAGCCGTATTTCTGAGCGCGGCGCGCACCTTGGCTTTCTGCGCGCCGAAGCCGAGGATGCCTTTGCGCCCCTCGCTGATAATATCGACGGTAACTTTGTCGCGCGTGACACCGAGCAATTTGAGCGCGCTATCGATGGCGGCATCTATGGTATCGCCTTCAGTTTCCACGAAGTCCATAAATCAAACCTTTCTCAAAGACGCCTATCCGTGGTTGCGGTTGATCCAATACTGCTGGGCGATGCTGAGCACGTTGTTAACCAGCCAGTAAACCGTCAAACCGGCGGGAAACGACACAAACATGAAAGTAAACATCACCGGCATCAGCATCATCATTTTGCGCTGATTAGGATCGCCGGCTGACGGCGTCATCCACTGCTGCAAGAACATGCTAGCGCCCATCAGGATCGTCAGGATTGGAATGCCGAGATGCCAATCGCCCAAGGTGAATGGCAGCGCTTGCCAGTCGGGCTGCGACAAATCACTGATCCACATGAACGGCGCGTGGCGCAGCTCGATGGGCGTGCTGAGCGCATTGTAGAGGCCGATGAAAACCGGGAATTGCAAGACCATCGGCAGACAACCGCCGAGCGGATTGACACCGTTGCGCTTATAGAGCTCCATGATCTCGCGATTGAGCTTTTCCTTATCGGTGCCGAATTTCTCTTTAAGCTTCTCCATCTGCGGCGCGAGCTTCGCCATCGATTTCATCGACACCATGCTCTTGTGCGTCAAGGGCGCCATCAGCAGTTTGATTAGCACTGTGAGAATAATGATGTCGAGGCCGTAACTTGAAGTAATGCGATGGAAAAAATGCAGCACATATAACAACGGCTTGGAGACGAAACCGAAATAGCCAAAATCGATGGAGCGCTCGATGCCTTTGCCAACCGATTCCAAGAGATCGATCTCTTTCGGGCCGACAAATAGCGTATAGCGACCGTTACCCGCCGGCCCGTTGATCGCTGCCGTCAACGCTGCGCCGGTTTGGCGCACGGAAATTTTGTGTTGCGCGCCGTTGTCGGGTAACAGGGCGATAAAAAAGTAGGTGTGACCGAAACCCGCCCAAGACACATCGCCGCTGAACTCATGACCTTTGACCGCATCGGCGGGCACCTCGCGTTTGATCTTGTTATCGACCAGCGCGATAAATCCCTCGAACGGCCCGTCGTGATTCGCCACGGCATGATCGCTCTTGTCCGTAAGCAACACTTCGGCAACCTGAGCGCTGCCATCGGCGGCTTTCGCGGCAACCTCAAGTCCGATGGAATAATTTGCTCCGGCAAAAGTTAACGACTTGGTAATCATCGTGCCGCTCGGAGTTTGGCCTTGGAAAACCAATGTTCCCTTGGCGTCGCCGGTTAATTTCAGATCACCACCCTGCGCGGCATAGTTGACGGCGCCGTCTTCCAATGGCGCGGCGCCTTGCAAGCGCACGCCTAACGGCGGCGGCACACCCGCCGCGGAGGTGACGATTTCGAAAGGTGGACTTTTTTCGTCCGCCGAAGTGCGAAATTTTTTAAACTTAAAACTCTTCAGCCGCGCGCCGTGCGTGGTAAAAACGGCGAGGTAATTATCGGTCTCGACGGTTATCTCTTTGGCCGGCTGGCCAGGGAGAATCTCGACGGGCGGGGTCGGTGCCGGCGCGAGCGTCGGCGTCGCGGCAGCGGGCGCGGCGGGCGACGTGGCTTTCTCGCCGTCGCTCTTAACCTCGACGGGTGCGGGCGCTGTCGCCGGCGTGGGGTAATAGTAATTTACCATCTGTTGGTAAACCACCAGGACGAGGATCGATAGAGCTATACCAATGAGTGCGCGTTTGTCCATGGATTAAAATTACTTCACCGGATCGTAGCCACCCGGATGGCCGGGATGGCAGCGAGCGATTCGAAATATGCTAAAAATTACCCCTTTGAAGATTCCGTGCTTCTGAATAGCTAGTTCCGTATATGCCGAACAAGTAGGATAGAACCGACAGGCAGCGGGCAGAAACGGTGACAGTACTGTGCGATAACCGAACAACAGCAAACTGAGCACCGAGCGAATCATTTGTATCACGACTTGCGCCGACTGCGTTGCTTCGCTAGGGCTTGGTCAAGCTCGCTTGCGATCAGCGCGTTTGCCAAAGTCGCGGCGCTGTTGCGCGCGATGACCAGGACATCGGTCGACCTCAGCCAATCGCCACGGTGGCGGCGGAAGAACTCTCTAACCTGCCGTTTGATCCGATTACGAACCACCGAGTTGCCGACCTTGCCGCTCACCGTGACTCCGAGCCGGCTCTCGGCGCCGTCATTGGCATGGCTGATCACGACGAAGTTGGCCGATTGAAACTTGCTGCCGGTGCGTGACAGTTTTAAAAACTCTGGTCGTTTGCGCAGGCGGGCGGTTTTCGGAAAACGTTCGCTAGCTGTGCGCGGCATCTGCGACGATTAGGTGTGTGCCCGTTTGGGCGGCACGGACACCGTGAGCTTTTTCCGCCCCTTGGCCCGGCGCCGCCTGATCACATTGCGTCCGCCGGGGGTTTCCATGCGGGCGAGAAAACCATGGGTGCGTTTTCTTTTTACGTTGCTCGGTTGATAGGTTCGTTTCATAGAAATAATACTCCCTCAGGCCGCCATGACGGCCAAGTGGTTATTTGAATCATACCGGCGCCATGAAGTCAATTTTGCCGGCAATTTTAGCCGGCTTCGGACTTCAAAGAACGCTGCATCAAGTCACGCACGGCCTCAGCCGGCCGCTTGCCGGCATAGAGCACCCCATACATCTGCTCGACGATCGGCATCTCGACGCCGAGCTGCTCGGCCAGCGAATAAAGCGAGCGCGTGTTGCGCAGGCCTTCGGCGACCGTCCGTGTCGCGCCGGTAATTTCCGCCAAACTCTTGCCGCTGGCAATTTGTAATCCAACGGTTCGATTGCGGCTTAGGTCGCCGGCGCAAGTGAGAATCAAATCGCCCAATCCCGGCAAGCCGGCAAGCGTCATCGAGTCCGCGCCCATGCGCACGGCCATGCGAGTCATCTCGGCGAGCCCACGAGTAACCAAGGCCGCACGGGCATTCTGGCCCAAGCCGAGACCGTCGCTGATACCGGCGGCGATCGCGATCACGTTTTTCACCACGCCGCCGATCTGCACGCCGACGACATCCGTCGAGGTGTAAACCCGCAAGCTCGGCGTGTTCAAAACATCTTGAACCAACGCCGCGACGGGCCGCGAATAAGCGCCCACCGTCGCCGCGGCGGGCAGCCCGCGCGCCACTTCGATGGCAAAGGTCGGCCCGGAAAGAAAACCCTGGCGCTCATGGTTAGCGGCGCCGAAAATGTCGGCGAACAGCTCGCCCATGGTTTTGAGCGTGCCTTCTTCCAAGCCCTTGGTGCCACAGAGCATCAGCGTATCCGGCGAAAGCTTGCTCTGGGCTTGCATAAACACTTCGCGCACCGCGTGCGACGGCACGGCGCAAATGATGAGGAACTTATCGGTAACCGCGGTTTCTAAAGATTGAGTGGCCACGATGTTTTCGGGAAGCCGAATGCCGGGAAGATAGGCTCGATTCTCGCGCCGGTCGGTGATGTCGCGGTAGCTCGGCGCCCCATGGCACCAAAGCGTAACCTCTTCGCCCTTATCGGCGAGCACCTTGGCCAGGGCCGTGCCCCAACCGCCGGCGCCGACAACTCCAACTTTTCTAGCCATGGCGTTTTAAAACCGCCGAATCGATACTCGATTGAATCCGAATGCTTTTGAATTTTTAATTTTGCCTTTTTAATTGCTATTGTTCACCGCCGTTCTCGCTATCCTCTTCTTCCTTCTCCACCACGCGCGCCAACGACACCACCCGTTCGCCTTCTTCGAGCTCGATCAAGCGCACCCCCTGAGTGTTGCGGCCGATGATGCGGATGTCCTTGATGCGCAGTCGAATAATCTTGCCGTTGGTGGTGACGAGCATCAGCTGGTCGTCCTCGGTCACTTGCTGCACGCCGATCACCCGGCCAGTCTTATCCGACGTCTTCATCGTAATGATTCCCTTGCCGCCGCGCGACTGGAGCCGGTACTCGTCCATTTCGGTGCGCTTACCAAAGCCGCCTTCGGCCACCGTGAGCACATTGAAGCCACGCGTGAGTATCTCCATGCTGACGACATGATCCCCTTCGTCGAGGCGCATGCCGACGACGCCGAAGCTGCCCCGGCCGGTTCCTCGCACCTGTTCTTCTTTGAAACGGATCGACTGCCCTTCCGCCGTCGAGAGAATCAATTCTTGTTGACCGTCGGTGAGACGCACGCCGATCACCTCGTCGCCATCTTCCAGTCCGATGGCGCGAATGCCGCTTGGCCGAGGGTTGGAGTAGGCCATCAATTCGGTTTTCTTGACCAGGCCGTTCTTGGTCGCGAAAATAATATAGCGCCCTTCCTGAAACTCCCGGACGGTGAGAAACGCCGATACCTTTTCGCCAGACTCGAGGTTGAGCAGATTAACGATCGGCCGGCCGCGCGCCGCCCGGCTTGCCTGCGGCAACTCGTGGACTTTGATCCAGTAGACTTTGCCGATCGTGGTGAAGTAAAGAATGTAGGAATGCATCGAGGCGATGAACAGATACTCGACGAAATCCTCTTCTCGGGTCGTCGTGCCGATCTTGCCTTTGCCGCCGCGCCGCTGCGCCCGGTAAAGCGACACCGCATTGCGTTTGATGTAACCCTCATGGGAGATCGTCACCGCCATGTCTTCGTCGACGATCATATCTTCGATGGAAATATCATCGGAGTGCTCGACGATTTGCGTGCGGCGCTCGTCGCCGTATTTTTCTTTGATGTCCTTAAGCTCCCCGACGACGTTTTTGTAAATCTCTTTTTCGTCGGCGAGAATGGCCCGCAGCTTGGCGATCGATTCCACCGTCTCGCGGTGCTCTTCCATGATCTTGCCGCGCTCCAAGCCGGTCAACCGCTGCAAGCGTAAATCCAAAATAGCTTGGGCCTGAATTTCGCTGAGCGCAAAGTTGGCCATCAAGCCTTCTTTGGCGACGCGGGGTTCGGCGGAATTGCGGATCAACGCAATCACCGCGTCGAGATTGTCCAGCGCGATGCGGTAGCCTTCTAAAATATGCAGCCGCTCCTCGGCCTTGCGCAGATCGTAGGCCGTCCGCCGCGTTATCACTTCTTTGCGGTGATCGAGGAAGCACTTGAGCGCTTCCTTGAGGTTGAGCAATTTCGGCCTGCCGTCGACGATGGCGAGCATGTTGATACCGAAGGACTCTTGCAGCGCGGTGTGTTTGTAGAGCTGGTTGATGATGATTTCCGCCACCGCGTCGCGCTTGAGCTCGACGACGATGCGCATCCCTTCGCGATCCGACTCATCGCGCAGGTCGCCAATCCCTTCGATCTTTTTCTCCTGCACGAGCCCGGCGATTTGTTCGATCAGCCGAACCTTGTTCACCTGGTAAGGGATCTCGCTGATGATCACCTGCTCCTTGCCGGTGCGCTTGACGGTCTCGGTGAACGCCTTGCCGCGCATTTGGATGATCCCTTTGCCTTCATGGTAAGCCTGGATGATCGGCTCGCGGCCATGAATGAAGCCCGCCGTTGGAAAATCGGGCCCGGGAATATGGCGCATCAATTGTTTGATGGAAATTTCCGGATTGTCGACCATCGCCACCAAGGCGTCGATCACCTCGTTCAAATTATGCGGCGGAATGTTGGTCGCCATGCCGACGGCGATGCCGGCGGAACCGTTAATCAACAAATTGGGAATGCGCGACGGCAGCACCGCCGGCTCTTTGAGCGTGTCGTCGTAGTTGGCGATGAAATCGACGGTTTCTTTTTCAATATCGGCGAGCATCTCTTCCGCCAACGGCGTCATGCGGATTTCGGTGTAACGCATCGCCGCCGGATTATCGCCGTCGATGGAGCCGAAGTTTCCCTGGCCGTCGACCAGCGGGTAGCGCAGGTTAAAACTTTGCGCCATGCGCACGATCGTATCGTAGATCGCGGTGTCGCCATGCGGGTGGTACTTACCCATGATATCGCCGACCAGACGGGCGGATTTTTTGTAAGGCCGGTCCGACGCGTTCCCCGCGTCGTACATGGCGTAGAGCACCCGGCGATGCACCGGCTTTAGCCCGTCGCGCACGTCGGGCAGCGCGCGGCTAATGATCACGCTCATGGCGTAGGCCATGAACGACTCGCGCATCTCTTCTTCGATATAGACGGGAACTTTTTGCGGTCTAATCGTCGCTTCCATGAAACACTCGCCTGTTAGAGTTGCTTCGAGATGCTAAGTCTTCAAACGGCTTGAACGTTTTGAACTATTTGAACGGCTTTTGTTTAGATGTCGAGATTCTTAACCGTCAGCGCATGCTCTTCGATAAACTTGCGGCGCGGTTCGACTTCATCGCCCATCAGCGTAGAGAAAATATCGTTGGCTTCCACCGCGTCTTCGATGCGCACCTGCAGGAGCACCCGGCTCTCAGGATTCATGGTAGTTTCCCATAGCTGTCCGGGATTCATTTCGCCGAGACCTTTGTAGCGCTGCACCGCCAAACCTTTTTTGCCGCTCTCCATGAAGTAGTTGAACACTTCGGTCAGCGAGCGCAGCTGAGCTTTTTGCTCGCCGTTCTCCACGGCGTAGGGCGGCATGCCGCTACCGATCAAGTCGCTGAAAAGTTTCTTGATCTCTTTGAATTCCGGACTCGTGAGAAACTCACGATCGATCACGGTTCGAAACCCCGTGCCATTGGCGCGCGTGGTAACGATCAGCTTGAAGCAATTATGCTCACCGTCCTCCTCCAGCGCACAGGACAGCGGCGCCTGCTCGGGCGCCGCCAGGCCGACGTAAGACGCCAAACGGCTTTCAAGCGCTTGGAGCGCCTTTTCGTCTTGCAACGTCTCTTCGCCAAAACGGTCCTCGAGCAGCAGGGCTTCGACCACGTTGCGGTTTTTCTTTTTGTTGCGCGCGATCATGGCCATCAGCTTTTCCCAACGGGAAATCTTCTTGATGAAATTTTGCAGCGGCAGGCCGGCGATGCCATTGCCGTTGCTGGTGGAACGCAGCCGGACGTCTTCGGTGCCGAGCTCGATGAGATAATTGTCAAGTGCCGGCTCGTCCTTGAGATAACGCTCTTGCTTGCCTTTTTTGACTTTGTAGAGCGGCGGCTGAGCGATGTACAAATAACCCCTTTCAACGAGCTCCGGCATCTGACGGTAGAAAAACGTCAGCAGCAAGGTGCGAATATGCGAGCCGTCAACATCGGCGTCGGTCATGATGATGATCGAGTGATAGCGCAGTTTCGCTTGGTCGAAATCTTCTTTCACGCCGGTGCCTAACGCCGTAATCATCAGGCGGATTTCCTGCGACGAAAGCATTTTGTCGAAGCGCGCTTTTTCGACGTTGAGGATTTTTCCCTTCAACGGCAGGATCGCTTGGTTGCGCCGGTCGCGGCCTTGTTTCGCCGAACCGCCGGCGGAATCGCCTTCGACGAGATACAACTCGCTGAGAGCCGGATCGCGCTCTTGGCAGTCCGCAAGCTTGCCCGGCAAAGAGCCGGAGTCGAGCGCGCCTTTGCGCCGGGCCAAATCTTTGGCTTTACGCGTCGCCTCGCGCACGCGGGCCGCCTCGACGCCTTTGTTAACGATCTTTTTGGCGTCGGTTGGATGTTCGCTCAGGTAACTGCCGAACTTCTCGTTGACCAGCGCCTCGACGATACCCTTCACTTCGCTATTGCCGAGTTTGGTTTTGGTCTGCCCTTCGAACTGTGGCTCGGGAACCTTCGCGCTGATCACCGCGGTCAAGCCTTCGCGCACGTCGTCGCCTTGCAAATTCTCGTCGTCTTTTTTGAGCAGGCCGCCGCTGACAGCGTAGTTGTTGATCGAGCGGGTGAGCGCCGAGCGAAAACCGATCAGATGGGTGCCGCCTTCGATGGTGTTGATGTTGTTGCAGAACGAGAAGACATTTTCCGTATAGCCATCGTTCCACTGCATGGCGATTTCGACTTCGACGCCGTCCTTCTCGCCCTCGAAATGCACCACCTTCGGATGGATCGCGCTTTTGGCGCGATTCAAATGCTCGACAAAAGACAACAGACCGCCTTTGTAAATAAACTCGTGCTTTTTCTGCGAGCGCTCGTCGTCGATGGTGATCTTGACGCCGCGATTTAAAAACGCCAACTCGCGCAAGCGTTGGGAGAGAATATCGAAGCTGAATTCAGCGATCTCGAAAATCTGACTGTCGGGCTTAAAGGTGACGCGCGTGCCGCGTTCTTTCGACTTGCCGACTTCCTTGAGCCGATCTTGCGGATCGCCACGCTGATAACTTTGTTGGTAAACCTTGCCGTCGCGCTTGATCTCGACTTCCAGTGTCTCCGACAGCGCATTGACCACGGAAATGCCGACGCCGTGCAGCCCGCCGGAAACTTTGTAAGACGCTTTGTCGAATTTGCCGCCGGCGTGAAGTTTGGTGAGCACGACTTCCGCCGCGGACACTCCTTCGGTGGAATGGATGTCGACCGGAATTCCGCGGCCGTTGTCGATGACGGTGACGCTGTTATCGATATGAATCGTGACTTCGATGGTGTCGCAGTGCCCGGCCAAAGCTTCGTCGATGGAGTTGTCGACGACTTCATAAACCAAGTGATGCAGGCCGCGCTCGCTGGTATCGCCGATGTACATGCTCGGCCGCTTGCGCACCGCTTCCAGGCCTTCTAAGACTTTGATATTATCCGCGCCGTATGCGGTATCCGCTGGAGATTTTGGTTCAGCCATTTGCACCTAGAGCCAAGTTGGAATTTTTGCCTGAAAAGTTCTGGACTTAGGGAGATTTTTAGCTGCCTTGAATAGTACCGGAAAGCGGGCCAAATGTAAAGCGATAAGTGGCCTCTAAATTGTTGAAATTGAAGGAAAAAATTTAAACTCTTGGGTTGCATTTGGAAAACCCGCAAATCTCCTCCTTTTGACCCATTACTTCGGTTCACGCACCACCAGGCCTGAGGGAAAAGAAATGTCATGCAAAGCCTGATAGCGGCGATCAAATACTTGACGATTTGGGGCCGCATCAATACCACCAAACCAACCGCTGAAGCCATCGGCAGCGCCGTGATTTACTTTCCCTTGGTTGGTTTCGCCTTAGGATTGCTGCTCGCGTTAATTCACTACGGTTTGGGTCTTTATCTTGATTCTGAAATTCTCATTGTTTTTTTGGTCGCTATCCTGTTGCTTGCCACCGGCGGTGTCCATCTTGAAGGCACTAGAAATACTTTCGCTACGCTTTGCGCCGAACCTACTGTCGACACTCGGCCGCAAGATAATCTATGGGGGTTCGTCGCGATCGTTTTTGTCATTCTGTTCAAGACCGGCGCAATCAACGTGATCGATGACAAACTCACTTTGAGTTTACTCCTTACTCCTGTTTTGGCCCGCTGGGCGCTAGTGCTTTTCATTTACGGCTACCATGATCGTTGCGAGGAAACGCCGCGGCGGATTGCCGAGAACGTTCGCTTCTGGCATCTACTCGTGACCACGGTCGCAATACTTGGCCTGGCATTTTACTTATTGGGTCGTAAAGGACTCTGGATCGGCCTGGCCTTGTCGATCGTCACACTCCTCGCGAGAAGCCTGCTGCATCGCTGCCGTGCCGTCCTCACCCACGACGACTTCGGCGCGGTCATCGAGCTCGGCGAAATGCTCAGCTTAATCTTGTTAGCTTCGCTTTGATGTGGGAAAGTCTGCCTCACTCCATGGATGTGTTTAGACCGCTTTCCCCTGTCGTTCAGGTATTTCTGCTGATCGCCGCCGGTTTCACTTTTGCCCGCTGGAAAAAAATCAGCCTCACCTCTGTCACTGAAATCATCGTTTACATGGGCACCCCGTCGTTGGTCTTCAGTTCGTTGGTGAGCAAACCGATCTACGCCGGCGATTTGGCGATGCTCGCGAGCGGCATTGTCGCGATTTACGCCGGCGTCGGCCTCTTGGTCTGGCTTTACTTCATTATTTTTCGCTTTCATTCACGCGGCTTTGCCCTGCCAACTTTGTTTATGAACGCCGGCAATATGGGTATTCCGCTGTCGCTTTTCGCCTTCGGCCAAGCCGGTTTGCAGCGCGCCACGCTGTTATTCGTGATGTGCACGTTTCTACAGCACTCACTAGGAATTTATATCTTGCAGAGCCGCGGCAACTGGATGGAAATTTTTCGTCTGCCGTTGATCTACGCGACGCTCGGTGGGCTCGGATGTAATTTGTTGCAAATCAAACTGCCCCAGCTGTTATTGCAGCCTATCGCAATGCTCGGCCAAGCGACGATTCCAATCATGCTGATCAGCCTGGGTTACCGGCTCCATGAAGTCGAGTCGCTGCAGTGGGGCCACGCCCTCGGCGGCGCGCTGGTGCGCATCTTTGGCGGCTTCGCCGTGGCCAACGTTGCAGTAATGCTGATCGGTGCCCAAGGGTCAGCCGCCAAGTTTTGCTGCTCTACGGCGCGCTCCCAGCGGCAGTGATCAACTTCGTTCTGACGGAAAAATATCGTCAAGATCCCGGCCTGGCG
>Ga0184612_10001404_pt1 | contig 11563 bp, 9 predicted proteins | sample PLM3_60_coex_FD_133163 | JGI IMG/M metagenome (GOLD analysis project Ga0184612, IMG submission 133163) | Groundwater sediment microbial communities from an aquifer in East River, Colorado, USA - PLM3_60_coex | ecosystem: Environmental > Terrestrial > Soil > Riparian zone | place: USA: East...
CACCTCGATGTCGGCGAAGCGCTGAATGCCGGCATCGCCATCGTCGTGATGGCGATCGTCCTGGACCGCGTCTCGTACGCCTGGAGCCAGCGAGACAAGCGAGCGTGGAAGCCGCCCAGGTTCGGCGGGATCACGCTCACGCGCCGGCGGCTGGTGGTCCTCGCGATCGTGGCCACCGCGGTCGCCGTGGTGGTCGGCCGAGAGGTGCTGCGCCAGCAGGACTTCCCCGAGGAGCGGACGTTCACGATCGCCGGGCCGACCGACTCCGTGGTGGGCTGGGCCGAGGACAACCTGCGCGTCGTGACCGGGCCCGTCAGCGACGCGATCATCGTCTGGGGGCTCGAGCCGTTGAAGGACCTGCTCCAAGGGCTCCCCTGGTGGATGGTGGCCGGGGGCGCGGGCCTGATCGGATGGCGCGCTTCGCGACGTTTCGGGCTCGCCGTGATGGCGTTCGCCTGCCTCGCCGGCATCGGCGTGCTCGGCATGTGGGACATCGCGATGGACACGCTCAGTCAGGTCGCCGTGGCGGTGCTGCTCGCCATCGCGGTCGCGATCCCTGTTGGGATCCTCGCGTCGCGCAGTGACGGGTTCCAGAAGGCCCTGAAGCCGGTGCTCGACGCGATGCAGACGATGCCGGCGTTCGTCTACCTCGTGCCGGTGATCGCGCTGTTCCACGTCGGCCGTGTGCCGGGCATCATCGCCGCGTTCATCTACGCGCTCCCGCCGTGCATCCGGCTGACCGACCTCGGCATCCGTGGCGTGCCGAAGAACACCACGGAGGCGGCGTTGTCCTACGGCGCAACCTCGAGCCAGATGCTCCGCAAGGTGGAGCTCCCGCTCGCCCGGCCATCGATCCTGCTCGGGGTGAACCAAACCATCATGATGGTGTTCTCCGTAGTCATCATCGCGGGGCTGATCGGAGGCGGAGGCCTCGGCCTGGAGGTGATCTTGGGACTCACGCACGCCGAGATCGGACGTGGTGTGGTCGCGGGCATCTGCATCCTGCTGCTCGCGATCGTGATCGACCGGATCACGCAGGCGTTCGGGATGGCGCCGCGCTCGCTGCGAGGACCCGTTGGCACCGGCGGCATGTGGTGGACGCGGATGCGCGCGATGGCGGGGCCGAAGAACCACGATGGGGATCGGAAGGGTGGTCGAAAGGGGGACGGATGAGGAAGCGGACATGGTGGCTCGGCGCGTTGCTCGCATCGTTCGCGTTGTTCGCGGCGGCGTGCAGCGACGTCGATGAGGGTGGTGGCACGACCGCTGATGGTGGTGGGGCGGTCGCGCAGTGCGCAGGCGACACGATCACGATCGCGGTGAACCCATGGACGGGGTCCGCGGTCAACGCGAACGTCGCCAAGGTCCTCATGGAACAGGAGATGGGGTGCACGGTCGAATTCGTTGAGATCGACGAGTTCGCCCAGTTCCCTGGGCTGTCCACCGGTGAGATCGACGCCACGCTCGAGGTGTGGCCGTCCGGTCATGCCGAGGACTACGCCACCTACATCGACGGCGGCCAGGGCGTCGTGGATGCGGGCGAGCTCGGCGTCATCGGCAAGATCGGGTGGTACGTCCCGACCTACATGGTCGAGGAGAACCCGGACCTGGCCACGATCGACGGCATCGCCGCGAACGCCGGCCTGTTCGCGACGGCGGAGACCGGAGACAAGGGCCAGTTCCTCAGCGGCGACCCGAGCTTCGTGTCGTACGACGAGGAGATCGTCGAGGCCCTCGGTCTGGACCTCGAGGTCGTGTACGCGGGCTCGGAGGCGGCGATCCTGACCGAGCTCGAGACCGCCTATGAGGCGCAGGCACCACTGCTGTTCTACTTCTACAAGCCGCACTGGGCGTTCGTGGACTACGACCTGACCGAGGTGGCATTGCCCGCGGTCACGGAGGAGTGCACGGCGCTGGCGGCGGAAAAGGACTCGACCGGGTACAACTGCGACTACCCCGCCGACGTCCTGTACAAGGCGGTCAACGACGGGCTGTCCGAGTCCGATCCGGCGGCATTCGCGTTCCTGTCGAACATCAGCTACACGAACGCGGAGCAGGAGGCGATCGCGCACCTGATCGACGTCGACGGTCTGTCTCCGGCAGACGCGGCCGCGCAGTGGGTGGCAGAGAACGAAGCCGTCTGGTCGGCCTGGCTGCCGGCGGCCTGATCCACTGAGCGAGGCGAGGCAAGCGGCGGGGGCGGCCCGAGGGGCCGCCCCCGCCCGTCTGCGAGGGAGTGGGACGAGCGAGCACGTCCGGATGCGGATGACCCCTGCGTTGCGCGAGATCCAACCCGGGACCGCGCCCGGCAACGTGACCGGGTAGCGTGAGGCCGCGCAGCTCGTAGACCACGCAGGATCAGGAAAGGGCGGGGTATGTCGGGCGAGGTTCCGCAGAGCGCACGAGCCGTCGTCGTCGGCGCCGGCATCGTGGGCAACAGCATGGCGTTCCACCTCGCGCGCCTGGGGTGGTCCGACCTCGTGCTGATCGACAAGGGGCCGATGCCGAACCCCGGCGGCTCGACCGGCCACGCCTCGAACTTCATCTACCTCGTCGACCACTCGAAGGAGATGACCGCTTTCACGCTGGACAGCGTCCGTCAGTACCGCGATCTCGGTGTGTTCACCGAGAGCGGCGGGGTCGAGGTGGCGCGGACGCCCGAGCGCCTCGAGGAATTCAAGCGCCGGGTCACCTCGGCGAAGTCCTGGGGCGTCGAGCCGGTCGAGCTCCTGACATCGGCCGAGGTTCGCAAGCTCGTGCCGTTCGTGGACGAGAACGCGATCGTGGGCGGCTTCTACACGCCGGGCGTCGGCGTCGTCGACTCGTTGCGAGCTGGGACGCTCATGCGAGAGCAGGCGCAGTCGATGGGGGCCCTGACGGTCTCGGCGAACAACGAGGTGACCGGCATCGACGTCGAGCGTGGCCGGATCGTCGGCGTCCGGACCCTCCACGGCGACATCCGCACCGAGGTCGTCGTGATCGCGTGTGGCGTGTGGAGCCCGCGCATCGCGGCGATGGCCGGCGCGTCGATCCCACTGGCGCCTGCCATCCACCAGATGATCGACGTGGGACCGGTCCCGATGTTCGCCGATAGCGCCGGCGAGATCGAGTTCCCGATCGTTCGCGACATGGACACGAACATGTACGAGCGCCAGCACGGGAGTGAGCTCGAGATCGGCTCGTACGCTCACCGTCCGATCCTCATGGATGCGAACGACATCCCCTCGATCGAAGCGTCCGCGATGAGCCCGACCGAGCTACCGTTCACGCAGGAGGACTTCGACGCGCAGATGGAGGACGCGCTCGAGCTGATGCCCGAGATCGTCGGGGACGAGCGCGTCGGTGTGAAGTACGCGATCAACGGGCTGCTGTCGCTCACGCCGGACGGGAACCCGATCCTGGGTGAGACCCCCGAGGTCAAGGGCCTGTGGTCGGCCGCCGCCATCTGGGTCAAGGAGGGGCCGGGGATCGCCAAGACGATCGCCGAGTGGATGACCGACGGCTGCCCGGAGATCGACCCCCACGGGTCCGACATCGCGCGGTTCTACGAGCACCAGCGCACCACCTCGCACATCCGCGCTCGGACCGAGGAGGGCTACAACAAGACGTACGGCATCGTGCACCCGGCCGAGCAGTGGGCCTCGAACCGGGCCGTGCGCGTCGGGCCGTTCTACGACCGCCAGCTGGCGCTCGGCGCCGTGTTCATCGAGGGCGGTGGCTGGGAGCGACCGCACTGGTACGAGGCGAACGCGGCGCTCGTCGAGGGATACGGCGACCGCGTCATGCCTCGGGAAGGGGAGTGGGAGTCGCGCTGGTGGTCCCCGATCATCAACGCCGAGCACCTCGCGATGCGCGAGCGCGTAGGGATGGTGGACCTGTCCGCGTTCGCGATCTTCGACGTGTCGGGGCCCGGCGCCTTGGGGTTCCTGCAGCGCATGGCCGTCGCGCAGATGGACGTCCCGACTGGCCGGGTCGTGTACACGTCGTTGCTGAACGAGGCGGGCGGGGTGAAGGCCGATCTCACGATCATGCGTCTGGCCGACCACGGGTACCGGGTCGTGACCGGTGGAGCCTCGGGTCGGATCGATCGCAAGTGGTTCACCGATCACCTGCCCGACGACAGTTCGGTGCAGCTCGATGACCAGACGTCCGCGTGGACAACGCTCGGGCTGTGGGGTCCGAGAGCCCGCGACGTGTTGAGCGCCGTCACCGAGGACGACGTCTCGCACGACGGGTTCGGTTTCGCGCGGTGCCGGTGGATCGACGTCGGGACGGTTCACGCCCTGGCGTCGCGGATCTCGTACGTAGGTGAGCTCGGATGGGAGCTGTACGTCCCGATGGAACAGGGGGCGCGTCTGTGGGACACGCTGTGGGATGCCGGGCAGGACCACGGTGTCCTGCCGGTGGGCGTCGGCGTGTACCTCACGACCGGGCGCCTGGAGAAGAGCTACCGAGCGCACGGCAACGAGCTCGAGCTCGAGTACGACCTCGTCGAGGGCGGGCTCGCGAGACCCACCGTCAAGGGCGACGCGTTCATCGGCCGCGGGGCCTACCTGCGCCGGCGCGAGCAGGACCTGGTAACGGTCCTGAGCACCCTGACGGTCGACGATCCGACGTCGGCGAGCGGCACGAAGCGGTACATGCTCGGGCGCGAGCCGATCCTGACGCGGGACGGAGACCCGATCGAGGACGAACGGGGCCGCCGTTCGTTCGTCACGAGCGCCGGTTCGGGGCCCTCGGTCGGCAGACACCTGCTGATGTCGTACCTGCCTCCCGCCTTCGCGCGCGAAGGGACCGAGCTCGCGGTCGAGTACTTCGGCGAGCGGTACCCGGTCACCGTCGCCGTCGTCGGGAACACGCCGCTCTTCGATCCGGGCAACGAGCGGATGAAGTCGTAGACGTGCGGATCCTCGTCTGCGTGAAGCGAGTTCCGATCACCGGGGGCAAGATCGTCTTGTCCGACGACGCGCGCACGATCGACACGCGATTCCTCGGGTTCACGGTGAGCCCGCATGAGGAGTGCGCCGTCGAGGAGGCGGTCCGGCTCGTCGAGGCGCACGGCGGCGAGACGGTCGTCCTGACGCTGGGACCGGCCGAGGCCGAGGAGCAGCTCCGCGACGCGATGGCGATCGGCGCCGACCGCGGGGTGCTGCTCGAGACCGACGGCGCAGAGTGGGATCCGCAGGCCACGGCGCGCGCGATCGCCGAGCAGGTCGGGGAGCAGGAGCCGTTCGACCTGCTGCTGTTCGGCAACGAGGCCGCGGACTCCGGGGACTACCAAGTGGCCGTGCGGGTTGCCCACGCGCTCGATCTGCCCTGCGTGACCGGGGTGAAGTCGCTCGAGATCCAGGACGGCCGGGTCGTCGTCAAGCGCGAGGCCGCCGGCGGCTGGGAGGTCTTCGAGTTCGCGCTGCCCGCGGTCGTCGCGGTTCGCGAGGGGATCAACCTCCCGAGGTTCCCGTCGGTGCCCGGCCGGCTGCGTGCCAAGAAGAAGCCCGTCGAGGCGATCGCGGTGAAGCCCGAAACGGGCGGCCAAGAGATGGTCTCGCTGCGGCTCCCGGAGGGCTCGGGCAAGCGGGTCGAGGTGCTTGGGCACGGTCCCGAAGCGGCGCCGCGGGTCGTCGAGGTGCTCCGATCGCTGGGGATGGTCTCGTGATCCTCACCCTCGTGGAGCACGATCGCGGGCGGCTGAACGAACTGTCGCTCGAGGCGCTCACGTTCGGCCGGCGGCTCGGCGACCGGTTGGGGGCGCCGCAGCATGCGGTGTTGATCGGCGAACAGGCACGCCCGATCGCCAACGGTTTGTCCGCGTTCGGTGTGGCCGTCGCGCACCTCGCCGTCCACGACGAGCTGTCGGACTACGCCCCGCGGGCGTGGGCGCGGTCGGTGGTCGAGCTCGCGGGCGCGCTGGAGCCGAGCGCCGTGGTCGCGTCGGCGAGCGATCGGGGCGCCGAGGTGATGGCCTACGCCGCCGCGCTCCTGGACGCGCCGCTCGCGGCGAACTGCGTCGAGGTCGTGGTCGCCGAACCGGACGATGGTTGGACCGTCACCCGGCAGCGGTGGGGGGGCAGCCTGCTCGAGGAGGCGCGGGTGTCGGCTCCCGTGAAGCTGCTCACGGTCGCCCCTCACGCGCTCCTCCCGGACGGCGGCGGGTCGAGCGGCGCGACGGAGCTCTCGACGTTCACACCCTCGCTCATGCAGGCGGACGTCGTGGTTCGCATCACGGATCGGGTCGAGGTCGGGGCCGGCAAGGTGTCGCTCTCGGAGGCCAAGGTGGTGGTCGGTGGCGGACGTGGGGTCGGCGGTGCCGAGGGATTCGGTCAACTCGATGAGCTCGCCGGACTTCTCGGCGGTGCCGTGGGCTGCTCCCGGGTCGTGACGAGCAACGGATGGCGACCTCATACCGACCAGATCGGGCAGACGGGAACGCGCATCGCGCCCGATCTCTACGTCGCCTGTGGGATCAGCGGCGCCACGCAGCACATCGTCGGATGCCGCGCGGCCAAGAAGATCCTCGTGATCAATACGGATCCCGAGGCGCCCATCCTGTCGCAGGCGGACTACGCGATCATCGGCGATCTGCGACAGATCGTCCCCGCGATCAGTGCGGAGATCAGGAAGGCGAGCGGTGACGGAAGCGCCGCTTGACGAACGGATGGAGAGGAAGGAGACAGAACGATGGCGGTGATCGATAACCCGGGGATCCTGCTGTACACGAGGATCCGCAAGTCGCCGTACTTCTACGCTTCGCGCCGCCACGGCGTACAGCGGTACAGCGTCTACAACCACACCTATCACCCGCGCCACTACGGCGATCCGCTCGCCGAGTACTGGCACCTCGTGAACGGTGTGACGATGTGGGACGTCGGGGTCGAGAAGCAGATCCAGATCAAGGGACCCGACGCGTTCGACCTGACGAACACGATCGTGCCCCGCGACCTGCACAAGTGCGCGGTGGGCGAGTGCAAGTACGTCTTCATCACGGCGCCCGACGGCGGGATCTTGAACGACCCGGTCCTTCTGCGGGTCGAGGAGGACGAGTTCTGGCTCTCGCTCGCCGACTCGGACGTGAACCTGTACGCGCTCGGGATCGCGGCGGCCAAGGGGATGGACGTTACGGTGCAGGAGATCGACGTCGCACCCGTGCAGGTCCAGGGCCCGAACGCGAAGAAGGTCCTGACCGAGCTGTTCGGGGACCGCGTGCTCGAGGTGCCCTACTACGGTCTCATGAAGGCCGAGCTCGACGGCATGCACGTGGTCGTCTCGCGCACCGGCTACACGGGCGAGGTCGGCTACGAGATCTATCTGCGGGACGCGTCGCAGCACGGGGTCAAGCTGTGGGACACCGTGCTCGAGGCGGGCAAGCCGCACGGGCTCGAGGTCATCGGCCCGTGCCACATCCGGCGCATCGAGGGGGGTATCCTCGCCTTCGGAGCGGACATGTGGTACGAGAACAATCCCTTCGAGGTCGGCTACCACTACACCTGGATGGTCGATCTCGACCAGGAGGCCGACTTCATGGGCAAGGCGGCCCTCGCGAAGATCAAGGCCGAGGGTGTGCAGCACAAGCTCGTCGGCGTCGACATCGAGGGCGGATCGCTCGGGAGCTACATCGATAACGAGATGCTCGACTTCTTCCCGGTTTCTTCCGGCGGGAGCGTCGTCGGGCGCGTGACCTCAGCCTGCTACTCACCGCGCCTGGAGCGGAACATCGGGTACGCGATGCTGCCGATCGAGCACACGGAGCTCGGAACCGCGCTCGAGGTGGAGACGCTGGTGTCGGGACGTGTCGGCGCGACCGTCGTGCAGATGCCGCACTGGGACCCGAACAAGGACATACCGAAACAGTAAAGAGGCACGCCTATCGGGAGCGCTCGAGAGGGAGCACGAACCGGATCGTCGTGCCTCGCCCGAGCTCGCTTTCAGCGGAGATCGTTCCCCCGTGCGCCTGTACGAGGCTCTTGGCGATGGCGAGGCCGAGGCCGGCGCCGCGCGACTCCGGCGACTTCGCGAACCGGTCGAAGACGTGCGGCAGCTGCTCAGCGGGGATGCCTTCTCCGGTGTCTCGGATCGCGAACGCCACCCCTGCGTCCGTCCGAGAGGCGGCGACGGTCACCGTGCCTTCGGCGGGCGTGTGAAGCAGCGCGTTCGTGATGAGGTTCGACAGCACTTCGCCGATGCGGACCGCGTCGACCTCGAGTACCGGCAGGTCGTCGGAGACGTCGGCTCGAAGCGCGATGCCGGCGACGTCGGCCTGCGAACCATGGGTCGCGAGCGCGGTCTCGATCAGCTCGCGCGCATCGGTATCCACGAGATGGAGCTCGAGCACTCCCGCCTCGGCCTTCGAGAGCAGTTGGAGGTCGTCCAGGAGCCGGCTCATGACCGTGGTTTCCTGTTCGATGAGCGCGAGGTGCTCGGGGTCGGGAGGATAGATCCCGTCGGCCATCCCCTCCACCCGTCCCTGGATGACGGCGAGGGGGGTTCGGAGCTCGTGGGCGACGTCGGCGAGCAGGTTCCGGCGTTGCTCCTCGTTCACCTCGAGACGCCCCGCCATCCGATTGAAGGCATCCGCGAGGTCCCGGACCTCGGACGGTCCCTGCACCGGTGCGCGCGCCGAGAGATCGCCCTCGGCGACACGCGCCGCCGCCTCCATGACGTCGCCGATCGGCCGGGCCGTCCGGCGGACGGCGCGCCCGAACGCAACGAACCCGACGACGAGCGGCACGAGGAAGAACAGGAACCAGGGGAAGAACCGGCCACGAGGTCCCGGCCGGCCGAAGCCGTCGTTCCCCAACCAAGCGCCGAGCCAGCCCACGAAGAACACGAACAGGAAGAACAGGCCGATCCCGATCGCGATCCGCCGGAAGAAGTGGCCGCGCATCTCGCGCCATCGATCGCGCGGCGGTGGGAAGGTTTCATCGTCCGGCCACCACGGCGGCCGGAACCGCGGGCCGTGGTCGTGCGGATGCCGGTGATCACGCATCGGCGAACCGGTAGCCGACGCCGTGCACGGTCAGGAGGTATCGGGGCGAGCCGGGCGTCGGCTCGATCTTGCGACGGATGTTCTTCACGTGCGCGTCGATCGCTCGCTCATAGGACTCGATCGCGACGCCGTGCACCGCGTCGAGCAGCTGTCCTCGGGTGAACACTCGACCCGGCTCGCGCACCAGCGTCGCGAGCAGTTGGAACTCGGTGGGGGTGAGCTCGACCGATGAGCCCGCGACGCTGACGCGCATCCTCCCCACGTCCACCTCGACGTCGGCGACGCGCAGCAGCTCCTCGCCGCGCGTAGCAGCCCGGGTCCGCCGAAGCACTGCTCGGACTCGCGCGACGAGCTCCTTCGGGCTGAAGGGCTTCACGACGTAGTCGTCTGCGCCGAGCTCGAGCCCGACGACGCGGTCGGCCTCGTCGCCACGGGCGGTGAGCATGAGGATGGGTGTGCTCGACCAACGCCGGATCTCGCGGGCCACGTCGAGTCCGTCGCCGCCGGGCAGGCCGAGATCCAGGACGAGCAGGTCGGGCTTGGCACTTCGAACGCTCGCGATCGCCGACCCGCCGTCGCCGACGACGATCACCTCGAAGCCGGCGTTCTGGAGGTAGTCGCGAACCACACGCGCGATCTCGATCTCGTCCTCGACCACCAGCACGGTCGTCATGGTGCCTCCATGTGCTCGCTAGCCTGCCGACGCGAACGGGCGGTGGCAAGCGCCACCGCCCGTCGCGGGTTCGGATGCGATCAGGTCGCCGGCGGACCCGAACCGCCTTCGTCGCCGCTCGGCCCCGGCTCGTGCTGACGCTGGTGCCATTCCTGTGCACGCTCCTCGAACCTGCTGCGCCCCTCGTCGGACCAGGGACCGAAGCTCCCGTGGCCGTGCTCGTGCGCCCAGCGGCCGCGTCCACCGCGGAACGCGCTGCCGACCAGCCAGACCACCCCGATGACGAACAGCGGGAACAGGATCAGGCCGAAGGGGAAGAACCCCGGGTGGCCGTACCGGCCGCCGATGACCTCGACCACCTGGCCGGCCTCGGCGCCTCGGCGGACCCCCTCGTCGATCCCGGCGTTGTACGCCCCGATCGCGATCCCCACCACGGCGAGGACGACGAGGATCGTCGCAACGATCGCCCATCTGCTTCGCATCGCGCTGCCTCCTTCCGAACGCTTCTCGTCCGTCGAATGTCAGCATGAGGCTGAGATGTGAAGGAGCCGTGAACCGATCGCGGAGGGTTCGTGCTTCTAGCTCACGCGGACCCACGATCGAACTTGGTCACGTCGGCCACGTCGGCCTCCAGGGCCGCGACGAGATCCTCGCCGCGCACGTGCAGGTTGATGCCGTGCCCGCCGCCGCCGATCGCGACACGGTCGGTCGACGGGATGGACGCGTCGGCGATGACCGGCCACGCGCGGGCCGAACCGAACGGGGTGATCGTGCCCCGCTCGTATCCGGTCGCCGCCTTCGCCTCATCGGCGTCGGGCAGCGAGAGCCGGCTCAGGCCGAGGTGCGCTCGCAGCTTCGGCCAGTCGATCTGTCGTCCGCCGGGCACGAGGACGAACACGTAGTCGTCCTCGGCGCGGCGCACGACGATCGTCCGGAGCAGCTGTCCGAGCTCGATCCCCTGGAACCCCGCGCTCTCTTCGGCGGAACGCGCCCGTTCCGTTCGTACGACCTCGAACGCGAGGTCCGAACCCTCGAGCGCTCGCAGCGCGGGCGTATCGGGCTCCATGGCTGCCGAGCCTACCCGGCGGCTCGGGCGATCCAGGAGGCGAGGCGCGCGAATCGGTCCCGCAGCTGGACCTGGTGACCGCCGTCGATGACTCGGCGCTCGGCGTTCGGCAGCAGCGCCACCCACGCGGCGTGCGCGCCGAGCCGGACCGTCAGGTCGTGCTCCGCATGCTCGATGAGGATCGGCAACCGGCCGTCGAGCGCCCGAACGCGCTCGAGGTCCTCGAGGACCGAGGGGTCGTACAACGCCGACCACATCGTTCGTCCGCGGCTCCGGAAGGTCTGCCGTGCATAGTCCGCGGCAACCGCGGCCGGGTAGCCGCGTGCCATGCCGACGGGGACCGCGAGCGTCCGCGCGATCGTTCGCAGCGCCGGTGCCGCGATGCGCGCGGCCCGAGGAAGCACCGGTTCCCGAACCCACACCTTGTTCCCGTCGGCAGAGGGGAAGGGAGCACAGAGGATGACCGCAGCGGCGACCCGGCTCGGATCGCGAGCGATCCACAACGCCGCGAACACGCCTCCGAGCGAGTGGCCGATCACGACGATCGGCTCGTCGATATCGCGGACCACGGCGTCGAGGTCTCCGAGATGGCCGCCGCGGTCGTACGCGATGTCGGGTTTGTCCGAGGTACCGAACCCTGCCAGGTCGGGCGCGATGAGGTGGAATCGGCCGGGCGCCTGTTCGCCGAGTCGCTCGAAGTAGCGTCCCGACCCGCCGAGCCCGTGGATGGCGAGGACGGGCGGCCCGTCGCCCGCCTCCCACACGCGCTGGCGTCCCCACGGATGCGTCAGCCATCGACCGTCGAGCCGGCTCACGGCGTTGCCGGCGCGCCCTCGTCGAA
>Ga0184612_10001405_pt1 | contig 11561 bp, 11 predicted proteins | sample PLM3_60_coex_FD_133163 | JGI IMG/M metagenome (GOLD analysis project Ga0184612, IMG submission 133163) | Groundwater sediment microbial communities from an aquifer in East River, Colorado, USA - PLM3_60_coex | ecosystem: Environmental > Terrestrial > Soil > Riparian zone | place: USA: East...
CAAGGCAATCGGGGAGATGGCGCGAGTACTACGGCCCGGCGGCCAACTACTGCTGCTGGACCACATCGGCAGCCGCTGGTGGCCAGTGTGGGCGGTACTGCGACTGGTCGAACTGTTCACCGCGCGCAACGGCGAGTACATGACCCGCCGGCCGCTCCCGATGCTCGCCGCCGCCGGGTTCACCGTGACCGAGTCGCAGCAGTTCAAACTCGGCACGGTGGAACGCGTCTCGGCAATGAAGACCGCCTGACGCGAGTAATAGTCTTGCGCCCGGGCCGCGAACTCCAGCGAACGGCATGGCGAAGGGTCTGGTACGGACACGCGCGAATGTCCCGGCAGCACACGAGCACCCGACTTGGGCGAAGAATATGCGTCGACCGGGCCGACTCGCGAATTGATGAGTCGTCCTCTGTGTTAAGGCACGTGTTCCGGCGCCCCTCGCTCAAGAAGCGTGGTTCGCAAGCGCTTGTATTCTGGGGTGTCGGCTAGTGGCTTCGATCGTCCAAGTGCATTGACAGCAAGTTCTGTAACATTTCGACGGTCCCACGCTTCAGCCAGGCCACGAACCAGTTCGTTCAAGATCGCAAGCGTGCCGGCGGACGGTGGCTGTATTGCAGCGCGTTCGGCGACCCTGTGCGCCCAGTCGATACGACCGTGTGTGATGGCGAGCGTTCGCAGCATGAGGTCGGTCCAGGCCGTGTCGTCCACTTCGGACCTCGGAGAACCAGCCGAACCCCGTGAGGATTTCGGCGGCGCCGCTGTTAATCGCGCGCTCCCAAAGCTGCTTGGCTAGGTTCGCATGCTCACGGCTGGCCTCCTCTGATCGGAGAAGGCGTCCAAGCGCCTCGCCAGCCGCCGAAAGCCTGCCCGTCGACCGCAAGAAGCCCGCGACCTGTCATTGCTGGCTCGCCTACGCCGCACAGCCGCAACTCGGGACCGATCACGGCGACTATGTCACGCTCGACCGGCCACCAACCCGCTTCCTGGTACCCACCGACGCCGAGAACCGATACGAGACCCGACGTGACCGCCACAACCAGCGCAAGCTCCTCCTCGACTCCATCACGAAAGATATCCCGAAGGATCTACGACCGAATCTCTACCATCGGGCATCACAGTTCGTGGAGATCGTCACGTGGGGCCGGCTCCCGTTCGAGTTCGCCCACTTCACCGACTGCCAGCTCGCCGACGCGCTTCTCCAGACTGCCACCGTTTCGCATCCGAGTGGCCGTACCGCACTGGTCCACGCGATCAACATGCAGCGCACCCACGATCCAAGCCCCAACATCACCGACGCCTGGCGACAGTCCGGTGTGTCCAAAGTGCACCTGGCCGATGCCGTTTGGCCTCTGTTGCGACGTCGAGTCGAGGCGGCCATCAAGCGCGGAAATCAAGGACGGCCCATCATGTCCGCGATCCTCCGCGGGTACCAACTCGCCGGCCTTTCCCACCAGCAGACCACGGTGTTGGCTCGTCGCCAGCGACGATGCCGATGAGTCCTCTGACCGGTTCAGATCTTCAAGCGCTGTCGCGCAGGTGATCCCGTATCACGTCCTACATCAATGTTTGGCCCGAGTGCAGACCACTCGGCAACGCCCCTTCGCCATGTCCGGCCGTTCACCTCAGTCCGTCGGGTTCCGATGGTCACTGTGCCCCAACTGTGCCCCCAAACGAGAAACGCCTCGACTTCCGTCTATGGAAGCGAGGCGTTTTCCCAGTTCAGCGGGGTGGAGCCGAGGGGACTCGAACCCCTGACCCCCACACTGCCAGTGTGGTGCGCTACCAGCTGCGCCACGGCCCCGCGCGCCTGCCATCGGCCGGCACCCGCGCAATGTTACACACCACACATTCCCGCGCTCACATCGGCACTTCCAGATGATCAAGCTGGCACGGGCTCAATTCAGGGTCGGGTCGGACGGATAGAGCGCCACTGCGGCGTACATGCCTCCCTGCCGCCGCAGGACCATCGACCAGAGATCGTCGGGCCGCTCGGTGAAGGCGTCGCTGGGCAGGGCCTTGAAGGTGAGCCACGAGCCGGTGGCGATCTCCTCCTCAAGCTGCCCCGGCGACCAGCCTGCGTAGCCGGCGAAGACGCGTACCTCGACGAGCTCGTCCCGCATCGCGTCCGGGTCGCCGCTCAGGTCGACCGTGCCGATGGTGCCCTCGACGCGGCTGAAACCTCTCATTTCGCCCGCTCCCGACCGCACCCGGGCCAGACAGATCGCCGCCTCAGGCTGCACCGGCCCGCCCTCGAAGACCACAGCCGGCTCGCTCGCCATACCTCCCCAGGCGCCGAGCACCTCCGCGACCGGGACCTCGGTGGCGCGGTTGAGCACGACACCGAGCGCGCCGCCGTCCTCGTGAGCGACGAGCAGCACGACGGTGCGCTCGAAGTTGGGGTCACGCAACCCCGGAGTCGCCACGAGCAGATGCCCGACCAGCGACTCCATCGCTTGCCCCTTCGTGACTTCCGGCTCGCTCGCCATGCCCGGATCCGGCTGCACCCCGCACCGCCCCGTCAGCCCGACGAGCCCGACGGATCGGGCGTCGCCTGCTCCGGACCCGAGACGCAGAACTCGTTGCCCTCGGGGTCAGCCATCACATTCCAGCTGAAGTCCTCGTACGAGTGCTCGGCGACGATCCGGGCGCCGAGGTTCACCAACCGCGACACCTCCGCTCCCCTATCCGAGGCCTCCAAGTCGAGGTGTACGCGGTTCTTGCCGGCCTTCGGTTCGGGCACCTCCTGCAGGCTCAGCGTCAACGCGCCGGCCGCGCCGCCCACCGGACGCAGCATCAGGTATCCCCCGAGATCGGCCACCACCTGGTAGCCCAACGCGTCGGTCCAGAAGCCGGCGAGGCTCTTCGGGTCTGCGCAGTCGATCGTCACCATATGCGCGGTCAACGCCATGCCTCGCACCATAGCTTGCGTCCAGCCTCACGGTTAGAGTCTGCGCGTGACAGTGCTGGCCGATGTCGGCGTAATTGGCGGTTCCGGCCTCTACTCACTACTCGAAGGGGCGACCGAGCACACTGTTCAGACGCCGTACGGGGAGCCGTCCGATCCGATCACGGTGGCCGACATCGGCGGGAGGCGCGTCGCGTTCCTACCCCGTCACGGGCGCGACCATCGCTTCCCGCCGCACCGCATCCCGTACCGGGCGAATCTGTGGGCACTGCGTGAGATCGGCGTTCGCCAGATTCTGGCGCCGTGCGCCGTCGGCGGTCTCCTACCAGCGCTCGGTCCAGGGACGTTTGTCCTGCCGGATCAGCTCGTCGATCGCACGTCCGGCCGGGCGCAGACCTTCTATGACGACGGCGCCGTACACGTGAGCTTCGCCGACCCGTACTGCCCGACCGGCCGAACCATCGTCAAGGCGGTAGCGGACCGTACCGGGTTCGACCTCGTCGACGGCGGCACGATGGTGGTCATCGAAGGCCCCCGGTTCTCCACCCGAGCCGAGTCCGGCTGGTACGCGAGCCTGGGCGGAACTGTCGTAAACATGACCGGCCACCCGGAGGCCGTACTCGCCCGAGAGCTCGCGCTCTGCTACACCACCATCGCCCTCGTGACAGACCTGGACGCGGGTGTGGAGGGCGACCACGGCGTCACCCAGGAGGAGGTCTTCCGCGTCTTCGGCGAGAACACAGCCCGACTGCGGACCCTGCTCCTCGACGTCGCCGAGGCCCTGCCCGCCGACGCCGACTGCTCCTGCCACCACGCCCTGGACGGCCTCACGCTCGCTCCCCCGCCCAGCTCGTCGATCTAGGCCTTAGTCGCGTGAGTTGATCACTAACCACGCGAACACGCCCTTGATCGACGAGGCGGGGCGGCGGGCGGGGCTCAGGCGGGCAGCGGGAGGTGGACTACGAAGCGGCAACCGCCGCCCACGTTGCTCACCCCAACGTCGCCCCGATGCGCCTCCACCAGGCCGCGGACGATGGCGAGGCCCAGTCCCCCACCGGCACCGCCGCCATCTTCGTCGGTCGAAGCGACGGGGGTCCGGGCAGCCGCTCCTCGGAACGCTACGTCAAACACCCTGGGCAAATCCGCCTCCGGGATGCCGCCGCACTCGTCGGTAACCGCCACCCATCCGCCGGCGCCATCCCGCCCCCCGGTCAGCGTCACCGTCCCGTCCGCCGGCGTGTGGCGGATGGCGTTTCGCAGCAGGTTAGCCACGACCCGCGACAGCTCCGGCTCGCTGCCCCGCACCGTCGGCCATCCTGCCTCGGCCGCCACCAGGCGAACTCCCCGCTCCGCCGCCACCGGCGCGGCCGACGCAACCGCGTCGGACACCAGGTCTCCCAGGGACACCGACGCAAGCGACAGCCGCAGCGCACCCGCGTTGATGCGGGACAGCTCGAAGAGGTCATCGACCAGACTCGCCATCCGGTCGGTCTCAACCCGGATCCGGCGATGGTAGTCCGCCACTGTCTCCGGGTCGCCGACCACCCCGTCCTCGAGCGCCTCGGCCATCGCGCGCAGCCCCGCCAACGGCGTACGCAGATCGTGCGACACCCAGGCCACCAGCTCCCGGCGGTTGGCCTCCATCTGCCGCTCGCGGGCCCGCGCCTCGGCCGCCCACATCGCGTCCGCAGCGAGCCGCCGGCCCAGCCACACCCCGACGCCGATGCTGACCGCGCCCGATATGGCCACGACGATGAGCAGCACGTGCAGGTCGTGCTCGTTGATGAACATCCCGCCCGCCACACCCAGTATGCCGGCGAGTACGGCCAGCACGGCCACCGCGAGGAGTACGCAGATGTGCACGGTAATCGACCGCCGGCGCAGCATCCGGAGCACGAGCCAGCCCGGCACGGCGACCACCAGCGCGCCGGCGAGCGCCACCAAAAAGATGAGGACGAGATCCTTCACGTCACCTCGTACCGGTATCCCACGCCCCACACGGTCACAATCCGTCGCGGCGCCGCGGGGTCGTCCTCGATCTTCTCGCGCAGTCGTCGCATATGGACGGTCACTGTGGACTGATCCCCAAAGGTCCACCCCCACACGGCCTCGAGCAGCTCACCCCGGCGAAACGCGCGACCGGGGTTGCGCATGAGGAAGACGAGCAGGTCGAATTCCCGTACGGTCAGCGACAGCTCCGCGCCGCGCAGGCGCGCCACGCGGCGCCGCACGTCCACCGCCAGGTCGCCGTCACGCAACGTCTCGGCCGGACCCGGTTCGACCGACCGCGACGCGCGGCGCAGCACCGACTGCACGCGCAGCACCAACTCCCGCGGGGAGAATGGCTTGGTCACGTAGTCGTCGGCGCCGAGGGACAGCCCCAACACCCGGTCGGCCTCCTCACCCAGCGCGGTGAGCATCACGATCGGCAGATCCGGGTCCCGTCCGCGCAGGCGCCGGCACACCTCGAGTCCGTCAATGCCGGGCAGCATGAGATCGAGTACGACGAGGTCCGGCCGATGGGCCGCGACGGCGTCGAGCGCGCCCTGACCATCGGCGGCCAGCGTCACCTCAAAGTCCGCCCGGTCCAGATACCGGCGCACCACGTCGCTGACTGTCGGATCGTCGTCCACGACGAGTACGCGCTGCCCCATCGTCCGAGCGTAGAGCGCCTATCAAGCGTAGCCACCGACCCGGTGTCATCGTCAGCACACCGTAAGGAGGGGTGTGCGCCGGGGCGGGCGGTACGGGGGAGCCGGCCGCCCCGGCCGGATTTGCCTTACTCCCCGCCGATGTCGGTCGCGTAGGCCTCGTAGACCAGGTCCGCGTCGTTCTGACGATGCCGGGCGAGGTCGTCCAGCACCTCCATGGCGCCCAAACGCAGAGCCTCGGCATCCGCGCTGACTTCGTCGGCAATGCTCGCCAGTCGCGCCATCGCGGTGTCCAGTGAGTGGTGTTCGGCGACCAGTCCGGAGACCGCCCGCGCGAGTCGGGGGGCATCGTGCACAACATCGGCGTAGAGACCTCGGTCGCCTTCGGTCACGGCGCGATGCTCGGCGAAGGCCTCCCGGAGCGGGGCGAGAAGGCTGCGGAGGTGGTCCCGCCACGGGTGGTCGGGCGCCTGCTCGGACGAACCCATGATGCTCAGCGCGAGCGCACGGATCGTCTCACCGAGCGGAACGGCGGTCGAGGTCCAGGATTGCTCAGGCAGGGAGTAGGCGGTGGGCATGGCTACCTCCGCTCGCAACCGTCGCGGAAATGGCGTCACCGGCATGGCGCACCTCCTGGGTTCCGGTAGAGGGACCTACAAGGGGGCTCCTCCCTGATGGTGAGGGTTCAGCCACCATCTGTCCATACCTGTCCCGTTCGAACTCGGGCCGCCGAGCAAAACGGCCCGGTGACCTTGTGGTCACCGGGCCGCACCAGGTGGAGGTGCCGGGAATCGAACCCGGGTCCTCCGGAGTATTGACAGGGCTTCTCCGAGCGCAGCTCACTATGCCTCTACTCGACCCCACCGATCACATGAGCAAGTCGGTGTGACGGGCCCAGCCGCGATTAATCTCGCCGCGTCAGCCCCGCGACAGGACTGAGTTGGCCAGCCTACTTGCTGACGCCGGAAATCTGGGCCGTAGGCCCTCCCAGTCCGACGAGCCCGCTACTCGCCTAGGCGGCGAGTGCGAGGCTAGCGCGATTAACCTTGGCGCTTTTAGGTTTCCGACGACGATTCACGAGACGACGTCGGCTTCCTCGGCTCGCTTCCCCTGCCTCCACGTCCGCAGTCGAAACCTGTCACCCCCTGGTCAAGCCGGCCCGCGGGCCGCCCTCAACAGCGCCGCACAATGCCGCGCCTTCACAGAGTAACGCCGCCGACCGACAAAATCATTCCGGTATCCACCGCCGTGCCCGCCGCGGCACGCAACCTGTGCCCGAACCGGCGCCGGCACAGCCGGATCCCGCCCCACGGTTGCCTACTGCATGCCCTTGCCGCGGCGGCCCATGGCCCGGCTGATCTCCCGGTCCGCATCACGTTTGGCGAGGTCCTGACGTTTGTCGTAGGACCTCTTGCCCCTGGCCAGGCCGATCTCGACCTTCGCCCAACCGTCGGAGAAATAGAGGGCCAGCGGAACGAGTGTCAGCCCGCTCTCCCGGGTCTTCCCGATCAGCCGGTTGATCTCCAGGCGGTTAAGCAACAGCTTTCGGGTGCGCCGAGGCTCGTGGTTGGTCCAGGTGCCATGCGCGTACTCGGGGATATGCAATCCGTGCAGGTATATCTCGCCGTCCTTCTCCTGCGCGAAGGCGTCCACAAGGGAGGCACGGCCGGCGCGCAACGACTTCACCTCTGTGCCCAGCAGGGCGAGGCCGGCCTCGATCGTGTCGAGGATGGCGTAGTCGTGGCGCGCCTTGCGATTGGAGGCAACTACCTTGCGCCCCTTTTCCCGCGGCACGGTACCCCCCCTCCTCGCAACCTGCCGGGCGGCCATGCTACCCGATCCGCACGCCTTCTCGAGGTGAAGGTCGGCGGAGAAAGGGGGCCGGCGTAGGTCAGCAGAGGCAGGCGGGGAGCCAGGGCAGGGGGTTGACCGGGTTGCCGTCCAGCCGCACCTCGAAATGCAGGTGGTTGCCGGTGGAGGCGCCTGTCGTGCCCACCCGACCGATGACCTGGCCCTGCCGCACCTGTTGGCCGGATCTGACCAAGATCGCCGACTGGTGCGCGTAGCAGGTGGCGAAGCCCTTGCCCCGGTACGTGCCGTGATAGACACAGGTGTAGTTGCCGTACCCGCCGCTCCAGCCGGCTCGAAAGACCTTGCCTGCGGCCGCGGCCCAGATCGGCGCGCCACCCGGAGCGGCGAGATCGACTCCGGCATGCAGCCGCCATACGTGGTAGAAGGGGTCGAACCGCATGCCGAAGTCACTGGTCTTCCAGCCATTGACCGGCATCAGCAACTTCGCACCCGCGCGCAACACCGGTCCGCTGCCGTTCGCCAGCGCCCGGATCTCGGCGGCGATGCGGTCGCTCTCCGCCTGCAACTCCTTGTAGCGGGCCTCCGTCGCGGCCCGCTCCTCCTCCGCCACCTGCAGCGCCGTCTCCCGCTGAGCGACGACCGAGGCCACCTCCTCTTCGGCCCGGGCCGCCTCGGCCTCGGCTGCGGCGGCCTTTCGCAGGGCCGCATCGGCCTCTTGTTTGGCCTGGTCAGCCGCGCGTTTGCGGTGCTGCTGAAGGTCCTGACTCGTCTTCGCCGCCGCGCGCGCCTCGGTGTAGTTGTCGAGCGTCTCCTTCTGTACGTCGGCGATCTGCTGCATATAGGTAAGGCCGGCCACAAAGTCGGCCGGATCCTCGACGCTCAGCAGGGCGTCGATCCCAGCGATGTCTCGGCCCATGTACGCGTTAGCGGCGAACTGTCCGATCTCGTCGCGGGCCTGCTCGACCCGCCGCACGGCTCCTTCGAGGGCTTTGTCCGCTGCGGCGAGGTCGCTGGTCGCCTTCTTGGACGCCCTCGTGGCGCTGTTCGCCTTCGCCATCGCGGTGGCGCGTGCGTCGCGGGCGGCGGCCAGTCGGCGCTCCAGCGCGGGCAGACGGCGGTTCGCCTCCTCGAACGACGCCGCCGCGGCCGCGACCCGATCCGAGGCCGACTCGAGGGCGGCCCTCGTCTTGGCGATCTCTCGGTCGACCCGCGCCTTGTCGTCGTGCGGGTCCGCGGCCGCCGGCACGGCCGCGAGCAGCAGCGCCAGGCCCGCGGCGATCAACGCGATGAACGACGAGATCGTGATGCGAGCGCGGCGCGCGCTAATGACAGTCACCCCAGGCCTCCCGCCCGCACGAATGCGGGCTCCCGGCAGTATCCCCTGCCACCCGGGTCACTTTCGACACGAGGCGCGACAATTAAGGTAAACAAAAGGCCGGGACACCTGGTTTCCAGGTGTCCCGGCCGTTGGCCGGCGGACAGCGGAACTAGACGCGGATGTAGAAGCGCAGCGCGAACCAGCCGGTTATCGAGCTGACGAGCGCCCCGGCTCCAGCCAGCAGCGGCAGCATCATGTGGACGTTGAACCACGGCACCGGCGTGAGCACCGCGGTCAGCGGTTCCAAGGCGCCATCGAAGACGTAGATCTTGGCCAGGACGAGCGTGCCGTAGGCGATAACCGCGCCGATAAAGCCGGCCGCGACCGCCTCGAGCACGAAGGGCGCCTGGATAAACCAGTTGGACGCGCCGACGAGTTTCATCACCGCGACTTCTCGGCGTTTGCTGTACGCGGCGACCTGGATCGTGTTGATGACGAGCATCAGGGCAGCCACGCCCTGCACGATCGCGATGATCAACGCGAGGGTCTGCAGCGAGCCCAGGACCGAGAAGACCTTCTCAACGAGCTTCTTCTGGTCGACGATCGTGTCGACACCCTCGGCGCCGACGTACCTCTGGTACTTCTCCTTGAATGCGTCGAACGAGTCGGGGTTCTTGAGCTTGACCCGGAACGACTCGGGCAGCGACTCCGGTTTGGTCAGGTCAGTCAGGTCGGGCGCGTTCGCGTAGATCTCCCTGAACCGGTCGTACGCCTCCTGCTTCGTCTCGAAGTCGTAGGTCTCGACGAGCGGATCCTGCTTCAGGTCCGCCTCGATCACGTCCTTCTGAGACTGCGTGGTGTCCTGCGCCTTCAGGAAGATCGTGACCTCGACCTTCTCGTAGTAGACCTCCCGCATGTGGTTCACCTGGAGGTAGAGCAGGACGCTCGCGCCGAGGAGCGTGAGGGAGACGGCCATGGTGATGATCATGGCGATCGTCATGGTGACATTGCGCCAGAGTCCGACGGCTACCTCGGACAGAACGTACTTCAGACGCATCGGGTGGGGTTCCTTCCCGGGGGGTTTCGGCGCGTTGGCAGGTGCTGTGGCGGTCCTGCTCGCCTCTCGCGGGGATCGGCGTTAGCCGTAGACGCCCCGCGGTTGGTCACGGACAATCTTGCCGCCCTCGATCTCAACTACGCGGCGGCGCATTTGGTTCACGATGTTGGAGTCGTGGGTAACCATGACCACGGTCGTGCCGGTCCGGTTGATCCGGTCGAGCAGCCGCATGATCTCGATAGAGGTGTCGGGGTCGAGGTTTCCGGTCGGCTCGTCCGCGAGCAGGATCAGCGGGCGGTTCACGAACGCCCGGGCAACCGCCACGCGCTGCTGCTCACCACCGGAGAGCTCCTGCGGGTAGCGGTGCTCCTTGCCACCCAGCCCGACCAGCTCTAACACCTCGGGCACGACCCGGCGGGCGACCGCCTGGGTCTTGCCGATCACCTCGAGCGCGAACGCCACATTCTCGTACGCGGTCCGGTTCGGCAGCAGCCGGAAGTCCTGGAAGACACAGCCGATCGAGCGGCGGAAGTTCGGGATCCGCCACGAGCGCATGTTCCCGACCTCGCGGTTGTTCACGAGGATCTTGCCCTTGGTCGGCTGGATCTCGCGAAGCAGCAGCTTGACCATCGTGGACTTGCCGGAACCGGACGGACCGATAAAGAAGACGAACTCACCCTTCTCGATCGACACCGACACGTCGTTGAGGGACGGCCGCTGTGCCTTGGGGTACGTCTTCGTCACGTGCTCGAGCGCAATCACGGGTCGGAAGTCTACGCGGTGTAACTGAGAGGCAAACCCCAGACGTGGCGAGCGTCGCGTTTTTCCGATGAATTTGACCGACTGACCCGGTACGACTACGTAGCGTCACCGGTGCGCTCGGCGTCACCCTCGACACCCATCTGCCGTTGCTTGCGCCAGCGGATTCCGGCCTCGATCAACGAGTCGATGTCTCCGTCGAAGACCGCGCTGGGGTTGCCGGTCTCGTACTCGGTGCGCAGGTCCTTCACCATCTGGTACGGGTGCAGGACGTACGACCGCATTTGATCACCCCACGAGCCCGCCACGTCGCCGCGAATCACGTCCATCTTGGCCTGATCCTCGGCCCGTTTGCGGTCTAGCAGCTTCGACTTGAGTACGCCCATGGCACTGGCCTTGTTCTGCAGTTGCGATCGTTCGTTCTGACAGCTCACGACGATCCCCGTCGGCAGGTGGGTGAGGCGCACCGCCGAGTCGGTTGTGTTGACGCCCTGGCCGCCGGGTCCTGACGACCGGTAGACGTCGACGCGGAGGTCGTCGTCGGGAATCTCGATCTCGTCGGTCTGCTCGACGACCGGCACCACCTCGACCGCCGCGAAGGAGGTCTGCCGGCGGCCCTGGTTGTCGAAGGGGCTGATCCGGACCAGGCGATGGGTGCCGGCCTCAACCGAGAGAGTGCCGAAGGCGTACGGCGCCTTGACCGCGAATGTGGCCGACTTGAGCCCGGCCTCTTCCGCGTATGACGTGTCGTATACCTCGGTGGGGTAGCCGTGGCGCTCGGCCCAGCGCAGGTACATGCGCATCAGCATCTCGGCGAAGTCGGCGGCGTCCACTCCGCCTGCCCCGGAGCGAATCGTGACGAGTGCCTCCCGGGAGTCGTACTCATTCGACAGCAGCGTGCGGATCTCGAGCTCATCGATGGCCTTCTGCAGCGCGACGACCTCGGTGGCCACCTCGGCCGCGGTCTCGGCGTCGCCCTCGGCCTCGCCCAGCTCCAGCATGATGCCCGCGTCGTCCAGGCGGGAGCGCAACCGCTCCACCTTGTTGATCTCACCCTGA
>Ga0184612_10001406_pt1 | contig 11560 bp, 12 predicted proteins | sample PLM3_60_coex_FD_133163 | JGI IMG/M metagenome (GOLD analysis project Ga0184612, IMG submission 133163) | Groundwater sediment microbial communities from an aquifer in East River, Colorado, USA - PLM3_60_coex | ecosystem: Environmental > Terrestrial > Soil > Riparian zone | place: USA: East...
CACGACGCCGACAGACGCCGCCCGACCAGACGCCGCCCGACCAGACGCCGCCCGACCAGACGCCGCCCGACCAGACGCCGCCCGACCACGCGCCGCCAACGATAGGAGCCGCATGCTCGCCGACCCGAGCGAGGGCGCTGCCCACGACGTCCGCCTGACCACCATTGCCGGAGAGTGGTTGCGCATCGGCGTCGTTGGCTTCGGCGGGCCTCCGGCGCACATCGCGCTGCTACATCGCCTGTGCGTCGAGCGGCGCCGGTGGATCTCCGAGCACGAGTTCTCGGATGGCATCGCCGCAACCAACCTGCTTCCCGGGCCGGCCTCCACTCAGCTGGCCATCTACTGTGCCTGGCGGCTGCGTGGCACCTTCGGCGCGATCATCGGCGGGCTGTGCTTCATCCTCCCCGGCCTCATGGCCATTCTCGCCCTGTCTGTGCTGCTACTCGCCGACGAGCCCAACCGGCTCGTCCTGGGCGCCGCGGCCGGGGCCGGCGCGGCGGTCGCCGCGGTGGCCGTCCACGCCGCCGCCGGCCTCGTCCCCGCCAGTTGGGGGCGGGCCGGCACTGGGCCAGCGGCGCGAATGCGGTGGCTGGTCTACCTCGTCGCGGGTGGCGTCGCCGCCGCGGTGCTCGGCGCCTGGGTCGTCGTGGTGCTGCTCGCGGCCGGGTTGACCGAGACCCTCGTACGGCGGGCGATCCGGCCGGACCGCGCCACCGGCGTCATGCCAGTCGCCCTGGCGATGCTGACCGGGGGTGGGCTGGCGTCGTTGTGCTGGGTGGCGTTCAAGGTGGGGGCGCTGTCGTACGGCGGCGGGTTCGTCATCATCCCGCTGATGCAGGCCAACGCGGTTGACCAGTACCAGTGGATGAGCGGCAGCCAGTTCCTCTATGCCGTCGCGCTCGGCCAGATCACGCCCGGGCCCGTGACGCACACGGTGGCCGTGGTGGGCTACGCCGCGGCGGGCATGGGTGGCGCACTCCTGGCCGCTGCGGTGGCGTTCGCGCCGTCATTCCTGTTCGTGGCGCTGGGCGCTGGCCATTTCGACACGCTGCGCGCCAACACGGCCGTTCAGGCCTTCCTCACCGGAGCGGGCCCGGCCGCGGTCGGTGCCATCGGCGGCTCGGCCATCGTCCTCGGTCTGGCCATCACCCATCTGTGGCAGGTCGGCGTGCTGGTCGCCGCGTCGATATGGATTCTCGCGCTTCGGCGCGGCGTGGTCACCGCTCTCGTCGGCTCCGGCGCGCTGGGTTTGATCGCGGCGACCATCGGGTGGCCCGTCACCTGACCGACCGCCGGCGCACGTAAATCGGTGGAGCGCCGGCCGGTGCCGGATCTACCGTGTCGACATGTCTCGTCTGTGCTGAACCGTAGCGGTGTCGCGATCCGCGGCGCTGCTGATGAGTGCGTCAAGGCCACTTGTCTAATCCCCGTGCCCATGATGGCGCGCGGTCCACGGTGTACACACCGACGTTACGAGGTCAAGTCGTGGAACTTCCACAGATCGGGTTGCAGCATCCGCGCGTCAAGCAGCTGCGAGCCGTGCTGCAGAACAGTGCTCCCAACCATCGCCGCTTATTCGTGGCCGAGGGACTGTGGGCGCACAATGTGCTGCTCGACCTCGACGCCCCGGTTGAGGTCTTCCTCTGGTGCCCGGAGGCGGCGTACGCGGACGAGGCACACAAGCGCAGCGTCGCGATTGCGGCCAGCGCCCAACACTCGTACCGCGTCTCCGCTCGCGTGTTGGAGCGCATCACCGAACGCGACCGACCGGACGGCATGGTCTCGTTGGTGCGGTTGCCGGCCTGGGATCCGGAGGCGATACCGCTGCGGCGGCAGGCCCTGGTGCTCGTCGCGGATGCGATCGAGATCCCGGGCAATCTCGGCACGTTGCTTCGGACCCTCGATGCCTGCGCCGGCGACTGCCTGCTGCTCACCAATCGCCGTACGCGGCTGAGCCATCCCAAGGTGTTCCGCGGCAGCCGGGGGATGAACCTTCGGGTACCCGTCATCGAGTTCGCCGAGCCGGCGGAGGCAGCGCAGTGGCTCAAGCGACGGGAGTTCACCGTCTACCTGGCCACGACCGGGAAAGGCGCGCAGCCCTATCGGGACGTGGCCTTTCCGGCCCGCACGGCCCTGGTCGTGGGCAACGAGCGGTACGGAATCTCGCGGCCCTGGCTGGAGCACGGATTCCGGCAGGTCACGGTCCCGATGCTCGGCGCGGCCGACTCGCTCAACGTGTCGGTATGCGCGTCGATCATGTTGTACGAGGCACGCGCGCGCACGGCCGGCTGGTAGCTCACCGCCGGACGAGCTAGCGGCGCTCAGAAGAGCTGAAACGGAAGCACCTCGAAGGAGACCGCGAACGTGCAGCCCAGCCGAGTGCCGGTCATCCGGGCGAACGACTCGAGGAACTCCTCCGGATCCATCGCCTGACCGAGCCCGGCCAGGTACGCCTCGTGGGCACGCAGCGACTCGACCCCGAGCCCGAGCGAGTCGGTGACGTCGACACCGTGCGTCGCAAGCGGCGATCCGGCGGCGAGCACGGCACGTACGCCACCCCAGGGATCCAGCCCCTCATCGACCAATTCGCGGAACACCCATCGGTTCGCCGCGTCGCGCACGGCGTCGACCACAGCCCGGCCGACCGCGATGTGGTCGGCCTGGTTGAGCATGTCCGGCCCGAACGTCTCCCGGAAATTCCCGGTGATGATGATCTCGGGTCGGTGCCGGCGGATCGCGGCGGCGAGCGTACGCCGCAGCGGCAGCCCGTATTCGAGCATGCCGTCGGCGCCGCCCAGAAACTCGACCACGTCGACCCCGACCACCGCGGCCGAGGCGACCTGCTCGGCCTCGCGAAGGGGGCCCGCCTCGGCGGGGTGCATCCCGTCGATGCCGGCCTCACCGCTCGTGACCAGGGTGTACACGACGCTCTTTCCCTGCGAGGTCCAGCGCGCGACAGCGGACGCCGCGCCGTACTCCATGTCGTCGGGATGAGCGACGATCGCGAGCGCGCGCTTCCAATCTTCGGGCAGCTCCGCTAGCCGTGGGGGCGCGATATCAGCCATTCGCCGAGCATACGGTCGATGACCGGTCCGGGTACCGTGAGGCGATCACCCCTCGGCGAAGGACCGATCATGCAACCCGGGCTTGTGAATCCCTCGCGGCCACGACGACCGACAATGATCGACGTCGCCCGGCATGCCGGCGTGAGCTTGAAGACGGTCTCGCGGGTGATTAACGGCGAGCCGACGGTCGCCGCAGAGCTGACCGACCGCGTCCTCGCGGCAGTCGCCGACCTGGGCTTTCGTCGCAACGACATCGCCGCCAACCTCCGCTCGAGCGAGGTGAGCGGCACGATCGGCCTGCTCATCGAGGAGATCGCCAACCCGTTCTACGCCTCGATCGCCGGTGTCGTCGCCGAGATCGCGGCGACGCACGGCACGATGCTGATCACCGTGTCGTGCGAGGAAGACCCGGAGCGGGAGAAGTCGCTTCTGCTCAACCTCTGCCAGCGCCGGGTGGATGGTCTGCTCGTCGTACCGGCCAGCCAGGACCATTCCTACCTGGGGCGTGAGGTCCAGATGGGCATGGCGGTGGTGTTCCTCGACCGGCCGCCGGGCCAGCTGCTCGCCGACACGGTTCTCGTCGACAACCGCGGCGGCAGTCAGGCGGCGGTGCAGAGCCTGCTCGCGGCCGGCCACCGCCGGATCGGGATCCTGCTCGACTCACTCACCGTGTTCACCATGCATGAGCGGCTCGGTGGCGCCCAGACAGCGATGGCGACCGCCGGGGTTCAATATGACACCGCTCTCGTCCGAGACGAGGTTCGCACCCCGGCCGACGCGGCGCGCGCCGTCGCGGACATGTTGGCCCATCCGGATCCGCCGACCGCCTTCTTCTGCCTCAACAACCGGATCACGGTCGGCGCGCTGGAGGAACTCTGGCGCCGGGGCAACGACGCCGACTTGGTCGGATTTGACGACTTCGAATTCGCGCATCTGATGCCGCGCCCCTTCGCGGTGATCGCGTACGACCCGAAGGAGCTCGCCCGGGTCGCCACGGACCAGCTCTTCCGCCGGATCGGCGGCGAGCAAGGGAGGCCGATCACCCGGGTGCTGCCGACCCACCTCGTCGAACGGGGGATCGTCGATCGCGGCGTCGCGGCGTGAGAGCACGCAGGCCGGCCCGTTTGAGACAACGTTGTCCAGATTCACCCGGCACGGATGCCCCAGAGGTGACATCGTGACCCTGCTTTACCGTCCGTAACCATCTGGACACCGTGCCGGATCGTGACGGAAACGACGCCAAAACCACCGTTGACTATGCGCGCAAACGGAGCCAGAGTGACTTTGAAGATCACCTGAGACAACGATGTCATGTTTTCGATCGGAGGAGCCATGCGTCTTTCGAGGCGTGTTTCTGTCGCTGTGGTCGGGCTAACCGCGCTTCTCGCGGCGACCGCGTGCGGCGGCAACGACGACGGCGGCGGCGGTACTGCCGTCAAGAATGTTGAGGTCTTCACCTGGTGGGCCGACGGCGGCGAGAAGGCAGGCCTAGACGGTCTGGTGAGTGTGTTCGGTACGGCATGTTCGAATTTCACGTTCGTCAACGGCGCGGTGGCCGGCGGCGCCGGCTCCAACGCCAAGCAGGTACTGGCGTCGCGGCTCACCCAGTCTGATCCGCCGGACACCTTCCAGGCGCACGCTGGCAACGAGCTGTCCGACTACATCAACGCCGGCCAGATCGAGGATCTGAGCGCGAAGTACACCGAATGGGGTCTGTCCAACGCATTCCCGGCCGGCCTCATCTCCAACCTGACCGTGGACGGAAAGATCTACTCCGTACCGGCCAACATCCACCGCGCCAACGTGCTGTGGGGCAACAAGACCGTGCTGGCTAGTGCGGGCATCACGCAGAACGCGGCGACCCTCGATGCCTTCTTCGCCGACCTGGACAAGCTCAAGGCGAAGGGCGTCACGCCGCTCGCCCTTGGCAAGGACTGGACCCAACTGATGCTCTTCGAGTCCGTCCTCATCAGCAACCTCGGCGCGGACAAATTCATCGGCCTGTGGAACGGTTCGACGCCATGGGACGGCGCCGACGTTACCAAGTCCATCGCCGACCTCCAGAAGCTAGTGAGCTACACCAACAAAGACCGCGACACCTTCGACTGGACCGACGCCGAGAAGCTCGTCATGGAGGGCAAGGCCGGATACCAGCTGATGGGTGACTGGGAGGCGGCCGACCTCGACGCCAAGGGCTTCAAGGACTACAGCTACACCGTCTTCCCCGGTAACACCGGCGTCTTCCAGTGGCTGGCCGACTCGTTTGTCCTGCCGAAGGGCGCGAAGAACGTCCCCGGCACCGAGTGCTGGCTGAAGACCGTCGGCAGCGCCGAGGGTCAGAAGGCGTTCAACACCAAGAAGGGCTCGATCCCGGCCCGCACCGACGCCGTTGCGGCCGACTACCCCGCGTACCAGCAGTCGGCGATTGCCGACTGGAAGTCCCTCAAGCAGGTGCCGTCGTGCGCACACGGCGCGGGCTGCTCCCAGGGCTACATGGGTGCGCTGAACTCGGCCATGGGCAAGTTCTCCAGCGACGGCAACGCGGCCGCGCTGCAGACGGCCCTCGTCACCGCGGCAGGACAGTTCGCAAAGTAGTAGTCGACGGCCGGGCGCCGATCCGGCACAGTAGTTAACGCAGCACAGTCTCGCGCGGCGGGGCAGGTCTCCTGCCTCGCCGCGCGACGCATCGGACCGGAGGAGTCCTGATGGCCACCAAGATGGAGCTTCCCCCCGCGGTGCGGCCACCGGACCCGGTGCAACTGCGACGCAGGAAGCGGCTCCAGGGCAGGTTACGGCAGTGGGGACCCGGGCTGCTGCTGCTGTCACCGTCGCTGATCCTGTTGGCCGTGTTCGTGTACGGCCTCATCGGCTGGACCATCAACCTGTCGATGCAGGACAGGCACACCGCCCGGCCCTCCAAGGGCTTCGTCGGTCTGGACAACTACGTCAACCTGTTCACCAACGACATCAGCGACCGGTTCGTCCACTCGTTGAAGAACCTGGCCGTCTTCACCGTCGTCTTCATCGGCGGAACGCTACTGCTCGGCCTGCTCTGGGCCTTCCTGCTCGAGCGGGGAGCTAAGGCCGAGGGCATGTTCCGCACCGTCTACTTGTTCCCGATGGCGGTGTCTTTCGTCGCCTCGGGCGTCGTGTGGCGTTGGTTGATGAACGCCGGGACCGGCGAGAACGCTGGCGGGATCAACGCCATCTTCGGAGATCTGGGCCTCGGATTCCTGGAGAATCCGTGGTGGACGCACCCGGACTGGGGGATGGCTGCGATGGCGATGCCGGCCGTCTGGCAGCTCTCCGGGTACATCATGGCGCTGTTCATCGCCGGCTTTCGCGGCATCCCACACGACCTTCGCGAGGCCGCGTACGTCGACGGAGCAAGCTCCTACCAGCTCTATCGGCACGTACTCTTCCCGCAGCTCACCCCGACCGTGCTCTCAGCGCTCATCATCACCGGTCACATGTCGATGAAGATGTTCGACCTGATCATGTCGGTGTCTGGGGCACAGTGGATCACCGAAGTCCCGGCGGTCTACGTCTGGCAAACCCTGCTCACCAGCGACTACGCCAAATCCGCTGCGATCTCCGTGTTCTTGTTGGTCGTCGTCGCCCTGGTCATCGTGCCGTACCTCGTCCACGTCAACCGGGCGGAGAAGCGCTCATGAGCACCGATGTGGCAACGCCGCACCTACCCGGCGAGGACCTCGTCGCACCCCCACCGCGACAGCGGTTGGTGGTGCCCGGAACCGGCCGCGCCGTGGTCGCCCGGACAGTGCGCTACGCCCTGCTGATCTTCTTCGTCCTCATTGTCCTGATGCCGCTGTACGTCCTCGTGGTGACCAGCTTCAAGTCCGGCCGCGAGATCGGCGTCAACGGCCAATGGAACCTACCTACACAGTGGACGTTCGCTTCTTGGGCCAAGGCGTGGACAGCGCTCGGGCCATCGTTCGTGCGTACCCTCCAGCTCTCCATCCCGGTCGCCCTGATCTCGTCGTTCATCGGCGCCGCCAACGGGTTCGTGCTGTCCCGCTGGCGCTTCCCCGGCGCCGACGTGGTGTTCACGCTGATCCTGTTCGGCATGTTCATCCCTTACCAGGCCGTGATGATTCCGCTTCGCGAGGTCGTGGTCTGGCTCGGCATACCGTCGGGCATCCCGACCCTGATCTTCGTGCACACGATCTACGGCATCCCGATCTGCACGCTGATCTTCCGCAACTACTACGCCACTATTGTGCCCGTGGAGATCATTGAGGCCGGTAAGGTCGACGGTGCGGGGCTGCTGCGTACGTTCTGGTCGATCATCCTGCCGATCTCGATGCCCGGCTTCGTCGTCACGATCATCTGGCAGTTCACCTCGTCCTGGAACGACTATCTCTTCGCGATCTTCCTGTCCAACACCCGCAACGGGCCAATTACCATCGCCCTCAACGCTCTCGCGGGAGCCCAGTCGCCGGACTATGCGGCCTCGATGGCGGGTGCGTTGATCACGTCCCTGCCGACGCTGCTTGTGTACATCCTGCTCGGCCGGTGGTTTATCGGCGGCCTGATGGCGGGGTCCGTCAAGAACTGATCGGCGTCTCCCCCGGCCGGCGTGTGCCATTCTTGCCGGGGAAGCCGAGAGGACGGAACAACCATGCCGAGGGGATCGAACCTGCTCACACGCCTCATCGCCGCGCTGGGGGGCGTTCCAACGGGGGCCCGCGCGGATCGCGTACTGCGGTCGCCTCAGTTTCGCGACGGCGCCTTCCGCAACACGGTGCCCGGCAGCACACTACCGCCGGGCAGTGGCAAGAAGGCATTCCGGGAATGGCGCAGCGGCGGACAGCGGCGCCAGCCCACGGACGCGATTCCTCTGGCCGCGCCGACCGAGCTCGGCGCGCGGTCCCCCGACGGCCTGGACATCACCTGGTACGGGCACGCGTCCACCCTGGTCGATATCGAGGGCCGGCGAGTGCTGCTGGATCCGGTGTGGAGCAACCGCTGCTCGCCATTTTCCTTCATCGGGCCGCGCCGCCTGCACCCACCACCGGTGGCGCTGGGCGAGCTGCCCGAGCTCGACGCGATCGTGATCTCGCACGACCACTACGACCACCTCGACATGGCCACGGTGAAAGCCCTGGCGGCGAAGCAGTCGGCCCCATTCCTCGTCCCCCTCGGCGTCGGCGCTCACCTCGACCGGTGGGGCGTGCCTGCGGACCGGATCGTGGAGCTCGACTGGGACGAGAGCACGACCATCGGCGGCGTACGGTTCACCGTGACGGCCGCGCGTCACTTCTCCGGACGCTCACTCAACCGCGACCAGACCCTGTGGGGATCATGGGTTGTCGCCGGACCGACCCGGCGCGTGTTCTACACCGGCGACTCGGGCTACTTCGACGGCTACGCCCGCATCGGCGCCGCGCATGGTCCATTCGACGCCTCCCTCGTCCAGATCGGGGCGTACAGCGACGGCTGGCCCGACATCCACATGACCCCGGAGGACGCCGTCACCGCCCACCTCGACCTCGGCGGCGGCCTGCTCATCCCGGTGCATTGGTGCACCTTCGTGCTTGCCTTCCATGCCTGGCGCGAGCCGGCCGACCGGCTCTGGCGCGAGGCCAAGGAGCGTGCCGTCACGCTCGCGGTGCCTCGACCCGGGGAGCGCATCGACGTGGACAACCCGGCCGAGGTCGACGGTTGGTGGCAAGCGATCGCGTAAGGGTTCACGTATCCTCGATAACTGATGTCCGTCTGGGCCGCTGTCGGTTGGGGCGCGGCCACGTCGGCCTCGCTCTGGCTCGGTCAGGCACTGGCCCGCCCGTTGTCCAACGCCCCTCGGATCACCGGTCTCGTGATGGGCTTCGGGGCTGGCACCCTGCTCAGTGCGGTCGCCTACCAACTACTTCCGGCCGCAAGCCTGAAGGAGGGCGCACGGGTCGGGCTCGCCCTCGCCGCCGGAGCACTCGTCTACTACGCGGCCGACCACCTCGTCGATCGCCGCGGCGGTTCCGGCCGGCAACAGATCAGACCTGGCGCGGATGGTGGATCGGGGCTGGCCATGTTCCTCGGCGCGCTGCTCGACGGCCTACCCGAGGCGCTCGTGCTGGGCATCGGCCTGGCCGTTGGCGGCGAGATCAGCCTCGCCTTCGTCGTCGCCGTGTTCGTGTCCAACATCCCGCAGGGGGTCGCCGGCACCGCCAGCATGGTTGCGGCCGGCTACCGGCAGCGGCAAATCTTCTGGCTGTGGGCGGCGCTGACCGTGGCCTGTGCCAGCTTCGCCGGTCTCGGCTTCGCGCTCGCCGACCACATCCCGGATCACGGCCTCGTCGCGGAGGCGTTCGCCGCCGGCGCGGTGTTGATGGTGCTCGCCGATTCAATGATCCCGGAGGCGTACACGCACGGCGGCCGGACCGTTGGCCTGGCCACAGTCGCGGGCTACCTCGTCGCCGCGGCTCTCGCCGTCGCACAATAGGCGGCGTTCGGCCGGTGCCGGTAGGCCGACGGGTCGTGGCGTGACCATACATGCGGGGTCACGCAGAGTCATTGGCCGCGCCCGGAGCCGCAACCCCTTGTTCGGCCCGTTTGCTCTGCTTCCCTATCGGCTACACCACGTTGACCTGCGTTTTCTCTCCTGAGCGCGGTACGGCGTACCAGCGCGTCTGCCACGGAGAGTAGTCGTGGCTACTGGTCCCAGTCGAGATCGTACGGGTCGACACTGGGCGGGCGGACGATTCCGTTACGGCGATCCTCGCGCTGGCGCGCCAGCGCGACCTCCCACGTGTATGCCAGTCCCGGACGCCGCGGTTCCGGCGAATTCCTCAGCTTCGCCACTCGAACCTCCCATTGACTACGGGCGCGCATGGCGTCCCGGAGCCGCCGGTCGCGGTAGAAGGTCTCCGGCGGACGGGCCAACCCGTAGTCGTCCGCCCACCATTCGCCGGCGACCGGGTCGAGGATCGTGTCGAGGTGCGATGGGTATCGCATGGCGGCCAGATTGCTCGACCGGTGGCCACCCGCGCAAGCCGCCATCGGAGGACCTGTGGATAACTCGTCGCCTGTGGACGGTCGAGGTGGCGATGCGATGCACGCCGCAGCTCACGCATCGTCACCGGCCTCGCTCCGGCGCACCTCTCACAATTTGAGAAACAGCAGGTCAGGTCCGGTGTTTCCGATAAGGGAGCAAAGCAAAGGGCCGGCGTAGGAACTGTGGCGGTCGGCGGTACAGAATTACTGAACGTGGTGTGGCCGGGTCCATTGGGCGCGCCGGCATGGGCCGGGCCACATCAGTCGACGGGGGCTGGCGCCGAGATGGATGTGCTACGGTAGCGGCGTAGCAGTTATCGGTTCCCAGAGACTTCCTAAGGCGCCTGCGGAAATGTGACCCAGGCGCTTTTTGTTGTGGACGCTCGCTCCGTGTGGGCGTCGCGGGTCCGTGATTTATCAAGGAGTAAGACATGGTTGTTGGCACAGTCAAGTGGTTCAACGCGGAGAAGGGCTTCGGCTTCATCACCCCCGATGGTGGGGGCAACGACGTGTTCGCCCACTTTTCGGCCATCGCGACCAGCGGCTACCGCTCGCTGGACGAGAACCAGCGGGTGGAGTTCGAGATCACCCAAGGCCCCAAGGGCCCTCAGGCCGAGAACATCCGGCCCGTCTGAGCATCTCAGCGCATCATCCGGTGCCGGCTCGCTGCGTCGCAGCGGGCCGGCGTCGGGCATTCTAAGCACTTGATCGCGGTACGTACGGTGTGGACATGGACATGACCGACACCAATACGGCACTCACGATCGCCTGTGCCATCGCCATCGCGGTCGGCATCTTCGGCACGGTGCTCCCATTCGTGCCGGGACTGCTGTTGAGCTGGGGCGGAGTGCTGCTGTGGGCGATCTTCGCCGATGGCGGACCCGGCAAATGGCTCGTCTTCGGCGTCGTCACCGTGCTCGCGCTGCTAGGCACAGCGATGAAATACCTGCTGCCCGGCCGCAAGTTGCAACGCGAGGGCGTGCCGACCGGTTCGCTTCTCGCCGGCGGTCTTCTCGGTATCGTCGGGTTCTTCGTGGTGCCGGTGGTGGGGCTCTTTCTGGGGTTCGTGCTGGGCGTCTTCCTGGCCGAGGTGACGCGCCTGAAGAGCTCACGGCTGGCATGGCCATCCACGTGGCGAGCGATCAAGGCGGTCGGCTTCTCCATGATGATCGAGATCTTCGCCGGAATGTGCATCCTGGCCGTATGGGTGGCCGGTCTGTTCCTGGTCTGAGCGCCAAGCGTCTAGCGTCGAGCTAGTGGACTTAGGACCGCTTCGTCTCAGCGCGTTGCACGAGGGTGATCAAACGTTCAAGTTGGGCGTCGACACGGTTGAAGCGGGTCTCGGTTGCCCGTTCCAGGCGGCCCAGCTGGTTCCGCGTCTCGGCGACGTCGGTCTTCAACCCGGCGACGTCGGTCTTCAACCCGGCGACGTCGGTCTTCAACCCGGCGACGTCGGTCTTCAACCCGGCGACGTCGGTCTTCAA